>Ga0247812_10002028_pt1 | contig 11416 bp, 8 predicted proteins | sample UWRJL149409B1_FD_178011 | JGI IMG/M metagenome (GOLD analysis project Ga0247812, IMG submission 178011) | Plant litter microbial communities from Arlington Agricultural Research Station in Wisconsin, United States - UWRJ-L149-409B-1 | ecosystem: Environmental > Terrestrial > Plant litter >...
CGGACAGCGATCTGGAGCATGCAGATTCGAGCTTCGTCATTCCGACGATGGGCTAAAGCAAAGCCGTCACCCTCGCCCTTGTGGCGAGGGTCCAGACTCCCGGTGTTCGGACTTAACGTTGGGCGTCTGTGTTTCTGGATCCTCGGGACAAGCCCGAGGATGACGAGTTAGAGGTATTGATGGACTTCGCCCTCAACGACGACCAGCGCGCCATTCAGGACGCGGCTCGCGCCTTCGCCGACGCCGAGTTGGCGCCCCACTCGGCCGAGTGGGACGAGCACAAGATCTTCCCCGTCGAGACCATGCGGGCCGCGGCCGAGATGGGCTTCTGCGGCATCTATACGGGTGAGGAACATGGCGGCATGGCCCTGGGCCGCGTCGAGGCGGCGGTGATATTCGAGGAGCTGTCGCGCGGCGACGTGTCGACGGCGGCCTTCATCTCGATCCACAACATGGCGACCTGGATGGTCGACAAGTTCGGCTCCGATGACCTGCGGGCGCGCTATGTCCCCGCGCTGGTGTCGATGGAAAAGATCGCCTCCTACTGCCTGACCGAGCCGGGCTCGGGGTCAGACGCCGCCTCGATGCGGACCACGGCGACGCGGGACGGCGACCACTATGTTCTGAACGGCTCCAAGGCCTTCATCTCCGGGGCAGGAACCTCCGACGTCTATGTCGTGATGGCCCGGACCGGCGAGGCGGGCCCGAAAGGCGTCTCGACCTTCGTCGTCGACAAGGATGCGCCGGGCCTCAGTTTCGGGGCGCAGGAGCGGAAGATGGGCTGGAACTCCCAGCCGACCGCCATCGTCCAGTTCGACGACTGCCGCATCCCTGCCGCCAACCTGCTGGGCAAGGAAGGCGATGGCTTTCGCTATGCGATGATGGGTCTGGACGGCGGCCGGCTGAACATCGCCGCCTGTTCGATCGGCGGCGCCCGGCTGGCGCTCGAGACGGCCCAAGACTACGTCACTACGCGCAAGCAGTTCGGTAAGCCGTTGGCCGAGTTCCAGGCGCTGCAGTTCAAACTGGCTGATATGGCGACGGACCTGGAAGCGGCGCGTTTGATGGTGCTGCGCGGCGCATGGGCTCTGGACACCGGCCATCCTGAAAAGACCAAATGGTGCGCCATGGCCAAGCGGTTCGCCACAGACGCCTGCTTCCAGATCGCCGACGAGGCCCTGCAGCTTCACGGCGGCTATGGCTACCTCAAGGACTATCCGCTGGAGCGCATCGTCCGCGACCTGCGGGTCCACCGCATCCTCGAAGGCGCCAACGAGATCATGCGGGTCATCACCGCACGCGAAATGCTTCGTCAGTAGGCAGCGAAAACCACAGGGAAGAACGACCATGAAGATCGCTTTCATCGGCCTGGGCAACATGGGCGGCGGCATGGCCGCGAACCAGGCGAAGGCCGGCCATGCGGTCGCGGCCTTCGACCTGTCGCAGGCCGCGCTCGACCGGGCCGCCGCCGCCGGTTGCGGGCCCGTCGCCTCGGTCGCCGAGGCGGTTAAAGACGCCGATGTCGTCATCACCATGCTGCCTGCCGGGCCGCATGTGCTGAAGGTCTATTCAGAACAGATCATCGGCGCGGCGCCGACCAGCGCTTTGCTGCTGGACTGTTCGACCATCGACGTCGAGACGGCGCGCAAGGTCGCGGGACTGGCGACCGAGGCCGGCTATGTCTTCGCCGACGCCCCCGTCTCCGGCGGCACGGTCGCAGCCGACGCCGGGACCCTGGCCTTCATGGTCGGCTGTCCCGAAGAGCATTTCGCCCGCATCGAGGCGGCGCTGGAGCCCATGAGCCGCGCCACCATGCGCGCGGGCGATCATGGCACGGGTCAGGCGGCCAAGATCTGCAACAACATGATCCTGGGCGCGACGATGATCGCCACCTGCGAGGCCGTGGCCCTGGCCGAGAAGCTGGGTCTGGACCCGGTCAAATTCTTCGACATCGCGTCGAAGTCGTCGGGCCAGAGCTGGAGCGTGACGACCTATTATCCGTGGCCCGGCCCCGTGCCGACCTCGCCCGCCAACCGCGACTATGACGGCGGCTTCGCCACGGCCATGATGCTGAAGGACCTGAAACTGGCCCAGGACGCCGCGGCCAAGGCCGGCGCCTCGACCCCGCTGGGCGCCCAGGCCGAGGCTCTGTTCCAGATGTTCGACGGCCTCGGCTATGGCGGCCGCGACTTCTCGGCCATCCTGCAGATGCTGCGCGGCCAGCTGGACGGGCTGAAGAAGGGCTAGATCCCCTCGCCTTCCGACACGTCTTCGCTGACCAGCCACCGTACGATCGCTTCGGTCGCCTCGACTGCGGTCACGGCCGTGGTGTCGATGCGCAGTTCCGGGGCCTCAGGCGTTTCATAGGGGCTGTCGATGCCGGTGAAGTTCTTCAGCTCTCCGGCCCGGGCCTTCTGGTACAGGCCCTTCACGTCGCGTTGCTCGGCGATCGACAGCGGCGTGTCGATGAAGACCTCGATGAAGTCGCCCTGGTCCATCAGATCGCGCGCCAGCCGCCTCTCGGCACGGAACGGCGAGATGAAGGCGGTGATGACGATCAGGCCGGCGTCGGCCATCAGCCGCGCAACCTCGGCGACGCGGCGGATATTCTCGACCCGGTCCTCCTCGGTGAAGCCGAGATCCCGGTTCAGCCCGTGTCGGACGTTGTCTCCATCCAGCAGATAGGTATGCCGCCCCAGCGAGTGCAGCTTCTTCTCGACCAGATTGGCGATGGTCGATTTGCCGGCCCCCGACAGGCCCGTCAGCCAGACCACCCGTCCACGCTGGCCCTTGATCGCCCCCCGCGCCGCCTTGTCGACGTCCGTCGCCTGCCAGTGGATGTTGTCGGCACGGCGCAGATGGTGGGTGATCAGCCCGGCCCCGACGGTTCGGTTGGTGATCTTGTCGATCAGGATGAAGCCGCCGAGGTCGCGATTGTCCGTATACGGTTCAAACGGGATCGGCCGATCCAGCGAGATGTTGCAGAAGGCGATCTCGTTCAGCTCCAGCCGCTTGGCGGCCAGCTTCTCCAGCGTGTTGACGTTGACCTTGTGCTTGATCTCGGTGACCTGGGCCGAAACCGTGCGGGCGCCGATCTTCAACAGCCAGGACCGGCCCGGCGGCATGGGTTCGTCGTCCATCCAGACGATCGTCGTTTCGAACTGATCCGCCACCTCGGGCGGGCTGGCGGCGGCGACCAGCACGTCGCCGCGCGAGATATCGATCTCGTTGGTCAGGGTCAGGGTGACGGACTGACCGACCACCGCCTGATCCAGGTCGCCCGGCATGACGACGATGCGGGCCACCGTGCTTTCGCGCCCTGAGGGCAGGACCTTGACCCGGTCGCCCGGCCGCACGGTTCCGGCCGCGATCAGGCCGGCGAAACCGCGGAAGTCCAGATTGGGCCGGTTGACCCACTGCACCGGCATGCGGAACGGCTGCGTCCGGGTGTCCTCGCCGACGTCCACGGCCTCCAGCCATTCCATCAGCGTCGGCCCGACGTGCCAGGGCGCCGCCGTGCTGCGGCTGGCGATATTGTCGCCCTTCAGGCCCGAGATCGGGATGGCGGTGACGGTGGTCAGGCCGATGCGCTGGGCGAAGGCGCGATAGTCCGCGACGATGGCGTCGAAGGCCGCCTCGTCCCAGCCGATCAGGTCCATCTTGTTGACCGCCAGCACCACGTGCCGGATGCCCAGCAGACTGACGAGATAGGAGTGCCGCCGCGTCTGGGTCAGCACGCCCTTGCGCGCATCGATCAGGATCACGGCCGCGTCGGCGGTCGAGGCGCCGGTGACCATGTTGCGGGTGTACTGCTCGTGCCCCGGGGTGTCGGCGACGATGAATTTCCGCGTCTCGGTCGAGAAGAAGCGATAGGCGACGTCGATGGTGATGCCCTGCTCGCGCTCGGCCGCCAGACCGTCGACCAGAAGAGCGAAGTCGATCTCGCCGCCTTGGGTGCCGACCCGCTTCGAGTCGGCCTCCAGCTGGGCCATCTGGTCCTCGAAGACCATCTTGGAATCGTACAGCAACCGGCCGATCAGGGTCGATTTGCCGTCATCCACCGAGCCGCAGGTTATGAAGCGCAGCAGGCTCTTGTTCTGGTGCGCGTCCAGATAGGCCTCGATGTCCGAGGCGATCAGGTCCGAGACGTGGGCCATCAGAAATAGCCCTCCTGCTTCTTCTTCTCCATCGATGCGGCCTGGTCGTGATCGATCATCCGGCCCTGACGCTCGGACGTCGTGGTCAGCAGCATTTCCTGGATGATGGCCGGAAGGGTGTCGGCGGTGCTTTCGACCGCCCCGGTCAGGGGATAGCAACCCAGGGTGCGGAACCGCACCGACCGGGTCTGAGGGATCTCGCCGGGCCGCAACGGCATGCGGTCGTCATCGACCATGATCAGGGCGCCGTCGCGCTCGACCACCGGACGCGGGGCCGAGAAGTACAGCGGCACGATGGGGATGTTTTCGAGATGGATGTATTGCCAGATGTCCAGCTCGGTCCAGTTGGAGATCGGGAAGACCCGGATCGTTTCGCCGGGCGCCGTGCGGGTGTTGTAGGAACGCCAGAGCTCGGGCCGCTGGTTCTTCGGGTCCCAGCGGTGGCCGGTTGAGCGGAACGAGAAGATTCGTTCCTTGGCCCGCGACTTCTCCTCGTCGCGACGCGCCCCCCCGAAGGCGGCGGTGTAGCCATGGTGATCCAGCGCCTGCTTAAGCCCCTCGGTCTTCCACAGATCGGTGTGCAGGGCCGAACCATGGTCGAACGGATTGATGCCGCGCGCGACCGCCTCAGGATTGGTCCAGACCTTGAGATCGAAGCCATAGGCGGCGGCCGTCCGCTCGCGCATCTCGTACATGGCGCGGAACTTCCACGTCGTATCGACGTGCAGCAGGGGGAACGGCGGCGGCGACGGGTAAAAGGCCTTGGCCGCCAGGTGCAGCATGACCGCCGAGTCCTTGCCGATCGAGTACAGCATCACCGGCCGCTCGGCCTCGGACACGACCTCGCGCATGATCTGGATGCTCTCGGCCTCCAGTTGCTGCAGATGGGTCAGGCGTTCGGGGAGCAGGGCGGGCTCGGGCTTGAGCAGGGTGGCGAGGGTCATGACCCGGCTTCCATCGACCATCATGCGCGTAAAGGGGCGCGAAAAATACTGGTTCGAAGCGGTAGTTTTCTTGATGAGGGCCTCAGGCCGCCCGCGTGCGCGTCTCGTCCGCACGCGCATGCTCCGCGATCGCGGCGATCAGGGCGGCCGGATCGATCGGCTTGGCCAGATGGGCCTGCATGCCGGCGGCCCGACACTGGGCGATCTGTTCGGGCAGGACGTTGGCGGTCAGGGCGATGATCGGCGTGTCGTGCCCGGGCCCGCCAGAAGCGCGTATGGCGCGGGCTGCGGTCGGCCCGTCCATCACCGGCATCTGCATGTCCATCAGGATCAGGTCATAGGGCTGGCGGGACGCCGCCTCCACGGCGGCCGCCCCATCCTCGACCGCATCCAGCTGCATGTCGAAGGGCGCCAGCAAGGCGGCGACCAGCATCCGGTTCGCCGGATTGTCTTCGGCCAGCAGGATTCGCAGCGGCCGGTCCGGCAGGCCTTCATCGGGTCCCCCCGCCATCGTCTCCTCAACCGACGCCACGGCCAGCGGGGCGGTGAACCAGAAGGTCGATCCGCCGGCTCCGCCGCTTCTGGCGCCGATTTCGCCGTCCATCAGGCCGATCAGACGGCGCGAAATGGCCAGACCCAGACCCGTGCCGCCAAAGCGACGCGACACCGATCCGTCGCCCTGGGTGAAGCGGTCGAACAGCCGGTCGATCTGATCGGCGTCGATCCCCATGCCTGTGTCCACTACCCGCACCGTCAGGACCGCGCGCCCATCCACACCCGGCGACGTCTCCGCCTCGACCCGGACGGAACCGGCGTCGGTGAATTTCACGGCGTTGCCGACGAGGTTCAGCAGGACCTGACGAAGCCGCGCGACATCCCCGTACAGCCGCAGATCGCTCTCGACGACGCACGACAGGCTCAGCCCCTTGGCCTCGGCCTGTGCGGCCAGAAGCGCGACCACGCCATCGACCAGATCCGCAACGGAAAACGGCGTCGCGTCCAGGGTCACCGCCCCGGCCTCCAGCTTGGAAAAATCCAGGATGTCGTTGACCACCGTCAACAGGGTCTCGCCCGCGCGCTGAACCAGGTCCAGATGGCGGCGGTCGGCGTCGGACAGTCCGCCGTCGGCTCCTATCAGGCGCGAAAAGCCCAGGATGCTGGTCAGGGGCGTCCGTAGTTCGTGGCTCATGTTGGCCAGGAACTCGCTCTTGGCGGCGGCTGCGGCCTCCGCCTCGGCCCGGGCCGCCTCGGCCTCGGCGCGCGCGGCCTCGAGGATGGCGTCCGCCTCCTTGCGCGCCGTGATATCGCGCACGACATCGACCATCTCTGTCAGCTCGCCGCCGCCGTTCAACACCAGACGCGGATTGGCTTCCAGCCAGACCTGATGTCCGTCCTTGTGGATTGCCCGGTACTCATAGCCGACTGGGCTGATCAGCTCCTGTCGCTCGATCCGGTCCTGCAGCAGGGCGCGGATGCGTTTGATGTCTTCGGCGACGATGAAATCAGCCGGCGACTTGCCCAGCATCTCCGCCGGGGAATAGCCCAGCACGTTCCGGCAGGCCGGTGAGACGAACAGCATGCCGCCGTCGATCCGTGTCCGGACGACCATGTCGTGGGTATGTTCGGCGACGAATCGGAACGCTCGCTCGGATTCGAACAGCGAGGTGTCTTCCAGCTGGTCTGTGACGTCGAACAACAGGCCGACGATCCAGCGATCGCCATTGGCGTCGGCAGGTTGTCGCTGCGCCCAGTTCACCATGTGGCGAACCTGCCCGTCGCCACGCAGGATGCGGTAACGCATCTCAACAGGGTCGTCGGTGGCGAACATGGCGCGCCAGTTGCGCGCCACGGTGTTGGTGTCATCAGGATGATAGAGGTGGAAGATTTCTTCCGGCGTCGGCACCGGGCCGGCCGGGTCCAGACCGAACAGGGCGTACATCGACGGCGACCACCAGGTGGTCTGAGGGTCGCGGACCCGCCACCAGCCGACGCCTGATCCGGTGAGGGCCTGCAGCCCGATCGCCAGAGTGCCGTGATCCATCATGTGTCCGGTCATTGCCGCAGACGTTTCCTCGTCCGCAGGGTTTCACGGAATGACTTCAAAGGGATGAACGGCGACGGATACTCCTCGAACCGCACGTGACCCCGCGGACGCTACCCGCCCCGCGCCGTCACCCATTGATCCACGACCCGGCCCAACACCTCCAGCGGCATGGCCCCGCCGTCCAGCACGGCCGAGTGGAAGCTCTTGAGATCGAACCGGTCGCCGGTGCGTTCCCGGGCGACCGTGCGCAAGCGGTCGATCTCGGTGTGGCCGATCTTGTAGCCGCAGGCCTGGCCCGGCCAGACGCAATAGCGTTCGATCTCGCTTTCCGCCGCCCCGGGCGCCAGACCCACGGCATCGACCATGTACTGGATGGCCCGCTCCCGGCTCCAGCCCATGGCGTGCAGGCCGGTGTCGATGACGATGCGGGCGGCGCGGTACAGGAACGACTGATGATAGCCGAGACGGCCCTCGGGGAAGTCGTCGTACATGCCCAGCTCGTCGGCCAGCTGTTCGGCGTAAAGCCCCCATCCCTCGCCATAGGCGTTGAAGCCCAGCGACTTGTGCAGCAACGGCGTGTCCGTCGCTTCCAGGGCCAGCGCGCCTTGCAGGTGATGCCCCGGCAGGCTCTCGTGATAAGTCAGCGTCGGCAGCGCCCAGCGGGGCCACATCGCCGTGTCCACCAGGTTGATGTAGTAGGCGCCCGGACGGGCGCCATCCAGCGACGGGCTCTGGGCATAGCCGCGGGGCGCACCCAGTTCGATCGAGACGGGCACGCGTCGGACCTCGACACGGGCGCGGGGCAGGCGCTCGAACATCTCCGGCAGGCGCGCCTCGATGGCCGCGACCTGACCGTTCAGGCCGGCCAGCAGGGCGGCGCGGCCGTCGTCGGTGTCGGGATAGAGATACTGCGGATCCTTGCCAAAGGCCGTCAGACGCTCGCCGACCGAACCTTCGGCATAGCCACGCTGGCGCAGCAAGGGATCGGCCAGGGCCTGAATGCTGGCCACCTGGTCCAGACCGATCTGGTGCGCCTCCCGCGGCGACAGTCCCGTCGAGGTCTGAAACCGCAGGCACAGGTCGTAATAGGCCTGTCCATTCGGGCGGGAACCGACGCCCGCGTCATGCGAGGCCTGCGAACGCAGGCCCTCGATCCGGGCGATCTGGGCGTCCAGCGCGGCGGCGACGGGACCATCAACAAGGGCAGCGGCGCGCCCGCCCCAGTCCCCGGCCACGCCCGCCTCGGCCGTCTTGCGGGCCAGGGACTGGGCCAGTCCGGAACCTTCTCCCGACTGGGCCCGCAGGGCGCGAAGCTGGACCAGGGTCTTGTCGATGATGAAGTCGGGCGGAACGATCCCGTGTTCCGCCGCATCGACGCCGACCCGCGCTGTTTCGTCATCGAGTCCTCTGGCGAAGCTTTCCAGCCGCGACAGATAGGCCTCGGCGTCGGCTGCGTTCGCCACGGCGTGCTGGTTGTCGAGGAAGTCCGGAACGGCCTGATAAAGGCCGGTTAGCTGAGTCACCACATAGGGACAGGGATAGGCGTAGCCGTCGACCCCGCCGAAGGGGAAGGCGTCGATCTCCGCCGATCTGTCGGCCATCCAGACAATGGTGTCGTAGTCCGAACGGTCACGCCCGGTCAGGCCTGACGCATCGACAGCCGCCAGGGCCTGGCGGTTGGCGGCGAGGGGCTTGTACACATTGAGACGGTCGGCATAGGCCCGGCTGTCCAGTCGCGACTTCAGCGCGGCATGCGGTCCGGCGTCCAGTCCCAGACCGGTCGCGCCCATGGGCGAGGCCTCGAGGGTGGCCTCGAAGATCGCGTCATAGAGCGCCCGGGCCTGCGTCCGGGCGGACGTCGCTTCGATCGGCGCACGGGCGAAGACGGGAAGAGCCACAAGCCCCAGTCCGCCAGCGGCGGACGCCAGCAGGCGACGACGATCGATCATGAGATTCCCCCGGAAAACGCCACTGTCGCCCGGCCTCCATCTCCGGACAAGACGCCACGATACGGCCGCGGCCCGACCATCCACAGGCAGGCGTGATCGCGTTTGACGACGCTCTGGACTATATGAGGCCCCTTCTTCTCATCCAGACCCGCGGCGCCGCCCGCCTCTCCCGCGCTTGAACGTACAGAATGATGCTCGCAAACCCGTCTCGCAGGTTCGCCGTCGCCCCGCTGATGGACTGGACTGACCGGCATTGTCGGGCGTTTCACCGCGCCCTCAGCGGCCGGGCGCTGCTGTATACGGAGATGGTTACGGCGCCGGCGGTCATCCATGGCGACCGCGAGCGGCTGCTGGGCTTCAACGCGGTCGAGCATCCCGTGGCGCTGCAGCTGGGTGGATCGGATCCGGCGCAGCTTGCCGAGGCGGCGCGGATCGGCGCGGCCTTCGGCTATGACGAGATCAATCTGAACGTCGGCTGTCCATCGGACCGGGTCCAGTCTGGACGGTTCGGCGCCTGCCTTATGCGCGAGCCCGAACTGGTGGCCGACTGCATGGCGGCGATCCGGGGGGCGGTCGATGTGCCCGCAACCGTCAAATGCCGGATCGGCGTCGACGATCAGGATCCGGCGACCAGCCTGTTCGCGACGGTCGACGCCTCAGCCGCCGTCGGCGTGACCACCTTCATCGTCCATGCGCGCAAGGCCTGGCTGAAAGGCCTGTCTCCCAAGGAAAACCGCGATATTCCGCCGCTGGACTATGCCCTGGTCCGCCGGCTGAAGCGCGAGCGGCCGCACCTGACGATCTGCATCAATGGCGGCATCGGTTCGCTGGATGAAGCAGAAGCTCATCTGGACGCCTCGGACGGGGTTCAACTGGACGGCGTGATGTTGGGACGCGCCGCCTATCAGGAGCCGGCCCTGCTGGGTCAGGTCGATCGCCGCCTGTTCGGGGCAGACGGGGTCGACGTCGATCCGTTCGAGGCGATCGCGCGCTACAAGCCCTATCTGGCCGCGCGCCTGGACGAAGGCGTCAATCTGCACGTCATGACGCGGCACATGCTGGGGTTGATGCACGGCCGCCCCGGCGCCCGCGCCTTCCGCCGCATCCTGACGGTCGAGGCCATTGGGGCCGGAGCCGGCCTGGACGTCGTCGACCGCGCCGTGGACGCTGTTCACGAGGCGACCACCCGTCGCGACCGGATGGTCGAAGCCGCCTGAGTCCGCCATCCGAAACGTGGCCATAAGTCATCCTTAACGGGGATCGGGCAGGGTCGGGACAACCCACGCCCGGAGCCACGCCATGATCCCCCGCTTTCTGACCGCCGCCGCGCTCGGCGCGCTGGCCGTCACCGCCGGCGGCACGACAGCCTCGGCCCAGACCGCCCGCCCGCTCAGCCCCTTCGCGATCGGCGGCCAGATCGGCACGCCGGGCATCGGCGTCCAGGTCCAGTATTGGCTGACGAAGGGCCTGACCCTGCGCGGCTCGTTCGACGCCCTGAACTGGGACGTGGACGACACCTATGACGGTATCGACTACGACGCCGAGATCGACTTCAGCTCGCCGGGCGCCTTCGTCGACTGGCGCCCGGCTGGCAACGCCTTCCTGATCTCGGCCGGCGCATATTTCGGCGATCGCAACGTCTGGCTGGACGCCACGCCCACGGGCCCGACCACGATCGGCAGCGCGACCTTCACCCCCGCGCAGATCGGCACGCTGACCGGCCAGATCGAGCTGGAGAACACGGCGCCCTTCATCGGCATCGGCTACGACAACACCTTCACCAAGGGCGGCCGACTGGGCTTTCGCGTCCTGGCCGGCGCCGCCTTCGGGGACGAGCCCAGGGTCCACCTGAACGCCAGCGGCGGGACCCTGTCAAACGACCCGGCCTTCCAGGCCCGACTGGCCGAGGAAGAGGCCCGGATCCAGGCCGAGGCCGACGACTACAAGGTCCTGCCGGTGGTCCAGATGGGCGTCACCTACCGCTTCTGATCGCGACAGGCGGCGCGGACCCCGCTAGTCAGAGACCGTGCCCACCACCCTGCCCCTGACCGAAATCCTGTTGTTGCTAGCCGCCGTCCTGGCGGCGGGGCTGGCCGGCGGCCTGATCGCCGGCCTGTTCGGCGTGGGCGGCGGCACGGTGATCGTGCCCGCCCTGTTCTACGCCTTCTCGGTTCTGGGGCTGGGCGGCGAGAGCAATCTGCACGTCGCCATCGGCACCTCCCTGATGACCATCGTCGCGACGTCCTGGCGATCGCTGGGCGCGCACCGGGCGCATGGGGCGGTGGATGAGCAGGTGCTGAAGACCTGGACACCCTGGGTCGG
>Ga0247812_10002030_pt1 | contig 11414 bp, 9 predicted proteins | sample UWRJL149409B1_FD_178011 | JGI IMG/M metagenome (GOLD analysis project Ga0247812, IMG submission 178011) | Plant litter microbial communities from Arlington Agricultural Research Station in Wisconsin, United States - UWRJ-L149-409B-1 | ecosystem: Environmental > Terrestrial > Plant litter >...
AGGGACCGTCCGAGTTCGACGTCATTCGCAGTTCGTGGACGCGGGACTCGACCTGCATCGGCTGGTAGCCGCTGAGCGGGAAGACGGAGTCGATGTAGGCGCGGTAGTTCGCCAGTTGCGCCGGCGTGCAGGCGCCGGTGATGCCGTTGTAGCGGGCGCAATAGGTGCCCGCCGCGCGGACCGACAGGGCCGACAGGCTTCCGTCGATGTATTTGGTGGCGTCCCACGTATAGTATGACGTCGAGCCGTTGATCGTGACCGGCCCCAGATCCCATTCAGCGGCGAGGTTGTAGAGGCGGAATTCGTTAGGGAAGGCCAGTTTGGTGTAGTTGTCGTTCTTGTACTCGCCCACGCCCGGCAGCCAGCCATTGCTGTCCTTCGCGTTCTGATTCTGCAGGGTGATCAGGCCGGTGACCTTCAGGTTCTCCAGCGGGGTGAAGTTCAGCATCAGCCGGCCGCCGTAGGCGCGGACCTCGTTGATGTCCTTCTGGTTCAGACGAACGTTGTCGACATAGCCGCCGCGCAGTTCGTCATAGAGCACCAGCCGGGCGCCCAGCACGTCGTCGACCAGCGGGACGTTGACCATGCCGCGCGCCGAATAGCCCTCGCTGCCGCCATGGATCGAGTTGGCGGTCAGGTCGATGGCGCCCTCGTAGTCGTGGGTGTCGGCCTCGTTGAAGACGACGCGGAAGGTGCCGCTCATCGAGCCCGAGCCGAACAGGGTGCCCTGCGGACCGCGCAGAACTTCCACGCGCGAAACGTCGAACATGTTGAGGTCCGGCGTCATGCTGGACGGATCGGAGGTCGCCGAATTTGGACCGGTGATCGGCGTTTCGCCGAGGTAGAGACCCACGGTGCTTTCGCCCGCGCTCTGGACGCCGCGGACCGAGATCCGCCTCTGGCCAGTGTTGCCTTCGGTCAGGTTAAGGCCGGGCACCGAGGCCACCAGATCCTGCAGGGTGCTGGCGCCCATCTTCTCGAGGGTCGCGCCGGAGAGGGCGGTGATCGAGAGGGCGGTGTCCTGAAGGTTGGTTTCGCGACGCAGGGCCGTGACGACGATCTCGTCGAGCTGGGACGTGTCCTCGGTTTCGGGACCCGAATCCTGGGCCTGGGCCTGGGCGGCGAGCAGCAGGACGGAGGTGGCGACGCCGCAGCCAAGCAGCGTTCGCAGGCGAGATGCGATGGTGGTCATGTGTGAGTTCCCCTCGAGGGGACCCCACCGATTGCGGCCCCTCTGGGGAGCGGGATGCGTGACGGTTAGATTTCCGCCATGCGACCGCAGAAAAACTTAATCGCCGGGCCCGGACAGATAAATTCGGCCCTCGCGGGTCTCTGCGCGCAGGCCGGAGGTGACCGCCACGGCGCGGGCGAAGCCGGCGGGATCGTCGGCCGCAAACAGCCCGGTGATGCGTCGCTCGCCGGTCGCCGCATCCACCAAAACGATCGGCGTCGCATTGTAGCGGCCGAACTCGGCGACGGCGTCCCGTAGGGTGTCGCCCTCGAAGGCGAGGCGGCCCGTGCGCCAGGCCAGACCTCTCTCCAGCGCAGCGGCGTCCAGCGGCGCCAGCATGGCCGGCGCATCAGGGCTCAAATGGACCCGGCCGCCGGCGCCGACCGGGGTCACAAGACCGTCCACGGAGACACTGCCGCTGATGACTGTCAGAACCGTTTCGGCGTTCCGCCGTCGGACGCCGAACTCGGCGCCCGTCGCGGACAGGGTGGCGTCGTCGCATACGACAGTGGTGGTCCGCGCCGCCGTCCGGATCACGATTTCACCGTCGATGAACCGTACTCGGCAGCCGCTCTGACCGTCGCGGACACGGACGGCGCTCAGGGTGTTCAACGTCAGCCTTGCTCCGTCCTTCAGCAGGATGTCGCGGCGTTCGCCCCGGGCGGTCGCATAGGCCGTCTCGGCGGTGGTCAGCCACAGGCCGCCAACCCCGAGCGCGGCCAGGCCCGCCGCCATACCGGACCCCCACAACACCCGGCGACGGCTCGTCGCCGAGGCCGAGGGCCGGGCTCGAACAGGATGTCCGGCATCGGCTTTCGCACTGTCGGAATAGGCGATGAGCATCGCCTGGGCGCGGGCGAAGGCGCCGACATGGCGGACATCCTCCGCCAGCCAGGCGTCGAGCGCCTGCTCGGTCTCCGGACCCGGGTCGGCGCCGTCGAACCGGGCCGCCCAGTCGGCCGCACGGGCGTCGATCTCATTCATTCCGGTCTGGGCCAAGCCGCGTCCTCTTGTCGACAGTCGCCTCGGGCCCGTCGGTCGTATTTTGCGGGCTAGATACCTGAGGTGGCATGTTTCCGCCATGCGACGCGCCGACGGCGTGAAGAATAAGTCGCAGGGCCTTGCCGATGTGTTTCTCGACGGTGTTTTCCGACACGTTCATCCGGGCCGCGATCTCGCGCTGGCTCAGGCCCTGAACTCGCCGCAGCAGAAAGGCTTCTCGCGCCCGGTCGGGCAAGGCAGTCAGCAGCACATCCGCCTGGCGCAAACGGTCACGGAAGATGGCCGCGTCTTCGGGGGAGGGATCTCGCTGGGCGATCTCGGCCTCGGTTGTATCGGGCAGGGCCTGAAACCGGACCACCTGCGCCCGCCTCAGATGACGCAGGACGACCGACCGCGCGGTCTGGAACAGGTAATTCCGTGGATTGCGGATATGGGCGACGGAGTCGAGGCTGGCCAGAACGGCGTAGGCTTCCTGAACGATGTCATCGATTTCGAGCCCGGCTACCCTGGATCGCGCCAGCCATGCCCGCAGCATCCCTTCGTGTGGAAGGATTTCACTGGCGAGCCAACGGGAACGGTCGGAGGAAGCGCGCACCGTCAAAGCCTCGCGATCTGCGATCCGTCGGGCGACAGGGTAGAGGAAGGCGAGAGAGCCACCGGCGGTCTTTCGACAATGTTGCGACGCAACATGGCTTGGTTGGCATCGATCGGCAACGACCTATCCGCAACAGACTCTCGTCTCGGGGTGGTCGATGTAGCTGAGCTCAAAGGTCGTTGGCCAAGGCACGCCATATCCAGCACTGACCGCTTGCGCTAGGAAATCGGCCATGGGTCGCACACGGAAAATCCTGATTGTCGGCGGCGGCACCGCCGGGTGGCTGACCGCTGCCTATCTGGCGAAATTTCTTGGTCGGGGGGATCAAGGCGGGGTCGAGATATCCCTGCTGGAGTCGCCGGAGATCGGGACCATCGGGGTGGGCGAAGGCGCCTTTCCGACGATCCGCACGACGCTTCAGTTTCTCGGCATCGATGAGACCCAGTTCATTCGCGGCGCCTCGGCCACGTTCAAACAGGGCATCCGTTTCAACGATTGGCTGCACACGCCCGAAGACGGCGAGCAGGCGCATTTCATCCATCCGTTCGAGGCGCCCTTCCATGCCCAGGAGGCGGACCTTGTCTCAAGCTGGCTGCTGCAGGACCCTGCGACGCGCCCGCCTTTTGCCGAGGCGGTGACGATCCAGAGCCGCGTCGCCGAAGCCGGGCGGGCGCCCAAGCGGCCACACGAGGGCGAGTTCTCGGGGCCGCTGAACTACGCCTACCACTTCGACGCGCGCCGACTGGCTGAAGTGCTGTCGCTAAGGGCCAGAGATCTGGGCGTCGTCCATCTTCAGGGGCGGTTGACGGGGTGCGAGCTGACCGCCGACGGCGCCATAGACAAGGTCGTGACCGATGCGCAGGGCAGGCTCGATGCCGACCTCTACATCGATTGCAGCGGCTTCCGCGCCGAGCTGATCGGGCAGGCGCTGGGATCGCCGTTCAAGTCAGCGCGCAAGCACCTGTTCGTCGACCGCGCCCTGGCCTGCAAGATTTCGTACGACCAGCCTGACGACCCGATCCAGAGCTATACGATCGCCGCGGCGCACGAGGCGGGATGGACCTGGGACATCGGACTGAACGGGGCGCGCGGGATCGGCTGCGTCTATTCCAGCGACCACATCGACGACGACCGCGCCGAGGCCATTCTGCGCGACTATATCGGTCCGCGCGGCGGCGAGGTCACGCCCCGCAAGATCGCGTTCGAGGCCGGCTATCGCGAGAAGCAATGGGTCCGGAACTGCGTCGCCGTCGGCCTGTCCGCAGGATTCCTCGAGCCGCTGGAGGCGACAGGCCTGGTGCTGATCGAGGCGGCGGCGGGGATGATCGCCGAGCTGTTCCCGCACAGCGGCCCGATCGATGCCCCGGCCCGCCGGTTCAACGAACTGATGACGGCACGGTATGACAACATCATCGCCTTCCTGAAGCTGCACTACTGCCTGAGCCGGCGAACCGAACCGTTCTGGCGCGACAATGCCGACCCGGCCTCGGTCCCGGAGCGGTTGCAGGAGTTGCTGGAGCAGTGGAAGCACCGCCCGCCGGCGCGCTTTGACTTCATTCTCGATCTCGAATCCTTCGCCTTCTTCAACTACCAGTACATTCTGTACGGCATGGATTTCAGGACCGAGCTTTCGTCCGGGCGAGGCGCGGCCGGCGCCGCCGAGAAGGTCTTCGCCAGAATCCAGAAGTTCGGCGACCGGGCGACGCAGGACCTGCCCACGCATCGCGACCTGATCCAGCAAATCAACGCGGCCTGACGGCTCAGCGGCCGGCCAGGCCACGCTGGGCCAGACGCCAGGCGAGAAGGTCGATGCGGTCCTGACCGAAGAAGGGCTCGCCCTCGAAGACCATCAGCGGCACGCCCCAGTGGCCGGCCAGTTTGTGGGCCGTCTGGTTGTCCAAGATGTCGGCCTCGAAGCCTTCGGGATCGGCGGCGACCTCGGCGTCCAGCTCGGCGAGGTCGAGCCCGACGGAGGCCGTCGCCTTCGCCATGTGATCACCGGTGTCCCATGCCTCGGTTCCGCCGAAAATCAGGTTGCTCAGGGCGACGACGAAGGCCATGCCTCGCCCCCGACGTTCGGCGGCGACCCCCAACGCGGTCAGACGATGGATATAGGGCTGGTCGCCGGGCACCTCGCCGGTCTCGAAGCTCATCAGGACGGGATCGGGTCTTGGCCACGTCAGGGGCATGCCGCGCCACTCCGCGACGCGGGCGATGTCGCGGAAGAAGTAGGCGCGGGCCATCGGATCCTGACGCTTGAAATAGCCGTCAATGCGCAAGGCCAGCGGATAGACCGGACGCAGGACGCACTGGACGTCGAAGGCGTCCTGCAATCCGAGCAGGCGAGGGCCGGCCAGATAGCAATAGGGCGACCGGGACGACCAGTAGACCTCGATCATGCCGGTCATGCGGCGGCTGGAGTGCGGCGGAGCAGGGGCAGGGCGGCCGCCAGCGACACGACAATCAGCGGTACGACCGCCAGCATGGCCTGGCTGGCGTTCTGGTTCGCCATCAACAGACCCCCGGCAAGCAGCGGTCCGGCTACGGCGCCCAGCCGCCCGATGCCGACCGCGAAGCCGACGCCCGTGCCGCGCACCTGCGGCGGATAGAGCTCGGTCGACAGGGCGTAGAGAAGGAACTGGCCCCCGCTGACGAAGAAGCCGATGGCGAAGCTGGCGGCGCAGGTCAGCCGCAGATCGTGAGGCGCCATGGCCATGCCGGCGACACCGGCGATCATCCCGATCCAGGTGAAGACATACAACGGGCCGCGTCGGCGCAGCCGGGTCAGGGCGCCGAAGACGAAGCCGCTGGCCGCCCCGCCGAAGGTCAGCATCATGATCACGGCGCCGACCTCAGGCTTGGCGAACCCCTTGCCTGTGAGCATCGAGGGCAGCCAGTTGATCATCATGTAGAGGGTCAGGGCGGTGAAGAACGAACTGGTCCAGATCAGCAGCGAGGCCGTCAGCCTGCGGTCGCCGGTCAATGCCGTGACCATTCCCACCGGCGCGGTCGCCGTTGCGGGCTGACGGAAGGCCGGCGACTCCGGTAGGGAGAACAGCATCACCAGCGCGACGGCGAGGGGCGCGAGGCCGCCGATCCAGAACACGGTGCGCCAGTCGAGATCGGGAGCGGCGACCATCAGGGCCCCGACGATGGCGCCGCCGAGGGGCATGGCCGAACCCAGCATGGTCACCCGCATCGTCGCCCGTTCTGGCCGGCTGTATTCATTGGTCAGGGCCAGGATGTTGGGCAGGGTCCCGCCGAGGCCGATGCCGGTCAGGAATCTCATGGCCAGCAGGACGTTCAGGTCGCTGACCAGGGCCGTGCCGATGCTGAACATGCCGAGCAGAACCAGAGACCCGATGACCACCGTGCGCCGACCGGTGTGGTCCGCCAGACGGCCGCCGATCACGGCGCCGATGAAGAGGCCCAAGGTGCTGGCGCTGAAGACCCAGCCCAGCTGTTCGGGGTTCAGGCCGAACACCGGCGCGAATTTGGGCGCCGTGACCCCGGCCACCAGCATGTCGTAGCCCTCGCACAGGCCGGCGAGGAAGCAGAGGGCGAAGACGCGGCGTGACGCCTCGGGTCGGGCGGTCATCGGGCGGCCTCGTCCGACAGGGCGGCCACGACTCTGGATCGCGCCATGGCTTCACGGCGACGGGTCATCTTGGCCAGCAGGTTTTCGGCGATGCCGGGGCGAGCCCAGGGGCAGACGGCGATGCAGATGGCGCAGCCGGCGTTCTCTGCGAAGAAAGGGATGCATTTGTCGAAGTCGACGTACCAGCGCTCTTCTCCCCGGACCCACTGTTTGGTCTCGGAGATCGCGTCGGGAGGGCAGGCGTCCTCGCAGATCCGGCAGTTCAGGCAGAAGTCGTCGGCGCCGAACTGTTCCATCTGCTGGGTGGTCAGGGGCATGTCGGTCGTGACCCCCGCCAGCCTCAGGTTGGAGCCATAGGTCCGGTTGATCAGCGAGCCGTGCTTGCCCAGTTCGCCCAGGCCGGCGTCGATGGCGGCCGGGATCAAAAGCAGCGCGTCGGCGCGCGGGCCGGGAAACGGTTTGGCGTTGAAGCCCTGACGCCGGATCCAGTCGGCCAAGGCGTAGGAGGCGCGGGTGCAGCGGGCGTATTGACGTCCCACCTCCGCCGGTCCTCGCCCGTTCTCGGCGGTGCCGGGGACGTGTTTCAGCTCTTCGTAGTCGTGGCTGAAGCCCAGCATGATGACATTGGGCTGATCTTCGATGGCGTAGCCGTCGACGATGTAGTGGTCCTTCAGCGTCGTGGCGCCGAACAGGTCGGCGTCGTGCGTCAGGGCGAATTCCTTCGCCATCTCCGCCCATTCTTCGCCGGTCCGCCGCGCCGGCTCGGGATTTACGGGCGGTAGTTCGGGATAATTATAGGCTGAGGCGAAGGCGGCCGCCGCATCCGGCGTGCGCCTGCAGGAGGCGCCGGCGATCTGTTGAACCGCACCGAACGGATGCTGATCCGCCGGGTGCCAGAACATGGGTGAAGCCTTGCGCGTCGCCCGCTCGCCCAGACCATTGATCCGGTTGCCCGACGCGCCCGACGGCCATGCGGCCAGGAACTCGGGCCCCGGCGCATAGGTCTTTTCCCTGCGCCGGCTCATCAGAAGCGCTTCGCGGCGCGGATGCCGAACTGACGGGGGGCCAGCGGCACGACGAAGACGTCACCGCCCCTGAAGGGATCGCTGGAGATATAGTTGTAGTCGAAGGAGTCGAAGAGGTTGTTGACGTAGGCCGTCACCCTCAGATCATTCGGCATCACCAGCGAGGCGCTGGCGTTGGCCCGGTCGTAGGCGGGGGCTGTCAGCTGGTCCCGGGCCAACGACAGGCGTGTATTGTCCTGGAAGATGATATCGTCGACATAGCGATACTCGGCGAACACCTCGATCCGCTTTCCGTTGGTCAGGTCGTGGCCATAACTGACCGAGGCCGAGCCGGTCAGTTTGGGTACGTTCTCGAAGGGCGTTCCCGCCATGTCGAAGGTGTCGGTCGGGGAGAAGGACCGGACGAATTCGTCGAACACCCCGTCCGAATAGGACAGGGACGCGCTGAACTGCAGGTCGGACGAGGGGCGAACGAACAGCTCGCCCTCGACCCCGTCCACGTGGCTACGGGCCGCATCCTGAATCACCGAGATGGGCACCGGGCCGCCGCGAGGATCGGGGATGACGTTGGCCAGCTGCTGGTTCTCGATGTCGATGTGATAGGCGGCGAGGTTCAGGGTTACGCGGCGATCGGCGAAGACCGACTTCAGACCGATCTCGTAGTTGTCCGAGTTTTCGGGGCGGTAGACGAGGTTGTCGGCGCGGCCCGGATAGCGGTCCACCCCGCCGGCTTTCCAGCCTTGGGCGTAGGTGGCGTAGACCGAGATGTCCGGCGTGATTTCATAGGCCGCCGACCCCATCCACGAGACATTGTCAAACCTGTCGTGACCGTCGCGGACGAGGGGGGCGGTCCGGTTCACCGGCGCGCCGAAGACAGAGACCTTCAACCCGGTCCCGTCGACCTGCTCCTCGGAATAGCGGGCGCCGACGGTCAGCTCCAGCCGGTCGGTCGGCCGGAAGCTGGCCTGACCGAAGGCGGCGTAGCCTTCGCGGTCGTCATGGAATTTCTCGTGTATGTAGAAGGCTGCGGGAAGGACGACGGCCACGCCGGGGCCGACGTCCCGCTGCCGGCTCTGGTCCTGGTCCTGGGTGAAATAGTAGGCGCCGACCAGCCAGTTCAGGCGGTCGCCATCGCCCTCGAGCCTGAACTCCTGGCTGAAGAAACTCTGGTCGACCTGGGCGGCCAGGGTTGCGCCTCGCACCGTGACCGGGCCATCGGTCAGGGGCGCATAGGCCGGCAGGGTCTCGCTGCCTCCGGTCGAGGGGCGGCTTTCCATATCGAGGAAGTTGTCGGAGTCCGAATAGCGATAGCCGCTGATCGAGGTGAAGGTCAGGTGATCGTTCAGGTCGGCGGTGACGTTTAGCTGGACGCCATGGTTGGCCTTGGAGTCCGGCCTGTCCTGATCGATCAGGCTCTGGCGGTGGTCGCCGGACAGGCGCACGCCGCGAACCACCTCGTTGTAGTCCTTGTCGCTGGCGTCGGCGATCAGGACGACCTCCAGCGCCTCTGTGGGTGTCCAGCGCAGAACTCCGCGCATGGCGGTCTGTTCGTAGTCATCCTGATCCTGGTCAAGGATGGCGTTGTGAATGAAGCCGTCCGAGCGGGCATAGGCGGCGCTGAGGCCTGCGGACAAGGTCGAGCTGATCGGACCGTCGATCGCGCCGTTCAGGCGAACGGTCCCAAACTCGGCGATGTCGGCGGCGAGCCGGCCATGCAGGGCGTCGCCGGGCTTGCGGGTGATCATGTTGATCGCTCCGCCCTGGGTGTTACGGCCGAACAGGGTTCCTTGGGGTCCGCGCAGAACCTCGACGCGTTCCAGATCGAGAAAGGCTGTGTCGAAGCCGATCTGGGGCTGGTACATGCCGTCGATGAAGACGCCGACGGCGGGCTCGAGCCCCGCATTGAAGCCAACGCCGCGCATGGTCAGATAGGCCAGATCGCTGGTGCTGCTGACGGAGCCCGGCGCGGTGAAGAGGCCGGGCACCTGGGCGTAGAGTCCGCCGACGTCCTGGATGTTGCGGCGCTCCAGATCCTGTTCACCGACGGCGGTGATCGACAGCGGCACATCCTGCAGCACTTCGGCGCGCTTGCGGGCGGTCACGACGATCTCGTCGAGATTGACGGCGGCCTCCTCGGTCGGCGAGGCGGTTTGCGCCCGGGCCGGTCCCGTAAGAGCCGCGGACGCGAGCCCGCACAGGAGCCAGGTGCTCAGTTTGATGGTCATGTTTGCTTCCCCCGCCGCCCGTGTTCCCCGGGTCGACGAAGGGATTGAGAGCGCAGGCTGTCCCGCCCGCAATCGCAAATGCAGCAGTGAATGTCGTTTTACGGGCGACAGGGACTTTCTGTTGCGGGAGCGACACAACGTAGTAACATGCCTACAGATTATTACATCAAATGTAGCCACATAGGTTCATTGGGAATGTTCTCATGAAGGTTTTCAGCAGCCGGGAATTCAATCAGGACGTGAGTCAGGCCAAGCGTGCGGCGCGCATGGAGCCTGTATTCATCACCGACCGGGGAACTCCGACTCATGTCCTGATGAGCGTCGAGGCCTTTCGGCAGCTGGCAGGCAAAACCGAAACGATCGTCGACTTGCTGGCCATGCCGGGCCTGACGGATCTGGATCCCGAACTGGACGCGGCCAGACTCGGTGAAGCCTGGGATCGTCGGGAGGGCCTCTGATGTATCTTCTGGATACCGGAGTGGTTTCCGAACTGCGCAACGCCAAAGCGGGGCGCACTGATCCGGGCCTGATCGCATGGGCTGGCGGTCGCGGCCGGCAGACCCTCTTCATCTCCGCGATCACAGTGCTGGAGCTGGAAAGCGGCGCCGCCGTGCTGACGATCCGCGATCCGGCGGCGGGCGCAGCACGTCAGCTCTGGATCAACGATCAGGTGGTGACCGCCTTCGACGGTCGTATCCTGCCGGTCGATGTCGCCGTCGTTAGAAGGCGTGGCGCATTGGCCTACGCCAACGCCCGGGACGGCCTGATGGCGGCGACTGCTCTTGAGCACGGCCTGACCCTCGTCACCCGCAACGCGGCGGCGTTCAAGGCCGGCAAGGTCAAGGTCTTCAACCCGTGGGGCTATGCGCCCGAGGCGATGGATGACGCCGCCGACTGGGGGCAGGCTGGCAAGGCCGGGCCGATGTGGCTGAAGAACCTGTTCGTCCGCTCCTGAGACGCTGTATCCTCCAGAAGGAGCTTCAGTTCGCCGGGACGACCGCGCCGTCATAGGTGCGGGCGATGAAGTCGCGGGTGTCCTGGCTGCGCAGGACGGCGGCCAAAGCCTGGATGCGTCGGTCGTCGCGGTTGTCGGGCCGGGCGACGAGATAGTTCACATAGGGGCTGTCGCCGCCTTCGAGGACAAGGGCGTCTGTGCGCGGCTTCAGCCCGGCGTCGAGGGCGTAATTGGTGTTGATCACCGCCAGATCGACCTGGTCCAGAACTCGGGGCAGGGTCGCGGCCTCGATCTCGCGGAACTTCAGCCCCTTGGGGTTGGTGGCGATGTCGCGCACGGTCTGCAGCGGGCTGGTCGGGTTCTTCAGCGTGATCAACCGGGCGGTCTGCAACAGCAGCAGCGAGCGGCCGGTGTTGGACGCGTCGTTGGGCAGGGCCACGTCCGCGCCATTTGGCAGGGCGTCCAGCGTCTTGAAGCGGCGAGAGTAGGCGCCCAGCGGCTCGACATGGACCCCCGCGACGGTCACCAGATCGCTGTCCCGGGCCGCGTTGAACTCGTCGAGATAGGGTTTGGTCTGGAAATAGTTGGCGTCCAGCCGCCGTTCGGCCAGCTGGGTGTTCGGCTGGACATAGTCGTTGAAGACCTTGATTTCGATCACGACGCCCTGGGCGGCGAGCAGGGGCTTCACATGCTCCAGAATCTCCGCATGCGGCACGGCCGTCGCGCCGACGATAAGGGGCGCGTCAGCGCCGCCGGCCGGAGCCTGTTCCCGCGAGCAGGCGG
>Ga0247812_10002031_pt1 | contig 11406 bp, 7 predicted proteins | sample UWRJL149409B1_FD_178011 | JGI IMG/M metagenome (GOLD analysis project Ga0247812, IMG submission 178011) | Plant litter microbial communities from Arlington Agricultural Research Station in Wisconsin, United States - UWRJ-L149-409B-1 | ecosystem: Environmental > Terrestrial > Plant litter >...
CGTCATTCTCTGGAAAATCGGTTGTACGCTAAACTCGCTGCCATATCGTCCAACGTGTCTGATGGCACCGGAAACATTAAATTTTCTGATGCGAACACGATTATAGTCCAGATCATCTTCATTAGTATTTTGAGATTCATTTCCAAACCCGAAATAATTCATTGCGAAATTTGGGGTTGTATATAAAGATTCTACGTCGATAACCCATTTACCTAATAACCCGGGAAAATGTGCCACATAATTAAACTCTAAACCGCCAGTAGCAAAATAATAGAAGGCATTAAAAATGTGTCTTTGTGTATATGGATTTTGTTTAAAATTATTTACGGTATAATTTATATTAACACCAACTTTTACGCCATCATCAGGATTATAACCAATATTAGGCAGCCCAGAAACCACATTGTATTTTGGTTTCTCATAATTGTATAAGTTAACATCATAATCATCTGTCAGCTGTGTTTTAGTTTTAGCATCAAGATTGTATGTGTTTTCTTTTGATTTGAAATCGTAAACAATAACTTTTTTTCCATTTTCAATGTTATAAGTATCATTGTTCTGACCACCAATTAAACGTATTTTAATATCGGACTTTTGTTCTCCTACAACCTGAAATTCATCAGCATCATCTAATCCGTAAATCCATAGATTTTTAGTCTTGCGATCTGTTACTGTTTTGGTGTAAATCAATTCATCGCCTTCCTTCTTCATTCTGTAAACCTGAATTTCAATACTTTTTTTGGCATTATGATTTATAACAAATTTATCTTTTTTATCAGTTCCGGCAATCATCACGGTTTTATCAAGCACATCTGAATATTCTGAAGCATATTTTTGAAGGTCTTTTTTCCTGTTTTTTAATTTTCGTTTAATTTCTTCAATTGTTCCATCCTGAACTTCTTTGGGTAAATTTTTAAACGCTTTATCAATATCGCTGTCTGATAAATGCTCTTGAATATATTTAGCCTGTTCAATCCAGTCTTTTTCTTCAGCCGTTTTTAAGAAAGCCAAATCCAATGGATAAGGTTCTCTGTTTAGCCATTTTACATTGTCGATTTTATTTTTAAACGTTCGCATATGACGAATCGCCGGAACGTTCATTAAAATTGAAAGCAAAGTTCCGTCATATTTAGGGAAAGCCTGATCACGATCGCGTGGAATAGGTGTGTAAACAACTTTATCGCCAATTTTATGTTCTGCCCAACGCCATTGATCACTGTGTCTGTCCCAATCGCCAATTAGCATATCAAATAAACGTACCTTCATGTATTCTTTTTGATCAACTGAATATTTTTCATCTTTATGAAGATTGGCCATCATATCTTCAGTACTAATAATATTAGTTGGGTTTCCAAAGTTTTTACCGTCAAGATGATTGTCAGCAGGTCTTTCTTCCACCATATACAATTGATCTCCAAAATTCGAATTGAATTCTTTCAGGCCATTTTGTTTCGGAATGTAATATAAAATGGGATTGGTATGCAAAAGCCCTAATTGATCTGACATACTTGCTATTGCAAAAGGCGTATAGGGATGTGTAGTGGTGTAAAAATCCAAAAGAAAATCTTCGGCATAGGTTTGTTCAAAATCATTTACAACATATTGGTCTTTAAACGCAACTGACTGTAAAAAAACCGTAGCGCTTTTTTTCATGGCACGCATCACGTATTCTCTTCCTTTTGGATCTGACATTCTTAAAGAAACAGATTGATGTCCTCCGCCTTCGCGAATAGGTTTTAAACCGCCTTTTAAAGTGTCAAGCGTAGCTATTCGGGCTTCAATTGGCATACTATAATACTTTCTGTAATGCTGGCCAAAAAGAAATTTATGAAACACTCCTTTATCTGTCATTTTTGTTGAATAGATAGAAGTAGTAACTGTTGATGGAAACTTATTATCTACACCTGCAGCCCAATTAATTTCTTTTGCTTTAATGATTTCACGCTCAAAAAGCTCTTTTTCGCGATTATTTTCATTGCCGTAAAAAGTCACTTTTGCGTCACCACTTTTAAATAAAGTTAATTTTGCATATCCATTGCCGCCATATGAAAAATCATTTGGATTGATAGCTCTTGCCGCTTCAGACTTAGAACCGGCACCACTAATAATCTGTGTAATGTTTTCCTGGTTTATATATTGCAAATTGTGATCATGTCCGGAAACTACAATAACATTTTTCTGGCCTTGTAAAAGCGTTTTAATTCGCTTGGCATAAATTGTATATTGTTTGTTTTGAAGGTCCTGCGGACTCGCGCCGGAAGTCTTTCGAAGTAAATTGATAAAAGAACCAACTACAGGTAATGGGATTTTTTTCTCCAAAGGAAACAATTGTTTTTCCCATGAATATTGCCCTCCATGTGATCCGTTGCTTAATAACGGATGGTGAATGGCTAAAACAACTGTTTTTTCCTGATTTTTATTCAAAATATTTTCCAGCTCTTCAAAAAAGTCTTCGCGTGTTTTAATATCGCAATTGTCATTTATTGTTGGATGATTATCCCAATCTTCTAAAAACCACTCACTGTCGACTGTAACTAATGTAGTGGTACTATCAATTTTTACATCTTCAATTGGACAGCCTTTGCGCGGTAAAAATGCTTTTTTATCATTAAGATATTTAGTAACGAAATTAGCTTGATTTTCTAAACCTGTTATTCCACTATACCAATCGTGATTTCCAGGAATTACAATTGTTCTTCCTTTAAAACCTTTTGTTAGTTTTAATTGATTGGTAAGTTTGGTTTCTGCCAAAGTTTTTTCAGAAGCATTATTTTCAGCAGGAAAACCTTTGGGATAAATATTGTCTCCTAAAAATACTAATGTCGATTTCTTATTCGCTTTTTTTAGCTTTTGATGCAGTAGCTCTAAAGTTTGTTGCGCCTGCTCTTCATCGGCATTTCCGGCATCCCCTATTAAATAAAGAGTGTGTGCAATTTTAATAGTATCAGTTGCGTTCTCTGTTTCGTTGGCGCTTACATTTTTTCCATATTGTGGTTTATGTGTGGCACAGGAGTAGAGAAGTATTATGGCGGCTATTGCTAAAGAATATTTTTTAATCTTAGCAATAAAATGGTTATCCAAAAACAATTTCATAATTTAGTGGTATATAAAAATATTCTTTATGAATTTAATAGAACAATCCGAAGATTTCGTCAGTATTTTACTCAAAGATAAACTTTCTAATTTATATTCTTACCATAATTTTAACCATACTTTAACTGTAGTAAATGCGGTAAAAGTACTCTGCAAGAAAGAAGATGTAAGTAATGATGATAAGGAAGCGCTTTTAATAGCAGCATGGTTTCATGATACGGGCTATATTGAAGGTTATGAAGACCACGAAAAGGAAAGCGTAAAAATTGCAACTGCCTTTTTGAAAGAGAGAGGCCAATCTGATGAGTTGGTGGCCAAAGTTTCTGGTTTAATTTTGACTACTGCAAAAGAATATGTACCTAAGACCCATTTAGAAAAAATTATTAAAGACGCAGATTATGCTCATTTGATGGGAACAGAATATGTAACTACTTGCGAATTACTGCGTTTGGAGCTTAAAAATACCGGACTAGCGGCTTTTTCTAATGAAGAATGGACAAAAGAAAACTTAAATTTTTTATTGAATAAACATCGCTTTTATACAGATTATGCTTTAAAAAAATGGCAGCCTTTAAAAGAGAAAAATTTGATTCTTGTACAAAAGAAAATCGAAAAACAAGAAAAGAAGGAAGCTGATAAAATCGAAGAGGAAAATAAAAAGAAAGATAAGGTTGAAAAACCTGATCGTGGTGTTGATACTTTATTTCGTGTCACTTTAGGAAATCACACTCGCTTAAGCGGCATTGCCGACAGTAAAGCAAACATATTATTGTCTGTAAATGCGATTATTATTTCGATTGCACTTTCGTCTATTATTCCAAAGTTAGACAGTCCAAAAAATGCGCACCTGGTGATTCCAACATTTATTATGCTGATGTCTAGTGTCGTTACTATTATTTTTGCCATTCTGTCAACACGTCCAAAAGTAACTTCTGGATTTTTCACGCGTGAAGATGTTGAAGGAAAAAAAGTAAATTTAATGTTTTTTGGAAATTTTTATAAAATGCCATTACAAGAATACGATTGGGCAATGAACGAAATGATGAAAGATCGTGACTATTTATATTCAACCATGATCAAAGATTTGTATTACCTCGGATTGGTTTTACAACGAAAATACAATCTACTCCGAATCGCCTATAATTTTTTCATGATCGGAATTATTATTACTGTAATTGCGTTTGTTATTGCATTCAAATCGATTTAAAAATAAAACGATGAGCTCAATTAATTGAGCTCATCTAATAAATCCTGATAGGTAATTTTTTTAGCCGGACTTGCCGTATTGTTGATCACTTTTACTCTAATTGCTCTCAACCCTGAAACACCCTGAAGATCTTCAACTTCAAATTGTTCTACTGCAGGCTCTAATATTTTTTTGTGCTGAAGATATTTGATATACTTTAAGTATTCTGTTTCTTCGTTATTTTGAGAATATACGATTGTTATTTTTTCTTTCTCCGTAATTCTTTCATTTGTTCCTTTAATGTTCGCTTTGTCGATACGTTTTTTTACAACTTCATATCTGGCATTGTAAGTTCCATCAACATCAAAACGTTTTTCATCCATTCTAAAACGAATAGAAAGAGGCTGACTGAAAACCAAAATCAAAGAAGTAACATCTAACTCATATGGAAGCGATTCTTTAAGTTGATGGTGTTCTAATTCCATTTCACATAAAGTCTGCAATTGCCATAAACGCAAATTATGTAAATACATAATATCAAAAGGCTTAGTTGGCGAAATTGAAGATCCAATGTATAAATTATGTTCAACACCATCCGTTTTAAAACGTTCGTAATAATGCGGGTAAATTTGCTGGGCTTCCAACTGTTTTCTATCTAAAACAGCTGCCATTTTTTTGTTGATAATAGACATCGCATTATCAAATTTCTTTCTTTCCTGATAAAACAAGCCAGTTTTTTCATCTAGATTTTCAAAATATAATTCTTCTAATTTTTCATTCTTAGCAGAACCTTTGGTGTTTTTTAAAATCGGATGAATTTCTTCTTCTATATAACGTTGAATGTGTTGCTCGGTATCTGCTTTCAATGGAAAATCTAATTCGTTTCGAAGCGATTCCAATTCAAATTTTCTTTGTTCCAAAAGAACCAGATTTGTATTTGGTTTCTGATTATCAAAAATTTCCAAAAGCGTATTAAGCTGACTCTTTAAATCTCTTTTTACAGTTTCGTTTCGATGCTCAGATGAACCTTTAATATCAATTTGACCATATAACGGATATACGTTTTTAAAGACAATTTCCTTAAAAATATAATCTTTTGAAGGATTGCTATTTTGGAAATAATTTTGAGATTCTTTTCTGAATTTCCAGTAAACACTCGGGTGAATTGTGGTATATTCTCTTTGAATTATAGCCTCAATCTGGTGTTGCATATCCGTATTATAACGATCGATAGTATCTGTTAAATAAGGTAAAACCAATTCAAGTTTTTGAGCGTTCACACTATTTAAAGCTCTTGAATTTGAAGAAACCAATTCTAAAACACCCAATAAATGATCGTCTTTAATAACTGGTGCAAAAATACAGCTCAGAATACCTTGTTTTAGTAAATGCTCTCCCATTTTTTTGTTTGGAGATTCATTTATAAATTTCTTTACATTTGAAATAACAAATGGTTCTTTTTTATTAAGTAAATTATCAAAAGAACATCCAAAAAAGGCATTCTTACAATCGACTTCCTGATCGTTTGAAAGTAAAAAACTCTCCAGCTGACTGTCTAATTTTGCAGGCTTGACAAATTTTTCTTCTTCAGGATTGTAAATAATAAAACCAACCTTTAAATCGTGAATTTTAAATATTGATCTGAATATATTGGCTACAATTTCGTCAGTTGCTACTGATTTTGTGTCTGGTTTAAGTAAATTACTTTTCAAATTTGAAATTGAACTTTCTGTAGTGGCATCAAATAGAGACACAATTCCAAAGCCCTTTAATACCCAGCTTCCTTTGGGAAATTTAGACTTCCAAAGTTCAAGATCATCGTAATTGTCAATTAAGTTATCGATATCATCCTGAGTTAATTGTATTGCATTTTCTGTTGGAGTAATTTCCATAAAATCTGCATTGTACAATATGCGGTAATGTTTTTCGATACCTTCTTCATCTGGAATATCATAGAAGAAAGGTCTGTTGAAATCGATGTGCTGTTTGTAATAACTACTTAAAATTAAGCAGCAGTTGTTGATATAGAATTGGTGATCATCAAAATCACGAATTTCCATATAGAATTCATCTCCGGCATTGCGAAGGATTTTTTTGAAACGTTCTGTATAATTAAAAGAAATATTCTGAAAAGGAATTGTAATCGCTTTTATTTCATTTTGAGTTAAAGCAGTTGGAAACAAATCTGCTAATATATTTTTGATTAAAGCTTCATTATTTTTAATAATGCCGTAATCCTCAATTCCTGTTTTTAATTCGGGAATAGATTCGATTTGCTTTAAAATGGCTTTGGCGTAATTCGAGCGATAATCAACATCTGATAAGGCTATCTCTTCAAAGGATTCAATTAACTTATGAAATGAGATTATGGTTTTGAAAGGACTTTCGTTGAACAATTGAATATCCATCTTTTTGTTTTTAGGCTACAAAATTAAGCATAAATTAAGAATGTTTGACATTTTGCGATTTCTTTCATTTATAATGCCATAGACGCAAAGCCTTCATAATTCGGTCATTCTGCACGAGCTTTATTATTTTAACTAAATATTAACGTTGATAATAACGGAACGATCGTTCCGTTATTATATCTTTGTGCTATAATATTTAAATAATCAATAATTTAAAACAAGTAAAAATGAAAAATTTAGAAAACAAAGTAGCAATTGTAACTGGAGGAAACAGTGGAATTGGGTATGCAACTGCAGCAGAATTTGTAGCAAAAGGGGCAAAAGTAATTATTACAGGAAGAAACAAAGAAGCTTTGGTAAAAGCCGAACAAGAATTGAATGTAACAGGAATTGTTTCGGATCAGGCTGATTTGAAATCTATCGATGCATTAGTAGAAGAGGTAAAAGCAAAATTCGGGAAAATAGATATTCTGTTTTTAAATGCTGGTATCGCTTCATTTGCTCCGGTGGATTCAGCTTCAGAAGAGCATTATGACAGCATTATGAATGTAAATGTTAAGGGAGTTTATTTTACCGTTCAAAAAGTATTGCCAATCTTAAATGATGGAGGTTCTATCATTTTTAATACTTCTATAAATGCTCACGTTGGTATGCCAAATTCAAGTGTTTATGCCTCAAGTAAAGCTGCCGTTTTATCTTTAAATAAAGTTTTTGCTACAGAATTAGCATCAAGAAAAATCAGAGTAAACGCCGTTTCTCCTGGTCCGGTTGAAACTCCTCTTTACGGTAAATTAGGTTTAGAAAAAGCTGAAGTTGAAGGCTTTGGAGCAGTTTTAGGAGATAAAATTTTATTGAAACGTTTTGGGCAGGCTTCAGAAATTGCAAAAACTGTAAGTTTTCTTGCCTCAGACGACGCATCATTTATAACAGGTTCTGAAATTGTAGTTGATGGTGGACTTATAGTAAACGCCGTAGTTTAATTTTTTTTACAGAAATTCAGGAACGATTGTTCCGTATTTTTTATATCTTTGTGAAGGAAATTAATTTTGAAGTCATGGCAAGAACAAAAGAGTTTAATGAAGATCAGGCTTTAGACAAAGCAATTGAAATATTTTGGCACAAAGGTTATAACGGAACTTCAGCTCAGGATTTGGTTACGCATTTAGGTTTAAGTCGGTCCAGTTTGTATGATACTTTTGGAGACAAACAGAAACTTTTTTCGCAATCTCTGCAACGTTATCAAAAACAATCGCAAGATCAGGTTATTAAACTTTTAGAGGAATCAGACAATATAAAAGAAACGCTGCATAACCTTTTTAAACAGGCAGTTATAGAAAGTTTACAAGACCGAATTACAAAAGGTTGTTTCATGGTGAATTCTTCTGTAGAACTTGCCATGCATGACGACGAAATAGCGAAAATCGTAAAAGACAACAGCCAGGTCATGGAAGAAGTGTTTACAACAGCGGTTCAGAAAGGACAAAAAGCAGGACATATTTCCAAAGCTATTGAAGCACGTGTATTAGCCCGATTTATTTTTAATAATTATTCAGGAATTCGCGTTTTGGCAAGAGCAGGCGAAAGGGATAAACAAGTTTACGACGATATTGTAAAAGCGCTGTTTTCTATCTTGTAAGATTTGAAAACACCTAAATTAAAGAACGGCAGCTATATTTGTAGCTGCCGTTCTTTATTTATAAAAAAAACTATTTTGTTCTCATGATTACCTTTTCTATTAAAGAAATTTTATTGCTTTCTTCCTCGTTTGGTTCAGTTTGTTTTTGAATATAATATTTATCGAGTTCGTAAGAAATAGAAGCAGAGTCTTTAAGTTCTTTTAAGATTCTTTCTTTTGGAATTTCAAAACGACTCGTAACATCATTGTTATCGTGCATATACATTAATATGCCATTTGTAGTATTTAAAAAGATGGCTTCTTTTTTTAACAGATTTACAAAACTAATTCCGGGAGTGTCAGATTGATGTGGCTGCCATCCGCTGCTCAGTTTATTGAGCTCTTTTTCTAATTTTCCAGGTTCTTTTAAAGCTATTAATTTTTCCAGGTCTTTAAATTCTATATCCCGATTAGAAATGTGTTTGTATTTTTTTACCGATTCGTTGTCTATTATAACTCTGAAAATTTGTGGATTTTTAGGTAATAAATAATCTCGACATCAAGACCAACACCTACTTTTGAATACGCTTCTTCTGAAATATCTTCAGCAATAAGTTTATGCTCTACATTATCATCAGTAGTTAAAGTTAATGCAAGCGTATGGTCAGTATAACGACTGTTGGATGATTGTGTGGTTTCAGCAAAGCCACTATCAATAGTTGCCTGAGCAATAACTCCTTCTTTTTTAATTTTTTCTTCCAGACGTTTGCTGAAATTGATGTTGATAAAAATAGATCCGAAAATAAAAACAGCAATCGGAATTAAAAAATTAGTTGCACTGTTTAAATTTGGATCCTCAGCATCATAATAAAATAATTCACTGATCGAATCTGTTTTTGTAATTCCTAGAAAAACAAAAAACGCCACTAATAATGAACTTATAATTCCAATGGACCAGCCTAAAGAATTGTAATCAGTTTCAGGGAACAAAGAGAAAGTTAAAACAAGAATCATAAGAGCGACAATATACCATTTTAGGTCTTTAATAATATTCATAATTTGGGGATTTAAGATGAGAAGATAAAGTTAGAAGAACCGTTACCTTTAATTAGAAATGAATGTTCGATGTTATTAGAATCCAGGATTGTAACTTGTACACTATAATCCTTATTATTATAAAAACTAAAATTGTCGCTTTCTGTATTCTCCAGAATAAATTTTGTCGGTTTTGATTTTGTTCCGGCTGCTACTTCAAAAGGTAATTTTGTATTCCAGGGTATAGAATTGCTAACGTTTTTTATAGATACAATCTTAAAAGCAGTACTAGAGTTAGTTAGCTCAATCTGAATCACTTTATAGTCGTTATAAGTTTGTGCAATGTTTATTTGAGGCTGGAATTTTTTTTCGACAGCAACGAGTACATACAATTTATCTGATTTAAGAAGATTTTCTCCTTTATAATTATAAGTTTTTGAAGCGTCGTAATCTTTATTAATCGCATTTTTTAGTGCCGCTTTTGATATCGAAATAGTATCTAAATTTGCTTTATTATCATTGTAACAATCTTCTAATTCTGATTGTGTAGAATTAAGAAAAAAGCCTGGAATAAGTGTAAATAAAATTCGATCAGCATATACTTTTTCTACTTTTAAATACATTTTTGAATCAGATGTATCTTCCTTCGTGTCCTGAAGTGTAAAGAATTCGTTTACAGTGGCATTGTCAATGTAGTTGCCAAGAAGCTGAACATTTTCGGTAAAATATTTAATATTTTGTTTTTGATAATTACTCTCTTTCACTTGCTCAACGAGGAAATAAATAAGAAATCCTAAAGAAATTAAAATAGGCCAGGTGTAAGTATACCAGGGACTTCTAATTTTTTGTCTTCTTTTTATTTCGTGAATATACTGAGTTGGAAGTTCGTATAATTGCCCATCTCTTTTTATGGCCCATATTTTTCCTGTTCCAAAAAATGGGATCCAGTAAATATGGAAATAACTTTGTCGAATTTCTATGTCGAAATGGTTATTTTGCTGTGTAGTAAAGCCAAATTCATGCGAATTAAACTCTCTAATTTTAAAATTTCGTTGACCGAAAACTATTCTCATATTTGGGGAGAGTATTGATTTTATATAGGCTTTGTTGTATTAATGTTTGAAAAAATGCTTGTTATTATATTTGACGAATATATAAATTAATAAAAATAAATGTAGTATTAACAAGTAAAATTTTTATAAAAGAATAAGAATAAAATAAAAAAACGGCAGATACAATTTATATCTGCCGTTTTCTGTTTTAAGTAAGTAATAGAAAATGAATAACTTCTTAGCTTTTTTCTTCTTTATTGAAATACACTAAGTAGTAATACATTTGTTTTTCTTCATCCCAGCCTTTTTCAACAAATTTTTCGGCGCTTTCAGGGTTGATGAAATCCATTTTAATCTGAATATGAGTATCCAGGTTAATAACGTTTTTAATTGATTTTCTGGCGTCAGAAACTGCTGCATTAGCAATAGGGAATGAGGTTACATCTTCGATGCTATATTTTTCTCCTTTATCAACTTTATAGTTTTTGAATTCAGGAATTAAGTCGGGGTTGTCAAGTACTTCGTTCAGGAAATTTTGCTCTTCAAACTGATCATTTTTAGCGAAATAATTCACAGATCGGTTCATAAACATTACTTCTTCTTTTTTGTCTTCTGCAGGAAAAACAACATCTTTCGCAAAACCCTGACAGAATTTCAAGTATTTTTTAGTAATGAAGTTTTCATCTTCAAAAGCATCTACAGACAAAAAGTGCTCTAACCAATAACGCGCATCATAACGGTTACTATCAACAGTTAAAATTTTATATCCTTCTTCTTTTTTATAATTGAAAATCAGACATCCTTTATCTAATTTGCTCAGGTTAATCCCTTGCTGCAAAATCATTTCCAGGTTACTGTCTTTTTCTTCAAATTGTAAAAAGTCGGCTTGTATTTCACTTTTAAAAATTCCGATAGCATCAACAACATTATTGTCGATACTTAAATTTGTTAAGTAAGTCACATAAACCTCTCCATTTTTAATATGCGGATGATTTGACTGTTCGAATAAATGAGTCG
>Ga0247812_10002032_pt1 | contig 11402 bp, 10 predicted proteins | sample UWRJL149409B1_FD_178011 | JGI IMG/M metagenome (GOLD analysis project Ga0247812, IMG submission 178011) | Plant litter microbial communities from Arlington Agricultural Research Station in Wisconsin, United States - UWRJ-L149-409B-1 | ecosystem: Environmental > Terrestrial > Plant litter >...
ACTCTTACAAAAGTGAAACCATTATTAATTGGAGCTGGTTTAAAAGTCATTGTAACTTCTTTTCCAGTGTGTAATCCAACGCCTGTTAGTGAAATTTCATTTTTGATGGTCTTCTGTTTAACCATTATTTCCATTTTTTGGGTTTATTATTTGTTTTTTTAATTCTTCAACTTCGGCAACTATTTTAGGCAGATTTTTGAAATGTACATACGATTTATTAAAATCAGTATATGCAAGAGACGGTGTTCCCTGCAATGTTTCATCATCCTTAATGTTCCTTGCAACTCCTGACTGGGCCTGCAATCTAACATTATTACCTATAATTAAGTGGCCTGCGATACCTACTTGCCCGCCAATCATACAGTTTTCTCCTATTTTTGTAGAACCGGCAACACCTGATTGCGCTGCAATTACCGTGTTTTTACCTATTTCTACATTGTGAGCAATCTGAATCTGATTGTCTAATTTAACTCCCTTTCTAATAATTGTAGAACCAAGAGTTGCTCTGTCTATTGTGGTATTTGCTCCAATATCGACGTTATCTTCTATAATTACATTTCCAATTTGAGGAACTTTACTATATACCCCTTCTTCATTTGGTACAAAACCAAAACCATCTGCACCAATAATAGTTCCTGAATGAATAGTACAATTGTTACCAATTATAGTTTCAGAATAAATTTTGGCGCCTGCAAAAATATATACATTATCTCCAATAACAACATTATCACCAATAAAACTGTTTGGATAAATTTTTACGTTGTCACCTAAAACCACGTTTTGACCAATGTAACTAAAGCTTCCTAAATATAAATTTTCTCCATATTTAGTACCTTCAGTTATAAAAGATTGCGCTTCTATTCCGTTTTTATTCAATTTTACCTGATTATAAAATTGCAAAAGTTTAGAAAAAGAGGCATAAGCGTCCTCTACTTTTATTAAAGTGGTAGTGATTTCCTGTTCAGGTATAAAGCTGTCATTCACTATAGTAACTGATGCTTTTGTGGTATATATGTAGTTGATATATTTTGGATTAGCCAAAAAAGTGAGCGATCCTTCCTCACCTTCTTCTATTTTAGACAGCCGAGAAACTTCTGCATTGGGATTTCCAACAACTTCTCCTTCTAAAATTCCTGCTATTTGTTCTGCTGTAAATTTCATTGCGACAAAAATATAAAAAATAGATTTTAAATGTTAATTTTAGATAAGTTGTTTTGGAAAACAGATGTAATATTTTGTAACCAATTTAGATAACGATTTCAAATTCAGCTGATCAGATGCTTCTACGACATCCTCAATTGTTTTATCTTTTTTCAAAATTCGTATAGGTTCAGCTTCTTTACTATAAGCCTGATTTTTTATTTTTCCTCTAAAAATAAAATATCCCGCCTCTAATTGCGTAATATGGTGTGCGTTAGCAAATTCTTCTTTTAAAGATTGAGATTCTTCTGCTGAAATTTTCTCAGCACTTAATTTAATTTTTAATAAATCTCTATTAATCAACATCTTACTCAAAGTAGACAACACAAAATCATCTTGCTTTTGCCATGCTTTTAAAGCACTAATTATATCAAAATCATCTAGTTGAGAAAACAAATCTAATTTTTCAGCATCAAAATCTTCTAAAGTCACTTTATTTTGCATAAAATACAAAAGAGGCTCACTGCAAGGCAAAATAATCCCTTTTAAGGTTAATTCTTTGGCTCTTTTTAGCACATTCATCAAAATTAACTCTGCAACTAAACTTGTTTTATGCAAATAAGCCTGCCAGTACATTAATCTTCTTGAAAGCAAAAATTTCTCTACAGAATAAATTCCTTTTTCTTCAATTACCAAAACGCCGTCAACGACATTCATCATTTGAATCAAACGTTCAGAATTGACATTTCCTTCAGCAACACCAGTATAAAAACTATCACGTTTCAAATAGTCCATTCGATCCATATCCAACTGACTTGAAATCAATTGCAGCATAAATTTCCTGTGATATTCTCCTTTAAAAACCTGAATTGCCAAACTCAATTTACCTTCGAATTCATCATTCAATTGATTCATGAATAATAATGAAATGGCTTCATGATTTACATCTTCAACAATACTTTTTTCCATTGCATGCGAAAACGGCCCATGACCAATATCATGAAGTAAAATAGCTATTAACAATGCACATTCTTCATCATTTGAAATAGCAACTCCTTTAAAACGAAGTGTTTCTACAGCCTTTTGCATCAAATGCATACAGCCTAAAGCATGATGAAAACGAGTATGATTGGCCCCGGGATAAACCAAATACGACATTCCCATTTGCGAAATACGGCGTAAACGCTGAAAATACGGATGCTGAATTAAGTCGTAAATAAGTTCGTTCGGGATAGAAATAAACCCATAAATGGGATCATTGAATATTTTTAACTTATTGATCTGAGTCACTATTTGGTTCTTTTTAGGTCAACAAATATAAGTAATTAACTATAAACAGCTTTGTGTTTTTCATTTAAAAATTGACATTAAAGTGTGATGATTTCCAGAGTAATACTGAATTACATTTAAAAAAATATACAAAAACCAACTTTTGTTATTCTGAAATTTATACTATTTTTAATACTTTTTAAGTTCTATACCTCTAAATTGCATTAAAATTAAACACGTTTATGGATAAGATAAAAATACTTTGGGTCGATGACGAAATCGATCTTTTGAAACCACATATATTATTTCTCGAGAAAAAAAACTATGCTGTAACCACTTGTAACAATGGTTTGGATGCTATTGCCTTATTTGAAGAAGATAATTTTGACATTGTTTTTTTGGATGAAAATATGCCTGGAATGAGTGGTCTGGAGACACTTTCTGAAATGAAAGAAAAAAAATCGGCCATACCAATGATTATGATTACCAAAAGCGAGGAAGAGTACATAATGGAAGAAGCCATTGGTTCTAAAATCGCAGATTATTTGATAAAACCAGTAAATCCGAATCAGATTTTACTGAGTTTAAAGAAAAACCTCGATCATTCAAGATTAATTTCTGAAAAAACAACGCTGGATTATCAAAAGGAATTTAGAAAAATCGCTATGGAAATGGCTATGGTTAATTCCTATGAAGATTGGGTAGAATTATATAAAAAATTGATTTTTTGGGAACTTGAACTAGAAAACATCAACGATCAGGGAATGATAGAAATCCTTGAATCTCAAAAAGTTGAAGCCAATTCTCAATTCGGAAAATTCATCGAGAGAAATTATGAAGACTGGTTTGCTCCAAAAGCAGATAAACCAATTCAATCCCACAATTTATTCAAGGAATTAGTTGTTCCTGAAATCAAAAAGAAAGACAAACCCATTTTATTCGTTGTAATTGACAATTTACGTTACGACCAATGGAAATCTTTTGAAACCGTTGTAGCAAATTATTACAAATTAGAAAAAGAAGTTCCTTATTTCTCTATACTTCCTACTGCAACACAATATGCCAGAAATGCTATTTTCTCTGGCTTATTGCCAACAGAAATGGAAAAACAATTTCCGCAATACTGGAAAAATGATGTAGAAGACGGAGGAAAAAACCTTTACGAAGCTGAATTTCTAACCGCACAATTAAAACGTTTAGGCCTAAACATAAAAGAAGATTATTTTAAAATCACTAATTATGCCGGAGGTAAAAAACTAGCTGAAAATTTTAAAGCACTTAAAGGCAATGATTTAGTTACCGTAGTATACAATTTCGTTGATATGCTGTCTCACGCAAAAACCGAAATGGATGTTGTAAAAGAACTAGCTTCTGATGATAAAGCGTATCGCTCACTAACTTTAAGCTGGTTTAAAAATTCTCCGCTTTTAGAAATTATTCAGCAAGCACAACTTTTAGGTTTCAAATTGATCCTGACAACAGATCACGGAACAATTAATGTAAAAAACCCATCAAAAGTGGTGGGAGATAAAAATACAAGTTTAAATTTGCGTTATAAAACAGGTCGTAGTTTAACGTACGAACAAAAAGATGTTTACGTAGTAAAAGAACCAAAAGATATTGGTTTACCGGCAATAAACATGAGCAGTTCGTTTATTTTTGCTAAAAATGATTTCTTTTTAGCCTACGTAAACAACTACAATCATTATGTGAGTTATTACAGAAATACATATCAACACGGAGGAATTTCGTTAGAAGAAATGATTATTCCGTTCTTGGTATTTAACCCGAAATAGAAAAGTTTTAGCCGCGGTTTTTAGTCACAGTCACAGTTTACAGTGCTCAACTGCGACTGAAAACCGTGACTGAAAACTCAAAATTGAGACTATAATTAATAAGCAATAAAAATGAATATCGTTTTTTCATTAGATCAGATCAAAGAAGTAGCAGATAAAATTTTAGCTCAAAATCCAAAGAAAATTATTCTTTTTAATGGAGAAATGGGAGTTGGAAAAACTACCTTAATCAAACAACTTTGTAAAAGTCTTGGAGTTGAAGATGCCACAAGCAGTCCAACCTTTTCTTTAGTTAATGAATACTATACTTCTAACAATCAGACTGTTTATCATTTCGATTTTTACCGACTAAATAAAGAAACTGAAGCTCTTGATATGGGCGTGGATGATTATTTGTACTCCGGAAATTGGTGTTTTATCGAATGGTCTGAAAAAATCGCTAGTTTAATTCCTGAAGAACATTCGGTGATTACAATTGAGTTATTGGCAGATGGAAAAAGAGAATTGAAATTAGAATAAATCCTCCGCAGAGATTCACGAAGATTTCACAAAGATCTTATAATAATTCTTTTTGTGACTTTGCGAAATCTTCGTGAATCTCTGTGAAACAATATACATATATAAATGACTACCGTAGAAATTATTCCCTTTTCAGCAGAATCAAAAGAGCCAATCAAAACCTTAAATAAAGAATGGCTTCAAAAATATTTTAAAGTTGAGGAAAAAGATGAAATAGTACTTTCTAATCCGCAAGAAGAAATTATCGACAAAGGCGGATTGATTTTCTACGCTAAATATAAAGGTGAAATTATCGGAACAGTTTCCTTAATAAAAATTGATCATGACACATTTGAATTAAGCAAAATGGCCGTTTCAGATAAAGCGCAAGGCCTGGGAGTTGGCAATCAATTAATAATTCATTGTTTGGCTGTAGCCGAAAAAAACAACATAAAAAAACTGATTTTATATTCGAACCGAAAATTACTACCTGCAATTCATTTGTATGAAAAATTCGGTTTTATAGAAGTTCCTTTAGGAAATGTAAGTTATGAAAGGGCCAATATTAAAATGGAAAAAATTATGCATTAATTTCATCATATAGTATTAGCAGAATTTTTACATTGATTTTAAAACTTTTTACGTAATTTGTACTCTTAATTTTCGCACAACCCATGTCAATCACCTTAACTCCATTTACGAAACAACAATTGTTGCCACAAGAAGAAAAACTTGAAGTTGGCCGATTCAAAAGAGAACTTTTTATAGGGATTCCTAAAGAAACAAGTTATCAGGAACGTCGTATTTGCTTAACTCCAGATGCTGTCAACTCCTTGACTTATGAAGGTCATCGCGTAATGATTGAATCCGGAGCCGGAGAAAGTTCCAGTTATTCTGATAAAGAATATTCTGATGCGGGAGCTGAAGTAACAAAAGATACCAAAAAAGTTTTTGGATGCCCGATGCTGCTAAAAGTAGAACCTCCTACTATAGCAGAAATTAAGATGATCAATCCGGAGACGATTATTATTTCGGCTATTCAGTTAAAAACCAAAAAGAAAGAATACTTCGAGGCCTTGGCGCAGAAAAAAATCACTGCACTTGCTTTTGAATATATAAAAGATGAAGACGGATCTTATCCTGCTGTAAAATCGCTAAGCGAAATCGCAGGAACAGCCTCAATACTTATTGCTGCCGAATTGATGATTACAGATGAGTTCGGGAAAGGACTTTTATTTGGAAACATTACCGGCGTTCCTCCTACCGAAGTTGTAATTTTAGGAGCCGGAACAGTTGGCGAATTTGCTGCTAAAACCGCTATTGGTTTGGGAGCAAATGTAAAAGTTTTTGACAATTCGATTACGAAGTTGCGTCGTTTACAAAACAATCTAAATCAAAGAATTTTTACTTCTACAGTGCAGCAAAAAGCGTTACTAAAAGCACTGAGACGTTGCGATGTTGCCATTGGAGCCATGCGCGGAAAAGAACGCTGTCCGATTATAGTGACAGAAACGATGGTAGAGCACATGAAAAAAGGTGCCGTTATTGTCGATGTAAGTATTGATACCGGAGGCTGCTTTGAAACCTCAGAAGTTACCACTCATGAAAAACCAACTTTTATAAAAAGTAATGTTTTACATTATTGCGTTCCTAATATACCATCCCGATATTCTAAAACCGCCTCATTATCAATAAGTAACATACTAACTCCTTATTTACTTCAAATAGCAGAAGACGGAGGTTTAGAAAGTGCGATAAGATGCAATAAAGGTTTAAAAAACGGAATTTACCTGTATCACGGAATTTTAACCAACAAAGCAATTGGCGAATGGTTTGATTTACCCGATAACGACATCAATTTACTTGTATTTTAAGGGAACTTTAGTTTACCTTTGCAAAAATTTTATTTCATGAAGTTCGTACATCGTTTTGCTTATTATCTGATTGGTTTGGTTATGGGATGCTTTTTTGTAGCCCTCGTTTTTAGCGGAAAAGATACCCGTTGCAACTATTTTCCAAATGCCCGTGTTTTAAATAGTTTACGTACAAAACCTTTCCAGTATTCTGAAAAAGCAGTTCAGACTTTAAATGAAAAATGGATCGATACCGCCGATATTAAAAATACTTTGAAATTTGGCGATGTTGATTTTGACCAGAGTAATGTTCCTTTCAAAAAAGGAAAACTTTATATTATTGAAGGAAAAACAGTTAAAAACCAAGAGATTATTCTTAAAGTAATTAACTACGAAAACAAAGCTGTTTTAGACGAGATTGTAAAGAAACCTCTGGAAAAATAATTTTTTTTATCAGGAGCTAATCCCGCTATCCGTTCCAATCTTTTTTATTTTTAAAGAAAAATAAAAAAGGATTTCCACTTCTATCGGGGCTAGGGCAATCATTTTCATAACAATATTTTTGTTCATTCTGTCATTTCTAGGAACGAGAAATCTCACTACAGAATCCACTAATATTGGTGATTTTGCATGTAGAGTTTCGTGTGATTTCTCGTTCCTCGAATAAAAAGATTATAGAAAATCAAATTACGAATTAATGAAAATTTGTGAAATCTGTGTTTACCATTGAATTTCTTTCAGTCCTTTTGATTTCAGAAAAGTATTTGCCTGACTAAAATGTTTATTTCCAAACCAAAAACCTCTATTGGCACTTAAAGGAGATGGATGTCCTGATTTTAAAATATGATGTTTTGAGGCATCGATTAGCGCAGCTTTCTTCTGAGCAAAACCTCCCCATAATAAAAAAACAACATCTTTACTATTAGCCGAAATTTGTTTTATTACAGCATCTGTAAATTTTTCCCAGCCTTTTCCCTGATGGCTTCCAGCTTCTGATTGCCTAACGGTTAAAGTAGCATTTAAAAGAAAAACACCCTGATCTGCCCAACGCTCCAAATTTCCTGTTTTAGGAATTGGTATATTCAAATCGGTTTCGATTTCTTTAAAAATATTTTGAAGGGATGGCGGAAAGGGAATCCCGTCGTTTACAGAAAAACATAGTCCATTTGCCTGATTAGGCCCATGATAGGGATCCTGACCTATAATTACAACTTTGACCTGATCAAAATGACAGTGATCAAAAGCTGAAAAAATCTGATTCCCTTTAGGATAACAAACCTTAGTTGTATATTCTGATTTTACAAAATCAATTAATTCAGTAAAATATGATTTTTCAAATTCTTCCTTTAAAACCGGTTTCCAGGAATCATGCATTTTTACATCCATATCTTTTTTTATGCGAATTTCAGGATTTTTTTATTTAAATCATATTTACCAATCATAAATTTAGATATAAACTTTGTAGAATTGAATAGTAATGTTTTCGTACTTTTGCGTGTACTTTGTTAAAGAAAATAAATGATATCCATTACCGAAAAAACATTACAAGATTTACAATTTCCAACAGTGCTCGAAACTATTTCGGCTGGCTGCAATACAGACATTGGAAAAGAAAAAGCTTTAGAAATAACACCATTTAGAGATAAAGAAATTTTGATGCAGGCTTTAATGCAAACATCAGAGTACGTTTCATCTTTCGAAAATAATAACGCCATTCCCAATCACGGATTTGACGCGATTACTCATGAAATTAAATTTCTGGCAATCGAAGATAGTTTTCTTGAAGTAGGAAGTTTTAGAAAAATTGCAACACTTTCATCAACAGCAAATTTCTTGTTGAATTTCCTTAAAAAGTTTGATGATTATTATCCTAATTTAAACGCAAGAGCTTCAAGAGTTGAATATACTAAAGATATTGTAACTTTTATCGATGCAATTGTAGATAAATACGGAGAAATAAAAGACAACGCCTCGCCTGCATTATTGAGCATCCGTCAGAATATGAATATTGTTCGCGGTAAAGTGAACCAAAGTTTTGGAGTGGCACTTTCTCACAATAATAGCCTTGGTTATTTAGATGACATTAAAGAAAGCTTTGTACAAAACCGTAGAGTTTTAGCGGTTTTGGCCATGTATCGCAGAAAGGTAAAAGGCTCTATTTTAGGAAGTTCTAAAACCGGAAGTATTGCCTATATCGAGCCGGAAGCAACTTTGCAATATTCCAGAGAACTTGCCAATCTTGAATACGAAGAAAAAGAAGAAATTACCAGAATTTTAAAACAATTGTCGAATCAAATTCGTCCGTATTTACCTTTACTAATTGACTATCAGGAGTTTTTAAGTGATATTGATGTCGTTGCCGGAAAAGCAAAATACGCCAACAGAATCAACGGAATCCTGCCAATCATTACAGAAGAAAGAAGATTGTTTTTTAGAGAAGCATATCATCCAATTTTGTATTTGAATAACAAACAAAAAAACGAAGTTACCCATCCGCAAACCATTGAATTAAAACAAGATAACCGAATCATTGTAATTTCAGGACCAAATGCCGGAGGAAAAACTATTTCGCTTAAAACAGTTGGGTTATTGCAGTTGATGTTGCAATCCGGGATGCTGATTCCTGTTCACGAGCGTAGCGAAACTTTCTTATTCGATAGAATTCTTACAGACATTGGAGACAATCAATCTATTGAAAATCATTTGAGTACTTATAGTTATCGATTGAAAAACATGAATTATTTCTTGAAAAAATGCAACAAGAAAACCATGTTTTTAATTGACGAATTTGGTACAGGTTCTGATCCTGAACTAGGTGGAGCATTGGCTGAAATTTTCCTGGAAGAATTTTACCATCGTGAAGCTTTCGGAATCATTACAACACATTATTCAAACTTGAAAATTTTGGCAAACGAATTGCCATTTGCGACAAATGCAAATATGATGTTCGATGAGAAATCATTGGAGCCAATGTATAAGCTGGCCTTAGGTCAGGCCGGAAGTTCGTTTACTTTTGAGGTTGCTTTGAAAAATGGTATTCCGTTTGGATTGATTAATCGTGCGAAAAAGAAAATAGAAGTTGGGAAAGTTCGTTTTGACAAAACTATTGCTACTCTTCAAAAAGAAAGATCAAAGCTTGAAAAAACTTCCATTAATTTAAAGGAAGAAGAAACTCGTGCACGTGAGGAAAGCAAAAAGATGGAAAACATCAATGTAAAAATCAAACAAAAACTGGAAAGCTATCAGGAATTGTACGATAGTAATCAAAAGACAATTTACATTGGTCAAAAAATTGAAGACATCTCTGAGAAATATTTCAACAATAAAAACAAAAAAGAATTGATTGGAGAATTTTTGAAAATCATAGAAATTGAAAATTCAAAACGCAAAAAAGCAACTCCAAAAGAAGCGAAAGCCATAATCGAAAAGAAAAAAGAAGTGATCGCCGAAGTCTCAGTTCAGGTTGAAGAAATTCGCAAAGAGAAAAAAGAAAAGAAACTCAAGCCTGTTATTGAAAAACCAAAACCAATTTTAAAAGTTGGTGACAGAGTAAGAATGCTCGACGGAAGATCTGTTGGAAGTATCGATTCAATCGAAAAAAACAAAGCAACTGTAAATTACGGAATTTTTACTTCGAAAGTAAGTTTGGATGAATTAGAGTTTGTTGAAGCTGGGAAAAAATAAGTTTTTAGTCTAAGTGACAGTTTTCAGTTGTAAAAAGACTAAAATTATAGCAAAAATCAAAATAAAGCGATTTTAGCATAGATTTTAAAAAAGACGATTACGAAGATAGATGTTTTATAAAAATCGCTTAAAATTTATTTATGAAAGTGATTTTTGATTCATAAAATCTATTGTTTTTATATTACAGATAGTAAAAAATTATACCTGTTATTATTACTATTTTCAATTCTAAGAACGAGAAATAACAAACCAGCATCAGCTTTGTCAAAGTTTTAAACTTTGACAAAGCTTAAAACTTGAAACTTTTCCAAATGCAAGACCTTCCTAAAAACAAAAAAATAATTCTTTTCGATGGCGTTTGCAATCTATGCAACGGCGCAGTTCAGTTTATTATTAAACATGATAAAAAAGATATTTTTAGATTTGTGGCTTTGCAATCAGAATTAGGGATTGAGATTTGTAAATATATAGGTGTTGATCCAACTAAAATTGACAGCATTGTTTTTTACAATCCTGGCGTTGCTTATTATTATAAATCTTCGGCCGCTATAGAAATTGCAGAAGAACTGGGAGGGATTTATAGCTTGATTTCAATTTTAAAAATATTTCCTGAAAAACTTCTAAATTATTTTTACGATTATATTGCCAGGAATCGTTACAAATGGTATGGTAAAAAAGAGAGTTGTATGATTCCTACTCCGGAATTAAATGCTAAGTTTCTTTAAAAAACTCCAATGTATAAATTCCAAATTCCAATTATCTCAATACTGTCATTTCGACGAAGGAGAAATCCTCGCAAGTAACTCCGCAACGAGAATCCAATCTTTATAGAGCTTCTAACGAGGATTTCTCGTTCCTCGAAATGACAAACTACTACAAAAAAATCCCAAACTCCAGTTTTTAAATTGGAATTTGGGATTTTTAAAATTTAAATTTTCAGAATATTATCTAATCAACTTTCTGTATTTCAAACGTTTTGGAGTTAAATCACCACCTAAACGTTTCTTTTTGTTTTCTTCGTATTCAGAGAAACCACCTTCGAAATAATAAACTTCAGAATCTCCTTCGAAAGCCAGAATGTGCGTACAAATTCTATCTAAGAACCATCTGTCGTGCGAGATAATAACGGCACAACCAGCAAAATTCTCTAAACCTTCTTCCA
>Ga0247812_10002033_pt1 | contig 11400 bp, 12 predicted proteins | sample UWRJL149409B1_FD_178011 | JGI IMG/M metagenome (GOLD analysis project Ga0247812, IMG submission 178011) | Plant litter microbial communities from Arlington Agricultural Research Station in Wisconsin, United States - UWRJ-L149-409B-1 | ecosystem: Environmental > Terrestrial > Plant litter >...
ATCTCCGGCAACCGAGAGCGCAGGTCGTCGCCGTCATTGTTGCCCCACACGCCAATGACGCGCTTCGCCCTCGCAAGCAGCTCGTCGAAGAGCGAAGCCTCGACCCAGTCCCCCGCGTGCAGCACCACATCTGCGCGCTCGGCCTCCGCCCAGAGCTCGTCGGGCAGCGCCTTCGCTCGTTTGGGCAGATGCGTGTCGCTGATCAGGAGGAGTCGAGTCACAGTTCTATCCTTCACCCGAACCGAGGGGCGTTGAGCGCAATTGTCACCCCCGGCAAAATCTTCGATGCTGCGATATATTACATATCCGAACGGAGCAAGAGGCAGGAGAATGGAATGGATGCACGCAACAGAGTGCACGACGTCGTCATCATCGGCGGCGGAGCCGCGGGGTTGAGCGCCGCGGTGATGCTCGGCAGAGCGCGGCGAGACGTCGTCGTTATCGACGAACGACGACCGCGCAATCGATCAGCGCCGCACATGCACGGGCTGCTTACCCGAGACGGGATGCCGCCGCTCGAACTGCTGGAGCTCGGCCGAGCGGAGGCACGGAAGTACGGCGTCGAGGTCGTGGATGGCACGGTCACCGGAATCGAGCGGGTGGCATCCGAATTCATCGTGCACGGCGCGGGCGACCTGCGCGCGCGACGGGTCGTTGTAGCGACCGGACTGGTCGACGAACTCCCCGACATCCCGGGCGTCGAAGCGCTGTGGGGTACGGCTGCCGTCGTCTGCCCCTATTGCGACGGTTGGGAAGTGCGCGATCAGCCGCTCGCAGTCATCGCGACGTCGCCGATGAGCCGCAACCAGGCCCACCTGCTGCGCCAATGGACCGCAGATCTCACGGTATTCGGCGCGAGAGAGGCCGGCATCGCCGACGACGAGCTCTCCACCCTTGCGGCCAGGGGCATCACCCTTGCCCCGCCGGCTCTCGAGGTACGCCGCTCGGGCGAGGCCGTCGAGGTGCGCACGGCAACGGGCGAACATAGCGTCGCGCGCGTGTTTGTCGGAGCTCGCCCCCGCCCGTCCGACGAGCTGCTGATTTCGCTCGGCTGCGCCACTGCCCAAACCCCGGCCGGGCAATTCGTGACAACGGATGCCACCGGCCAGACGAGCGTCGCCGGCGCGTGGGCCATCGGGAACGTCGCCGACGCGAAGGCCCTCGTTCCCATCGCCCTCGGCGCGGGAACGCTCGCCGCTACCCAGATCAACATTTCACTACTCGAGGAGGACATTGCCCATGTCAACGCTGTCTAGTACCGAGAAGCGCGGATCCGCTACGCGCATTCTGCTGAGCGCCGGGTTGGTGATCGCGACTCTCGCGGCCATCACCCTCTCCAGCTTCGCCGCCGACCAGGCACTCGTCGTGCACCTCGCCCCTGACCGACCTTCGCGCGAGCTATCGATGGATCCCTATGGATATCTGCTCGGCATCCTGATTCTCGCCCTGCTTTCGTGGGCAGCCGCTTTGCTGGTCGGGCGTCATCGGAACCGGCGCGCACTCGCCGGTTGGCTGATCGGGGTATCGTCCGCGAGCGCGCTTTTCTTCGCCGGGGTGGCACTACTGAGTGCGGGATTCTTCATCGGCGCGCGGGGCATGGAGTCTGACGAAGCGGTAGCAACCACCGTGCTGTTTGTAATCGCCGACATCTCGCCGTCGATCGCGTCGCTCGGTGCCTCGATTCTCGTGTTCGTCGCGGGGACTCGCCCGGTGCCTCGCTTCGTGCCACCTCTTGCGACGGTCGCCACCGCCGCCATCGCTATCGCGATCGTGTATCTCGCCAGCTGACACGACTAACGCCGACGCATCCCGGGTGGGCGGGATGCGTCGGCGTTCGTGTGTGCGTTAGAGCGAATTCATTCACGTGCGCCGCGATCGCAGTGCGCGTTGTTCGGGAAAGGTCCAGTTGAAGATCACTGCGGCGAGGCGCACCACCGTGGTGAGCACGACCGCGACCAGCCCAGCGATCGGCACAGACACACCGAGGTTCACGAGCAGCACGAGCGTGCCGGCGCCGCTCCCCGCCGCAACGGCGTAAAGCGTGCCGACGTGGAGGATGGAGATCGGCCGGTTGAGAATGAGGTCGCGCAGCACGCCGCCTCCGATTGCCCCGACTACACCGACGAGAATCGCTCCTACGGTGCCGACCTCGAGGGAGAGCGCTTTCGACGCACCGATGGCGCCGAAGAGGCCCATGACTACTGCGTCGAGCCCCGTGATCACCCAGGTCGCCCGGTCGAAGATCGGTTGCAGGATCATGCCGAGTACCGCGGATCCGGCGGCCACGAGCACGTACCAGTTGGCCCAGACGACGACCGGCCGCTGATTGAGCAGGATGTCACGCAGAACGCTGCCCCCGAGCGCAACCGTGAGGCCGATGAGGATCACACCGAGCACGTCGATACGTCGATCTCGGTGGCCGGCTGCAAAAAGCGCACCCTGCAGTCCGCCGAGACCCGCGGCCACGAGTTCGATCCACAGTGTCACTTGGAACGGCGCAATAGACATCGGTTCACTCTCCTGCGTTGGGTGCGCTGAGGGGCCGACTCGCGTCAGTCGCGAGCCGGCCCGTGGTGAGCGCGGACGGTGATTGGGTCAGCGCGCGCTGACGAGAGCGTTCTCGGCGGCCGTGACGATCACGTCCGACACCACCCCTGCCTGCGTGAGGTACACGGCGTGGCTCGCCGGCACGGTCGTGATCGCGGCTCCACTGCGCGTAGCCATGTGCTGCAGCATCGCCTGGTCGAAGGCCTTATCCTCGGTGCCGATGACGGCCCATGTCGGCTTATCGCGCCAGGCCGCGGTCGTCACCGCGGTGCCGAAGACAGCCATGTTGATCGGCACCTGCGAGTCACGCAAGAACGCCGCGTCAGCCTCGCTGGCATCCGCTGCGAAGCCCGCCGTGAAGGCGTCACGGTTGAGATAGCCGAAACCATCGTCGCCGACCTCGATCACGAACTCGGGCGTTGCGGCGAAGCCTTCGTATTGCTGCGCGGTGGTCTCGCCGGAGTCGGGCGCGAGCGCTGCGACATAGACGAGTCCGGCGACCTTGTCGTGAAGGCCGGCCTCGGTAATCACCGTGCCGCCCCACGAGTGCCCGACCAGGATAGCGGGGCCATCCTGGAGGTCGAGCACGCGCCGGGTCGCGGCAACGTCAGCTTCGAGCGAGGTCAACGGGTTCTGCACGATGCTCACGGTGTAGCCCTGGCCCGTCAGGTTGTCGTAGACGTTTCGCCAGCCCGAGCCGTCGGCGAAGGCGCCGTGGACGAGGACGACGTTCTTGATTCCCTGGTCGATGGTGGTGTTCATGGTGTCCCTTTCGTTCTGCCTCACGCCGCCCCGCGGGTGAGAGATAAAGAACGGCTGCTGCCGTTTGGTAATGTGCAACATATTGCATACGAGAAAATATTCCAACCCCCGTAATTTGCGTCCCCGAGGCGAGTGTGTGCAACATATTGCATGCCCATTCCCTCTGACAGCGCCGGCGTCGACCGCTCGCTTCTGCGCGACGATGTTCACCGCCGACTCCGTGACGCGATCGTCGACGGGACATTCCTGCCCGGTGAACAGCTGAAGGATGGCGATCTCGCCGAGTGGCTGGGCGTGAGTCGCACGCCCGTGCGCGAGGCACTTCTGCGGCTCGGAGCGAGCGGACTCGTTTCGGCGATCCCCGGCAGGTCGACAACGGTGACGGCGATTGACGCGGCTGCCGTTGAGGATGCCCGCGACGTGATCGCGGCGATGCACTCGCTGGCCGTGCGCCAGATGGCCGGTCGACTCAGTGATGCCGACCTCGACCGCATGCGGGATGCCAACAATCGCTTCTCGCAAGCCGTTGCCGCAGGTGATGTCGCGGCTGCGCTCGACGCCGACGAAGAGCTGCACCGGGTCCCGGTAACAGCCCTCGGCAACCACGCCCTCGAATCGGTGCTCGAGCACTTCGGCGCGGTGATCCTTCGCTCCGAGCGACTTCGCTTCAGCCGCGACGGCCAGGCCTCGTTCGAGTTGCACGAGCGACTGATCGAGCTGCTGGCATCCGGAGACACCGAAGGGGCAGCCGCCGTGGCCTTCGACATCTGGGCGACACTGCCGACCGAAGTCGGCGACGCTCCCTCCGCGTAAGCCACGACCGAATCAGCTTTCTGGTTCGTCGTCGTCCTTGCGTCCGCGGCGACGAACGATCGCCCAGAACGCGATGCCGGCAATCACGAACGGCACGGCGATGGGCGCCATAGTCGCGTAGCCGAGTAACAGCGCGAGCGTTTCGAATCCGATGACGGATGCCGCCAGAACATACATCGAACCCATCGTCATGAAGACGCGGTAGCCGAGAAGGGTGAAGAGCGCGCGCAGGCGCGAGAGCATTTCGATCCGATCGTGGAGGGCGAAGAGCCGCGCCTCAGGATGGATCAGGCGCGGATGAACACTCCAGCGAGAGAGGGAGCGCGCGCTCGTGCGCTTCCCGGGAACGTACTGTTTCTCGGCCGACTCGACTCGAGCGGCGTCCCACCCGAAGAGAACTCACTGCCAACTGCAGACCCAGGCAGTCAGAATGGGCATATGAAGCTCCACACCGACACGTACGGATCCGGACCTCTACACGTGGCGATGGTCCACGGCCTCGGCGGGAACGGCGCGACCTGGCGACCACTCATCGACCTCATGCTCGCGACGGGAAAGTACACCGTGACGACGGTTGATCTTCGGGGTCACGGGGAAAGCGAGCGGGCGGCGTCCTACGCGATCGAGCTATTCGCGGCTGACCTCGCCGAGAACCTTCCGACCGGCCTCGATGCAATCGTCGGGCATTCACTCGGCGGACCGGTACTAGCGCGAGCGATCGACCGCCTCCAGCCTCGACAGGCCATCTACCTCGATCCGGGATTCCATTTGTCGCTTCCGGTATCCGGTATCGCCGGTCGGTTGTTCTGGCTGGTCCCCGTGCTCTCGCTCGGCGTTGCCCAAGTGCTCCAGACCCGTAAGAGCGCTGGCGCCACCAGCAGTTATGCCCCGGATGTCCGCGCGCTCCTCGACGACGCCCATCGTCAGTTCGATCGCTCGATGGCCATCGGCGTCTTCCGAGACGTGGCGTTTCACCCGATCGCGGCCGCGACACCCGCGGTGCCTTCGACCGTCATTCTTTCCGACGACTCCGCGGCGGTATTTCCGGATGCCGTCGCAGCTCAGTTCGAGGATCACGGCTGGAAAGTGCGCCGACTGCCCGACATTCACCACGACATGCAGCTGGAGAGCCCGGCACGCGTCTTCGACGAGTTGCAGAAACTGCTCTGACCGTGAGTTCCGAGCGTCAGCCCCAATCGAATTTCCGCATTCGACGCGGCAGCCGCTAAGCACGAAAAAGCCCCGCCAATCCAGTGGATTGCGGGGCTTTTTCTCCGTGCGGAGACGGTGGGATTTGAACCCACGGAGGAGTTTAAACCCCTCTCCACCTTAGCAGGGTGGTGCACTAGGCCGAACTATGCGACGTCTCCATTGTTCGTCAGCAATCATATAGGCAATCGCTGGGGGTGCAGTGCACCCCTCGGTCAGGCAGAGCCGCTAGTTGGTGACCGAACACGTCTTGGTCGACGCGACCTGGCCGCTTCCGGAGAACGTCGGAAGGTCTTCGTCCGGCGCATCGGTTGCGGTTGCCGACGGCGTTGCGGTGCCGCTGGTGGTCGGGTCGGGGGTTTCCTCGGTGTCGTCGTCGGCATCCGGATCAACGGTCGATCCGCCGGTGTCTTCGGGAAGAAGCTCGAAAGGCTGGTCGGCCTTGATGAGGTCGAAGAGCTTGTCGGCGTTCACGGTGTCGGGCAAAACCTTCTGCTCATACGGGCCGGGCACATTCAGCAGGCCCGGGTACTGAATGAACGTGATCTTGTCGAGCGGAACATCCTTGAGCGCGAGCGCCATCGACAGCATCGTGTCGACACCAGCGAGGCTCGACGAAAGCTGCATATTCTGCGCGGCGGCCTGGGCGAGGCCGTAGACCTTCGTCGGGTCACCGAGCGTCTCGCTGCTCTGCAGCGTGCGGACGAGCGACGAAAGGTAGACCTGCTGCGAGCTGATGCGCGTGATGTCGCTGCCGTTGCCGATGCCGTGACGTGCGCGCAGGAACGCGAGCGCGTCCTTGCCCGACAGCGTGTGCTTTCCGGCCTTGAGGTGGATCTTGGAGTAGTCGTCGTCGAGGTCACCGGTGAGGCAGACTTCGACGCCACCGACGGCGTTCGACATCGCGATGACGCCCTTGAAGGTGATCAACCCGGCGTACTGGATGTCGAGCCCGGTCAGCGCTTCAACCGTGCGTACCGTGCAGGGCAGGCCGCCATAGGTGAGCGTGACGTTTATCTGCTGTGCCGACATCGCTGCCGTGTCTCCGCTGGCGTCTTCCTTCTTGCAGGACGGGATCGGAACGATGAGGTCGCGGGGAAAGCTGATCGCGACGGCGTTGGTCTGGTCTTCCGAAACGTGGAGAAGCATCGTCACGTCGTTGAGCTTGCCCGATCCGCGGTCGTTCGGGCCCTGGCATCCGTCCCACTGCTCGCACTGGTCGGAACCGACGATGAGAACGTTGAAGCCGCCCTCGATGGCGCCGACGCTCGGGGGAAGGGCAACTTCCGGCTCGTCGATGTCGACGGAGTTCTTTTCGATCTGCTGTGCGAGGTCGTACGCAACGATGCCGCCGACCGAGCCGACGCTCACCAGAACGACAGCGAGAGCTATGGCCACCAGCTTGAGAACTGCCGAGATCGGCCCGTGCTTCTTGAGCTGGCCATGGCGCGCGATCGACGGCACGGCCTCACTCTTGCGCGAGCGCGGACGGAGTTCTGTCATGTGCGGATTCCCTTCGGTAGACGAAGTGTTTCAGCGCAAAATGCGAGAGAACCGAGAACGGCCCCCACGAATCCAGTGTTAGCGCGGCTTCGAACAGGTCTTGTCGGCGGCCGTTTGACCGCGAATGTCGAGTGTGGGCAGGTCGGCCGTGTCGGCGGGAGTGGCCGTCGAGGTCGACGGGGTTTCTTCTTCTTCGGCGTTCGGGTCGATCGTCGCGCCGATACCGTCGGTCGTGTTCGCGAGCTTGAACGGCTCGTCGCTCTTGATGTAGTCGAAGAGCGCGTCGGCCTTGCCCTGCAGCGGCATGACCTTGCCGGAGTAGATTCCGCCCTGTCCGGTCGTGCCCGGGTACTGCACGAACGTCACGTTCTCGAGCGGGATGTCCTTGAGAGCGAGAGCAACGGATGTCATGGTGTCGAGGCTCGCGAGGCTCGACGAGAGCTGCATGTTGTTGGCAGCCGCCTGAGCGATGCCGAGAACCTTCGAGACATCCGTCAGCGTCTCTTTGGCCTTGAGCGTGCGCACGAGAGAAGAGAGGTACACCTGCTGCGAGCTGATGCGCGTGAGGTCGCTGCCGTCACCGACACCGTGGCGGGCACGGAGGAAGGCGAGTGCGTCTTTGCCGGCGAGGGTGTGCGTGCCAGCCTTCATGTGGATTTTGGCGTAGTCGTCGTCGAGGTCGTTCGCGAGGCACACGTCGACACCGCCGACGGCGTTGGTCATCGCAATGACGCCCTTGAACGTGACCAGGCCCGCGAACTGGATGTCGAGGTCGGTGAGTGCCTCGACCGTGAGCACGGTGCAGGCGAGTCCGCCATACGAGAGCGTGACGTTGATCGGCTGGCCCGACATCGCGCCGCTCGAGCCGGTACCTTCTTCGTTCGGGCACGACGGGATCGGCACGACGAGGTCGCGGGGAAAGCTCACGGCAACGGCGTTGGTCTGGTCTTCCGAGACGTGCAGCAGCATCGTCACGTCATTGAGCTTGCCCGAACCACGGTCGCCGGGCCCGGCGCAGCCGTCCCACTGCTCGCACTGGTCAGAGCCGACGACGAGGATGTTGAAGCCGCCTTTGATCGCACCGATCTGCGGAATCGGGCCTTCGGTCTCGCTAGGAAGCTGAATGCTGTTGGACTGGATCTTCGCCGATATGTTGTTGAGCACAATGCCCGAGACGGATGCCGCACTCACCAGCACGACAACCAGCGCGGCACCGAGGAACTTGAACAGAGCAGGCCACGGGCTTGACTTGCGCAGACGGCCATGGCGAGCGATCCCGGAGACGCGTGCAGCCGCAGCACGCCTCGAGCGCGGTCGGAGATCGCTCATGCCAGATCCTTCGCTAAGACAGTGAGTACGGGTAAACAGAGACAGACAGCAATGCAGCGGAGGGCGTGGGATTCGAACCCACGAATGCTTTCACATCACCAGTTTTCAAGACTGGCTCCATCGGCCGCTCGGACAGCCCTCCTGAGAGACAAGGTCTGAGTGTACTGGAAATGACGCTGGCAGTTTCTGAAAGAACCCTAAAGCCCCGGCGTGGTGTCCTATCGTGAAAGGCATGACGACCAACGAGAGCACCTCTTCCGGTTCCCCCGACCTCAGCGCGCCCAGCGGTCAGGGGCACGAATCAGCGGACACGACGGATGACGCACTCTCACCGGGCTCGAACGCGACGGGTGACCCCACCAGCCTCGGAGAGAACGATCTCGAGATCGACGTGCCCCGTTCGCCGGCGAACCCGAACAGCCTTGTCGAGGGCAACCGCGTAACCGGGCCCCGCGATATGGAGTAGCTAGCTAGCCGTTGCGGCCCTTCGACAGGCTCAGGGAACGGGTGGACACGCTCAGGGAACGGGTGGTCGGGCTCACGGAACGCGTGCCCGATTAGATGGTCTCGAAGACCCTTGCCACTCCGTGCTCGAGGTCGGTGGCCGTCGTCTCGTTCGACGCCGCAACGACCTCGGCGGGCGCCTGGCCCATGGCCACTCCGCGACCCTCGACGGATGCCCACTCGAGCATCTCGATGTCGTTGCGTCCGTCACCGATCGCGACGACGCGGCTGCGCGGCACATCCAGCAGGGCCCGCACCCGCTCGAGAGCGGTCGACTTGTTGACGCCATCGGGAGCGATGTCGAGCCACGCGGTCCAGCCGACGTTGTAGCTCACCTTGTGGAGTCCCATGCGTTCGACGACCGACAGGAAGTCCTCGATCGCGTGCTCAGGAGAAATCACGACAACGCGCGTGGCGAGGTGCGAGCTGAGCTGCTCGAACTCGACCTTTTCACTCGCTGCGCCGAGCACGCCATCCGGGAAGAATCCGGAATAGCGGTAGAGCCCGGTCTCGTCTTCGACACCGTAGTTGGCCGAGTCGAGGTTGGCGCGGATCGTCTCGAGCACCTCGGTCGGGTCAAAGGTCTCGACGAACTCGCGCGAGTAGCCGCTCGGGGAATCGGCGTCGCGCTTGAGCGTGATCGCGCCGTTCGAGCAGACGATGTACTCGGGAGTGATGCCGAGCCGATCGACGACCGGCAGCGTCATCGCGACCGAACGACCGGTCGCGATCATCACCTCGTGGCCGAGAGCTGCGACGCGTGTGACCTCGGCGAGCACCTCGTCGCTCAGCGTTCCGCTCTCGGTGAGCACGGTGCCGTCGATGTCGAGGGCGATCAGCAGGCGATCAGCGGATGTCACAGCGCTCACGCGACCGGCTCGAATCGCTCGAGGCCACCGAGGTAGGGGCGCAGCGCGACCGGAACGATCACGGAGCCGTCTTCCTGCTGGTGCGTCTCGAGGATCGCGACGATCCAGCGGGTGGTCGCGAGGGTTCCGTTAAGGGTCGCGACCGGGGTCGTCTTGCCCGACTCGGTGCGGTAGCGGATGTCGAGTCGACGGGCCTGGTAGGTCGTGCAGTTACTCGTCGAGGTGAGCTCACGGTAGGTGCCCTGGGTCGGAACCCAGGCCTCGATGTCGTACTTGCGCGCGGCACTCGAACCGAGGTCGCCGGCGGCCACATCGATGACGCGGTAGCTGAGCTCGCAGGCCTGAAGCATGGCTTCCTGGAACGCGACGAGACGGTCGTGCTCGGCTTCGGCATCCTCGGGCAGCACGTAGCTGAACATCTCGAGCTTGTTGAACTGGTGCACGCGCAGGATGCCGCGGTTGTCTTTACCCGCGGACCCGGCCTCGCGGCGGTAGCAGGTCGACCAGCCGGCGTAGCGCATGGGCCCGCCGGTCACATCGATGATCTCGTCGGAGTGGAATCCGGCGAGCGCGACCTCACTCGTACCGGTCAGGTAGAGATCGTCGGCTGGCAGGTAGTAGATCTCATCGGCGTGCTCACCGAGGAAGCCGGTGCCGGCCATGATCTCCGGGCGAACGAGCGTCGGTGTGATCAGCGGAGTGAAGTTCTCGGCGAGCGCCTTGTCGAGCGCCATGTTCATGAGTGCGAGCTCGAGACGCATGCCCACTCCCTTGAGGAAGTAGAACCGGCTGCCCGACACCTTGGTGCCACGGGCAATGTCGATCGCGCCAAGCAACTCGCCGAGTTCGGCGTGGTCACGGGGTTCGAAGTCGAAGGTGGCCTTTTCGCCCACCTCGCGCAGGGTGATGAAGTTCTCTTCGCCACCCGACGGCACGCCGTCGACAATCGGGTTCTGAATAGCGCCGGCGAGCTTCGTGAACTCGGCTTCGGCATCCGCGGTCACCTGCTGGGCAGCCTTGACGCGAGCGGAAAGCTCCTGCGCCTTGGCGACCAGCGCTTTCTTTTCGTCTTTCGGCGCGGCGGCGACGGTCTTGCCGAACGCGTTCTGTTCGGCGCGCAGGTTCTCGTACTCGCCGATTGACGCACGGCGCTTCGCGTCTGCGGTTATCGCCGCATCAACAAGATCCACGGATGATCCGCGTGCCTCCTGCGAGCGTCGAACGAGGTCGGGATTGTCGCGGAGTAGTTGGGGGTCAATCACCCTTTCATTCTAGGTTGTGGTGCGCGGCCGCCCATTTGGCCGAAAACGCCGAATATCCTTGGGTTCGTGACGACAGCCTCCCCGAGTGCCAGCTCCTCGAACGCAACCACTGCCCGCACGAAGATCGCCGCCGTCGTCTACAACCCCATCAAGGTGGATGCCGCCAAACTCCGCGAGCTCGTCGCCACCCACGCGGAGGCGGCCGGGTGGGGTGAATCGCTCTTCTTCGAGACCACCGCGGAGGAGGCCGGACAGCTCGCAACGGCCGAGGCCGTCAAACAGGGAGCCGACGTCGTCATGGCTGCCGGTGGCGACGGAACAGTTCGCGCCGTGGCCGAGGGCTTGCGTGACACCGGCGTTCCGATCGCTCTGCTGCCGTCGGGCACCGGCAACCTGCTCGCCCGCAACCTGCACTTCACGCTGCACCACCTCGAAGACTCCATTGCCGTCGCGTTCGGCGAGGGTGAGCACAAGATCGACCTGGGCATCGCCGAGATCGAACGCGCAGACGGCACGGGCGAAACGCACGTCTTTCTCGTGATGGCCGGGCTCGGACTCGACGCCAAGATGATCGCCAACACGAACACCAAGCTGAAGAAGGC
>Ga0247812_10002039_pt1 | contig 11390 bp, 9 predicted proteins | sample UWRJL149409B1_FD_178011 | JGI IMG/M metagenome (GOLD analysis project Ga0247812, IMG submission 178011) | Plant litter microbial communities from Arlington Agricultural Research Station in Wisconsin, United States - UWRJ-L149-409B-1 | ecosystem: Environmental > Terrestrial > Plant litter >...
AACCATTGTCCATCAGCCACTGCCGCAGCGGCTGCTCGCCGCCGTTGGGTTGCAGGATCAATCGCTCCTGGCCACTGAGGCGAGTCTTGCCACGCTCGAGAATGTCGCGGATGGTCTCACCGCCCATGCCGCAGATAGTCAGCGCGCTAATCTCGTCAGCCGCCTCGAGCGCCGCCAGGCCATTGGCCAGGCGTACGCTGATGCGTGCCTGCAGACCGTTGTCGCGCACCGTACGCTGGGCCGAGTGGAACGGTGTGGCGGCCAGTTCGCCGGCCACCGCCGCCGTGATGGCGCCACGGCGCATCAATGCCACCGGCAAGTAGCCGTGGTCGGAGCCGATATCGGCCAGGCGCGCACCGGCTGGCACATGGGCCGCCACGCGCTCCAGGCGCATGGACAAGGTGTGTTGGTTCAATGTTCAGCGCCTTGCGATCAAAAGTTGGCGGGCGTGTTCGCACTGATGATTTCCGCCTCGTCCGCGCCGATGTTGCGAAACCGGTGCGGCAGCGTGGTCGGAAAGTAATAACCATCCCCGGCGTTCAACACGCTGACCTGGCCATCCACGGTGAGTTCCACGGTACCCCGCGTCACCAACCCGCACTCCTCGCCTTCGGCATGCACGATCGGTTCTTCGCCCGAGCTGGCGCCCGGTGCGTATTGCTCGCGCAGCAGGCGCATCTGGCGGCTGGGCACCGAGGCGCCGATCAGCAGCAGGCGCAGGCCGTGGCGACCGAGGTCGGGCTGTTCGTTGGCGCGGAAGATGTATTGGTGTTCGCGCGGTGGCTGGTCGAAGGTGAAGAAGTCCGCCAGGGACATGGGGATGCCCTCCAGCAGTTTTTTCAGTGAGCTGACGGAAGGACTGACCCGATTCTGTTCGATCAGGGAGATGGTGGCATTGGTGACGCCGCTACGCCGGGCCAGCTCGCGCTGGGACAGCTTGTAGCTTTCGCGTACTAATTTGAGTCGAGAGCCCGTGTCCATGACAGCCTTATGTGAGAAAAACTTAAGGGTAGTGTGGGGGGATGGCGGGCGACTTGTGTCGCGAAAATCGCCGTTCCTCTGTCCCGAAGACGTGAAAGGCGGCTATTAAATCACGTTTTCCGCCCACGGCTCAGCAGCTTGGAGAAAGGCCGGATAAAAAACCGACGACCTTCCTCAAGACGGCCGTCGGCGAGCGTCAGACTAGATACCGAAACGGTCACGCATCGCGTAGTACACCGCGCCCATGGCGGTCAGTGGGGCCTGGAAGGTGCGGCCACCGAACATCGGCATGTGTGGCAGGGAGGCGAAGGCGTCGAAACGCTCGGCGTCGCCACGGATCATTTCCGCGATCAGCTTGCCGGCCAGGTGCGAACAGGTCACCCCGTGGCCGCTGTAGCCCTGCATGTAATAGGCGTTTTTCTCGATGCGGCCAAATTGCGGCATGCGTGACATGGTCAGCAGGAAGTTGCCGGTCCAGCGGTAGTCGATCTTCACGTCCTTGAGCTGGGGGAAGGTCTTGAGGATTTTCGGCCGGATCAGTTGCTCGATGTCGTCCGGCTCGCGCGCGCCGTAGACCACACCGCCACCATAGAGCAGACGGTTGTCGGCAGTCAGGCGGTAGTAGTCGAGCAGGTAGTTACAGTCTTCGACGCAGTAGTTGTTGCTGATCAGGCTCCTGGCGACTTTTTCCGACAGGGGCTCGGTGACCACGATCTGCGAACCGCAGGGCATGCTCTTGCGGGTGACGCGGTTGTCGAGGTCTTGCGGCAGGTAGGCGTTGCCGGCGATCAACAGGTACTTGGCGCGTACCACGCCCTTGGCCGTGCGCACGACTATGGGTTCGCCGTAGGTGATTTCCACCGCTGCCGACTGCTCGAAGATTTTTCCGCCAAGACTGAGGATGGCAGCCGCTTCGCCCAGGGCCAGGTTCAGCGGATGGACGTGACCACCCTGCATGTCCAGCAGGCCACCGACGTAGTTGCGGGTCCCGACTTCCTTGGCGATCTCTTGCGCGTCGAGCATCCGCAGGTGGTGGTTGCCGTAGCGCTCCCAACCGCTCTTCTGTTCGGCCAGGCCCTTGAGTTGTTTCTTGTTCAGCGCGGCGAAAATGCCACCGGGCTTGTAGTCGCACTGGATGTCGTATTGCTTGATCCGCGAGCGGATGATGTCCGCGCCTTCGAAAATCATGCTGCCCAGCACTTCGGCGGTCTTTTCGCCGTAGCGCTGCTCGATCACATCGACGTCGCGGCTGTAGGAATTGACCAGTTGCCCGCCGTTGCGCCCGCTGGCGCCGTAGCCGACCTTGGCGGCTTCGAGCACCGTGACGCTGTAGCCCGCTTCGCTGAGGAACAACGCCGAGGACAGGCCAGTGTAGCCGGCGCCGATCACACAGACGTCGCATTCCACCAACTCTTCGAGCACCGGGAAGTCGATGATCTCGTTGCGGGTGGCGGCGTAGTAGCTGTTTACATGTTTTTGCATGATTGAGTTCCCGCGCGGTGACACGCCAAAGGCCTGTCACCGCGACTGTCTAATAGGTCAGAGCTTGATCCAGGTGGCTTTGAGCTCGGTGTACTTGTCGAAGGCGTGCAGGGACTTGTCGCGACCGTTGCCCGACTGCTTGAACCCACCGAAGGGCGCGGTCATGTCACCGCCGTCGTACTGGTTGACCCACACGCTGCCGGCGCGCAGGCCCCGGGCGAAGGTGTGGGCCTTGCTCAGGTCGCGGGTCCAGACCCCGGCGGCCAAACCGAAGATGCTGTCGTTGGCGATCTGCAACGCTTCTTCTGCGGTGTCGAAGGTGATCAGCGACAACACTGGGCCGAAGATTTCTTCGCGGGCGATGGTCATGGCGTTGCTCACACCGTCGAAAATCGTCGGCTCCACGTACTGGCCACCGCTGTCCTCGAGGGTGCGGTTGCCGCCGGCGATCAGCTCGGCACCTTGCTCGCGGCCGATGGCGATGTAGCGCAGGATGTTGTCCAATTGACGTTGATCGACCACCGCGCCGACCCGGCTTGTCGGGTCCAGCGCGTGCCCGGGTTGCCAGGCTTGCAGGGCCTCCACCAGCAGCGGGATGAACTGCTGGCGAATCGAGCGCTCCACCAGCAGGCGTGAGCCGGCGGTGCAGACTTCGCCCTGGTTGAAGGCGATGGCACTGGCCGCCGCCTGCGCCGCCGCGCGCAGATCCGGCGCATCGGCAAACACCACGTTCGGACTCTTGCCGCCAGCTTCTAGCCAGACGCGCTTGAGGTTGCTTTGCCCGGCGTAGATCAGCAACTGCTTGGCAACCGCGGTCGAGCCGGTGAAGGCCAGGACGTCGACGTCCATGTGCAGCGCCAGTGCCTTGCCGACGGTGTGGCCGTAACCCGGCAGGACGTTGAACACGCCCTTGGGGATGCCAGCCTCTAGCGCTAGTTGGGCGATGCGGATGGCCGTCAGCGGGGACTTTTCCGACGGCTTGAGGATGAACGAGTTGCCTGCCGCCAGGGCCGGGGCGAACTTCCAGCTGGCCATGATCAACGGGAAGTTCCACGGCACGATGGCCGCCACCACGCCGGACGCTTCGCGGGTCACCAGGCCCAGTTGATCGTGGGGCGTAGCGGCGACTTCGTCGTAGAGTTTGTCGATGGCTTCGGCACTCCAGCGGATCGCGTTGGCGGTCGCTGGAATGTCGATGGCCATGGAGTCGCTGATGGGCTTGCCCATGTCCAGGGTTTCCAGCAGCGCCAATTCTTCCTGGTGCGCCAGGATCAGGTCGGCGAAGCGGATCAGGACGCGCTTGCGCTCAGCGGGGGCCAGCTTGCGCCAGATACCGGATTCGAACGCCTGGCGGGCGACGAGCACGGCGGCATTGGCATCGGCTTCATCGGTGCTGGCGACGTTGGCCAGGAAGCGCCCGTCAACCGGGCTGATGCATTCGAAGGTGGCGCCGCTGAGTGCCGGAAGGTATTGACCATCGATGAAGGCGCGACCTTCGATGCTTAAGGACTGGAAGCGTTGCTCCCAGTCGCTGCGAGTGTTTGTCATGGTTGTGACTCGACGCAGGGGAATAGGCTGTGGTCGGACTGAATGCCAGTCCCTTGAGGATTTGCAATGCAATCGCTGTGGGAGGGGGCTTGCCCGCGATTGCGATATCGCGGGCGAGCCCGTTCCCACAGGCACACCAACCATCAGACCGTATGCAGGTACCAGTTGTACTCAAGGTCGGAGATGGAGTTCTCGAACTCGGCCAGCTCGCTTTCCTTGCACGCCACGAACACGTCGATGTACAGCGGGTCGATGTACTTGGCCATGACTTCGCTGTCGTCCAGCTCACGCAGGGCATCGCGCAGGTTGTTCGGCAGGCTCTGCTCGTTCTGCTCGTAGCTGTTGCCTTCGACCGGCGCACCCGGCTCGATCTGGTTGGTCAAGCCGTGGTGAATACCGGCCAGCACCGAAGCCATCAGCAGGTACGGGTTGGCGTCGGCACCGGCCACGCGGTGTTCGATGCGCACGGCGTCCGGCGAACCGGTCGGCACGCGCACGGCCACGGTGCGGTTGTCGATACCCCAGCTCGGCGAGTTCGGCACGTAGAACTGTGCGCCGAACCGGCGGTAGGAGTTGACGTTCGGGCAGAGGAAGGCCATCTGCGCGGGCAGGGTCTCCAGCACACCGCCGATGGCGTGACGCAATGCGGCGTTCTGCTCGGGATCCTCGCTGGCGAAGATGTTGTTGCCGGCCTTGTCGAGGATCGAGATGTGCACGTGCAGACCGTTGCCCGCCTGGCCCGGATACGGCTTGGCCATGAAGGTGGTGTCCATCTCATGGTCGTAGGCGATGTTCTTCACCAGGCGCTTGAGCAGGACCGCATAGTCGCAGGCCTTGATCGGGTCGCTGACGTGATGCAGGTTGACTTCGAATTGCGCCGGGGCACTTTCCTTGACGATGGCATCGGCCGGGATCCCCTGCTCTTTCGCGCCTTCGAGGATGTCCTGCAGGCAGTCGACGTATTCGTCGAGGTCGTCGATCAGGTAAACCTGGGTCGATACCGGACGCTTGCCGGAAACCGGTGAGCGTGGCGACTGCGGACGGCCGTTCACGTTGTCCTGGTCGATCAGGTAGAACTCCAGTTCAAACGCCGCGCAAATGGTCAGGCCGAGGTCGTCGAACTTGCGCACCACGTTGGCCAGCACTTCACGCGGGTCAGCGAAGAACGGCTGGCCTTCGATCTCGTGCATGGTCATCAGCAGTTGCGCGGTTGGGCGCTTCTGCCACGGCTCGATGCTCAGGGTGCCGGGAATCGGGTAGCAGATGCGGTCGGCGTCGCCGATGTCCAGGCCCAGGCCGGTGCTTTCCACCGTGGAACCATTGATGTCGAGGGCGAACAGCGAGGCCGGCAGGTTGATGCCTTTCTCATAGACCTTATGAAGACTGGTGCGCTCGATGCGCTTGCCGCGCACCACACCGTTCATATCCGCAATCAGAAGGTCGACGTACAAAACCTCAGGATATTTCTTAAGGAATGCGTTTGCTTCGTTGAGTTGAACGGTACGCAGGGGGACCGACATGATGCACCTATTAGCTGTTAATTATTATGTTCACTGCACTTTCGGACCTCAGTCAATCCGAAAGGCAAAGTGAAGTCAATAGCGGACAAATAGGCTTTTTTGTTGATTTTATTGGTCACCACAGCCAGCCATCGCTCAACAATCACCCGCAAACCCACAGCCAATCTGAGTTCCAGCGATCCAGCCGTTTAGAATTATTTACATGAGAGTTGTTAAAAAAAATCAACGAGGCTAAGCTCTGGAAAAGCTCGTTCAAGTGTGAAACTTCGAGGTGATAAAAATGGCATTCAAGCCATTGATCGGCGTTACTGCGTGCGTCAAACAGATTGGCCTGCACCCCTACCACGTCAGCGGTGACAAGTACTTGCGTGCTGTCAGCGTCGCGGCGCTGGGGCTGCCTGTGGTCATTCCTTCCCTGGGCAACCTGACTGAAATCGACGACCTGCTCGGTCAACTCGACGGCCTGTTGCTGACCGGCTCGCCATCGAACGTGGAGCCTTTGCACTATCAAGGCCCGGCCAGCGCTCCCGGCACGGATCACGATCCGGCGCGGGACGCCACCACCCTTCCTCTATTGCGTGCTGCCATCGCGGCGGGCGTTCCGGTGCTCGGGATCTGCCGGGGCTTCCAGGAAATGAACGTCGCGTTCGGCGGCAGCCTGCACCAGAAGGTGCATGAGTTGCCGGGCATGCTCGATCACCGCGAAGCAAATCACCCGGACCTGGCGGTGCAATACGCACCGGCCCACGCGGTCAGCGTGCAGCCGGGCGGTGTATTCGAGGCGCTGGAGCTGCCCGCGACATTCCAGGTCAACTCGATTCACAGCCAGGGTATCGACCGGTTGGCGCCAGGCCTGCGTGCCGAGGCCATCGCGCCGGACGGCTTGATCGAGGCGATCTCGGTGACGCACAGCAAGGCCTTCGCCCTCGGCGTGCAATGGCACCCGGAATGGCAAGTGCTGGACAACCCTGCGTACCTGACGATTTTCCAGGCGTTCGGCGCAGCTTGCCGGCAACGGGCGGCGCTGCGACACGCACGCTGAGCTAAACCACAACCCGGTATTTCTACCCCCGCGAGTCTGGCGGGCGTGCCTTCGCGCGCCCGTTTCTCGCAATAGCCATACACCGCAATAACAACAAGCACGACCAGGCAGCCAGGACGGCGGTGCCGAACCAGTCGAATCGCCATGCGCACCTCCAGGTGGCACCTGGCGATTGGCAATCAACTATTAAGTCAGGCCGCGTTGGCCCGGCGACTGAAACCTGTTGGGAGTTTCACATGGCAAACGCCTCCAGCATTTACAGGAAGGCTCTTGAGGGTCATCAGCAACCGAAAAAGGTGCTGGTACGAGTCGATCGTGTCACCAAGAAGTTCGACGAAACCACGGCGGTGGACGATGTGTCCCTGGACATCCATCAAGGCGAAATCTTCGCCCTGCTCGGCGGCTCCGGTTCGGGCAAGTCGACCCTGCTGCGCATGCTCGCTGGATTCGAGCGCCCCACCGAAGGACGGATCCTGCTCGACGGCGTCGACATCACCGACATGCCGCCCTACGAGCGGCCGATCAACATGATGTTCCAGTCCTACGCCCTGTTCCCGCACATGACGGTGGCGCAGAACATCGCCTTTGGCCTCAAGCAGGACCGTTTGCCCGCCAGCGAAATCGACGCCCGTGTCGAGGAGATGCTGCGCCTGGTGCACATGACCCAATACGCCAAGCGCAAGCCACACCAACTGTCCGGTGGCCAGCGCCAACGTGTCGCCCTCGCCCGCTCCCTGGCCAAGCGGCCCAAGCTGCTGCTGCTCGACGAGCCGATGGGGGCGCTGGATAAAAAACTGCGCTCGCAGATGCAGCTGGAACTGGTGGAAATCATCGAGCGGGTCGGCGTGACCTGCGTGATGGTGACCCACGACCAGGAAGAGGCCATGACCATGGCCGAACGTATCGCCATCATGCACCTGGGCTGGATCGCGCAGATCGGCAGTCCGGTGGATATCTATGAAGCCCCGGTGAGCCGCATGGTCTGCGAGTTCATCGGCAACGTGAACGCCTTCGACGGCACGGTGGTGGAAGACCTGGAAGGCCACGCGATCATTCACTGCCCGGACCTGGAGCAGCAGATCTACGTCGGCCATGGCGTCAGCACCTCGGTGCAGGACAAGTCGATCACCTACGCCATCCGCCCGGAAAAAATGCTGGTCAGCAGCACAAAACCCGAGAGTCGCTACAACTGGTCCCGGGGCAAGGTACAGGACATTGCCTACCTCGGTGGGCACTCGGTGTTCTATGTCGAGCTGCCTGGCGGCAAGGTCGTCCAGTCGTTCATGGCCAACGCCGAGCGCCGCGGCGCCCGCCCGACCTGGGACGATCAGGTCTACGTCTGGTGGGAAGACGACAGCGGCGTGGTACTGCGCGCATGAACACTCTCACTCAGCAGTTCCAGCGGTTTCTGCCCAGTGGGCGCAAAGTCGTGATCGGCCTGCCGTTCCTGTGGCTGTTCCTGTTCTTCATGCTGCCGTTCTTCCTGGTGATGAAGATCAGTTTTTCCGAAGCCGCACTGGCTATTCCGCCCTACTCCGAGATCTACAGCTTCGCCGAGCAGAAGTTCGAACTGATGCTCAACCTGGGCAACTACACGATGCTCGCCGCCGATGAGTTGTATATCTCGGCGTACCTGGGCTCGTTGAAAGTCGCCTTGCTCAGCACCGTGATGTGCCTGGTGCTTGGCTTCCCGATGGCCTACGCGATTTCCAAGGCCAGCAAGGAGGCGCAGAACGTGCTGTTGCTGCTGATCATGATGCCGACCTGGACGGCGATCCTGATTCGCGTCTATGCGTGGATGGGCATCTTGAGCAACAACGGCCTGCTCAATGGCTTCCTGATGTGGACCGGCTTGACCTCGCACCCGATCGAAATCCTCAACACCAACACTGCGGTGTACATCGGCGTGGTCTACGCCTACCTGCCGTTCATGGTGCTGCCGCTGTACGCCAACCTGGTCAAGCATGACCAGAGCCTGCTGGAAGCCGCGTCCGACCTGGGTTCGAGCACCTTCAACAGCTTCTGGAAGATCACCGTGCCGCTGGCCAGGAACGGCATCATCGCAGGCTGCATGCTGGTGTTCATCCCGGTGGTGGGCGAGTTTGTGATTCCGGAACTGCTGGGCGGCCCGGAAACCCTGATGATCGGTCGCGTGCTGTGGCAAGAGTTCTTCAACAACCGTGACTGGCCGGTGGCATCCGCCCTGGCGGTGGTGATGCTGGCGATCCTGATCGTGCCGATCATTCTGTTCAACCGCAGCCAGGCCAAAGAGATGGAGGGACGGGCATGAAGCGTTTCGGATTTTCCCGATTGATGCTGGTATTGGGCCTGGCGTTCATCTACCTGCCCATGCTGATTCTGGTGATTTACTCGTTCAACGCCTCGAAACTGGTAACGGTCTGGGGCGGCTGGTCGGTGAAGTGGTACGTCGGCCTGCTGGACAACAGCCAACTGATGGGCTCGGTACTGCGCTCGCTGGAAATCGCCTGCTACACCGCGATTGCCGCGGTGGCGCTGGGGACGTTGGCCGCGTTCGTGCTGACCCGGGTCACCCGCTTCAAGGGTCGCACCCTGTTTGGCGGCCTGGTCACCGCGCCGTTGGTGATGCCAGAAGTGATCACCGGCCTGTCGTTGTTGCTGCTGTTCGTGGCCATGGCACAGATGATCGGCTGGCCGATGGAACGTGGCATCGTCACCATCTGGATCGCCCACACCACATTTTGTGCCGCCTATGTGGCAGTGGTAGTCTCCGCGCGTTTGCGCGAACTGGACCTGTCGATCGAAGAAGCGGCGATGGACCTGGGGGCACGGCCGTTGAAGGTGTTCTTCCTGATCACCATCCCGATGATCGCGCCCTCGCTGGCAGCGGGCGGCATGATGTCGTTCGCCTTGTCGCTGGATGACCTGGTGCTGGCCAGCTTCGTCTCGGGCCCGGGGTCCACGACCTTGCCGATGGAAGTGTTCTCGGCGGTGCGTCTTGGGGTCAAACCCGAGATCAACGCGGTGGCCAGCCTGATTTTGCTGGCAGTATCGCTGGTGACCTTCCTGGTCTGGTACTTCAGCCGCAAGGCCGAAGCCAATCGCAAACGGGCGATCCAGGACGCCATGGACCAGACCGCCAGTGAATCCTGGCAGCCCGCCGCCAAGCCCATGACTGGCGCAACGGCCTGATGCCCGCTGGCGAGAGAGCACGCTTGCTCGCCAGCGGTTTTACCCACGCTTTACGTTATTCGTATAAGAAGAAAATGGAGCTGTACCGATGAAAATGCTTGGCAGGACTCTGCTGACACTGTCCTTATTGGGCGCGATTGCCACGGGCGCCCAGGCCAATGACAAGGTTCTGCGCGTCTACAACTGGTCCGACTATATCGCCCCGGACACCGTCAAGAAGTTCGAAGACGAGACGGGCATCAGCGTGACCTACGATGTCTTCGACAGCAACGAAACCCTTGAGGCACGCCTGCTCGCCGGTAAATCCGGATACGACATCGTGGTGCCGTCCAACAGCTTCCTGGCCAAGCAGATCAAGGCCGGGGTCTACCAGACGCTGGACAAGTCAAAACTGTCGAACTGGAAGAACCTCAACCCGGTGCTGCTGAAAAACGCAGCGGCCAGCGACCCGGACAACGGCCACGCTTTCCCCTACATGTGGGGCTCGATCGGCATCGGCTTCAACCCGGACAAGGTTCGCGAAGTATTGGGCGCCGACGCCCCGGTGAATTCCTGGGACCTGCTGTTCAAGCCCGAGAACGCAGCCAAGCTCAAGGCCTGCGGCATCAGCTTCCTCGACTCGCCCACCGAAATGCTCCCGGCCGCCCTGCACTACCTGGGCTACCCGGTGAACACCCAGGACAAGCAGCAGATCAGCGAAGCCGAAGCGCTGTTCATGAAGATTCGCCCGTCGGTGGCGTACTTCCATTCGTCCAAGTACATCTCCGACCTGGCCAACGGCAATATCTGCGTGGCGGTCGGTTATTCCGGCGACGTGCTGCAAGCCAAGGCCCGCGCCGAGGAAGCCGGGGGCAAGGTCAAGGTCGACTACAGCATTCCCAAGGAAGGCGCCGGCAGCTTCTATGACATGGTCGCCATCCCGCGGGATGCGGCCAACGTCGACAATGCCTACCAGTTCATGAACTTCCTGATGCGCCCGGACATCATGGCCGAGATCACCAACAGCGTCGGCTACAGTAACGCCAACGCGGCCGCGACTCCGCTGGTGGACGAAGCGATTCGCAACGACCCGGGTTCGTATCCCTCGCAAGCGGTGATGGCGACCCTGTATGCCGTGCCGGACATGCCCATCGCCACGCAACGGATCATGACCCGCGGCTGGACCCGGGTAAAACTCGGCAAGTAAACCTGCCGCGCCCGTCGGGGGCGCGGCGTGCAACACCGTTCATGCAGCAGCGCTGTTGCCACACGAACGGACTCACCGGGCTCCCTCGGTCACGGTGATTCAGGCGCCCTTCGGGTAATGCCGATCAGTTAAGGAAAAACGACCACCTATGTGGGAGCGAGCTTGCTCGCGATGGACGTGAACGATAACGCGTAAATGGATAAACACGCGGCGCTTTCAAGTTCATCGCGAGCAAGCTCGCTCCCACAATGGTCGGCGTCGCTTAACTGATCGGCATTACGCCCTTCGGGGCGCTTTTTTACGTCTGCAGCCTTGCCTAGAACAAGCCCATCTGCCCGCCAACCAGGGTGCTGAAGTCGTCGTCGACAAACGGCAGGATCGCATCCGCCACCGGCTGCAGTTGGCGGCTGACGTAATGCTCATAGTCGATCGGTGCGCTGCGGGTTTCCAGGGGTTCGGG
>Ga0247812_10002040_pt1 | contig 11390 bp, 4 predicted proteins | sample UWRJL149409B1_FD_178011 | JGI IMG/M metagenome (GOLD analysis project Ga0247812, IMG submission 178011) | Plant litter microbial communities from Arlington Agricultural Research Station in Wisconsin, United States - UWRJ-L149-409B-1 | ecosystem: Environmental > Terrestrial > Plant litter >...
CCTGCGCCTAACCATCACAAACCGGGCGAAGCAATTTTCTTCCCATCGTGAGTGCCTGAAGTTACCTAGGCTCCTGCAAAGCCTCCTAGCATAAACAAGGCGATTTGAAGAGTGTGTAACACATCTCTCATATTACAGTATTGTGTTCTGTAAGAAGCATCGTACGCGAAAACGGGGGTGCCGGCTGCATGGGCGTACTCGGGCAATATTAGACCAGCGAGCAAAAGTTGGTACTTAATACCTTACTTCGACTTCTTTTACCCCATGTTCACTTTTTGTAGAATGTTGATTCTGGTATATTTTTTTTACAAGGCAGACTTTATGACATTTCCCTGATTCGACTAGTTCATTTGCGGCATTTTTACAGTCAATCCTCGACAGCAGCGCTTTAAAATTGCAAGCCAAGCAAAGATTCGAAACCAAGGCGAATTTCGCTAAACTCAGATACATCGCCTGCCACACTCACCGAGAATGAGACCTCCGAGACATCGCCCTGTTGGTTTGATAAAATCGTAGCAGTTAAAGATATCACCAAACATCGTCTGTGTAATGTAATTAAGACCATTAAAATGTAACAACAAGTTAACAACATTAAATTATAACCTACAAGTCATGTAACAAATATTTGAGGGAGTTTTATTTTCCGCGATTTCATATGTATACAATGGTTCTTGTACCTTTGGCGGCGTTCTGCCATTGGTTTTTTTCTCAAGGCTGTGCTGTAATGCGTAGAGGATCTCATAAGTTTACGATAAAAGGTGCCACCCCCCGCTCCTGCCCAGTTTGTATACTGCTGAAGGCTAAATAAGCTTATAGGAACACACCACAACAGCACAACACAACACTGGCAATCCAAGCCATGAAGAGTCGATACTTGCCATCATTGTTTCCTAGCAGACATCAGGGAAGTGATTTGGGGAAGTGGCAGACGCAGACGGAGCCTGGCGGGACGAGACATAATGCGGATACCTCAACGTCACAAAACCAACATGAATCACATCCAGACTTGCTGGAAACGATCCAGGGTATGCGAGTCATCCAAGATCCAGCTGGGGCTACTATTGAGTATGAGTTCTTCCCCTTCTTTAACAAAGTGCGAACCTTGCTGATAGGTATATTACAACAGTATTGTTTTTGTGCATGGCTTTACTGGCAATCGCGATACGACATGGACGCATGAGAATGGATGGTTTTGGCCGCGTCAGCTAGCTCAGGACATTAAGATTGCTCGAATCATGACATTTGGCTACGACTGTGATGTTGTAAAACTATGGGGAAACTCCGGCTATCTTCGCAATCGAGGCAGAGACCTAGCTAAAGACTTATTAAGACAACGCAAATACTGTACAGATCGACGCATTTCTTTTATTGCTCATAGTTTAGGAGGTCTAGTGTGCGAACAGGCTTTGGTTTATTGCACGAAAAAAGGTCCGAAGCTCAAGAAGATATTTCAGGCTACGCAGGCAATTATCTTCATGGCAACTCCTCAAAATATAATCTATCTGAAATTAAAGGGTCATAGACTTGCCACTTATCTGAGAACTACTAGGGGATTGAGCAAAGCAGGCGAGGCAGCTCTTGACCAGAAGTCGGATGGCTTAACCTTGGTTTATAAGCAGTTTCATCGCACACGGTCTGAACATGGCGAAAATATTAAAATGGTTAGCTTCTATGAGAAAAAGGAAATTTCTGGATTATTCGTATGTATTCTTTCTTACGCTATGGATTGTTTTGGTTCCAGCAGCCTTGAACCACGAACCTAAAGCTGGAAATTGAATCTAGCTCTCGGTTTTATGTACACATTAGGGGGGCCGAATTCTAAATATGAGTAGCTACTTACTAATGCTTCCATACATAGCTTATCGTACCAGAGATGGATACCGTTTTGCGAGGCTGTTTTAATTGCGGTCTTCCTGCAGATCATATTGGCATGACAAAGTTTCATGGAAAGAATGACGAGATGTATCAGACTACAGTACAAGCGCTGGGTAGGGTCTTGAATTTGGCCATATCAGAGACCCCATTGGTTCTTGCAGAATCCAAAAAGTGGCTTGTTCCTAGCTATGAGTGTCAGCAACTTTTTCGCACATCAGACTACGAGCGGCATAAAGATAAGAATCCAGATCCTGTCACTGGCACATGTGCGTGGATTTTGGATCATCCTGCTTATATTGCATGGAGAGATGACAAACAACGATGCCTCTTGTGGTTATCTGGAGATCCAGGCTGCGGCAAATCCGTGATTTCAAAATACATCATAGATAGTTTGTTACGAGTAGCACCTCGAAACAAGACAATATGCTACTTCTTCTTTAAGGAGGACAACGAGGACCAGAGGACAGTAACGAATGCTTTATGTGCCGTTCTTCATCAGCTATTTGTGCAGAAGCCTCATCTTCAGAATTATGCGGCCGAAGTTCTTCAGCAGAATGGCGAGAAAATGATACATAGCGTCGACTTGTTATGGAAATTACTAGAAGATGTCGCGGCTGAAGCTGGTGAAATAATTTGCATCTTGGATGCGCTTGAAGAATCTACGGAGTCTGACTTGGACATCCTATTTCGGAAGCTCATTCGATTTTACAAGCATGCTCCAGTGAAGCCGGAAGTAAAGTTTCTAATGACAAGCCGTCCCTGGCAACGCATTGAGGACATATTTAACGATCTGTGTTACCAAGGAGTACCAGTAGTCCGCGTAGCTTGTGAGGAGAACACGGAGCAAATTCGTCGAGATATTGTTCTTGTAGTTGAGCATGAGCTCGGAAGACTACAAGATAAACGCGATATATCTTCTGATGCTCTTCAAACATTACGCCAGGAGCTAACAAAAGTTGAAAACAGAACGTACTTGTGGCTCAAGGATGTATTCGCCCTTCTTAATAGTAGTACACAATCTGTTACAGAAGCCGGTAGAGAGAAAATCTTTGGCACAATGGCTCCGGCATTGGAAGATACTTATACAGCCATTCTCAACAAAAGTGAAGACAAATTTCAAGCAAGGAAGATCTTACAGATTATATGTACAGCAGTTCGCCCACTATCTGTGAAAGAAATGAGCATTGCAATCACCATTAAGAAGGGCACTAAATCACTTCAAGACATAGATAACTACTCCGAAGAGTTCTCCAAAAGGCTGATTCGGAATGCTTGTGGACTTTTTGTCACTGTTGATAACGGAGAAGTATGCTTGCTTCACCAAAGTGCAAAAGAATTTTTGATAGCTCGGGGGAATGATCCATCGCGCCTAGATCAGGAAGAAGACCAGCAGAAAGCTTATAATGGGACTACGAACTGGATATGGAAGCACTCCGTCTCGGTAGCTGAATCAAACTTAGTCCTTGCCCAGATTTGTATATGGTATTTGGAATTAGGATTTAGGCTTATGGAAAACTCACTTCGAAAGGATGAATTCCATGAGCTTGCGAAACGTTTTGGTTTGCTAGATTACTCCGTACACAATTGGGCAATTCACTTCGGCGCTGCGTCAAACCTAAACCTCCACTCTCCTGCGAGATTGAATCTCAGCCTCCACGAGGGGGAAGCAGAAATCTTTTCAAGTTTGCAGCAACTTTACTCTAAAGACTATCGTAGTGATGAATCTTTTACTAGCCTTCATTTGGCTGCGTACTTGGGGTTAGATGAAATTGTCGCTTGGCAACTACTTATGCCTGACATCGATTTAAATAAAATGGATAAAAGAGGAAGGGCACCAATCTCATATGCTGCTGAACGTGGCCACGGAATTGTTGTTCAAAAGTTACTTGAAGCGATTCCGAGCATTGATGTTAATGTGCAAGATGAAAATGGTAAAACTGCTCTTTCTTATGCCTGTGAAAAGAGTCATGAGGACATTGTCAAACGACTGCTCACAGTACCTACTATTCGATTCTTAAATTCTGCTAGTAAGAATAAGCTACTCAGTGTCAACAAGTTCGATAATCAAGGCGCTGCTCTAGAGTTTATATCTGAACGTGGTAAGAATGAGCTAGTTGACATATTTGGAAGTGAGTGGGGTACGAGTAAGAGGAAAGGACACGCCAACATGACATCCCACAACAACTCCGAGCAGGCAGCCGATTGCATGTCGTCGACTAACGGTCTTTCAAAGTTAGTTGCCACAAGTGACAGAGCTATCCAAAGGGAATCGGAGACAGAACATAAGGACGGCGTAGAATTTGGTAACAACGAAGCCTCTCTGTCTGCTGAAACTGAGGGGCTGTCATCTACTAATGACCCAATGGGTAAAGAGGTGGTAAGCGGAAAAACAAGCAATAGAGTGAAGGCAATGAGTACGCATGATGATCCAAATGAGGACTCGTTTGCTCTTTCTCATAGAGAAACTGGTCTTACCACTGCTAGTAGCTCTACTGCAGAAAAGTCGAACGCGGAGACAGAAAGTACAGTATACAGCTCTATAGAAAGGTGTGAGAATTTTAGCAACGAAGAAAATATTCCCCGAGTCGCTGCAAACCGAAAATATTCTAGCCAGAGGGTTTCACCCAACACAGGAGACACCCAGGTTGATCTACTCTCGAAATTTGCTGAGCCGCGAAATGGTTATGCGGTAGGTACAGTTACGCCAGACTCGCAGGATATTCCAAGATGGCAGCGGAATCGACTTCATAGTGTTAAGAAGATAAAACCTGTATCTTCAGAAGGAATAGAAAAGCCAATAACACACAGCTCTGACAACTATTGGACATTTGATGAAGACGTACAAAAGTACTGGCATACGGATTCCGAAACACAGTCAGTGGTATGGTATGATGATTCAGAGTGATTGTTATCTTCCAGTCATTCATGTGCATTAGTTGAATGCCGTTTATGTAAAATGAGAGCAGTTGGATTATGAATGTTTGAATTGCTTTCGTTAAATAGAGAGTTATTCTGCTGCACGAGGAGGAATATCTTACTGCGATTCTCTATATATATTACTCAAATGAATGTAATTGATTTAAACCAGCCCTTATCTTCTAACTTTCTTTTCCACCTTTTTTTTCTTTTTTGAAAATCGTAATTAATACAAATATGTGGTGCATCTTCGAGCCTATTATAGGATAGTATCATGAATTGAATCAAGTTGAAATTCCTTGAAGCATTACATGCAGTATTACTTCGTTCCATACTAAAGCAATTCACACTGGCCAAATGGCACAGTTGCTGACATTTTGCTTCTACGAGACGCCTTCTTGGCTTTTTATTACTATATAAAACTTTAAGAAAGGCTGGCGGTTACAATAAAATTGCAAGCCACAAAGATAAACTACATATGCATGTTATCTTACTATCGGGTCACGTTGAATAGGGGGCACTCCACGCTCATGATACCGTAGTGCTGTTGTATTTTGTAAGTGATCGACGTATTGGAAGATCCCAGGTTGGTGTTGATATAGAATTTATTGATGTGATAGAAACAATGACTATAACTAGGTGATGTCTACTATTATATGCCGCCAGGCCTGCAGATGTGGATATAATAAGCTGTGATACATTTCTCTTTGGATCTTCAGACAGATCGCAGGTTGCTAAAGATTCGTAGCTAGCACCACATATCAGTAGCAGATCCGACGTCGCTGGTCTTCATCTGCTTAAGCTGGTTTAAACCTTTTAAGTTTTAGACTAGTATTTGAATCGCTTTTATCATCAGCTGCTGTTAAGAATCCTATATCACAAATAGAGGGGAGGTTCCTCAGAATGTAAAGAAGGGTTCTGTATACGGTGTAGTCTAAGGAGGAGAAGAGGCGTTGCCTCTTCTCACGAAGCTATATACTGTAATACAAATGTGGGGCCACCCTAGGGTGCCTTAGGCTACGGCAGCTGCCTAGGTCAGGTTAATTAAGGACAGAAAAACAAGAGATTCTATTGCTTGGTCAATAAGATAGTTTTACACCCAAATAATGAATGAATGTAGTTCATTTCTATTATTCCTCCAACAGTAATTCATACAACACACAATAACAATACAAACAATGCCTATGCACCAGGCGCCATGCTCCAGCACACATCACACTACGTTATAAGGGATAGCCCATGCACACATACATATATCATGAAAAGCATGCTATCAACAATGTGCATCAACTCCTAATCCATGCTTTTACAGAAAAGAGAAACATCGAAGGTCCGTATTCACACTGTATGAGGGACGGGCTATGCAAAGTATGATTTCCACAATACACCTTCAAGATCTTCTAGTTGTTCTGGGGTGAACGCCTGTGTGACATTAGTAAACATTCTCATATGGAGAGGGCACAAAGAGCAACGAGGAAAGGAATGGAGACAAACCTTCTGATCAGTTCCCCATGTATCTTGTCTTGTCTTCTTGAAATCTGCCAAGATTGTCTTAACAGCCTTTCCTATCGCACCAGCATCACTCGAAGCTCTGGACGCTAACAGGGCCAATATCTCTGGCATCCAAGGTGGTGGTGGTGTGGCGTATGGGAATGCCGTAACCAGTGCACCTAGACCGAGAACTGCGGCGTGGCGACGGATGACTTTAATGTTACTGCTGACAGGTGTGCCGGTGCCAGGGGTTTTCTTTGGCATTGGATTATCCTTCAGTGCCTTTGTAAATTTTTGCTGCAGTGATGGTAATATATTGTTTCGCAACACAACAGGTGAGCAGCGGATCATGCCAGCTAGGGTTGTAGAAGCACCCATGCGGACTTCGTGTTGCGAATCTTCAAGCATATCTGCAACAGCGTCGAATAGCTGCTGTTGCTGCTCGGGCTTAATGAGAAAAATGCGGCGGAAGTAGATGACTTGCATGTTGATCAAACTCCGAAGGCGTTGGTGCCATGATGTCGCTTCTTTCCCGATGCGGATGAGAGAGGAAATGAACGCACCATCTTCGCCTGCACGGAAAGGAATGTTAGGAAGGTGGCGGAAGACAAGATACGCAAGTTGCTGTAGCTCAGGGTCTTCTTTTACGTCCATCATATGTAGGAGCTCTTCCATAAAGACATCTGGGAAGAAGTCTAACAGCTGAGTGCATTCCTGGGATTGCAACGTAGCATCGAGCCAGAGGAGAACGGTCTTACTACCCGATGTATATGAAGAACCTGTTGCTTGACCTGGGGTCCTTTCGCCACGCCAAATTTTGAGTCTAATAAACACATCCTTGATGCTGGCTGCAAATTCAGGTGTAGGTTGGTATGGTTTGATACCAATGGAAGATGCAGCCTTATTTGCCTCGAGCAAAGTACCAACGTCCTTGAAAGCCTCATAGTACCTTGTGCGGTATATAGCAGCTATACTCCGACCAATGGCTTCTCTGACTGACTTATAGGGATGATCAATATGGGCAAGAAAGTCCTCAAGAATGGGCTTCTCATGACGGAAATGCCAGCCTGCATCTTGAATAGCAAATTCTAGTAACTGTATCTTAGAGCTCTCTTTGAAAGCGGTGTCAGAGTGCATGTCCAAACGGAACATGCTTAGGCTATCGACAACCTCTCGCACTTGTCGTGGATCTTTGCCCGAAATGAGGACATGTAGACATGTCATCCAATAGGCGTGATTCTCAGGTGTTAGTCCATCCGAGAATACCTTGAGCATCAGCGGTACAGCATAGCCCCATACTTTGTTCCGCATCTTTATAGGCAATGAAAGACCAGATAACATAAGACCCGCCAGAATCTCAGAGGTGGCTCGGTGTTGATGCTTATCAGTTCCATCATCGAAGGTCTCCGCAATCAGTTCTTGGATATCTTCAAAAGTAGCGGCAGATAGCCCGGCATGCATGAGGCTAAAAGTCGAGTTGAGAAGTCCAGCATATTGGACTCTGAACCGATCCGAAGAGGTATCACGAGGCTCCTGTTTCATGTAGGCAAAGTAGTTCTTATACCATTCGCGAGTCAGCAGAGATCCAATTTGCTTCCGAGCAGCTGTCTCCACCTCATCGTAATCTTTAAAGAGTTCAGGTGATGCAGTGAGTGCCTTAAAACTCTTGTCCCAGACAAGCCATCCAGGAAAGTCTCGCTCAACATAGTACTCGGGTATTCCTGGTTGAGTAAATCCGTCCAAGAACTTCTGAGTCCACTGCGCATCGCCATTTTCAACCTTTACATCAATTGTTCCACGAGGGGTATCTTCTTCCCGAATGAATTTCTCATAACTGTGTCCATATGTCGCTCGTGTCTCAATCTGGTTGAAGATCCTGCTTACCATCTCTCCATAACCCTGGCGAAGGCCAGGGTGTTCATCAACTGCCCCTTGTACTGCCAATTCAATGAAAGTGGCTGGCGCAAGAGTTTGAAATCTCAGAGCCGTGTTGTGAATGAATATGGTGCATCGTACCGCAATCTTCCAATGTGATTTCTGTGAGATCTTGATCAGGTCCGATGCAATTTCCTGTTTCTTGGATTCTACTCTCTTCCTCCTCTCAATCAGGAATTTATGTCGCGAGTTTATCTTGGCCGTGCAGTCCTCCGGAGGCTCGAGTGCTTTCACCAAGTCTTGATCGATAACCATGTATGTCTCCATAGCTCTACCATACTCTAGAAGACCGCCATATAATGCACTGGCACTAATTTTCTGGATGGACGCCTTGTCTACCGATGCAGTCTTGATGTAAAGCTTAATCAGATCGGGTGCATATCTCCAGTCCTTGGAAATTGTCTTGGTCAAGGTACTGTAGAACAAGGTATACAGAGAACCCTTTATACGATCGAAATCATTGGTTTCAAGTGCTTTTCGTAGAGCCTCTAGGAGTTGTGGGATAACCAGAGGGCGACCGCCAATAAGGGACTTGAGAGAGGACTCCAAGGCAGACTGTGCATGAACACGGACTTCTGCATACAGTGACACGCAAGAAGAGGCCAAATCTAGTAAAAGCTTATCATCCAGCTCAGATCGTTTCCGAGTGGTACAATTGTGCTTTGCTCGCTGAAAGTGGTATATGCCAGCGCGTCTGACTAGCAACGGGCGAGGATATGGCTTATGCATACCGCTGATCTTGAAAGCACGTGTATCACCCTGGTAGAGCTTGGTTACTCGCTCTAAGGTGTGCGCAGATCTCTCAGTTCCCACGTCAGTGATGAAAGTTCTGTAAGCTGTATACAGAGCGGTGAAACACGCAACATCATCTTCCTGATGTTCAGAAAGAAATACGTGAATTCTCGAAAGTAGGTGGCCGACTTCCTCTCGATGCTTGTGTATGTGATGGTAAATATTACTAGTCTTGTCCAGAAGATACCCAGCACGATAATGGAATTGAGGTCTGCTAGATTCGTCTTCGGCTGTCTCTGCTAATGGATCGTCATCAGTATCGACGTCCATAGCGTCAGGATCGATGCCTCCAGGGCCGCTTCCGTTGGGTTGCTGTGTTCCATTGACCTGACCTGAAGCATACTCGGGGTCAAATAATGAGTTGATACCAGACAAGATGAGTCGCAATTGGGAAAGGTTTCGCGAAACCTCGTCGGACCATTCCTTGTTCGTTCCTTTCCGACTCACTGATGGGTTATCACTTATCAAGTTGGTAAGTCGTGCTACAGCAGTTTCGACTTGAGAGTCGAATAACTCAACTGCAAAAGCGATCTCCACATCAGTGGGCAGATGCCACTTGATGGTTAAATCATTTGGTTTCACCATTCGTCCCCAATCACTAATATCTATACCTCTTTCGATTACATCCGGTTCGTAAAGATTGCTATCGACGGGATATGTGAGAGTGAGGTTGAGAAGTAAGTGATGGATATAATTCGAAATGTGTACTGTAGGAATGCCCTTGCACTTCTCTTGCATATACACAGCAATGTCGAAGAGCTCTTTCTTGTATGGCATGAGTGTGTCACCCACATGAACAATAATCATACTGAGCATGCTGATATGCCAAACCAATGCACGATCCCTTGGCAAAACATCCGCGCCACTACTTCTGTCTGACGCAGCATTGTTGTCATCTATCTCGCTTCGGATACCTGCAATCAACATGGGTACAAATCGTTTCAGAATCTTCTCTGGGTTTGCTTTGCAAAGAGCGTTGCATATGAAAGCCATAGCATCTCGAGCTTGATGGATAACATGACCAGCAACAAAACTAGCAATCTTTTCCATCGCCTTATCAAAGATTTCTGGGGACAATGTAACAAACAATGGCGCCAGAGCAGCAGGTAGAGTATTAATCACATTTTCTTCAGGAGATCCGGATCTTACTCTCGACAACTCTGGGATGTTCTCCAGAAGTGTGAATATTTTGCCAAGCAAAGCCAAGACAAATTCGCCAAAGCCGGCTGTGGATGAACGAGCAATTGTGGCTTCTTCTTCATCACTCAGCTCTTCCCTGTAGTCAAACGAAGCATTAGGACCTAGCTGCTCCATTCGGTCAATTTCGCCTTGTACCCATTCTCCCGCGAGCAAGCTACCATGATCATCTTCACGGCCTTTGGTAAGATCCACAAAGGGAATGCTATACGCCACCGCTTGTATGAAATTGAGTGTGGTGTGAGTTTTGGTCAGATCATTGGCGTCTATGCCCGGTAATGCTAAAGCGAGTGTGGCACTAATGTGGCATCGAAATCCTTTCTGTTTTGACATGACATTGGCAATCATCTGCAAACCTACCAACGAGGATTGGGTGCGGTGAACTTCCACTAAACCTTGTAATGAAGGATAGAATCTCTGCAAAGCTCCTGGTAATATGAGATGTGGCTCCAAATAAGCGAGCCCCTGAATTGCATTATAGAAATATGTCAAAGGCTTGCCGCTCTTTGAAAATAGGCCCATAAACATGACCTCCTTCAGACTTAGAACAAACCTCTCTTTCAGCTCATCATTAATGCGACGCTCTGGGGGAGTATCTAGTTCACCGTTTGCTTCTCGGTTGTAGCGCATAACGAAAAAGTCCTGTAAATGGAACACAATCTGCGCTAGCATATTTGTCCATGCGCCTTGATTTGATGGATGATAAAACGTGTCGATTGATTCCATCAAACCTTCCAAGTTCGAAAGAATAGACCCAGGCTTATCTAGACACATTGGCGATAGTGACATGCTAATCCAACGAGCAATTGAATAACCGAGGGGATTCTTTCGCTTGTCTTTTTCAAGATATATGCCGAGGCCCATACCATGGTCGACAACGTTGCTATAGCAAAATGTTGACTGTCCAACGGGGATTTCAGTTAAGCGTAGCAGAGCTGTGTACATCAGATCTGACTGATCCTTCGTGAATATTCCATATTCTGAAAATTGAACATGTGGACATGTCAACGAATCTCTTGCTAAACGAGACAGAAAATCGAAGAATATGGTGTCAAAGGTCTTCGAGCGATTGACTAAAGACCAAAGATGGAAAAAGGTTGGGAGATAGTCTTGAGGTTGAAGTTGCCCTGGCTCATCGGGCGAAGGTAGCGTGGGCATAAGGAAATTCAAAGCACCCATCACAA
>Ga0247812_10002042_pt1 | contig 11384 bp, 9 predicted proteins | sample UWRJL149409B1_FD_178011 | JGI IMG/M metagenome (GOLD analysis project Ga0247812, IMG submission 178011) | Plant litter microbial communities from Arlington Agricultural Research Station in Wisconsin, United States - UWRJ-L149-409B-1 | ecosystem: Environmental > Terrestrial > Plant litter >...
CAGATGATGATTACTTTCTACCTGGAATTTCATTGAATTCCCCAATGTCTAAACATACGGAAACAACCAGAGAGACCACGTTACCAAGCGACCCGTTATATGGCGAAGAAATATTACCAGCTAAGTACTATGAGGCACCGCCCACCAGAGGATTTGTGCGTGGTATCCATTCTGGGGACGAGGGAGTGTTTTGCGCGGCATCTATAGTCTCTCTAGAGGCAAAAGTTGAAACTCAAGCCTCGCCAAATGATGACGAGTCCCAGGAAGAAATCTTCAATTCTAGTTCATCCGCAACCACTCAAAATGGAGCTAACGGTGATAATTCACAAGATATCAGACGTACTTCACTCTCAAAAACTCTCCGAAGAAAGTTTGGTACATCAAATCTCCGCAAGAGCTAGGACCAAATAATTATTGCTGTATATTTCGCAAGATATAACACTTATCTAATAAGGAAACAAGGAAGTAAGAAGGGCTAAATTGGTAGATCATGTGGTTTATTACATATTTAAACATTGTTCTTTCTATTTAAGAGGCTTAAATCGACGGCTGTATTATACTGGTATGAAACCGTCGGTTAAGCCACATATTCAATATCGCCTTTAAAGGGATCTATCTTTGCAATTGCTGTTTTATATATAAAGTTACGAAAACTTCCCAATCGTGATCAGATAGATACTCGAGATAATTTTAGAAAGGAATGCCAAGCCAGTTATTGATAAAGCCCTCTAACCCTGATTCCTTCTAGCCTGACATATTAATCAAAAGCGTCATAATATGTGATAGCAAACCTTCCATCGGTACCATGTACCACACGCGCATAGAATTTGCCTAATCCTTCGCCACTACTGAAGTCAATAACGGCCCCATCTCTAGACACAGAATCATAGTCAACAATTTCTCCCGGTACCTGCTGACTTTCAGAAACAAAAAACTTCATCTTTGGGGAGATCTGGATATTCATATTGTTTCTCGGGGCGATCTAGTAATTGAAGTCAGTAAATGATGTTACAAGCTTTACCAGATAAGAAACACATACTGATGCCACTGGGGCAACCTGCCCTCGATGATTGACTTTCGCAAGCCCAACAAGATAAGTATTGTTAGGTAGAGAAAAGTCGGTCCCAGTTTTGATCTCATATGCACCGGAAATACCCGACGAGTTCACTTCCTCGATCGTTGGGAAGCTTTGAATAATCTTCTTGTCAAATGTGCCTAGGCAAAAGAAAGTATGATTAGTATCTCGTGTTTATCGCAAGTAGCGCATATCAAAGAATTCCACGAAATTGGCACCTACTCCCAGGACTTGAATTTGTACCCAAACGAGCCAGCTGGCTCATACCACTGTTGACTACTACTCCGGGTCCCGGTGCGGTGGGCACAGTTCCAACCCCTATACAATTATTTGTTAGCTTCAATAAGCATAGAAGTTCTGAACCATCGTTCGAATGCATGCTTACAAGCGAAGAAGTCTAGCCCAGTCCGGATTTCAAAATTTCCATGATAAGGGACAAACGACGTATACCATACGTTCATCCAAGGTTGACCACCCCCAGTAAACTGAGGAGGCTCCATGAAGACTGCATAGTTAGTATTTGCACCGCGTTCATTTTCAACGGAAATGGTGTAGCTGGTAGACATTTTGCTGCAAATTGAAGATGATCAATACTTGAACGATATTGTTCTTTGCTCCATGTATATTGGAAGCAAAACGAACTAAATATAAGAAAGATGGTATATGTAGAACAATAAGCGGTCAGCTGGGACGAAAGATATTGAATGTAGATCAATAGCGGTGAATCAGGACGGTGTCAACAATAAATTTTAATTAATGCAAAACAGACTATACAGTACTCACAGGTTGCATAGATTAAATTTATCACCTACCAGTAATATTCCATTAAATTTCACCCTTGCTGTGCTTCTTGCTTTTTGCTTTTTGGTCTGGTTTTGCTTTATTACTTCTTTTTTTGTCCTTCTTTTGCGTGCTACCCAATTAGCAGCTAACTTCTAACACTAGCAATAGCTCTAATTCTTTTTACAAATCGTCTTTAAAGTCTTTGAAGTGCTAGGAGTAGGTTTAATTGAAGTGTTGATAACTTAGTGTCTTTCGGGGAAGACAGGTCGTACAAAGTATAGAAAGGGGAATAGCTTACAGAATTTTCTTTTGTGAAACAAGTACATTTAAATGCACCAAACCATGCCATATAAGCCTCGTACAAACTCACATAGTCCAATGCAGTGTTACTTATGGGGTGACGCAAGCCTATTCCATATGAGCTTACCGCCATTCCTGTTTCACCGGGGCTCAGATCACAACAATATAGGATTCTATTAGCAGGTATTTGCAGAGTGTAGTTTTATAATTTGTCTTCAGATAATTTTCTGTTTTTTCTTTCTTACTTCACCTGCAGTTCCATTCATTCATTCCTCATTCGTTTGTTTTCTGCTATCGCACTCTAAAATGCTCCGTATATACCATCAGTAGAAAGTTCAATATATTGAATCACTGCAAGACTTAAGCTAGAGATCGATGTTCAAGCTATTTATGTGCTTTCATGACATTTATTTTACCAGTTCAACAGAAGGGACGAATTTTCTCTGTTTAAGAATCTGCTCTTCGACTTTTTGCATTAGATTATTTTTAATAAGAAACAGAGCTGAATAGTAGTTTAAATGTCCACACCTTCCATCTCTGCAGAATCGTACTACTTCAACCGTTTTGAGGGATCCTCTTTCAATTATTTCTACGGTTTCCACCCTATCATGAATTATTTTGCTCACATGTTCTACTTTTGTAAGTCGTTTCGGCTGAAGATGTCACCAAGAGAGGTTGCCAATCGTCAAAGACTACCAAATTAAGATATTGCCTACGTCATCGTTGCATTTTACACCGTGTACTGAGCACGACAGATTACAGCTGTTGTTTGAAATAGAACCTCAAGTTTTTGAAATGCAATTACCAATAAATTCACCTTTTAATGTCCCTTCTTGTCGAAACTCAGCTAGAACAAACGCTTTATTCCTGATAGTAAGATAATAGTTGGCCGAGCTTCCTTCACAAAAAGTCACAGAGTGAGATCTGAAACATATTTAAAGGGACCAATCATTTTGGAGTTTCACGTCAAACGAGCGCTCTCTATCCAAAGTCTCGATTTGGTTACTTCCTCTCATATCACCGGAGTGATGTTGTATTTAGATCATGTGATATTATCTTCCAGGGTAAGCGAGCCCCATTGGCCCAATGAGGCAACTCATAGGGTGAGAGTGGGATACTGCGCTCCTAGCCACTCCAATTCCAGTAACAACCCTGGCAGATCTAGCGATTGTTATTTACTTACTTAGGCATCCGTATTTCAGCAGTTGAGTTCCTCTTCTCTCTTTATTTCAACTCATCTTTTCAATTTGGCCATGGACGCTCACTCGGCTCCCAAGGGCGGATTACCCCAATATGATCCTGTGCATAACCTAATCACATCACAACCACAACCACATCCACATCCACATCGCCGGTCTAGAATTCGAAGATCTCGAGCTGCCAAACTTATTGCATTGGGATCTATCGTCTTTGTAGCCTACTCTCAATGGGTGCAGTTGCGTACTCAGCAATCCGGTGCGGGGTTGTTGTCGCTTGACAAACTTCAGGCTGATTTTAAGACCTGTGAGAAATTGCAACATAAACCCAAAGATCCTAGCGGTCCCCGTGAGAAGAATGCCCGGTACATTGGTGGCCACAAGCCAACGCTGATCCGAAATGCTACAATATGGACGGGCGAGCCAGTCCAAGGGACTAGTGCTGCGGAGGCCAAGTCCGGAAAAGGATATGGATGGATTAACTCTGATATTTTGCTGCAATATGGTTTGATTCTTAGTGTCGAGCCGAGTATTTCCAAGGACAATTTGCCTGCCGATACGGTGATTTGGGAAGCTGAGGGAAGACAATTGACTGCTGGTGTCATCGACATGCACTCACACGCGGGCGTCTACCCTCTCCCAAGTTTGAACGGCGGTAATGACGGAAATGAAATGAGCAATGATATCACGCCGTTTGTTCGGTCTATTGACGGTTTGGATCCTTTTGATCCCCAATATCAGGTGATCAAATCAGGAGGTGTGACAACCTCGCTAATCCTACCTGGATCTGGGAATAACATGGGTGGAGAAGCCTATCTTGTTAAACATGCAATTGGCAAGAAAGATGGGCGCAAAGAGATTGGCCCCAAAGACATGCTGGCTGATCCTGAGGGAACTTGGCGCTACATGAAGATGGCATGTGGTGAAAATGCTAAGGGAGTCTATGGAGGAGCTGGAGTTGACAATGGACCTTTTAGCAGACTCGGAGAGTCGTGGTATTTCAGACATGCGTTTGAGCAAGCAAAGCAACAGGTCGTTGCTCAGGATGACTGGTGCAATGCAGCGGCTGCAAATGGCGTGGAGAGCATGAAAACCTATCTACCACAAGAACTGAAATGGGAATCTCTCGGCGCGGCTCTACGTGGACAAGTTCATATCAATACTCATTGCTACACAATCGCCGATTTGGAAGCATTTGTGGATCATACTAATGAATTCGAATTCCCTGTTAGAGCCTTTCACCACGCCCACCAAACATATCTAGTACCTGAGGTAATGTTACTCTATTTAAAACCCATAAACAGAAGCTAAAGGCATGGCAGATACTTAAGAAGGCGTGGGGCGGACGACCACCGGCTGCAGCTCTATTTGCCGACAACATGTATTATAAAGTTGAATCTTACACCGGAAGTGAGCAAGCTGGCAAAATATTATATGAGAATGATATTACGCCGATCTATGTCAGCGACAACCCTGTTATAAACGCCCAGCACGTCGTTTTTGAGGCAGCAAAAGCCTATGGATATGGCCTACCGTACCATGCTGCACTTGCCAGTGTAACATCTGCGCCAGCCGAACTTCTTGGACTAGGCGAGCGTATTGGGAAGATCAAGAGTGGTTTCGACGCGGATATTGTTGTCTGGGATTCAGACCCACTGAGCGTTGGCGCTGCACCTGTTCAAGTTTGGATCGATGGCACTGCTCAATTTGAGGATGCTTTTGTCTTAGAAAAACCACTTAGCCAACCTGTTGTCCCTAACGTGGCCCTCGGTGCCGATATCAAAGACATTGCCACGATTGAACAGAACCTGGTGTTTACGGGGGTGTCCCAGATCTTGATCGAAGGTTCAGAAATGGTCTTTGGCGCCAATGAACTGGGGAATGTTGTTGTCGAGAAGGGAAAAGTTATTTGCAAGGGTGCGTGCATTACTGAGATGAAAACAGCTTTATCTACGAAGAGCGAAATTGTTGCCCTGAAAAATGGCCATCTATCATCCTCATTCATAGGCTTTGGGTCTATGGTTGGTCTTTCCGAAATTCAGGCAGAAGACGATACTCAGAACGGAGATGAAAATATCTCGTCTTTTAGCCGGGCTATTGACGGGCTGCAGTTCGGTACAAAACAACTTCATGCGACCTTTGCTCACGGAGTCACGAAAGCGATTTCCGCTCCAGGCTTCAGCGGACAGGGTCATCGTGGAGTCAGCGCGGGCTTCTCAACTGGAGCCTCCCACTCTCTTGAAAAGGGAGCTGTCTGGGCCGACGAAGTAGCCCTTCATTATACTCTCACACTAGCAGCAAAACAAGGCAAAACTCCATCTATCTCTAGTGCAATTGCGGAAATCCGCCAAAAGCTTTTCCAAGCTGCATCTACAACTGATGCCATCAAAGACACATACTCTGAAGCTTCATTCTTGAAGGAAGTGACCAATGGAGAACTACCACTGGTTATTACCGTCAACAGCGCTGACACAATTGCGACTCTATTACGTCTAAAATCCGACCTTGAAAGTCACATCAAAGCCATAAAGCCCGTGGAGAATTCTAAAGGAAGCAAGATCAATCTGGTTCTCCTTGGAGGTGCAGAGTCCCATCTTGTTGCTAAGGAAATTGCAGCTGCTGGTGTTAGCGTAGTTCTCGCACCGCTTCTCGAATACTCCCAATCATGGGACTCCAGACGTTCATTAACGGGAGCCCCACTAACAAACGGAACTACGATAGATGCGCTTCTTAATGCTGGAGTTCTGACTGCAATTGCAGCAAGCCCCGGTGAGAGTTGGGAGGTGCGAGATCTTAATCTGATGGCTGGGATCGCCTACAAGAACAGCGGTGGAAAAATCAGTCAATCAGATGCACTAGGACTGATTGGAAAAAACTTCGAGAAAATTTTGGGTATCAAAACTCCTCAAGATGAGTTTGTGGTCTTTGAGGGCAATCCGTTAGAAATTGGGTCACGAGTCAAAGCGGTAGGTAGCCAAGGGAGAGTGTCTGTGTTTTAGACTGGATGAAATACTGGCAGCAACTACTCTATGATTCGACTAGTTCGGGCTGTCCCTAATATAGGACCAGATGCTGTCTCCATCGTACCAATTGATGAGCATCCTGTATTGTGCATATGGTTAATGTTAAGAGTAGTAGTGTTGAAAGGAAGAACCAAGAATATTGTACTACTTCTTGTATTCCATTACATTATAAGGCTCAAGACCATTGACCACGTGTAATAAACTCGAATTTCTTCATCCATCGCTACAACTTCGCCTTCCCTTCCTTATCAAACACCCACGTTAACTTAAACAGCCCAAAATCTATTCCCGTAATTCCCGGAATAACCTTATTTGCCCATTCCGTGGCATCAGTCGCAGCTAACGCTTCCCATGGAACGTCCGGACCCTCAAATTCATGCAGTGCTAAAGATGGTAGGTTGTCTTGTGGATGTTGACGTACAAATGCCGAAAGGAGAGTGCGTGACTTGAGTTTGTATCGAGAGGTACGCCGGTAGTTAGGGCATTTCGCGATCTCCGAGACGTGTTCACCACGATACCATTCTTCGAGTGCAGCTGGATCGGAGTGTTTTATTGCAGCAAAAAGAAGAAAAGGCGCAGGTCCTTAGGTTGTATGTTAGTGAATATGCTCGAAGTCTTTTCACCGCACATCGTTGCGAGTTCTCGATTTTGGAAGAAAGTTCAAGGTCCTACCTTGAGCACCTTTCCTCTCATCTAATTGCACAGTCTCATACGCCCTCGTATCAAACTCCGCATTCTTAAATACCCTATCCTTATTTGGCCCTGGACTCTGCCCTTCTAGAGTAGCGAACTCCGCTGTCTCCATGTGATTCAAATCTGGCATATTATAAAGTGTAAGATACTTTAGTTTCCTGTCTGGAGAAGGTCCTGCTAGCACGTGTTCGTATCTGTATGCATGTGTGACGCCTGATTGTCGCACTACGTCTGGAATATGTTCATCGCAGTACCAATACTCAAAATCATCTCGAGAGAGATTGTTAGTGTTGATGACATCCGAATTGACGACTAGTAAGCCGGGAATCGGGGGGATGGGAGCCATGGTAGCAGATTTTGGTAGTAGTTAACGAAATAGAAAGCACTCTTTAGAAGAGGTGAGTAACAAATTTTAATGATCTTTATATACTTTTGTATTTACATATACATCTTTTGAGCATTAAGAGTACCTCGGACTCGGTCATAGATACCGCGGGGTTACGGGTAAGCATACCCGACCCGACACCATCTACAGGAAGGGGCTGCTTTTAGTAGATTCTAATTGAGAAAGAAAACCAAAGTTTATGAATGAAGCAGTAGGCATCGAATCGCAGGCGTCACTCGATGAGGCTATTTGGTATGCAGCAATATACAGCATAAATACGGCAAAACACAACTTTGAATAGACTGAACTTGAAGGAGCAAACTGCCAATATTTCTACACGGAAGACTCAAAAATCCTCCTTAATATTCTAGAATACAAGACTACACGCAAAGGTACAAGAAGAAGTAGTGGACCATCTTGAAGTTCTATATATAAGAAGGGTGTGCCTAGCAGGTATCACCTGTTCCTCGCTTAAAAAAAGGGGGCCAATAGATCAGGAGTGATGGAAGCTGCTCTTGCCAATGCTAAAAGTTGCCTTCGGGTTTAGTCGTGGTATATATAAAGTTCTTGTTGAATATGGTCAATCATGGTCAATGATATGATCTCAAATCTAAAAGCAAGGTCGGCAGTCATAGATCCCGTAGGTTTTTCTGCTATCGTCTATGCAAAAGACATTGTGCCTTCAGATCAATAATATGCCAAAGCAAACTAGAAGACTTTGAGGCTTAGTAAATAACGTATTTAAACATGAGAATTTACAGCATTAAGTTTATCTGAATCTTGAGTACAAGGATTGGAGCACTGTGTTAGCATCCAAATTTTATATTCATTAGCCAAGAAGACTTCATGTACTGCTCTACTGCATAAAGTGTATACATTTGAGAAGCCTACTCTTGAATGATGACAACACCATTAATGCTTCTAGGACTAGATTTTCTTTTGGGGATTTTGCCCAATTATTTCAAGCTGCGGAGTGATTCCTTTCCATTCGTTCACCTCACCATTCACAGCAGCCCTCCGTGACCTCTAAACTACGAGATTGATTTTAGTATTCTATTTACAACACACAAGCCCTTGCTATAGTTTTGTTTCCTTAATCCCAGTCGGTGCTCTGGCACTTTCAATAACATTACACAACTCGTTTGTATGTTAAACACCGCTCCAGTCTCGGATGGATTACAATAAGAAAAACAAATGGCTCGATTCACAGCTGGGACAAGTGTTGCTAGAGACACCATCAGCGGAAATTTTGACGCTATGGTTATAGATGAAAGAAAACTTGAGATAAAGAGAAATCGAATGATACTAAATATATTGAATGACTCGAGTTTCTTTTGCCGACGCCAGACACGTGATGGTTAAACTAGCAAGTCGGGGATTGTAACACTTGGTATCCCCCGAAGTTAACTGTCTGCGTATTAAATGCCGTATCTATAAAATCATCCACGTATTAGCTAATAAGTCTTTCAAATAACAATGGCTACTACACAGACTCTCGAAAGGGTCCGCAAGATCCAAACGATAATGGCGACCGCCTATGGTGGCATGGGCGCCTGGTATGGCTAGTTCCCCTCAAGTCTTCTAAACATACCTCCTTACACAGCACACATTTGCATAGACACTAAACAAATGCACACAGGTGCCTTCTCCATCCAACCTCAGTCCTGAATCTGTGCCTTACTCCCCCCTATGCCATCATAAATCGCACAACTACCCTCCTGACCCGCTGTTTCGGTGCTCAAGCCATGACTTGCGGTCTCCTGCTCTACGCCTCCGATATGACGGAACGCAGCTTTGCAGCTTTCGGTTTTGCTATGATTCCATACCTGGGATTCAATGCTTGGTTTGGGATTGGGCCTGGACGCGGGGTCTTCACGGAATGGCTCTGGTTGGACTTTATTGGGAATTTGGTGTACTTTGGGGGTTCTCTGGGTGCAGCAAGGTTGTTGAGAGAGGATGCGAGAAAGAGAAAGTAGATACTGAAGTAAGTGGAGGCTGAGGAAGCTTAGCGTGTGGGAGACTCATCTCTACTCTATATGTAATGACTAGTATGTGCTTCATGTGAGAATATCTACTAGTGGGTTTAAGCAACCAGAAGAATATGACCAATCTTAACTCAGAGTTGTGGAGGATACGAATAAAACCAAACCAAACTGCCACAGTAACACCTATGGATTATTTGAAACATGCATTCAAATCCGAGGAAATATCCAAGACCCTATGGTGATCTAAGACCGCTTTGGTGATTAATCGTTCGTGGCTTGAAGCATCAACGTCCCCATCAGGGACTGTATTAACTCGATAGCCTGACTTCATAAGGACATAAAGATCTCGGAGCGATTTTAGAATTGAGGAGGTAAATTCTTGTTACTGGATCTATGGAGGTGCTACACCACTATTATACACCACAAAGTCCCGTGCAATTGTACATAACCCGCCCAACATGCCGCCAATAACCCTAGCTTACAGTCGTTTAATCCAGGCCACATTTCATATTTTCCCCATTTACTCGTCCTTGACGCCTCCACGACCAGCCTTCTCGGTCTTCTCAATAGTTTTCTTGTCCTGAGCCGGGGCAGCGCCACCCAAACTGCTCATCAAACCAGCAGCAGCCTTGAATGGGCGCTTCAGGTCACCAATAGCTGGCTTGCCGAAAAGGTGGATTTGGACCTCATTGCCCTCGAAGGCACCCTTGAGTGGGATGATTGACTGGATGAGCAGTGGGTTGGTGTATTTGAAGTACAGATGCATGACAGCCATCATTCCAAGACCCATCATCTGCGCTTTGTAAAGTGACTTCATTTGCTCAACGTCGTAGCTGTGCACTGTGGTGGTAACAAGCTTGCCTTGCTCGGTGGATCCCAACGCGGGAGGTTCGACGTATTTTAAAGTTGTAAGGTCTGCAGTCCATGTTAGTGTCCCGGTAGGAAGAGAGATGGATTAGGGCTAGGGCGTTACCTTTCTTCTTGTTAATGACATAGTGTGTATATGCGTAGATTGCGATAATGATGGCATTGGAGAGGAGGTAGCCGGCGCGGATCAGGTTCATGGTATCTGGATCCTCCATGGGGATCTTCTTGCTGACCTGCATCATCCCGAGGATGATGACCAAGTTGGTTCTACATCGAGTCAATGCTGTTCTTATTCTAATGCACTCGTGTGTTGAGGGCAAGGGGATCTTACATTTGCGGACTGATTGCCATTTTGAAGGTAGTTTGAGATTTGAGATGGGAGCTGGGGGTTTGGATGTATTGTAGAAATGTGCTGCTACAAATTCTGTATTGAAAGGGATTGACTGGACGTTGGGGGAAGTCTGGTAGGTTCTCAATTCGTGACCGTTACAGTTCAGATTTTAAAGGAAGGCCATGGACGATTTGAGAATCGTACCCGAGCTCGGATGCTGGGCTTGGCGCTTGCGCTAGAATGTTTTGTGGCAACCGCGAGAAAAGGACACATCGCTTAGCAGGGGGTTTGTGGATACAAATACAGAACTACAATACACAACCGACCGAGACAAGATAACGTGGATATGTACAGTACAGTACCGGATAATTCCTTCCAGGAGTGTTTTAGATAGAGGTGTAAATGAGATTTAGTGATCTAATTCAGATGGAGATGCTCCAGGTGAAGTCGTCACAGTATATCGTGTTGAGGGCTGACATTCTGTGGAGTTATTAAATTCTAATTCTTGAGGTTTGTAACCTTTTCAAAATGAACACACTGCACGGCAATGCACGTATGTACTGTCCAGAATTACACGGAGATACCGCCATAGTTCCCTCGTGGCTACTTCTTTCACAGGACTTAGCTCAGGATATCAAAGTGCACAATGCCTCTGGCGTCAAATACTGGACACATTATACTTTATAGACACAAATCAAAGTCATATCCACCACTAGCTTTGTTAATGTCCCAGAATTCGATGACGG
>Ga0247812_10002043_pt1 | contig 11383 bp, 10 predicted proteins | sample UWRJL149409B1_FD_178011 | JGI IMG/M metagenome (GOLD analysis project Ga0247812, IMG submission 178011) | Plant litter microbial communities from Arlington Agricultural Research Station in Wisconsin, United States - UWRJ-L149-409B-1 | ecosystem: Environmental > Terrestrial > Plant litter >...
CTCGGCCGTTTCGGTGAAGCAGTGAAAGACGCCGCCTGCCGCCGCGCCGGTGCCATCTTCGCCCTCCTCCTTCAGGATCGCCAGCGTGTCGGCCGAGGCGTCGCGGGTATGGATCACCAGCGGCATCCGAACCTGCTGCGCAGCGCGGATGTGCACCCGGAAGCGATCTCGTTGCCATTCCATGTCGGCGATGCTGCGGCCGCCCTTGCGTTCTTCCATTTGGTAGTAATCCAGCCCCGTCTCCCCGATGGCGACCACCTTCGGCAGCGCTGCCCGGCGCACCAGGTCGTCGAGGCTGGGCTCGGCGATGTCCTCGTTGTCCGGATGCACCCCCACGCTGGCCCAGAAGTTGTCGTACTGCGCCGCCAGCGCCTGCACCGCATCGAACTCCTCGAGCTTGGTGCAGATGCACAAAGCGCGGTCGACTTGCGCTGCGTCCATGGCGGCGCGAATCTGCGGCATCTCGGCAGCAAATTCGGGAAAGGTGAGGTGGCAGTGGGAGTCGGTGAACATCGGTGCAACGGAATTGGCGGCGCGTGCGTACCGCAAAGATGCCCGCCATGGAGGCCGGGGCTCGCAGGATCAGATGGTCTGGGTCGGCCGGTCGGACGCCATCGAGCCACCCAAGGCCTCTTCGATACGTGCCTTGAGCTGGCGCGACTTCTCGTCCGCCGGGAAACGGATGCCCACGCCCGGCGCCCGGCTGCCAGCGGCGCGCGCCGGCGTGATCCACGCGACCTTGCCGGCCACAGGATAGCGCTGGGGATCGTCGGGCAGGGTCAGGAGCACGTAGACGTCATCGCCCAGCCGGTACTCGCGTGACGTCGGAATGAAAATGCCGCCTTCCGCGAACAAGGGGATGTACGCGGCATACAGCGCACCCTTCTCCTTGATCGCCAGCTGGATCACGCTGGGCCGAGGTGGTGCGGGTGTGGCGGAAGCGGGTGTGTTCATGGGCGACGCGCCGAGTTTAGGGCGCTTCGCGCTTCGCTCACAAGCGCCTCAAGCATCAAGCCCGCATTGAAGGGATGCTCCGCCGTGCGAGCCGCAGTCGCCAATGATTTCGACCAGCGCGCCAACGCGACAGTCGAGGGCGCAGGTGGCAGCTCGGCGGCCGCGAAGAAACGGGGTTCTGCCCCGCTGCCGACGGCCATCAGGTCGTGGCAGATCTTCTGTAGCGCGTCGATGGCCTGGGCCGGCGCATGGTCGCTCAGGGCGCCGACTTCACCGCGAAGCATGGCCTTGGGCAGCAGCGACCAAGCCTTCGGCGACTGGCCGTTGCGCGCCAGCCGCAGGGCATCCGAGGGTCGTCCGCCTGCGGCGCGCAGCAGAGCGGGCGCGTCGTCGGCAGAGACCTGGCGCTCAGCCAGCCATGCCACGGCTTCCGCCTGCTGCGGCCAGGGCAACGTGAAGCCGAGGCAACGGCTGCGGATGGTCGGCAGCAGTTGCCATGCGGCTTCGCTGGCCAGCACGAATCGCACGTTACCGACAGGCTCTTCAAGCGTCTTCAGCAAGGCGTTGGCGGTGATCGCGTTCATGCGCTCGGCCGGGTACACGAACACCACCTTGCCGCGGCCGCGCGCGCTGGTGCGCTGGGCGAAGCCGACCGCGTCTCGCATCGCCTCGACCCGGATTTCGCGGCTCGGCTTGCGTTTCTTGTCGTCGATGTCGGCCTGCGACTTCTCGTCGAGCGGCCAGCCAAGCTCGACCATCGCGACTTCGGGCATCAACACGCACAGATCGGCATGGGTGCGGACCTCGATCGCGTGGCAACTGGTGCAGCGGCCGCAGGCGCCGTGCTCACTGGGCGCCTCGCAGAGCCAGGCGCTGGCCAGCGCGAGCGCCAGTTCGTACTGGCCCAGCCCGGACGGGCCCTGCAGCAGCCACGCATGGCCACGCTGGCGCAGCAGGTCGACCAGCGGTTGGGCGAGCCAGGGCGAGAGCGCGTTCATGCGATGTGTCGGCGCTGGCGCAGAACGGCCTCGACCTCGCGCCAGACATGGTCGCGCGGCTGGTCGGCGTCGATGCGCGCGAAACGGGGGTCGGGGGCACGCGCGGCGTATCCGGCGGCCACGCGCCGGAAGAACTCGACCGGTTGCGCCTCGAACCTGTCGGGCAGCCGGGCGCCAGCCAACCGTTCGGCCGCCACCTCGGGATTCAGGTCGAACCACAGCGTGATGTGCGGCTGCAGCAGGGCATCGGCGTCGGCGCCCTGCCCCGCCTGCACCCAGCGTTCCAGCGTCGACAAGACACCGGCGTCGAACCCCCGCCCCGCACCCTGGTAGGCGAAAGTGGCGTCGGTGAAGCGGTCGCACAGTACGACGTCGCCACGTGCCAGCGCTGGGACGATCACTTGCACGACGTGGTCGCGACGCGCGGCGAAGACCAGCAGCGATTCGGTCAATGCGTCCATCGGTTGCGACAGGATCAATCCGCGCAATGTCTCGGCCAGCGGCGTGCCGCCGGGCTCGCGCGTGCGCGTGACGGTACGGCCCGATGCCTTGAACAGCACTTCGAGCGCGTCGATGTGGCTCGACTTGCCGGCGCCATCGATGCCTTCCAACGTAAGGAACAGTCCGCTCATGGTCCGTTGCCGGTCGGTTTGGGTTCGATGCCGCGTTGGTAGCGGTTGACCGCGCGGTTGTGCTCGTCGAGGGACGAACTGAACTGGCTCGATCCATCGCCGCGCGACACGAAGTACAGCGACTTGCTCCGCGCCGGCTGCACCGTGGCCAGCAGCGCGGCCTTGCCCGGCATCGCGATCGGCGTCGGCGGCAATCCGCCACGGGTGTAGGTGTTCCAGGGCGTGTCGGTTTGCAGGTCCTTCTTGCGCAGGTTGCCGTCGAAGGCGGCACCCATGCCGTAGATGACGGTCGGGTCGGTCTGGAGCGGCATGCCGACGCGCAGTCTGTTCACGAAAACCGCGGCAACCTCGGGCCGATCCTTGGCTTGGCCTGTCTCCTTTTCGACAATGCTGGCCAGTATCAGCAGTTCATCGGCAGATTTCAGTGGCAGGTCGCTGGCGCGGGCCGCCCATGCAGCCTCGAGTTTCTTGTCCATCGCGCGCATTGCGCGCTGCAACAGCGCGGTGTCGGTAGAGCCCTTGGAGTAGGTGTAGGTGTCCGGAAAGAACCGTCCTTCGGGCGGGACGCCCGGCCGGCCGAGCCGGGTCATGAGCGCAACGTCGCTCTCGCCGACCGTTTCGGGTTTGAGCTGCTCGGCCTTGGCCAGCGCCGCGCGCACCTGTCGGAAGTTCCAGCCCTCGACCAAGACGATGCTGCGAGTCGCCTCCTCGCCGCGCACCAGCGTGTTGAGCAGAGTGCGCGGTGTCACGCCGCGCTCCAGCTCGTAGCTGCCGGCGCGAATCTGGCGGTCCTGGCCGGAGAAACGGAACCAGGCGTAGAGCAGCTGCGGCTGCACGCGTGCGCCGGTCGCCGCGATCGCGTCGGCCACTCCGCGCGGCGTGGTGCCGGGCTCGACCGACAGGTCGACGCTCGGTGCCGGCAGATCGAGCGGGCGATGCACCCACCACAGGCCCCACGCGCCGGCGCCCAGCACCATGAGTGCGGAGAGCAGAAAAAGGGTCAGGAAGAAGCGACGCAAACGTATGCCAAGAGGATAAATGGGAGGGAACGCGGCGCGCGGCCGCATCGATAACGGTAGCCCTGCGGCCCACGCGGAAGCGCGTCGGCCATGATAATTCAGCGATGACCTCTGCCCTTCCGAATGGTGTAACCGCACTTTCCCATCTGGGCGTGATTCGCGCCGAAGGCGCCGACGCCGCCAATTTTCTCCATGGTCAGCTCACGCAGGATTTCGCGCTGCTCAAACCCGGCGAGGCGCGCCTCGCTGCGCTTTGCACCGCCAAGGGCAGGATGATTGCCAGCTTCATCGGCGTGCGTCCCCGGCCCGACCTCGTGCTGCTGGTGTGCAGCCGCGACATCCTGGCGGCCACGCTCAAGCGGCTGTCGATGTACGTGCTGCGCGCAAAGGTGAAGCTGACGGATGCGAGCGAATCGATCGCGCTGTTCGGCCTGACCGGCACGGCGCTCGCGGCCAACGAGATCGATGCCGCAGCGGCGCCCGGCTTGCGCATTGCACGCCCAGTGCCCGGCAGCGAAGAGGAAGTCGGCATCGTGCCGCTCTACCCAGCCGACGGCGTGCCACGCGCGCTCTGGATGGGGCCGGCAGACGCCACCCGGCCGGTCGGTGGCGATGTCGACCTCGCGATCTGGCAGTGGAGCGAAGTGCGCAGTGGCGTCGCGACCTTGACGACCCCAGTGCTCGACGCCTTCGTGCCGCAGATGCTGAATTACGAGTCGATTGGCGGCGTGAACTTCAAGAAGGGCTGCTATCCCGGCCAGGAGGTGGTGGCGCGCAGCCAGTTTCGCGGCACGCTGAAGCGTCGGGCTTACGTCGCGACGGCCGATGCGCCGGTCGAGGCCGGGCAAGAAGTGTTCGCGGCCGGCGACGCCGAGCAGCCGGTGGGCACGGTGGTGCAGGCCGCCTCGGCGCCGGACGGCCGGTGGGCTGCGCTCGTGTCGATGCAGATCGCGGCGCTGGACGCTGGTCCACTGCACGCTGGCAGCGCGACCGGCCCGACGCTGCAGGTCGAGCCGCTGCCCTACCCGCTGCTGGCCGACATCTGATTCAGAGCGGTCGGCGCATCTCGATGTGCGCGATGCCGGCCTCTTCAAACGGCTCGCCCTGCGGGGCATAGCCCAGCCGGCGATAGAAGGATTCAGCACTGCGCTGCGCGTGCAGCGTCACCGCGCCGTCGCCACGCGCACCGGCCACGGCCTCCAAAGCACGCAGCACACTTTCACCGTGGCCGCCACCGCGCAGCGTCCGTTCGACAGCCATCCGGCCGATGCGTGCCAGCCCGGTCGATTCACGGATCAGCCGTGCGGTGCCGATCACCCGCCCGAGCCGATTGCGCGACACGGCGTGCAGCGCGGTCGCGTCGTGCTCGTCCCATTCCAGCTCATCGGGGATGCGCTGCTCCTTGACGAACACCGCCCGACGCAGACCGCCGGCATCACTGCCGAGCTTCTGCCAGTCGCCCGTTTCGACCGTGGCCATGGGCTCGCCGGCCTCGTAGGCAGCGAAGATCGCGCGCAGTTCGTCCGGCACCGGTCGCGAGGTCTGCGTGGCCGGGTCCGCAAAGACGTAGATCAACTCACAGGTCACGAGCAGATCGTCACCGCGGAACAGGCCGCCGTGGAACACGATCGACGAGGTGCCGACGCGCACGCACTTCATGGCGACGTCGAGGACGTCGTCCATGCGGGCCGAGGCGTTGAACTCGATCGTCGCCTTCTTCACGTAAAGATCGCCGCCGAGCGAGGCCATCGATTCCTCATACGGCAGCGCCAACGCGCGCCAGTAGTCGGCCATGGCGGTGTCGAAGTACATCAGGTAGTGCGCGTTGAAGACGATCTTCTGCATGTCGACTTCCGCCCAGCGCACACGCAGGCGGTGGAAGAAACGGAAGTCGCCGCGGTGTCGGAGTTCGGTCATGGTTTCAACGCTTCTTTCATGGCTTTCGCGGCGTCGGCGTGAGCCTGCAGCGCTTCGGGAATGGCGCGCCCCATCTTGATGAATTCGTGGATCACGCCGCGGTAGATCTCCAGATCGACTTGCACGCCGGCGGCGCGCAGCTTGTCGGCGTAGGCCACGCCTTCGTCGACCAGGGGGTCAGCCTCGGCCAGCCCGATCCAGGCGGGCGCGACGCCGTCGACGTCGTCCGCGTTCAGCGGCGCGAAGCGCCAGTCGTCGCGGTCGGCTTGCGTGCACACGTACTGGCTGAAGAACCAGCTGATCAGTGGCTCGTCGAGCAGCGGCCCGCAGGCGAAGCGCTGGTGCGAAGGCGTGTCCTGGTGGGCGGTGGTGCCCGGGTAGAACAAGAGCTGCAGCGCAACCGGGATGCCGGCGTCGCGTGCCATCACGGCGCACACGGCGGCGAGCGTGCCGCCGGCGCTGTCGCCACCCAGCGCGAGGCGGCTGCCGTCGAGACCGAGCGACGCCGCTTCGCGCGCGATGAACAGCACTGCGTCCCAGGCGTCGTTGGAGGCGGTCGGAAATTTGTGCGCGGGCGCGAGCCGGTAATCGATCGACACCACCGCGCAGCCACTGCGGCTGGCCAGCACGCGGCACAGCGTGTCGTGCGTGGCGATGCTGCCGACGGTGAAGCCGCCGCCATGGAAGAAGACGAGCACCGGCAGCACGTCCGCGGACGGTGCATAGAGACGCGCCGGCAACGCGAAGCCGTCGCGCGCGGCGATGTGGAAGTCTTCGATGCGGGACAGCGCCGGCTTCGGCACCTCGAGCACGCCCGCGCCCTTCTCGTAGGAGGCCTTGGCCTCGGCGGCAGTCAGTTCATTGAAGGGCGGGTGGCCGGCGCGCGCCATGCGCTCGACCACGCTCGCCATCTTCGGCGTCAGCATCGGTCGCCTCGGCGGGTGCGCGCCCGACGAGAAGGTGTTACCGCCGCGACATCGGCAAGGGTTTTGTTCATGGGCAAGATGGGGTCCTGTTGCTAGATTCACTCGTTCGCTTCAGCAAATCGTACCGCCCTCCAGCACCGACGCACTCGCCATGGCACTCATCACTTACCTGACCCAGATCCAGTTCGAATTCGGCGCGATCCGCCAGCTCAGCGCCGAGTGCGCGCGCGTGGGCATCCACCGTCCGATGATCGTGACCGATGCCGGCGTGCGCGCCGCCGGCATCCTGCAGACCACGCTCGACGCGCTGGACGACCTGGAGGTATCGGTCTTCGATGCCACGCCATCGAACCCGACCGAAGCCGCCGTGCGTGCGGCCGTCGACCTCTACCGCAGCGGCCGATGCGACGGGCTGATTGCGGTCGGCGGAGGCTCGGCCATCGACTGCGCCAAGGGCGTGGCCATCGCGGCCACGCATGAAGGCCCGCTCAAGACCTACGCGACCATTGAAGGCGGCTCGCCCAAGATCACCGAGAACGTCGCACCGCTGATCGCCGTGCCCACCACCGCCGGCACCGGCAGCGAAGTGGCGCGCGGCGCCATCCTCATCGTGGACGACCACCGCAAGCTGGGCTTTCACAGCTGGCACATCATGCCCAAGGCCGCCATCTGCGACCCTGAATTGACCCTCGGCCTGCCGCCGCGCCTGACGGCCGCGACCGGAATGGACGCCATCGCGCACTGCATGGAGACCTTCATGTCGGCCGCCTTCAATCCGCCCGCCGACGGCATCGCGCTCGACGGCCTGGAACGCGCGTGGGGCCACATCGAGCGCGCCACCAAAGACGGCAGCGACCGCGAGGCGCGGCTCAACCTGATGAGCGCATCCATGCAAGGCGCGATGGCCTTCCAGAAGGGCCTGGGCTGCGTGCATTCGCTCAGCCACAGCCTCGGTGGCGCCGATCCACGCCTGCACCACGGCACGCTCAACGCCCTCTTCCTGCCGGCCGTGATTCGCTTCAACGCCGGCGCCGAGTCGGTCCAGAAGGAGCAGCGCCTGCAGCGCATGGCCCGGGCGATGAACCTCGATTCGGCCGGCGACCTCGGCGACGCCGTCCGTGACATGAGCCAGCGGCTGGGCCTTCCGACCGGTTTGGCCGAGATCGGCGTGACGCCAGCGATGTTCGAGAAGGTGATAGACGGCGCGATGGCCGACCACTGCCACAAGACCAATCCCCGCCTCGCCACGCGCGACGATTACCGCGAGATGCTCGAAGCGTCCATGTGAAGCCGACCGGCCGTTGCTCCAATCAGGGCGACGGCGCGATCGCCTCGGCGTACTCGTAGAGCAGGCCGAGCAGTTCTTCGCCGCGCTCGTCGGCTGTGTCGGCCGCCGTGTCGATTTCCGCAAAGAACTGGTCGACATTGCGGGCACCGCCCTCGCCTTCCAGCAGCCGGGCCGCACGGTGCGCCTCCCAGCGCTCCGCCTCGTCGGGCGTGAGCGTGTCGACGAAGTTGCGGGCACGGTAGCGAAACAGGATCTCCTCCAGCCGCGCATCGTCGAACCCGGTGCGCGACAGCGCCAGCTCGCCCGGCGACAGGCCGCGCAGTTGGTTCAGCCGCCGCCGATCGGCGTTGCCGACGAAACCCCCGTACAGGTCTTCGTCGACATCCGGCGTCGCCTCCTTCGGCCGCTCGTACACCTGCGTCCAGATGGCGCTCATGTCGGGCAGATCGCGGGCGATGGCCGCGTGGCGCATCGCGGTGTCGAAGTCGACCTTCCAGCGCTCGGCCATCGCCGGCGTCAGCGTCTTGAGGTTGCCCACCACCATCGGCGACTTGTTCAGATGGACGCCCTTGATCGGCAACCGAACCACGCCTTCCGGCAGATCGGCCGTGCGCGTGAAGAGGCGATGGCGCAGCGTGGGCACGTCGATGTCACGCAGCTCGCTCGGGTCGTGCGCCAGGTCCCACGCCAGCATTTCGTTCTTGTTGGTCGGGTGACTGGCCAGCGGCCACATCACGGCAAGGCAGCCGCGCTCGGCCGCGAACATGCCCGATACATGGAGGAAAGGCTTGGCCGTCTCGCGCGTCGCCGGCAGCCCGAGTTCGTTCGACACCCGGTCCTTGCGGTGCAGGCCGAAGGCGAAGTCGAAGAGCCGCGGCTGCGCGTTGCGGATGAGACGCGCCAGCGCGATGGTGGCGCGCACGTCCGACAGCGCGTCGTGCGCCGCCTCGTGCAGCAGCCCGTTCGCGCGCGCCAGGTCGCCGAGCTTGAAGCTGGGCTTGCCGTCTTCCTTGGTCGGCCACTGGATGCCGTCAGGGCGCAGCGCATAGGTGAGGCGGACGACGTCGAGCAGGTCCCAGCGGCCGCAGTCGTTTTGCCATTCGCGCGCGTAGGGGTCGATGAGGTTGCGCCAGAACAGGAAGCGCGTCACCTCGTCGTCGAAGCGGATCGTGTTGTAGCCGACGCCGATGGTGCCGGGTTGCGAGAAGGCTTGTTCGACCGCGGCGGCGAACTGGTGCTCGGGCACGCCGCGCTCCAGCGCGAGCTGCGGCGTGATGCCGGTGATCAAACACGCCTCGGGGCTCGGCAGGTAGTCGGGCGCCGGCTGGCAATAGAGCATCAGCGGCTCGCCGACCTCGTTGAGTTCGGCATCGGTGCGGATGGCGGCGAACTGCGACGGCCGGTCGCGGCGCGGCACGGCGCCGAAGGTTTCGTAGTCGTGCCAGAGGAAAGTGTGAGCGGACATGGGGCGCGTCGGGTCGGTCAGAGCAAGGGAGAAGAAAGCCGGGCCAATGCGTCGCCCAGGCGACGCGCGAAGCTCTGCGGCCGGTTCAGGCGCACGGCAGCCGCGCTGTGGAGATCGGTTTCGAATTGCGCCGCCAACGGCCGCGCCAGCGTCGGACCATAGACCACCGCCATCACTTCGTAGTTGAGGCGGAAGCTGCGGTTGTCGAAGTTGGCGGTGCCGATCATCGCGCAGTGATCGTCCACCACCAGCGTCTTGGAGTGCAGCATGCGCGCCTTGTACTCCCACACCTTCACACCGGCCGTGATGAGCTCGTCGTAGTAGGAACGCGCAGCGGCACTGACGATCGCCGAATCGCTCCGGCGCGGCACCAGCAGCCGTACGTCGACACCGCGCAGCGCGGCGCTGGTGAGCGCCATCAACGCGGGCTCGCCCGGCACGAAATAAGGCGTGGTAAGCCAGGCGCGCTCGCTCGCCGAGTGGATCGCTTCCACGTGCATCCGGTGGATTGCTTCGAGCGGACTGTCGGGACCGCTGGTGACGATCTGTGCGCCGATCTTCCCTGCTTGCATCCGAGGCAGCATGTCGTCGAGCGACTGATCGACCATCCGTCGGGCACTCTCGCCAGTGGCGTAGCTCCAGTCTTCGAGAAAGGTGGTCTGCAGCCATCGCACGGCGCTGCCCTCGATCCGCAGGTGCACGTCGTGGTAGGCGTCGGGGCGGGTGCGCCGGTCTTCCTCGTCCGTGATGTTCACGCCACCGGTGAATCCGATGCTGCCGTCGACGACGACGATCTTTCGGTGGCTGCGGTAGTTGGTCACCGGCCGCAGCCGGCGGCCGATTCGGGTGTCGTGGAACAGTGCGACGTGAATGCCCGCCGCGTGCAGCGGCGCCATGAATGTGCGTCCGATGCGCTTGGAACCGAGCGCGTCGAGCAGCAGACGCACCGCGACGCCTTGCTGGGCACGCTCGATCAGAAGATCGCGCAGCGCTGTCCCGATGCGATCGGGCTCGAAGATGTAGTACTCGAGATGCACATGGTGCCGCGCGCTGCGCACTGCCTCGAAGATCGCGTCGAAAGTGCGCGCGCCGCCGGACAGGAGTTCGACGCGGGTGGCGCTGGAAACGGGAATGCCGCACGCCGCCGTGCCAAGCGCGGCGAGGTGTCGCAATGCCGGGGGCGCGTCCTCGCTGGCTTCGTGGAGCAGCGCCAGGTCCGCCGGCGCCTGCGCGATGGCACGGCTGCGCAGGCGCTTCAGCCGTTGTTTCTTGAGGCGCTGCGGACCGAGGAAGTAATAGACAAGGAAGCCGGCGAAGGGCACCAAGGCGAGCGAAAGGATCCAACTCAACGTCGATACCGGCGCGCGTTTCTGCATCACGATCCAGATCGACAGTACGGCGATGTAGCCGCTCCAGGCCAGCGAGAGGCCTGTTTTCCATTCTTGGCTGATGTCGGGAAGGATCAAGAGACGGGGCGAGATGATGACGATCGATTGGCGCAACGAAAAAGGCCGGCAGCACGAATGCTACCGGCCTTTGCTGACGAAACGGCCGAGGGGCCGCGTCGCAGTGGGTCAGCCTGCCGCCGCTTCCTCTGCTTCTGGCTTCGACTTGCCTTCCTTCTTCGGCAAAGGCTGGATGTCGAGTTGCACCTCGTCCTTGTCGTCGAGATCGACGGTCAACCGGCCACCATCCTGCAGGCGACCGAAGAGCAACTCGTCGGCAAGCGCACGACGGATCGTGTCCTGGATCAGCCGTTGCATCGGCCGCGCGCCCATCAGCGGGTCGAAGCCCTTCTTGGCCAGGTGCTTGCGCAGGGCGTCGGTGAAGGTCACATCGACCTTCTTCTCAGCGAGCTGCGTTTCGAGCTGGAGCAGGAACTTGTCGACCACCCGCAGGATGACCGATTCGTCCAGCGCCTTGAAGCTCACCGTCGCGTCCAGGCGGTTTCGGAACTCCGGCGTGAACAGGCGCTTGATGTCGGCCATCTCGTCGCCGGCTTCACGTGCATTGTTGAAGCCGATGGTCGCCTTGTTCATGGTCTCGGCACCCGCGTTCGTCGTCATGATGATGATGACGTTGCGGAAGTCGGCCTTGCGCCCGTTGTTGTCCGTCAGCGTGCCGTGGTCCATGACCTGCAGCAGCACGTTGAAGATGTCCGGATGCGCCTTCTCGATCTCGTCG
>Ga0247812_10002045_pt1 | contig 11381 bp, 5 predicted proteins | sample UWRJL149409B1_FD_178011 | JGI IMG/M metagenome (GOLD analysis project Ga0247812, IMG submission 178011) | Plant litter microbial communities from Arlington Agricultural Research Station in Wisconsin, United States - UWRJ-L149-409B-1 | ecosystem: Environmental > Terrestrial > Plant litter >...
TCTTCGAGGAGCTGTCGCGCGGCGACGTGTCGACGGCGGCCTTCATCTCGATCCACAACATGGCGACCTGGATGGTCGACAAGTTCGGCTCGGACGACCTGCGCAGCCGGTATGTGCCGGCGCTGGTTTCGATGGAGAAGATCGCCTCCTACTGCCTGACCGAACCCGGTTCGGGGTCCGACGCCGCCTCGATGCGGACGACGGCGACGCGGGACGGCGACCACTATGTCCTGAACGGATCCAAGGCCTTCATCTCGGGAGCCGGCACGTCCGACGTCTATGTGGTCATGGCGCGGACCGGCGAGGCGGGGCCGAAGGGCGTCTCGACCTTCGTCGTCGACAGGGATGCGCCGGGCCTCAGTTTCGGCGCGCAGGAGCGGAAGATGGGCTGGAACAGCCAGCCGACCGCCATCGTCCAGTTCGACGATTGCCGCATCCCGGCCGCCAACCTGCTGGGCAAGGAGGGCGACGGCTTCCGCTATGCGATGATGGGTCTGGACGGGGGGCGCCTGAACATCGCCGCCTGTTCGATCGGCGGCGCCCGGCTGGCGCTTGAGACGGCCCAGGACTACGTCGTCACCCGCAAACAGTTCGGCAAGCCGCTGGCCGAGTTTCAGGCCCTTCAGTTCAAGCTGGCCGACATGGCGACCCAGCTGGACGCCGCTCGCCTGATGGTGATGCGCGGCGCCTGGGCCATGGACAACCGACACCCCGAGGCGACCAAATGGTGCGCCATGGCCAAGCGGTTCGCCACCGACGCCTGTTTCCAGATCGCCGACGAGGCCCTGCAGCTGCATGGCGGCTATGGTTACCTCAAGGACTATCCGCTGGAGCGGATCGTCCGCGACCTCCGCGTCCACCGCATCCTCGAGGGCACCAACGAGATCATGCGGGTGATCACGGCACGGGAGATGTTACGGCAATGAGCGAACCGTCGGTGATCTGCGAACGGACCTATCAGATGGTCCTGGACGGCGAGACGAAGGCCGTGCCAGTGCGCTGGTTTCAGCCTCAAGCTGACCGCAGCGACTGGAACTGCCAATACGAGATCGTCTGGCCTCATCAAGCGCGGAGACGACGAGCGGTCGTCGGCATAGACTCGGTCCAGGCCTTGTTGCTCGCAATGCAGTCCGTTGCGGGCGAGCTGTATGACGCCGAGCCGCCGGTCTTTCTGTACGAGCCCGATGATGTTCTCGATTTGCCGCCGTTTGAGTCGGTCGCCCATTTGGAAGCCGCCCGAACCAAGGGCCGATAACACCAAAAACAGCGCCGTCCTGAAGGCGGCCGAACGGAGAGAACGACCATGAAGATCGCTTTCATCGGCCTGGGCAACATGGGCGGCGGCATGGCCGCGAACCAGGCGAAGGCGGGCCATGCGGTCGCGGCCTTCGACCTGTCGCAGGCGGCGCTGGACCGCGCGGCGGCCGCCGGCTGCGGGCCCGTCGCCTCGGTCGCCGAGGCGGTGAAAGACGCAGAGGTGGTGATCACCATGCTGCCCGCAGGCCCCCATGTGCTGAAGGTCTATTCGGAACAGATCATCGGCGCGGCGCCGACCAGCGCCCTTCTGCTGGACTGTTCGACCATCGATGTCGAGACGGCGCGCAAGGTCGCAACGTTGGCCACGGACGCCGGCTATGTCTTCGCCGACGCCCCTGTCTCCGGCGGGACGGTCGCCGCCGACGCCGGCACCCTGGCCTTCATGGTCGGATGTTCCGAAGCACACTTCGCCCGCATCGAAGCGGCGCTGGAGCCGATGAGCCGCGCCACCATGCGCGCCGGCGAGCACGGCACAGGTCAGGCGGCCAAGATCTGCAACAACATGATCCTCGGCGCGACGATGATCGCCACCTGCGAGGCGGTGGCCCTGGCCGAGAAGCTGGGCCTGGACCCGGTCAAATTCTTCGACATCGCGTCGAAGTCCTCGGGTCAGAGCTGGAGCGTGACGACCTATTATCCGTGGCCCGGGCCGGTGCCGACGGCGCCGTCGAACCGCGACTATGATGGCGGCTTCGCCACGGCCATGATGCTGAAGGACCTGAAGCTGGCACAGGACGCAGCGGCCAAGGCCGGCGCCTCCACCCCTCTGGGCGCCCAGGCCGAGGCCCTGTTCCAGCTGTTCGACGGGCTCGGTTACGGAGGGCGGGATTTCTCGGCTATCCTGCAGATGCTCCGCGGGAAGCTCGAAGGTCTGAAGACCGCCTAGATTCCTTCGCCTTCCGACACGTCCTCGCTGACCAGCCAGCGGACGATCGCTTCGGTCGCCTCGACTGCCGTCACGGCCGTAGTGTCGATGTACAGGTCCGGGGCCTCGGGCGCTTCGTAAGGGCTGTCGATGCCGGTGAAGTTCTTCAGCTCGCCGGCCCGGGCCTTTTGATACAGGCCCTTCACATCGCGCTGCTCGGCGACCGACAGGGGGGTGTCGATGAAGACCTCGATGAAGTCGCCGCGGTCCATCAGCTCGCGCGCCATTCGCCGTTCGGCCCGGAACGGCGAGATGAAGGCCGTGATGACGATCAGGCCGGCATCGGCCATCAGTTTCGCCACCTCGGCCACCCGGCGGATGTTCTCGACCCGGTCTTCCTCGGTGAAGCCGAGGTCGCGGTTGAGCCCGTGGCGCACGTTGTCGCCGTCCAGCAGATAGGTGTGGCGGCCCAGCGAGTGCAGCTTCTTCTCGACAAGATTGGCGATGGTCGACTTGCCCGCCCCGGACAGGCCGGTCAGCCAGACGACACGGCCTCGCTGGCCCTTCAGCGCCGCCCGCGCCGCCTTGTCGACGTCCGTCGCCTGCCAGTGGATGTTGTCGGCTCGGCGCAGGTGATGGGTGATCAGTCCGGCCCCGACGGTCCGGTTAGTGATCTTGTCGATCAGGATGAAACCGCCAAGGTCGCGATTGTCCGCATACGGTTCAAACGGGATCGGCCGGTCCAGCGAGATGTTGCAGACGGCGATCTCGTTCAGCTCCAGCCGCCTGGCCGCCAGCTTTTCCAGGGTGTTGACGTTGACCTTGTGCTTGATCTCCGTGACCTGGGCCGAGACCGTGCGGGCGCCGATCTTCATCAACCAGGACCGGCCCGGCGGCATAGGGTCGTCGTCCATCCAGACGATCGTCGTCTCGAATTGATCCGCGACCTCGGGCGGGTTGTCGGCGGCCACAAGGACGTCGCCGCGCGAGATGTCGATCTCGTCGGTCAGGGTCAGGGTCACCGACTGGCCGACCACGGCCTGATCCAGATCTCCCGGCATGACGACGATCCGGGCCACCGTGCTTTCGCGCCCCGAGGGCACGACCTTGACCCGGTCGCCGGGCCGCACGGTTCCCGCGGCGATCAGGCCGGCGAAGCCGCGGAAATCGAGGTTGGGCCGGTTGACCCACTGCACCGGCATGCGGAAAGGCTGCGCGCGGGTGTCCTGACCGACCTCCACGGCCTCCAGCCACTCCATCAGCGTCGGCCCGGCGTGCCAGGGGGCAGCCTCGCTGCGGCTGGCGATGTTGTCGCCCTTCAGGCCCGAGATCGGGATGGCGGCGACGTCGGTCAGGCCGATGCGGTCGGCGAAGGTGCGATAATCGGCGACGATGGCGTCGAAGGCTGCCTGGTCCCAGCCGATCAGGTCCATCTTGTTGACCGCCAGCACCACATGCCGGATGCCCAGCAGGCTGACGAGATAGGAATGCCGCCGCGTCTGGGTCAGCACGCCCTTGCGCGCGTCGATCAGGATCACGGCCGCATCGGCGGTCGAGGCGCCGGTGACCATGTTGCGGGTGTACTGCTCGTGGCCGGGCGTGTCGGCGACGATGAACTTTCGCGTCTCGGTCGAGAAGAAGCGATAGGCGACGTCGATGGTGATGCCCTGCTCGCGTTCGGCGGCCAGACCGTCGACCAGCAGGGCGAAGTCGATCTCACCGCCCTGGGTGCCGACCCGCTTCGAGTCCGCCTCCAGCTGGGCCATCTGGTCCTCGAAGACCATCTTGGAGTCGTACAGCAGCCGCCCGATCAGGGTCGACTTGCCGTCATCGACCGAGCCGCAGGTGATGAAACGCAGCAGACTCTTGTTCTGGTGCGCGTCCAGATAGGCTTCGATGTCGGAGGCGATCAGGTCCGAGACGTGGGCCATCAGAAATAGCCCTCCTGCTTCTTCTTCTCCATCGAGGCGGCCTGGTCGTGGTCGATCATCCGGCCCTGACGCTCGGACGTCGTGGTCAGCAGCATTTCCTGGATGATGGCCGGCAAGGTGTCGGCCGTGCTCTCGACCGCCCCGGTCAGGGGATAGCAGCCCAGGGTGCGGAAACGGACGGAACGGGTCTGCGGGACCTCTCCGGGCCGCAACGGCATCCGGTCGTCGTCGACCATGATCAGGGCGCCGTCGCGCTCGACCACCGGACGCGGGGCCGAGAAATACAGCGGCACGATCGGGATATTCTCGAGGTGGATGTATTGCCAGATGTCCAGCTCGGTCCAGTTCGAGATCGGAAAGACCCGGATCGTCTCACCCGGCGCGGTGCGGGTGTTGTAGGAACGCCAGAGCTCGGGCCGCTGGTTCTTCGGGTCCCAGCGATGGCCGGCCGAGCGGAACGAGAAGATCCGCTCCTTGGCCCGCGACTTCTCCTCGTCGCGACGCGCGCCTCCGAAGGCGGCGCTGTAGCCATAGTGATCCAGCGCCTGCTTCAGCCCCTCGGTCTTCCAAAGGTCGGTGTGCAGGGCCGAACCGTGGTCGAAGGGGTTGATCCCCCGCTCGACCGCCTCGGGATTGGTCCAGACCTTGAGATCAAAGCCATAGGCGGCGGCGGTCCGCTCGCGCATCTCGTACATGGCGCGGAACTTCCACGTCGTGTCGACGTGCAGTAGCGGAAACGGCGGCGGCGACGGATAGAAGGCCTTGGCCGCCAGATGCAGCATGACGGCCGAGTCCTTGCCGATCGAATACAGCATCACCGGCCGCTCGGTCTCGGACACGACCTCGCGCATGATCTGGATGCTCTCGGCCTCCAGCTGCTGCAGATGGGTCAGGCGGTCGGGCGATACCGACGGCTGGGGCCTGGACAGGGTCGCAAGGGTCATGGACGGCTTCGGGTGGTCGATGGGCGACGGCGTCGCTCAGGCTAACAGATGGCGGCGGTCCCGACAGCCTCAAGCCGCCGGAGGGCTTCCATCGGCCATCCCGCGCCAAAAGGGGCGCGAAAAATACTGGTGCGGCACGCCAGTTTTGTTGGCGAACCGCCTAGGCCGCGCGTGTCCAGGCCTCGGCCGGGCGGGCGTGTTCGGCGATGGCGGCGATCAGGGCGGCCGGGTCGATCGGCTTGGCCAGATGGGCCTGCATGCCAGCGGCGCGGCACTGGGCGATCTGTTCGGGCAGGACGTTGGCCGTCAGGGCGATGATGGGCGTGTCACGGCCGGGCCCTTTGGAGGCGCGGATGGCGCGGGCGGCGGCGGGTCCGTCCATGACCGGCATCTGCATGTCCATCAGGATCAGGTCGTAGGGCTGGGCTGTAACGGCCTCGACCGCGGCGGCGCCGTCCTCGACCGCATCCAGCTGCATGTCGAACGGCTTCAGCAGGGCTGCGACCAGCACCCGGTTGGCCGGATTGTCCTCGGCCAGAAGAATGCGCAAGGGCCGTTCGGGCAGGCCCTCGTCGGGTCCGGCGGCGACGTCAGGCTCGAGGGAGGCCATGGCCAACGGCACGCGGAACCAGAAGGTCGATCCGGCGGCCCCATCGCTGTCGGCGCCGATCTCGCCGCCCATCAACCCGATCAGCCGACGCGAGATGGCCAGACCCAGCCCTGTGCCGCCGAAGCGGCGCGACACCGAACCGTCGCCCTGGGTGAAGCGGTCGAACAGCCGCTCGATATGGTCGGGATCCAGCCCCATGCCGGTGTCGATCACCCGTACGGTCAGGACGGCGCGACCGTCGGCGCCGGATGACGCCGACGCCTCGACCCGGACGGAGCCCTCGGCCGTGAACTTCACCGCATTGCCGATCAGATTCAGCAGCACCTGCCGCAGCCGGGCCACGTCGCCGCACAGCCGCATGTCGCCCTCGACCGCGCACGACAAGGCCAGCCCCTTGGCCTCGGCCTGGGCGGCCAGAAGGGCGACGACGCCATCGACCAGATCAGCCGTCGAGAACGGCGTCGCATCGAGGGTCACCGCCCCCGCCTCCAGCTTGGAGAAGTCCAGAATGTCATTGACCACGGTCAGCAGGGTTTCGCCCGCGCGCTGGACCAGGTCCAGATGGCGACGATCGGTTTCCGACAGGCCGCCGTCGGCGCCGATCAGTCGCGAGAAGCCCAGGATGCTGGTCAGGGGCGTGCGCAGTTCGTGGCTCATATTGGCCAGAAATTCGCTTTTGGCCGCCGCGGCCGCTTCCGCCTCGGCCCGGGCCGCCTCGGCCTCGGCGCGCGCCGCTTCGAGCACGGCGTCGGCCTCCTTGCGCGCCGTGATGTCGCGAACGACGTCGACCATCTCGGTCAGCTCGCCGCCGCCGTTCAGCACCAGACGGGGATTGGCCGACAGCCAGACCTGCCGCCCGTCCTTGTGGATGGCCCTGTACTCATAGCCGACAGGGCTGGTCAGTTCTTGTCGTTCGATCCGGTCCTGCAGCAGGGTGCGGATCCATTTCAGGTCCTCGGCGACGACGAAATCGGCCGGGGACTTGCCCAGCATCTCGGCCGGCGAATAGCCGAGCACATGGCGACAGGCCGGCGAGACGAACAGCATGCCGCCGTCGATCCGCGCCCGGACGACCATGTCGTGGGTGTGTTCGGCGACGAACCGGAAGGCCCGCTCGGACTCGAACAGGGACGTGTCTTCCAGCTGATCGGTGACGTCGAACAACAGACCGATGATCCAGCGATCGCCTTGCGCGTCCGGCGGCTGGCGCTGGGCCCAGTTGACGACGTGACGGATCTGACCATCCGGCCTGAGGATGCGGTAGCGCATTTCCATCGGCGCGTCGGTGGCGAACATGGCGCGCCAGCTGCGGGCCACGGTGTTTGTGTCGTCGGGGTGATAGAGGTGGAAAATCTCTTCCGGCTTTGGCACCGGGCCGGAGGGATCGAGCCCGAACAGGGCGTACATCGACGGCGACCACCAGGTCGTCTGCGGATCCCGCACCCGCCACCAGCCGACACCCGACCGTGTCAGGGCGTCCAGGCCGATGGCGATGGCGTCATGGTCTATCGTGTGTTCGGTCATTGCCGGACGTTTCCTTTGACCCGACCCTCTCACGGAATCGCTTCAAAGGGATGAACGGCTGCTGCGGCTGCGGCGGCGGTCGCGTCCGGCGACCTTCCAATGGAGCCGGCCTCCGATCCGCAGCAAGCTCGCGTTTGGCGAAGCTCGTCGCGAAATTCCGGTCGTTGATCGCAGACCCTCTGACGCCCGGTCATGAGACGCGTCACCAAGCCATGTTTCTTTTTGTTCAATGGCCCGTAAACCCATGTCCTCCCCCAAAACCTCCCGCCGTCCCGTCGTCACGCGCCGTGCGCGTGTGCTGATGGCGTCATCCGCGCTTGGCTATTCGCTGGTTGTGCTGGCGAGTGGGGGCTCGGCTGCGGCGCAGGAGGCGTGTGGGCCGATAGTGGATGGAAAGGTGGTTTGTGAGCCGGGCACCTATCCAACAGCGGTCTACAACTTCCAAGGCAACGGTGAGGTGATTCTTGAACCGGGCGCGACGGTAACCAACCAACTCGGAGCGAATGCAACGGGAACTCTGAGGGTCACGGCCGAGCCAGACTCGACGATCGGAAATGCGCACTTTGGTGGGAATGGGGTGACATTCGTAGGCGGTGACACCGGGTACGTTTTCGCGAAGGGGCAGTCTGGGGGCGTTTCATTCACAGCCCGGGATGTGACAGGTGGGCTAAACTTGGATGCTAACGCGGTAACTAAAGGCGATATCTTTGTTAAAGCACGGCAGGTTAGCCGGGATAGTTTGGAAGAAATCATTGAAGTATCGAATGCCCGTGATGCCAGAATAAATTTAGATCGCCTGACATCAGCACTTACCAGAACTGGAATTCTAGCTGACGCAGAGCGTGAGCTCAAAATCGACGTCGATGATATCAACATCGGGCGGTTGGAAGCTACGTCAGGAAGCAACGCTTCGGCGATCGAAGCCTCCGCACGGGTGATAGATATCGATGTCGGCACCCTTACCGCTGCAGGCACGGCGGGATCTATCGGCATTTATACATACGCCACCGACACGGCGACGATCGACACCCGGTCAATCAACTTCAGCGGAGGCGCTTCCGCTATATGGACAGACGGTTCAGCCGACACGACCGTAACCAGCGGCACGATCACCGCGACTGGCGGCGCCAAGGGCATCGTGATGGGCAATGCCGGCGACCAGATCGTCAACAGCACCACCATCACCACCGAGGGCGACAACGCCCACGGTATCGACCTGTCCGGCGCGCTTGGAAAGGTGGAGGTCACAAGCGGCTCGATCACCGCCACGAGCGGGGTCGGGGGCGGAGGTGCGCGCGGTATCACGGTCGCTAACACCGAGGGCCCGATCACGATCAAGAGCACGACGATCAGCGCCGACGGCTACGAGTCCCGGGGAATCCGTATCGACGTTGACGGCGGAGCGTCCAGCCCGATCATCGTCAATGGTGGACAGATCACGGTCGCGGGTCAGTACAGCCAAGGCATCCAAGTTTACACGGATGCCGTCACCGACGTGACAGTCACCGGATCGGTCACGGCGACGGGGGAAGAGACAATTGGGGTCTCTGTGCACAATCCCGGTCACACCAAGCTCGATATGGGCGTCGTGTCCGCAAACGGACAACAAAGCACCGGCATCATCGTCTCCGGGGCCACTGGCGGCAGTCTCGCCGGTGGCGGCGCTGACGCCGACATTGAAATCCACGCCGATTCCGTCTCGGTGGCGGGCGACGGGTCGATAGGCGTCCGCGCCCAGGGGGACGAGATCGAAATTGATCTGGACGACCTGCAGGTCGCCGGAGAAGGTTCTCTAGGTGTCTGGATCGACTCGGGCCGTGCTCGAACCGCCGACGTCACGATCCGCAACGCGAACGTCACGGGCAGCGGCAGCGTGCTGGCCACGATCTATGCCGATGAGAGCATTGTAGCCGACTTCGGCACGATCCGGTTTGGGGCGGCGGCCGATCCGACAGTCTCTCTTTCCGCCCGGGACGTCACGGCCACGGTGCGTGACATGGTGTCGGCGTCCGAGAACGCGGGCGGACTGGTCATCGAGGCCAATGAAACGGCCACTCTCAATGTCGGCCGTATCACGACCGCCGGCGATGCGGTCAACGGCGGAGGCGTCGCCGCGGCGTCGATCACGGCGGGCGGCGCCATCGTCGTCAACGGTCTGCCCAATCCAGACGGGACGCGCGGCGGCGCGATCACGACCACCGGCGACGGCGTGCGCGGGCTGGATCTGCGTTCAGAGGACGGCCCGATCACCGTGGCCCGCCTCGGCAGCATCAGCACCTCTGGAGTGGAGGCGTCCGCCATCCGCGTTCGCACGGGCGTCGAGGACGACGATGCGACAAGCCATGCCGTGACGCTCGACATCGGCGCGATCACCACCGCTGGGCGGCGCTCCCATGGCGTCGACGTCATCGCGCAGAACGCCAACATCACCGTCGGAAGCGTGACCGCGAAAACGAACGGGGTCGATGGTCAGTCAGGCGCAGGGATAAAGGTTCTGACCGAGGGGCAGGGCGCCGTCACCGTTGTCGCCGGCTCTGTTTCGACGGAGGGCGACAACGCCTACGGGATTCAGGTTGAGTCCAATCCTGAGGCCGAGACGCCCTCGGAAACCACCGTCACCATCCGGGCTGACTCGGTCACAACCTCGGGCAATGGCGCAACCGGCGTAGCGGCGAACGGCCGCATCGCGAACGTGACGGTCGGCGATGTCGAGACGACGGACGATATGGCCAGGGGATTGTCGGTGAAAGGGCAAGACAGCGCCTCCGTCACCGTACTTCGCGAAGTCACGACTGAAGGCGTGGGCTCCAGCGCGATCACGGTCTCGACCATGGACGACGAGGACGTGATCAGAGGCGCGGTGACGGTCACCGCGACTGGCGCGCGTGTCAGCACGAAAGGCAATGGGGCCACCGCCCTGAATGCGATCGGCACGGATGTCACTGTGACGGGCGGCTCGTACAGCACCGCGGGTCTGGAGGCGACCGTCCTGAATGTGAAAGCGACCGGCGACGTGGCGATGGCCGGAATCGGATCGGTCAGCGCCACCGGCGGCCGATCCAGAGCCATCGTTGTTGACGCGGCAGGCGACATCAAACTCGCCGCGACTTCGGTCGAGGCGACGGGGACCGGGACAACGGAGGGCTTTTCCGCAGTCGACCTGACGTCCACGGACGGGGCGATCGGCGTCGAGATCGGCGCCTTGAGAACGACCGGCGACAAGACCCACGGCATCGTCGCGTCCACTGCGGGAACGGTCTTCATCGACGCGCGCAGTCTGGATGTCACCGGCGTCGACGCCGTCGGGATCGATGCGACGTCGGGTGGGAACATGGAGATCGACGTCGGCGCGATGAATGGAAAATCGACCCTGATCGACGCCACATCCGGCGGAGACATGACGATCACTTTGGGCCAGGCCCGCGGGACCGGCGAAGGGGCGGCTGTGTTGGCCCGCAGCGCGGGCGACCTGACCTTCAATGTCCTGAACGAGCTGTCCTCCACTGGCGGCGCTGCGGCGGATATTGGCGCGCAGGAATTCGTCGACTTCACCGTGGCCCGTGGCGCAGTGGTTCGAGGCGACGAGGTCGGCGTGAAGATCGTCTCGGGAACCGGGACGCACCTGATCATCGACGGCACGGTCTCGGCGGCCAGCGGGCTGGCGCTGGATATCAAGGGCGGGGCTGCGACGATCAACAACAACGCCAACACCATCGTTGGCCGGATCGACCTGACGGCGAACAATGACGAGCTGAACAACGCCGGGCGCTTCACGGCGATCGGGACCAGCGATTTCGGGGCGGGCTCCGACGTCGTCAACAACACGGGCCGGATCGACATGGGCGAGTCGCAGACTCCCCGCTCGGCGTCCTTCGTCAACCTGGAACGGTTGAACAACGCCGGCGTCATCGACATGTCCAACGGCGTCGCGGGCGATGTCTTCACCCTGACCGGCGTTCTGAACGGCCAGGCCGGGAACAGCGTGACCATGGATCTCGACCTGACCGGAACACCGGCTGCCGACCGGCTGGTCGCGGGCGGCTTCGAGGGCGTCACCGAGATCCTGCTGAATGTCGAGGGTAGCGGGCGGGTCGGGGACACGGGGATCGTGCTCGCCCGATCCGACCGGGTGCAGACGGGGGCCGAGATCGAGGTCGAGGTCGTCGGCGGCGGCTTCGTCGACTATGACC
>Ga0247812_10002047_pt1 | contig 11372 bp, 10 predicted proteins | sample UWRJL149409B1_FD_178011 | JGI IMG/M metagenome (GOLD analysis project Ga0247812, IMG submission 178011) | Plant litter microbial communities from Arlington Agricultural Research Station in Wisconsin, United States - UWRJ-L149-409B-1 | ecosystem: Environmental > Terrestrial > Plant litter >...
TGTCGCCCATCGACACCCAGGTGTCGGTGACGACGACGTCGGCGCCCAGCACCGCCTCGCGCGGATCGCTGGTCAGGGTGACCGAGTTCCCGCCCCTGGCCAGATCATGCAGGTCGGGATGATATTCCGCCGGGCAGGCGACGTTCAGATGAAAGCCCAGCCTGGGCGCCGCATGCATGAAGCTGTGGCAGACGTTGTTGCCGTCGCCGATCCAGGCGATCGTCTTGCCCGCGATCGGCCCCTTCTGTTCCTCGATGGTCTGCAGGTCGGCCAGGATCTGGCAGGGGTGCGACCGGTCGGTCAGGCCGTTGATCACCGGCACGGTCGAGACCCGGGCGAAGCGTTCGACGTCCTCATGCGTATTGGCGCGGATCATCACGGCGTCGACCATGCGCGACAGCACCCGCGCCGTGTCCTCGATCGGCTCGCCACGGCCCAGCTGCATGTCGGCGGCGGTGGCGATGATGGCCGAGCCGCCCAGCTGGCGGATGGCGGCGTCGAAGCTGAAGCGCGTCCGCGTCGAGTTCTTCTCGAAGATCATGGCCAGGACCCGGTCCTTGCCGGGCGCGTCGGCGTCGGCCCGCCCCTGGGGCCAGCCCTTGCGGGCCGCCTTGCGGGCGTGGGCGTCGTCCAGAATGCCGCGCAGGTCCTCGGCGGACAGGCGGTGGATGTCGAGGAAGTGCCGCACCATCAGACGGCCGCCGTCATCTTCGACCGCGCGACCTCGCACGCCCCTTCGAACCGCTCGATCGCCTCGCGGGCCTCTTCCAGCGTCAGGTTCAGCGGCGGCAAAATCCGCACGCAGTTGTCGCCCCCGCCGGCGACCAGCAGCTGCTGCGTATCGCGCGCCAGGGCCATGAATTCGCGGTTGTTGGGGACCAGCTTGACCCCGATCAGCAGACCCTTGCCGCGCACGTCGACGATGACGTCCGGGAACCGCTGCTGCAGGCCGTGCAGCTGCTGCTTCAGATAGCCGGCGATCTCGTTGACGTTGGCGATCAGCTCGGGCTTCACCAGCTCGCCGAAGGCCGCCTGACCCACGGCCATGGCCAGGGGATTGCCGCCGAAGGTCGAGCCGTGAACCCCGACCGTCATGCCCGACGCGGCCTTCGCCGAGGCCAGACAGGCGCCGATGGGGAAGCCGCCGCCCAGGGCCTTGGCGATGGCCATGATGTCCGGCTGCATGCCCGCCCATTCGTGCGCCCACAGCTTGCCGGTCCGGCCCATGCCGCACTGGACCTCGTCGAAGATGATCAGCACGCCGTTGTCGTCGGCCATCTGGCGCATCCAGCGCAGGTCCTCATCCGGCGTCACCCGGCACCCGCCCTCGCCCTGGACGGGCTCGAGGATGATCGCCGCCGTGGTCGGGTTGCGGAAGGCGGCCTCGAGCGCCTCCCTGTCGCCCCAGACCAGCTGGTGGAAACCTTCCATCGGCGGGCCGAAGCCCTCGGTATAGCTGGGGTTGGCCGCCGCGTTGATCGCGCCATAGGTCCGGCCGTGGAACGAGCCGTCGAAGCCGTAGATGTCGATCCGTTCCGGCGCGCCGTTATGGAAGTGATAGCGCCGCGCCGTCTTCAGCGCGCACTCGACCGCCTCGGTGCCCGAGTTGGTGAAGAAGACCGCATCGGCGAACGAATGGTCGCACAGCATCCCGGCCAGGGCTTCCTGCCCCGGAATTTTGAAGATGTTCGACACGTGCCACAGCTTCTCGGCCTGGTCCTTGACCGCCTGGACCAGCACGGGGTGGGCGTGGCCCAGGCCGTTGGTCGAGATGCCGGCGACGCAGTCCAGATATTCGGTCCCGTCCGTCGACCACAGACGCGCGCCTCGCCCGCGTTCCACTTCCAGCGGCGCGCGATTGTAGACACCCATCAGATGGCTGGACACGGGACGATACCTCCAAAAGCAACGAAGCCCCGACGCGTTCGCGGCGGGGTCTTTCCAAAGAGGCAGGCGTTGTCGGACGAGGGGTCGGTATAGTCAACACCGGCCCTCTTTTCCGTCTCCCCTTGGGGTTGGAGAAGGATCCTAAGGCGCCCACTCCGCCGCCCCCTCCGGCAAACCCACCTCTTCCCGCCACGTCGCCCGGTGCAGCCGCATCATCGCCATGTCCTGCGCCGCCGGCCGCCGCAACCGCCCGGCCTCGTCCCAGACGGCCTCTGCCCACGGCTGGTCCTTCGCCCGCTCCCGGTCGGCGGCCGCCACCTCTGGCCCCAGATTCTCGGCTCGCCACGTCAGGAGGAACCCCAGATGCCACAGCGGCGCCTCGTCGACGGGCCCGCCCTGCATGGCCTTCATCAGGTCCTGCGCCAGCTCGCGCGCCGCCGCCAGCCTGCCCTCGAACAGGTCCCGCTGCCGCTCCGCATAACGATCCCAGCCTTCGAGAGGCTCAGGCGCCGGATCGGCCTTGCTCCGCTGCTCCCAACCCTCCGACGCCCGCCGTCGCCACAGATTGGCCAGCCCCACGTCATAGCGCCGCGCCAGCGAAGCCGCCGTCTCTCCGGCTTCCCAGCCCCGCCGCACCTCGTCCCAGGTGTCCCCGGACCGGATCTTCGCATCGTTCCATCGTGTCATGCCCCCGATCCCGCCCTGCCGATCCGTCAAATCCGGAGTGGGGCGGGACGTGCGGTCTCCTCCCCGTGCGCAGCATGGGGAGGCAGCTCGGAGCGCAGCGACGAGACGGAGGGGGCGACGGGGTATGGACGACCAGTCACCGATCCCACATCGCCAGCCCCTCCTTCCCCTCTCCCGGCGCGAAAGGGTGAGGGGCTGGTGCGTCCGGCGAGCCCGAGGCTTCGCCGACGGTCCGAATGTCGGGAAACCACGGCGGCGCTTTCCCGACATGTTAAGTTTCCCGCTGATTTTTAACAGGTCTGACCGGTCGTGTTAAAATCAGATCGATACATCCTGCGGTCATCCTCCGGCGCGAAGCGACCGTGGGCCCATCGGCAAGCGCGAACGCGAACGTGTCGCGGACACCGTCGTCTCCACTTCGTGGTCGAACAGATTGCCTCTGGCGCCACTAGGTTCCGGGTCTCCGCCGCGCTGCGCCCGGGATGACGAAAGGGGAGGGCGCCTCGTTCACACCGAAGTGCGCTCAGGTTCGCCGATACGTCCCGCGCCCGTTGAACGCCAGCCAGCCGCGATCCCGCAGCACCTGCAGTTGCTGCCTGATCTTGGGGCGGGCATTGTTGTTGCCGGGATAGACCGCCGACAGGCTCGCCTCATGGGCATAGACGTCGTCGAGCGTGAACTCGGGACGGCCGATGGCCTCGACCGCGTTCATGACGGCCAGCAACCAGCCGCGCGCGGTCTGTGTCGTCTCGCGCAAAAACAGGGTGGATCGCCACTGTTCCAGCACGGTCGCCTTGGGGATGTGCCGCCCGGTGCGGATGAGGGGGATGCGCCCGGCCAGCGGCACCTGACCGATCAGGATGTTGCACCCTTGCCAGCCGGCGCGGCGGGCCAGAGGACCGAGCGGCTTCCTCGGCTCGATGATCGCCTGTGTGAAGAAATGACTCGGCACGACGATCAGGTCGGTGACCCGGGTCCGCGCCCTGTCATAGCCCATGACCATCAGACTGGGGTTGTTCGCCGCCGCCAGCCGCGCCGTCATCGAGCCATAGGCGCCGTTGACCAGCTTGCGGTCGATCCGGCCCTTGGTGGCCTTGAGTTCGTATTCCTCGGCGCAGACGCCGCAATGGAAGTCCGCGACCGGCGCGTTGGCCGCGAAGGCTGTCAGGGGCTCGGCGCCGCAGTTGGGACAGAAGGCGTTGGCGCCGATCCAGCCCTCGCTCAACACGCGGGCGTTCTGGGTCGCACCCTTGAAGACGGCCGCTTCTTCGGCGAAGCCGAGAGTACTTCAAGGGAGGCCGCTATCCATGACGGTGACCCATCGGCCGACCTGAAACAAACCGAAAAAATAAATTACCTAGCATCACCAAAACCGCTAGATTCAAACGCCGCTTGCAAGCGGGCGATTAAATACAAGATTTTCAATCTGTTGCAGGATCGGTATCGATTCGGCAAAATCCACAATTGCAACGAATAGCTTTTTATGTCCTTCCCTTGCCTTAAGTCGTATATTAACTCCTAGGAACGCACTGGTGACTAAGCCATGGTGTCAGTCGCTGAGCGATTATGCGGTTGTCGTTGAAAGCGACAATCGCCGTGTCGTTATGGCGAAGGGCTTGGCTAAGGAATTTGAAAAGGTCACTCTAAAGGATAAGGCCAAGCTCGTTTCGTGGATGAAAATCTGGACCGAGGATCGCGAAGGCGCGATTTCCACGCAGAGATTTAAGTCTCAGGACAGCTTCACTGACGGGAAAGGGCGCAGGGTACAAATCTTCGCTTTCAAATCATTCCAAGCTCGGCTGTACGGTTTTATCCGAAAGATTGAAGGAAAAGAGACTTTTCTAGTTACGGCGGCTGATGCCGCAAAAAAGAACGACGAGGCCGATCCCGCGAAATTGCAACGGGCAAGCAAAGAGGCATTCAAGGTCCTCGATGCCGTTGGGATCAGATAGGAGATAGACTGTGGAAGATTTCTTCGGCTTTACGAACCCCGAGTTTCAAGAAGCATATGTCGAAGAAACCTTTGTGGCTCAGGTGCAGCATGAGATCGCGCGCATCATGAAATCTAAGGGTATCTCGCGCGCCGAGCTCGCGCGTCGGATGAAGGTTTCGGCACCCTTGGTCACGCAGATGCTCGGAGACGAAGATGCTAATCTGACGCTCAGGACTGTTGCGCGCATTTTCGATGCCTTGGGCGAGAAGGCTGCCATCACTCCGCGAGAGTCCGTGTTGACGTTTGCTCTTGAAACCAAGTCGGCAGTGAAGCGGGTAATGCCTATTGGTTGGGGATGCGTAGTCTCCAAAGACCAATGGTCGCACGACGATGAACTTGGTCGCGTTCAGGGCGGTGAGCGCGCTGACGCTGCTGTTGCTTGGGTGGATGCCATTCGAAAAGTTGCATGAAGATGGCGGAAGAGAAAAAGCTTATCCCGGCTGAGGAATTCAACGACGCGGTTGGGGCTGCTCATCTTCTTGATGTGAAGATGGTCGGCTCGGATTTTGATATTCGGGCACCGTATTTCGCGCACAGCAGACAGGATTTGAAATTCTCCTATGGCTGTGAGCATGGCGCTCACCACTATAGTGTGGAAGATGGCAAGTTGGTCGGCACATTCCACGTCGAAGCTACGGCAAAGATGTCGCGTCAAAATCTGCTTAAGGTAAAAGCGACTTACGTCGTCGCCTTCTTCGTTGAGGGGAGCCCGACTGAAGTAGGCGCTCTTGCCTACCTTCGTCGTGTCGGTGCGTTTGCTTGCTGGCCCTATTTCAGGTCGCACTTTGCGACTTTGTGCGGAGCTGCGGGTGCTGACGCTCCTACGTTGCCGGTCATGACGGGCAATCTGCCAACTGAGATTGATAAAAGCCAGTAGTCGCCGTTGCTCCGTAGGGCTGGGCTCGGCCCTACAACCGTCCCTTCCTGAACGCCTCCGCCTTTTCCGCCGCCGCATCGGCCCTCCACCGCTTCGGCGCGGTCTTGTCGACAGTCTCGCCCTCGCCGGTCATGACGTCGTTGGCGAACTCGAGGTCGAGGAGTTTCAGCTTCTTGATCTCGTCGCGGATGCGGCCGGCCTCCTCGAACTCCAGGTTGCTGGCGGCCTCGCGCATCTTGCCTTCCATGTCCTTGAGCGTGGCCTGGAAGTTGTTGCCGATGAAGGGGCGGGCGTCTTCCTTGACGGCGCCGACGGGGACCAGGACGCGGTCCTTCTCGTACGGACTGTCCATGATCTCCTTGATGTCGCGCTTCACGCTCTCGGGCGTGATGCCGTGCTCGACATTGTAGGCCTCCTGCCGCTCGCGCCGGCGGTTGGTCTCGGCCATGGCGCGCTCCATCGAGCCCGTGATCCGGTCGGCGTAGAGGACGACGCGGCCATCGACGTTGCGGGCGGCGCGGCCGATGGTCTGGATCAGCGAGGTCTCGGAGCGCAGGAAGCCCTCCTTGTCGGCGTCGAGGATGGCGACCAGGCCGCATTCGGGGATGTCGAGCCCCTCGCGCAGCAGGTTGATGCCGATCAGGACGTCGAAGGTCCCCAGACGCAGGTCGCGGATGATCTCGATCCGCTCCAGCGTATCGACGTCGGAGTGCATGTAGCGGACGCGGACGCCCTGTTCGTGCATGTATTCGGTCAGGTCCTCGGCCATCTTCTTGGTCAGGACGGTGACCAGGGAGCGGTAGCCGGCGCGGGCCACGGCCTTGACCTCGTCGATGACGTCGTCGACCTGGTTGCGCGTGGCGCCCGAGACCGGGCGGATCTCGACGGGCGGGTCGATCAGGCCGGTGGGGCGGATGACCTGTTCGACGAAGACGCCGCCGGTGCGCTCCATCTCCCACGGGCCGGGGGTCGCGCTGACGTGGACCGTCTGGGGCCGCATGGCGTCCCATTCGTCGAACTTGAGCGGCCGGTTGTCGATGCAGGAGGGCAGGCGGAAGCCGTATTCGGCCAGGGTCGACTTGCGGCGGTAGTCGCCCCGGAACATGCCGTTGATCTGGCCGATGGTGACGTGGCTCTCGTCGACGAACAGCAGGGCGTTGTCGGGGATGTATTCGAAGAAGGTGGGCGGCGGCTCGCCGGGGGCGCGGCCGGTCAGCCAGCGGCTGTAGTTCTCGATGCCGGCGCAGGAGCCGGTGGCCTCCATCATCTCCAGATCGAAGCGGACGCGCTGTTCGAGGCGTTGCGCCTCCAGCAGCTTGCCGTTCTCGATCATCCAGTCGAGCGTCTCCTTCAACTCGGCCTTGATGCCTCCCAGCGCCTGGTTCAGCGTCGGGCGCGGGGTGACGTAGTGGCTGGCGGCGTAGACGGTGATCTCGCTGAGCTCGGCGGTCTTCTTGCCGGTCAGGGGGTCGAACTCCTGGATCGACTCGATCTCGTCGCCGAACAGGCTGACGCGCCAGGCGCGGTCCTCCTGGTGGACCGGGAAGATCTCGACCGTGTCGCCGCGCTTCCTGAACATGCCGCGTTCGAAGCTGACGTCGTTGCGCTTGTACTGCAGCGCGATCAGATCGGCCCGCAGCTTCGACTCGTCGATCTGGTCCCCGACCTTCAGATTGAAGGTCATGGCGGTATAGGTCTCCACCGACCCGATGCCGTAGATGCAGGAGACGGAGGCCACGACGATGACGTCGTCTCTTTCCAGTATGGACCGGGTTGCGGAATGCCGCATCCGGTCTATTTGTTCGTTTATACTTGAGTCTTTCTCAATATAAGTATCCGTTCTTGGTACATATGCTTCCGGCTGGTAATAATCGTAATAGCTTACAAAGTATTCTACTGCGTTATCGGGAAAGAAAGACTTGAATTCCGAATATAGCTGAGCCGCCAGGGTCTTGTTGGGGGCGAGGATCAGGGCCGGGCGCTGGGTCTGTTCGATGACCTTGGCCATGGTGAAGGTCTTGCCGGAGCCGGTGACGCCCAGCAGGACCTGGTCGCGCTCGCCGCCCTGGGCCGTGGCCACCAGTTCGGCGATGGCGGCGGGCTGGTCGCCGGCGGGGGTGTATTTGGTCTCCAGCCGGAAGCGGTTGTTCTTGCGGCCGACCTCGGACTTGGTCGGGCGGTCGGGGCGGTGGGGGACCCAGTCGCCGGGGCTGGTCGGGGCCTCCTCGGGCGTCAGGCGCGGCCCGGTGACGGGGGCGAACATGGGCATGTTCTTCATGGCCTTCGGCAGGGGCCCGGCCAGACCGTCGCCGTCGCGCAGGAAGGCGGACGGCGCCTCGGCAAGCCCCTTGTTCGGGATGTGCACCGGCTTCTTGATGACGGGCGCCGAGCCCTTGGGAGTCGAGGAACGGTTCATGAACGGAATGTAGGTCCTGCAGGCCGTGGACGCCAGTCAGAGCGCCCGGCGCGGCAGAGGGTTGCTGACGGCAGGGTGGCGGCAAGTCGCTGCAGGGAAGGGGGAGTCGAATCGCTCGCGCGGTGGCAGACTCGGGCCATGCGGATCCTCCCGGCGATCGTTATGGCGTGTCTGGCTCTGGCGGGGTGCGGGCGGCTGATCCCCGACGCGCCCGGGCCGGGGCAGGCGACCGGGCCGCGGCCCTATGTTCCGGCGCAGACCCCGGCGCCGTCGGGCGACACCCTGATCGACCGGCCGATCGATGCGGGCACCCTCGGGCGGGTGCAACGCGCGACGGGGGACCTGCAGACCTGTGCGGCGGTGCTGGGCGTCGCGCGGGTGACCTTCAGCCCGACGCCGGACCGGGTGAACTCCGGGACCTGCGGCGTGACGCAGGCGGGGGTGCTGGGGCCGGACTACGGCACCCGGGCGCGGATGGCGCCGGCGAACCCGACGACGACCTGCGCCCTGGCCGCGGCGATCAGCGTCTGGCGGCGGCAGTCGGTCGAGCCGGCGGCGCGCGAAATTCTCGGCGCCGGCGTCGACCAGATCGACCACATGGGGGTCTACGCCTGCCGGCCGGTGAACAGTCAGGCGGGCAACCGGCCCAGCGCCCATTCGCGGGCGGCGGCGCTGGATTTCGCGGGGGTGAGGCTGTCGGACGGCCGCCGGATCACGGTGACCCGGGACTGGAACACAGACACGCCCGAGGGGCGCTTTTTGCACCGCATCCGCGATGACGCCTGCAAGGTCTTCGGCACGACCCTGTCGCCCGACTACAACGCCCTCCACCACGACCACCTGCATCTGGAGGCCGAAAGTGGAAGGCTTTGCAGGTGATGCAGTCTAGCGGCGGGTGCTGACCCGGGCGCGGACTTCCAGCTCGCCCAGGCGGCGGATCAGATAGTCGGTGTCGTCCCGGCTGGGCGAGGTGCGGGCGTAGGCCGCTTCCAGCCGGGTCAGGTCGCCCAGCTCGACGCGGATGTCGGCCGCCTCGGTGCGGTTGATCGTGCCCGAGCGTTCGCCGGTCGACAGGGCGGCGTCGATATTGGCCAGGCGGGTGCGGTTGGGCAGGGGGGTGGTCGAGCCGCCGCCGCCATAGGCGGGGCCGTCGCCGACGCGGGCGTCCAGCGCATCCAGCTGGGCCTCGAGATCGTCGCGCTCGCGCGTGGTCAGGCCGTCGCGCGAATAGGTCGCCTCGGTCTGGACCAGGGCGGCGTAGTCGGCGCGCAGGCGGGTGGCTTCGGTGCGGGTCAGGCGGCGCGCGGTGACGGCGGCGGTGACGCGCGCCTCGAAATCGGCGCGACCCTCGGCCACCGAGGCGCCGCGATCGGCTTCGTCGCCATAGTTCCCGGCGTTCACGCGCTGGGTCAGGGCCGTGTAGCGCTGGTTCAGATCGCTGCGCTCCTGGGTCGTGAAGCGGCCGTCGGCGGCGTATTGGGTCTCGGTCTGGACCAGGCTGTCATAGTCGGCGCGCAGGCGCATGGCCGTCGTCGAGGACAGGGCGCCCGAGCGGACATCGGTGGTCAGGCGGGTCTCGAATTGGGCGCGGCCGGTGTTCAGCGGGCGGCGGCCCCGGATCCAGTCGGCGTCCAGCGACGAACTGTTGGCCCCGAACAGGGCCCCGAGAATGGCGCCGAACGCGTCCTGCTGGCTCGTGCCTTGAGTCTGCGAGCTGGTCGAGCCGTAGGGCGTCTGGGCCTGGACCGAGGTGGCGGCGGTCGAGAACACGATGGCGCCGGCCGCGAGGGCCGTCAGGGTCTTGATCTTGGTCATGGGGGTTTCTTTCCGGCGATGGCCTTGAGCCGGAAAGAACGGTGAGTGGCGAGAAAGGTTTCCCGGGGCCGCCGGCGGCGCTGAGCCGGCGGCCCCGGGGCGGCCGTCAGCGGCCGACGCGCGCCTGGTTCGCGGCGTTGTAGCGGTCGCCCTGGATCGGGATGGCGTCGAGAGCCGTCTGGATGTCGGCGAGGTCCGACGCGGTCAGCGTCAGGTCGGCGGCGCCGAGGTTCTCTTCCAGCCGGTGCAGTTTGGTGGTGCCGGGGATGGGGACGATCCACGGCTTCTGCGCCAGCAGCCAGGCGAGGGCGATCCGGGCCGGGGTCGCGCCCTTCGCCGTGGCGATGGCGGTGACGGCCTCGACCAGACGGGCGTTGGCCTGACGCGCCTCAAGAGCGAAGCGGGGGACGGTGTTGCGGAAGTCCGACTTGTCGAACTCGGTGTTGGTGGTGATGGCGCCGGTCAGGAAGCCCTTGCCGAGCGGGCTGAACGGGACGAAGCCGATGCCGAGTTCCTCGAGCGTCGGCAGGATTTCGGCCTCCGGCTCGCGCCACCACATCGAATATTCGCTCTGCAGGGCGGCGACGGGCTGGACCGCGTGGGCGCGGCGGATGGTGGCGGCGCCGGCCTCGGACATCCCGAAATGCCTGACCTTGCCTTCGGCGATCAGGTCGCGAACCGTGCCGGCGACGTCCTCGATCGGCACGTCCGGATCGACGCGGTGCTGGTAGAACAGGTCGATGATGTCGGTGCGGAGCCGCTTCAGCGAGGCCTCGGCGACGGCGCGGATGTTCTCGGGTCGGCTGTCCAGACCGTCGGCGACGACGCCGCCCTTGAAGCCGAACTTGGTGGCGATGACGAGCTGGTCGCGGAACGGCTCGAGCGCCTCGCCGACCAGATCCTCGTTGGCGAACGGGCCATAGCACTCAGCCGTGTCGAAGAAGGTCACGCCGCGCTCGACCGCGCCGCGCAGCAGGGCGATCCCGTCCTTGCGTTCGACAGGCACGCCCAGGCCGAAGCTCAGCCCCATACAGCCGAGGCCGAGGGTCGAGACCTCAAGGCCGGAAGATCCGAGGGTGCGGGTTTTCATCGTGGGGTCTCCGTGAGTTTGGCCGGCGCTTCGCGTTCGGAATGCACCAGGGTGGCTTCGGGAAGGCGTGCGCCGCGCACCTCTATCGCGGATACGGCGGTGTTCAGTTCCGCCAGTTCGTCGGGCGAGAACCGGATGGCGGCGGCGCCGACGTTCTCGCGCATATGGGCCATCTGGGTCGTTCCGGGGATGGGCACGATCCACGGCTTTTGGGCCAGAAGCCAGGCCAGGGCGATCTGGCCGGGCGCGGCGTTCTTCCGCCCGGCCCAGGCCTTCAGAAGTTCCACCAGGGCCAGGTTGTGCGCGAGGTCCTCGCCCGCGAACCGGGACTCGACGCGCCGGATGTCGCCCTCGGGGAAGCGGGTGTTGCGATCGATCGCGCCCGTCAGGAAGCCGACGCCCAGCGGGCTCCAAGGAACGAGGCCGATGCCCAGTTCCTCGCAGGTCGGAATGACCCAGTCTTCCGGGCCACGCCACAGCATGGAATATTCGTTCTGCACGGCCGTCACCGGCTGTGTGGCGTGGGCTCGCCGCAGCGTGCCCTGACCCATCTCGCACAGGCCCCAGTGCAGGACCTTGCCCTCGCGCATCAGGTCGCCGATCACCC
>Ga0247812_10002048_pt1 | contig 11370 bp, 8 predicted proteins | sample UWRJL149409B1_FD_178011 | JGI IMG/M metagenome (GOLD analysis project Ga0247812, IMG submission 178011) | Plant litter microbial communities from Arlington Agricultural Research Station in Wisconsin, United States - UWRJ-L149-409B-1 | ecosystem: Environmental > Terrestrial > Plant litter >...
AATAAGGTCAGTCTGCTCAATTAACATGTGGGACGTGCTAAATTTTGCTAGGCCTTGGAGAGAATCAGAGACTTTCTTGTTGCACAGATTAAAGCTATGCGATCGCCAAATATCAATGCGCAGATCATACAGCAACAATATTTTATACGATATAAAGACCTTTACGCTTTTTTACATAGGCACCATGCAAAGCTGGCTGAAGAGATTGGCCAAGCCTATTTGAATACAATGAGATGGTACTTTTTGAATCAATTTACCCGTTATCAAAAAGCTTTAGAGAAAATAAAACTTCACATTCTCGATAAGCATGATGTATTAGGAAACGATGATGGAACCAGGAAAACAAATTTGCTAACTTCCTCCAAACCATCTGGCCCGCCACACGATGCTTTCAATCTGGGGCGTCGAATTGACTTATTGAAAGCTTCGAACCAGAACGCACTCTCTTCATTTCTAGCAGAAGAGGACAAAACGACACATTATCTCGAATTCCCTTTTCGAAACTTCAACCTTGCACTAGTTGACAACGCATCTGCTGAATATTCCTTTCTTACATCGTTCTTCTCGCCCTCTCTATCTTACGCTTCAATTTCCAAACACTTCAACTACATATTCGAGCCAACTTTTGCTCTAGGACAAAGTCTTACAAGGTCTCTAATCAACGAAACCGTTGATGGTTTGGGATTACTTCTTTGCGTCAGACTTACCCAGCACTTTGCCTTCGAGCTCCAGCGGCGTAAAATACCGGCTGTGGATGGGTATATTAATGGTACAAGCATGCTGTTATGGCCTAGATTTCAAGTCGTTATGGATCAACACTGCGACTCTGTTCGAAGTGCCACAAATGGTGTGCCCACTCGGAAACCATCCGCATCGGAATCAGCAAAGCAATCTGCGGCACCACATTTCATGACACAACGCTTCGGTCAATTCATGCAAGGAATTCTTGCCCTCAGCACAGAAGCCGGAGATGATGAACCCGTCTCGACAAGCTTGACCAGGTTGCGGAGTGAGATGGAAGCATTCCTCACAAAAACAGGGAAGGGGATTGGGGAAGCAAGGAAAAGAGAGAGATTTTTATACAACAATTATTCTTTGATCTTAACGATTGTAGGGGATGTGGAAGGGAAGCTAGCATTGGAGCAACAAGAGCATTTTGAGGGTCTTAAAAGAGCGTTTGGGGATTAGAGTAATGATTTAGACTTAAGGTACAGTATACTGAGCAAATTAATGTTCAGTCAAATATTGATCAAGATCTCTCATAAGTATATACCTGACCAGCTTTCACAATTGCCTGCTATCGCAAATCTAAGCATTAAAACGTAGAACCAAAGCTAATTGAAGTTAAATCAAATATTGGTACACAGTAAAAAGAATATTAAGCCCAAAAACGCCATAATCAATCACCCAGTGGTATCTTAATCTAAAGCGCATCATACCTCGACCAACATCTCCGGAAAATCCCAAATATAACAGTAGTTGCAGAGGATTTTCGTAGCCAGAATGCCAAAACTCCTATCACTACAGCTAGTCCCAATCTTCCTGCAGGTTTTCTATATTTCCACATCATAGTCAAGGTCTTATCTTGCTGCTCTTGCCAACGAAGCTCTTTTGCCTGTCTTTCAAAATATACTTTACCATCTTCTAGGGTCTGGTCGGTGACTTGATCAGGCCAACGTGCTGTTTTAAGCACGCTTGCTTTTGAAATCGCTCGCCATGTACTGAGTTTCTCGGGCGGATGTTGTTTGATAAGGATCGTTGTGTTTGTGATTAGAACGTCTAAATTTAGAGATTTTGGAAGTTTGGACAATACAGAATGTAGCATCTCCGGCTCGTCAGATGGAATCTCAAACAGCTCGTCGGCCCTCTGCAGCACTATCTGAGCAAACATGTAGACCGAGAACACGGCCTCTCGGGCCAGTAAAACGTCGAACACCCTTGCTATCTCGCCATATGATTGAATGTCGTGTGCGTACATTGTAAGTATACCAGGTATGGCGAAGAATGGTTGTGTTAACGGAAGATGGTTGTAAAGGTCTGGGTCTACAGCACGTATGATGGTGGGTATCAGGCGCAGCTGAGCTAATGATGGAGCAAGTGTAGGTAGCATGTAATCCCTTATTCGAAGAGCAGAAAGTCTGGCTACAGCAGGAGCACGGTCTGAGGGATCGAGAACCAAGAGGAAGACCTGGCAAATATCATGATAACCTTGGAAATAATGCAAATAGGGCTGCCGACGCAGAACTTCGAGAATGAGGTCAGAGAGCTCTTGCTTCCGCTGAGTGATTTCTTTTGTGCTTTCATCTATAACGTCGTATCAGCTCTGTTCTTGTAGATGAATTGGAATAGGTCACCATTTGGATAGTATATAAATGATCTATCCACATCCAACTGTACCTGATCCTCATCCCCATGTTTCGGTAGGTCCTTCCAACTCATGCCATGGCCCAAATCTAGCTGTGCATGTAGTTCGTTTGTGATATATGTATTACCAAGGAGTAACGGCCCTTCTAAAACGTCAGTTTTGTCCTCGCAGACCCCTCAGTGACACCTACATGCCTGACGCCTAAGATGGTCTGAGATCAGTCCTTCCCCATCTGTTGCCAGAAGCCTCAGTCTTTCTATGTCCCTCCATTTGCATGCTTCTAGTATATTGGCGGCTTTTGCATCGCGGACTTGTTGTTGTGGTGATGGAGAAATTGACCGCGTTATGTCTCCAGAACTATCGATGTCTTTTTCTGGGACTCTTGTAAACGGTTCCATTTCAAGGAGACAATGTTACATAGGTCTGTAGAATTCATCACTTCCAATAACGTGTTGATAATACCTAGCAATTGTCAAGCCTTGTTCCTTAGCGCTGGTTGGGTGGGTCTGGTCCATGAAAATGTGTCAGAAATGAAAATGATAGATCAACTTGGAGTTTATTGTATTGTGCAACCATGTGATTTGAGCTCGCTCACATGAGCGGTTAATATTTATCTCAGGTCGGAACTTCAAGATAAAGTGATAAGCCGTTCCTATTCTCTTACCAACGTCTGCGTTGCGTCTTTCCCACTATATTGGCGCGATTGCATTTGTTTTTGACTTTAGAAGCTAAACATTAATCCCAGGACTTCAGCCTTGTGCTACAGCAACGAGGCTATCTCCTTAACTTCGTCGACAGGCAAGGCTGGCAACCTATACACACAGCCTCTCTTCTCCTTTCGATCCCCGGCAACTTCTACAGGTACTCCTCGCATTTGCTTCTACCTCTATCTACCTGTCGGTGTTGATCTCACGCATACATTACCGAGCCATAACTCAGAGCCTAATCCTACATCCGTTGATTTAGGGCACTTTTTGCGCATCTGATCTCGGTAACGTACTTGCTGATATGGACCATACTTTTTCGACCTGTTAATTTGAAAATTGCCATACTCTCAATGTCACCAGCCTGAGCTTGATTTATAATTATGGCGTTCGCGACCAACCAGTACATCGATGGAGAATGGACAACCAGGACAGTTGATGTCAATGATGTCTTGAGACACTACAATGAACAGGATGCTCAACAAGAAACACCAAGGGTTGAGACAGTTCCCGTCCTAGGGATACTTTCTCAGACGGTACTTAAAAGCCCACTAGCGCACTGGATTCTCCCAGTAAAGGCGAGGCATTTCAACCTCAATGATGTGGCATTTATAGGAGTAAGTGATACTTATACCAATATTCCAAACCAATTGCTGCTGTATTTTTTTTCCTTTCAAGCAAGCTGCAATGCAAATTGCGGTGCGAATATCACTATGCTCCGTTTGAGTTCGCTGGAAAAATTTGTCCTTAATCCTTTTCTTAATTCTAAACTCCCTGGTTGACCCAGAACTGCTCTAATCCTTTTACAGGATAGCTTTGTTCAAATCAAGGAACTTCGTCCTGATGGACACCTCTGGGACATCATTCGTAGAGATGACTTTGGAGCTCGAATACGCAATGCACGTATATTGGGATCACTGCACGCATATGAAAGAAATCCACCTATTCATGGCAACGGATTTATAGATATCCAGCCCAAGGATGAGGATGGGGATGTTGACATGAGGCAGGCTGAAGTGAAGCCCGATCCTGAATTGCAGCACTCTGAGATGCCACCTCAATTAATCATACTCTATTTAGAGAACTTGGATGTGGTGTTCTTGATGCTACGGAAGAGTGCTGGTGGTCAATGGGAATTTATATCTTCGCGGTATCGATGTAACGAAGAATTCATACGTGCATACCAGCCTGGTATACACCTTACGGTAGACCCAAGCTCTCGATATATTGCCATTGGGCCCCAAGAAGGCACTTTCGCCGTCTTGGCTCTGCATCCTAGAAAAGAATTAGAGCAGCAATATGCCCAAGGAAAAGTACCATATCCGGTGGAATCTGAAGGTCAGTTTCTTCTCACTGGAACAATTCATAAGATGGAGTTTCTCTACCCATCAGCAAACGACGAAGACCATATTATACTCCTTGTTCTCCATATTCTCCGTGGGAGAACACGCATGTTAGTGTACGACTGGATGGCAGGTGATGACCTTCGCAGGGTCAAAAAGGATGTTGGGAAGGGCCACATGTTGGCACAAGCTCGCCAGATTCCGCTACTATTAATTCCCTTGCCGATTAAGTCTTCTTTCATTTTGATATCTGAGATTTCGCTAGCGGTTTGTAAGGATATTTTGATTGGGCAGCCGAAATTCGAAGAATTTCCTGTTGAAGAAGACGAGCCGACAACACTTCATCATGGCTTAGGCAAACCCCTGTGGACAGCCTGGACGCGCCCTTATCGCTTTCCTTACTTTAAAGGAGATCAAGATTGCATCTATATTGTTCGTGAGGACGGTGTGATTAGATGCCTGGAGATTCATAATGACGATTCACTCATACAAGCTGAAATGAACATCGGACATATCCAATCCAATTGCGGCACAGCCCTTGCTAGTCTGGACTATCACCATCATGGACCTCGGACAGGTGACTATCTTATTACAGGAGGGGACTCGGGTGCAGGTGCTGCATATCTTGTAAGTCTTCTCGTCCACAGTAGAATTCTTTAAAGTTGTTATCGTGATCGAAACATCCGAGTTGTCTTGGAGGCGTCTTTGCTAATATATGATGTCAGATAAAAGCGAGAGAGCTTCCAGTTTTTCAACAGCTTATTCCAAATTGGTCACCAGCCAGCGATTTTGTCACAACTTCTAGAAGCCAGGACCATGAAGCTAACCAGCCAGTTTCTAGTGGTCGTAACAAGATCAAGCATCTTTTCAAGCCAGACAAAATATATGCCTGCGCTGGAAAGGGATCCAATGGAGCCATTTTAGAACATAGATATGGATTAGAGGCTCACATAGGCTTGGACATGGAATTTGAGGCTCCTATCGAGAATATTTGGGTCTTAGCTCCTCCAGTTACACTCGACGACAATACTGGATCCCTGTTCCTATTGTCCTTAGGGGGGCGGTCAGCACTGCTTCATTTGTCCAGTGATGCAGGATCAGTGCGAGCAGTGGATGAATCAGAAACAAATTTTGACCTTAGATATCGGACTATCACAGCTGGTATGCATGGAAATAGTCATATACATGTCACAGAGAATTCAGTAGTGTTCATAGATGGGCTATACAGGTAAGCGATTTCTATTTGGAGGAAGTCATATCGCTGCAACAGGGTCTAGATGCAGCTTCAATTCTACTATTCAACTTTGATAGAGCTAATTACTATAACATACAGACTTATGCTAGAGGGAAATAATATTCTTGGAGTTTTTGAACAAGGGTGTCTAATTGGCCATGGAACCAAAATATTTCATGCGGCAATATACGAAGACACCGTGCTTTTCACAACACAGCTCAAAGGTAGCACTTATCTCCTAAAGTTCAAACCTGTAGCTGGATCAGTCAACGATGAAAACAATAGTCTAAATATGGTACAAACATTGGCCAAGATTTCCTCAGAGATTACATGTTTAGCTGCATACATACAAGGGACGGAACCTTGGGTAATTGCAGTTGTGTCAACTGAAGAGTTCACAAAGCTTTTGTTTGTCCGGACTGACGGCAGTCTTGAGCGAGAGGTTGCACTACCTATAGCTACCAGTTCTTTGGTAAAACCAGATCTGGGCACGATTCTCAATTTTACCCCAATACCCTTGAGTAGTGATGCTGTGTTATTGCTCTGTGGCACAAGTAACGGGTACGTGGTTATGGCTGAGGTTGAGATAGCCTCCTTACGCTGTGTATCTTTTACTTACGACCGAATCGGACTATCGACAGCTCACGTCCGGAAAGATGAATACCCAGGTTCACAAAATTTAGTCTTCGGGAATTGCGACTCAAAGCTGTATGCTTTCACTATCAAAACTTTTCGAATCAAAAGCTCTGGAAACCGCGTTGAAATCCCGAAGAGAACACTTCATCGTATTTACCTCACTGACGCACGTAACTCGAACTATACCCAACCCGACGTCAACTCAATTGCAAAGTTTCTGCCAAACAATCTAGGTGGTATTGATGATACCATCTTGATGACAGCGGGTTCACTCCTTATTGTGGCTGGCTTAAGCCTGCAACCGAAACCAGTCCCTCGCCGCATTCCTATCGGATGTACTCCATCACGACTACTATATTCTCACAATTTTGAGCTTCTAGTGGTTGCTGCTAATGTCAAGGAGAAGTCAACGAATGAGAAATCTACCGAGAAGAAACATAGTCATGAGAGATCTACTCTTTTATTCATTGATCCAGAAACAGGGGAAGACGTTTCAAGGCCATTCGACACGAAAACTAATGACACAGTTGAGTTTATCACTGGTCTTGGTATGACAAATGATAAAATATTTCGATTGACAGAATGGACACTTGTGAAAGATGGCAAAACTTGGAACTTCATTATTCTATGTACCAGCTCAGGCAGACTTGTTTTAGTTTCAGCCGAGCGTGAAGAGCGAGCTCCACCGAGCGATACCGAGGAGGAGCATCCAAAGCTACCCCGACTACGATACTGGATGAGACATGTATTCAAAAGCGGAAAACCTATTTATTGTGTCACCTCCTTCCCAGAAGGCCTCCTATACTGCTCAGGGACTACATTGCACTGCGATGTTCTAGATCTCGAGGCTAGGAAATTCAAGTCACTTACCGAATATCAGCTTCCTTCGCCCGCCATCAATGTCGTTTATGAAGAGGGCGGTTGTGTTTATGTCTTAACTAGTTCTCATTCTCTAGAGATACTGAAATTGGTTACGTCTCCAGATGGAGGTAAAGCATTCGTCCGGACACATGGTGATCAGGTCACTCGGGATCCACTTCACCATAGAATATTAGAGTTTTCATCACCAGAGAGGAATCGCATACCACAAGGTAATAATTCTTCGGTGGAAACCCCACTTCACCTTGTCTCTGACAGAGAAGCTTCTGTAACGGGATTATGGGCTATAAGCAATACTAAAGCGGACACCCTTGAAACACTATTTGAGGCACAGCTGCCATATTCCATCCTGAAGTTTAGATATGGCAAATGTCGCCCAATATGGGATCCAACATGGGCATACTACGGGACTAGCAATAGATCGATTACGACTGAGATGCCTCCCAACACTGCGAAGTATCCTGAGGTCCTAGGCTTATCTCTCAACGGATCACTTTCACACTTTACTGTAATCGATCACAACGCTTGGAAATTTTTGCGTTTCTTAGTCAATGTGGCTTTGCAATCACCAAAGTACTGCGAGTCGTTATCTGCTATGCAAAATCCGAAAAGACATGTATTCGAAGAGCCTATCAAGCCAAAGCAAGATATCTCGAAGCTTGAACCTTTTCCTGCCCCTCATATTATGATGCATGTCGATGGGGATATCTTGAAACAGTGCCTCGAACGCCAACTGCTGGAAGATATTCTTCAAATTGAAGCTACCACAGAGGATGCAGCCAAGATTCAGAAAGTATTTAGAACTTTGCTGAATAGCTTGCTTGGAGAAAAACCTAAGAAACCTGTCCCTTCACCAAATCTCAAGCAAATCCCAACGCCCGAGGGTACTTTGGCTGAAGGATCTAATGAAGTTTACGAAAGTAGTTCAATATCAGGCAACATTGTAGGCAGGACGATGGAGCAATTGGTCTTTCAGGCTTACAATATCTTACATATTTTCCTCCGCCCCGTTCTATAATTTAACATACTCGCCCTCGTCGCCACAACTTGCACGTTAATAGTGGCAAGCTATGACAGACAATCCTATGTGGGTGTGCTTTGCTTTAATGCTGAATTTAAGAGCAGTTATAAATAGTCTAGCATTAGTGTAAATAATGTACACAGAATAGTAGTGGAACGAAATGACTCTGCCCTATGTTTGGAAACAGTTTGTGAATGACTGAAGTCCTGGTATTGGTTACCAGTATATGCTATGAGTCAAGGAGAAGATTGCTTAGAGTTTATGACGTAATATTTTGAATTGCACTTGCTTGACTTACTTGGGCACTTCCCTTAAATTACAGATAGGCCCGATACTAAAGCTGGACCGGTAGCAGTACTACGCACCGAAGACTGACTGACTGAGGACTACAGTAACTGCCAAGACTCTGGGGTGCAAGCGAACGTCAACTTTTATCACTTTCAGAAATACCCCGCGCCACCCACCATTCGCACCTCGCAGCAGAAGTATTTTAATGTTGGGATTGGACTTTGACAACAAGAATCGTTTCACGAATGATACGAAGTTTTCTAAACAAAGATACCCATGAAATAAGACGACGTTTACGACCCCAACTATAAAACCATATTGCAACCCCGCTATACACCAAAAATATATCTTCCTATACAACTCCTACTTTTCACAAAATGCCGCCCAAGAAGAAGTCAAACAAGAAGGCGGATGACAGTTGGGAAGAGGAGCTAGGGGAACCGGCACCCCCAGCAGAAGCGCCAGATGTGAAGGATGAGCCAGCGGAGGCAGATGCAGAAGAGGAATTTCCCACGGGAGGACTAATGGCTATGATGCGCAAGAAACAAAAGAAGAAGAACAAGGCAACAGAAGAGGCTGATGAAGATCTGAATGAGAAGGCTCCCGTAGAAGCGTCGCTTGACGACGAGTTTGCTTTGCCTGATAAGAAGGGCAAGGGCAAAGCTGGGCCTGCGAAGACCGATGGGGCCGAGGACGATGAGATGGGTGCGGATGGCAAAGTTATGACCAAAGCACAGAAGGAGAAGGCTAGAAAGGAAAGAGAGAAGCAGCGGAAGAAGGAAAATGTAGAAACCACATACCTCTTAAATATTCTGCTATTGTTACTAACCTTGAGTAGGCTGCTAAGAAGAAAACCCCCGGTGCTACAGCTAAGGCTCCTGAGGCGGTTTTGGAGGCCAAGGTTGAAGAAGCAAAGCCTGCTGCAGGTGGTAAGCCGAAGAAGCTTACACCTGCACTTGCAAAGCTTCAAGCACAGCAAGAGAAACGGCGCCTTCTGGAAGAGGAGAGGGCGAAAGCCGAGGCTGCCGAGGCGGCTCGTCTTGCAGAGATTGAGCGACAAGAGGCAGAGGAAGAGAAGAGAAGAGAGGAGGCAAAGGCATTGAAAAAGCAAAAGGAACGCGAGAAAATAGAGCAACAGAAGAAAGAAGGCACTTATCTCACCAAAGCTCAGCGGGAAGAGAAACTCAAAAATGAAATGAAATTGAAGCAGATGGTCGAAGCTGGTGCGAAAGTCGGCGGTATTGCTGGAGGCGAGAAGAAAAAGGTTGTCTATGATAACAAGAAGAAAAAGGGAGCCCGGCGAAATCCAGAGGAAATTAAGGTACGCGTCACATCACCATTCCTAGCCCTAACATATGTTTATGTTGATCTGCTCTTGTATTCCTGTATATTTTGAAGTACCAATCACTTTTGTCTAATACTCGATAGGCGGAAGAAGAGAAGGCGCTTGCCGAGGCTGCCGAAAGAGCCAAAAAAGAGGCAGAAAGAGCTGCTGCGGAGGCTGCTGCGAAGGCTGAGAAAGAGGCCGCTGAGCTAGCTGCTGCCAAAGCCAGTAAACAAGAGGAAAGTGAGCTTGAGGACTGGGAGGAAGCAGCAGTTGATACCGATGACGAGGATGTAAAGGAAAGCTGGGACGCTGACTCTGAAGAGGAAAGAGAAAAGGCTGCTGCAAAGAAGGCGGAGAAAACAAGTTTGCCCTCACGAGACAGGAAACCTCAGAATTCGGACTCAGAATCAGATTCCGAAGATGAATCAGAATCCGAAGATGAAGAATCAAGCGCTAGACAAGCAGCTGAAGCGTTACGCAAAAGACAAGCTGCCGAGAGACGTGAGAAAGCGCACGAAGCAGCAATGGCTGCTCGATCAAAGGATAATCTTCGATCCCCTATATGTTGCATCCTTGGCCACGTCGATACTGGTAAGACAAAGCTTCTTGATAAGATTAGGCAGACCAATGTGCAAGAAGGAGAGGCAGGTGGTATCACTCAACAAATTGGTGCCACTTACTTTCCAGTGGAGGCCATTAAACAAAAGACGCAAGTGGTTAACAAGAACAACACATTTGAATTCAATGTCCCCGGTCTACTTGTAATCGACACTCCTGGTCACGAATCTTTCTCGAATCTTCGATCTCGTGGATCTTCTCTTTGTAATATTGCCATTCTTGTGGTCGATATCATGCACGGGCTCGAGCCGCAAACTTTGGAATCGATGAAATTACTTCGGGACAGGAAGACACCCTTTATCGTAGCACTAAACAAGATCGATCGTCTCTACGGCTGGGAGAAGATTGACAACAACGGCTTTCAGGACAGTTTGACTCGTCAAAAGTCTAGTGTCCAAAAGGAGTTTGCAGATCGTTTGGAAAAAACTAAGGTTGCCTTTGCGGAGCAAGGTTTCAACTCTGAACTCTACTACCAAAATAAGTCTATGGCCAAGTTTGTTTCTTTGGTACCCACATCTGCTCACACAGGTGAGGGTATCCCGGATATGCTTAAGTTAATTTTACAACTTACTCAAGAAAGAATGGTTGGCTCCTTGATGTATCTTTCAGAAGTCCAATGCACGGTTCTAGAGGTAAAGGCCATTGAAGGGTTTGGAATGACTATCGATGTCATCTTGTCGAATGGTATTCTTCGAGAGGGTGACCGCATTGTCCTTTGCGGTGTTGAAGGCGCTATTACAACTAATATTCGAGCGCTTTTAACACCTGCTGCGATGAAAGAACTTCGACTAAAATCCCAATATGTGCACAACAAGGAAGTAAAGGCAGCTCTTGGTGTTAAGATTAGTGCTCCAGGTCTTGAGGGGGCGATTGCAGGTTCGCGCTTGTTGGTTGTCGGCCCTGATGATGATGAGTCTGATATTGAGGCCGAGGTGGAATCCGATCTGGGGCTCTG
>Ga0247812_10002050_pt1 | contig 11363 bp, 5 predicted proteins | sample UWRJL149409B1_FD_178011 | JGI IMG/M metagenome (GOLD analysis project Ga0247812, IMG submission 178011) | Plant litter microbial communities from Arlington Agricultural Research Station in Wisconsin, United States - UWRJ-L149-409B-1 | ecosystem: Environmental > Terrestrial > Plant litter >...
TACGTAAACCAATCAGGAATAAACTATCGCGTTTTGCACTATCAACACTTGATTTTACATAGTTAATAGAGATTGGATTAAATGTATGCTCTTTATGGATATTCTCTTTCCAGTTGTAGCCAAATTCTCCCTTAAATGAATTCAAACCATATAGAGAACCTCTGTTGATACGTTGATAAGATAGGGAAGTAATTGTTTTTGGAATAAAGGCAGTAGTACTTTTCGGTTTATAAAATGGTACGATAAACCTTGGGAAAGTAAGCTTAGCTTCAGCAGTGATGGAATTGGAGTTTAATCCTTTTGAAGCTCCGCTAACCTGAGTCTCAAATCCGCCGCTTACACTCACATCCAGCTGTTCTGCACCCCTAAAAAGGTTTCTGGTAGTTTGCGTTACTTTTACTTCCGAACCCACAAAGTTATTGGATTTACTGGTTCCTGTAACACCAAATGATAATGAGTTTTTCTTTAAAGGAGTAAGGTAAATATTCAGGTCAAGTTCATCATTTTTGAAGCTGTCTAGTGGTAAGAACTCTGCTCTGACATCCTGAAAAGCATTGATGTTTACCATCCTGTTGAGCGAGCGGCTATGATCTGTTCTATTGTATGTTTCTCCCTTTTTGAAGAATACCAGCCTGTCGAAAATTCTCGGTTTGAAAGTATTCCTGTTATCGTAGATATTAAAATCGTTGTACTCCAGTGGTGTCAGCTTTCTGAGCGCACTGTCTCTTCTGAGTGAATAATTAGGATAGATATTGATGTTTTTAATGGTATATGGTTTTACACCCGCATCCGGTGCAATGTCTTTTACCTTTACCGTAATGTCTACCAGGTTTTTGCCTATAGTGCTATCCACCTGCAAGATCAGATAGTCTGGAGCAAAATAGAAATATCCCAGCTCTTTCAAGTCATTATCTATACGGATACGTTCATTTTTGAAGACATCAAGATCATAAAAATCACCCACTTTAATCAGGCTGTTTCCCTTTTTCTCGTTGATGATAGCAGATAAATTACCCGTGTCTTTTGGAAAAGTTACGCTTTTGATCTTGTAGCGATCGCCCGTATTAGCTGTATATATGGCTTTGGCTTTACGGTCTTTAATTACTGTATCACCAGTAACGACCGACTGCAGGTATCCCTGAGAAATCAGGTAACTGGTTAATACATCATTGTTATACTGAAGTTTCACCTGATCCAGCAATACAGGAGGCTCGCCAACCTTGGTACGTAACCAGTGTTTGAAACCTTTCGGTTTTTTCGGTTCACCAGCCAGGTTATATATATAAAGCTTAGGCTTAAGTCCTAAAATAGATTTATTAGGTCTTGGTCTTGTTTTGCTCTCTAAAGTTGCTTTTACATCTTTTTCATTATCAATCCTGCCGGATGAGTCAGGATTGATTTTAACCTCAGCTCCTGTATATAAGTTCTGTCCAGGTTTTAAATATTTAGTGTTGCTGCAGGCAGCCCAAACTAAACATATTAGGATAAATAAGCTGAGTTTAATTAGATTTTTCATTTTTGGGCTTCTGTTCTGTTTTTGATTTGTTTCTATTTCTTTTTTTCTGGAATATTTCTCTGAACTTGTTGTAATCCACTACCAGTGCAAAACCTAATCCGGTTTCAATAATCTGGCCTTCTACCACTCCTTCATTCTGGTTACGGCGATAAGCCCGTAATCGGTATCTGCCATCAGCAGACATTGCATATTCTACATTTACATTTCCTGCAATATTACTGGAACTCTGACCTTGTGGTTGTGGTCCTTCAAGTCCGAATGAACTACCCACCGTTACCGTTAGTCTGTCGTTAAGCAGTTTTTTTGATAAACCTACCTCAAGATCAGTTTTTTGTTGCAGAGAGCCGGTAGAATAATCTTCTGAACTATTTACCCCGAAGTTGATATCTACACCCTGAATCAGATCTGAAGCTAAATTATTGAGCTGCTCTGTTAATAATTTACTTACACTAGAGCGAGCCAGGGTAGATACTCCGCCGCCACCTCCGGCAAGACTCTCAAATGGATTGCTGGCCATAAACCTGTTCAGTGCCAGCAAGGAGAATACTTGTTTGTTCAGTTCATTTTCATCCCTGTTCACCTGTAGTATTCTAGGATATACTGAACCTCCTCCTGCACCACGCTCATTTTCTGGTAAATCGAGTTTAAATGAAATAATAGGTTTCATTAATTCACCTTTCATAATCATATAAACCTGAACCGGTATTTTGGTTTTTAGCGTGGCATCATCTTCTCTGTTCATCAGGTCGATCGGTGCTGCATTTACTTCATACAAAGCAGATAGATTCACATTGGCAGACATTGGATCACCTGTCCAAACGATAGTACTTCCTTTAACTAATTTAAATTCTTTTTTACCCAATGCACTAACCGATATCCCAAAAACACCATCATTGATTTCATATCGGCCTGTCATGCTTATTTTACCACTAGGATCCATTGTTGCTGTTAAGTCTGCATCTCCTCTAACCTTCAATGCATCTCCGTTAGCCGGATCGATTACCACATTCAGCTCTGCTTCAGGATCGACTTCAATATCTGCGGTAAGGTTAATTCCCTTGATAGGTGCTTTATTTATACTGTCTGCCTTCAGCGCTTTTTGTCCGTTATAAGGAGCCACATCAGCATCAATATATTGTACAATACCTTCCTGATCTATTACAGAAGGATCGGCAGTTGGCATTGCAAAAAAGAACTTGGTTCCTTTTTCTACCTTAACCGTCATGTTTACATCAGGCTGATTCATATCACCCCTGACCTTAATATTACTAGTCAGGAATACGGTACCATAAATCAACTCATTATCCGCGGAGGTAGAGTTTAACGCCCTGAAATTATTTGTCTTAATGTCCATATTGAACTTAAAGTTCGTATAGTCAGTAGTTAAGATGCCGCCGTTGATTGTCGCCCTTTTATTGAGTGAATCAATTATCGTAAAGTTGTTGAAATTTACGCCCTGATCCGTAAAGCTGATTGTTTCATTTGGCATTCTTAAATAAGAGTTTACATAGGTTGCATTAAAAGCTACCTGGTTAAATTTCACATCTCCCAATACTTTAGGCTTCGCTACTGCCCCGGTAACTGTCAGTTGACCAGTTACGGTTCCAGAACCCTGTTTGATCTGTCCCATAGAAACACTTTCCAGTGATTTCATGTCGATTTTATCTATATTCACCTTTAAGTCCAAAGCACTTTCTCTCTTCGTATAATAAAAGCCATTTACCCTTAATTCATGAACGCCGGTTAAAGCAATATTAGTTTCAAAGGCGTCTGCAGTATTGTTATTCACCGCTATACGTAAAGTGCCCAGCTGATCTTTCTGGTAACGCAACCGGTCGACAGTCATGTTCGCTTCAAATTTAGGACTGGTCATTAATTCTTTTACATCCACTGTACCGTTAATTACTCCGCCTACTAAAGCACTGTCCTGCGCTGCAAACTTAGTCAGTGTTTCTATTCTGAAATCTTTAAACTCTACTTTGAGCGGGGAGTTAGGTGTAGCATTCAAACTATTGATGCTCAGTAACTGGTTGTCCTTACTCAGGTTAAACTGATTGGCCAGGATGCCTGAAGCACCAAACTGTATATAATTTTCTGGTGATACCGCCCATTTCTCGTAGTCCAGCAATAACTTATTCGGGTCAAAACTGAAGCGGAAATTTTTATCCATTGATTTGAAAGTACCTCCAAGCATATATTTGTCTTTCAGCTTGCTGTCCCTCAAAAAGATGTTCACGCCAAGCACATTATTATCTGCCTGGCCGCTTAACTCTGTATTGTACAAGGCCAGTGAAGGACTCTGTACATGTCCTACCAGTAACTTATAATTCAGCTGCTGGTTAGCATTATCAACAGTTAACTTCGTGCTGTCTACCTTATAATCGCCATAAACTACCTGAGGGAACCATGCATTCATGATCAGGCTGTCCTTTTGCGTGTCCAGCAAACCGCTGATCCGTGAAGGAGAGAAGGTAGTTAATGTCGGCACAAACTGCTTGAGTAGTTTACTATTGTAAATATTCATGCTGAACCTGAATCGCTGCTCGGGGATTTTAGTAACCACGCCAAAGGCATAATACTTATTGATCTGGTTGATCATTGCTGCAGCCAGGTTAGTCAGTTGATATTTACCATCCACCCTTGCACTCAGTATCTCAGATTTCAGGCTAATCAGGTTATGATTTGCATCAGCTTCCGAATGTACATCTATCGTATCCACATTGATCCGCTGACCATCTTTCACTACCTGTAGTCCCCTGATGCTCACATCGCCGTTCAGGTAATCAGGATCAGCAGTTTTAATATCCGCTTTCACCAGACCAGCCAATGAAAGTTGGGTCGGACTAAAATTCAGTTGCTGCAGGTTTACCTGCTTCAAATTCAGGTCAGCCTTTATTGCCGGATATTTGCCAGCCATGTTTACTAAAGCAGTAAGGTTGAAATTGGCATTGCTATCGGCCATATTACTTTTCAGGTTTAATTTCTGAGCAGCATAAGTTCCATTTAGTACTAAATTCCTGTAAGTATATTTATTATAATAAGCACTTACCACCTGTCCGTTTAATTTGACATTGGCCGTTTTTGCATCCAGTCCGGTTCCGTTAACTTTCGCTTTAACGGTTATCCTTCCTAAAGTGGGCTGCATTTTTATTAACCTGCCCACGTTGAAATTATTCAGGTTGATATCTGCCGTATAACTTTCTTTTCCTTTAGGCCCTTTCATTGAAGCCAGCAATTTTGCCGATCCCATGTCCGTATTGATATTAAAACCGGTATTGAAATTGGTCATTGAGCCTTTGAATTTACCATTAGCTACAATCCTGTTAGGAAGCTCTATATTTGCAGGCAGCGATTTTTTAGGGATGACTACCAACAGATCTCCTTTAGATAAAGAGAAACGTTTGATGTTCAGGTCAAGGAAAGTCTTATTTACATCAGGCAAACCCTTAACTGTACCGGTAACATCTATATTTGTACTCTTTAGTCCGCTGATCTGCAATTGAGGGATCACGAGGTTATTCATGTAGCCGTTAACTTTCGCGTTGATCTTAATCTTTTCATTCCTGTAATTCGCAGGTACGGCATCACTGAAATAGGTAGCATCTTTTAAGCCCAGAACAGAGTTTTTGACCTGCAATGATAATTTCACACGTTCAGGATGTTTTGTTAAATCTTCCAGCGAAGTATAATTCAGCTCTGTATTATTTTCAATATTTGTATTGGGCGTTTTAAAAATTAGGTCATTAATTTTGACCATTTTATCATTATAAACCACATCTCCCTGCAGTTTTGAAAGTTCGAAACCACTTTTTTCTTTTAGTGTTCCACTTTTCACGTTTACTTTAATGCCAGCCGTACTGTATGAAAGTGCTTCAGCTTCAAGTCCCAGGTTATTTATTTTAAGGTGGTTAAAGTCCATTCCTTTTGGAGTGGGTTTGGCACCCAGATTATCAAACTGTATATTGTTTTCTGCAAGATTAAGTTTACCAACCAGTATAGCCATTGCCGATGGTTTGGTAGTGGCTACAGTATCGGCTCCTTTTACCGGTGCGGCAGGTTTGAATGCGAACAGGATGTTGGATTTTTTCAGTGTCGCATCATCCAGTTTAATATCAGTTTTTGTAAGATCAGCAAGAAGTTTGGTCAGCGTTAACTCATTCACATCCAGATCTGCTCTTGTATCAGAAAGCATATCATCATACTTGATCTTCACATTATTCAGTGCGATATCCTGCACTTCAACTAATGGTAATTTTCCTGTTTCGGACTTAGCGGTATCCAGACTTTCTTCTACTACTGCAGCAAGTTTTGTGAGGGGCTTCTGCTGCAAATACTTTAGTGAAGTATTCTTTAATATCAGATCCTTAATCACATAATGCTGATTGGCCATATCAAAGTCCTTGATATTGGTTTTAAATTCGCCCAATTTTACATTTACATCATTACCAATTACATCATCTCTGAATACAATTCCAATATCCGTAAGACTGATTTTATTTACCGAGAACTTCATCGTTGAAGTTGTATCTTTCTGTACCTGATCCTCTGGTTTTTTCTGCTCAGACATGAATGCGTCAATCAGGAATTGATAGTTAAAAGTCGTGTCCGGATCAATCCTGGTCACATTTGCCCTTAATTTCTCCAGCTCAATACTATTGATCTCTACTGTATTTTTAAGCAGCTTAAATAAGCTGATATCCACTGAAAGTTTTTGTGCGTAGAGTAAGGTATCACCCTTTTTGTCAGCCATATAAAACTTGTTCAGCACTACATCTTTTGGAAGCGCAATTTTGATACTTTCGAGGCTGACTTCAGTATGGGTTTTATTTTTCAGGTAATTGATTGCTTTACCTTTGACGAAGTTTTGAACAGCCGGAACGTTTAAAGATACGGCGATGGCTACTACCAGCATAATGACGATGGCAAAGACCCACAAAACAACCTTTAAACTTTTGCGTACGTATTTATTCAATGTGATGTGAATTTTAAGTTTTTAATATGGAAAACGCTAACTAAAACCATGCCATGCTGGTTTATTCTTTCAATACTACAAGAGGGCTGGGATTTTGTTTAATTAATTTAAAACTTTGTTCAATATATTTTGCTTGCTTCGGGGCAGGGGTGTGAATTTTAAATCTTATATTAGATGCCCAATATAAAAATGCCAGCATAAATCTGATATTTTCACGATTGCTGCCTGATTCTGATACCTATGATAAATAAATTAAACTTTTCCATTTCATACGAGGCATATGACCAACTCGATGAGCTGGAAATGAAAGACCAGCTGCTGTGTGCGGCGGCTGAAAAGGCATTGCAAAGCTCTTACTCGCCCTATTCAAACTTTAAAGTTGGGACAGCTGTAAGGCTGGCCGACGGACAAATTATATTAGGCAGTAACCAGGAAAACCTGGCTTACCCCTCAGGTCTGTGTGCAGAGCGCGTTGCCTTGTTTACCATTGGTGCGGCTTATCCGGATTCCCTTATTGAAAGTATGGTAATTACTGCGCATACCGATAATTTCAAAATTGTACAGCCGGTTACTTGCTGTGGCGCCTGTTTACAGGTGATGTCTGAATTTGAACAAAAGCAGAAAAAAGAAATAGCAATTATATTCTACTGTATCGGCGGACAGATACTCAAAGTGAAAGGCGTTAAAAGTTTGCTTCCTTTTGCATTTGTAGAGGACCGCCTGGCGAAATAGACTGAATTTTAGCCAGATAATCCATTTAGTCACAAACTGTGGGAAAATTGTGTTCCCAAAATTTCACAGGATGCCTTATATTTACAGCATCCAACAATTTTCTTAATGAGCGACGAATTAGATAATAACGTAAACGAAGAGACAAAACATAACGTAATTCCTATTAATGGTTTGTACGAAAACTGGTTCCTCGATTATGCCTCTTATGTAATTTTGGACCGTGCCGTACCCCATATTAATGACGGTTTAAAACCTGTTCAGCGGAGGATTATGCACTCCCTGAAAGAGATGGACGACGGACGTTTCAATAAGGCGGCTAACGTTATCGGAAATACGATGAAGTATCACCCGCATGGGGATGCTTCTATTGGCGATGCGATGGTGCAGATAGGGCAGAAAGATCTGCTGATTGACTGTCAGGGTAACTGGGGAGATCCGATTACGGGCGACAGTGCCGCGGCACCGCGTTATATTGAAGCACGTTTATCTAAGTTTGCAAATGAGGTGGTATTTAATTCGGATACTACGATCTGGCAGCTGAGTTATGACGGACGTAACAATGAGCCGCTTACTTTACCAGTTAAGTTCCCTTTGTTGTTGGCACAGGGAGCGGAAGGTATTGCAGTAGGGCTTGCAACGAAAGTAATGCCGCACAACTTTATCGAGCTGCTGGATGCTTCGATAGAGATTTTACAAGGCAACAGACCTAATATCCTTCCCGATTTCTTTACCGGTGGTATGGCAGATTTTTCTGCCTATAATGAAGGAATGCGTGGTGGTAAAGTGCGGGTGCGTGCCAAGATCACTGAAAAAGATAAAAAGACACTGGTTATTACTGAAATTCCTTACAGTACAACAACCGGCTCTGTAATAGATAGTATCCTGTCTGCTAATGATAAGGGTAAAATCAAGATTAAAAAGATCGAGGATAATACTGCGGCGCACGTAGAAATTGTGATTCAGCTGGCTCCGGGTATCTCTCCGGATGTGACTATTGACGCTTTATATGCTTTTACCTCATGCGAAGTTTCCATCTCTCCTAATACCTGTATTATTAAAGATGATAAACCTCAGTTCCTGAGCGTAAATGATATCCTGACCCAAAATACGCAGAATACTAAAAACCTGCTGAAACAGGAGCTGGAGATTAAACTGCATGAGCTGCAGGAGAAGATCTTTTTCAGTTCATTGCTGAAGATATTTATCCAGGAAGGGATGTACAAACATCCTGACTATGAAAACTCGAATAACTTTGAACGGGTAACGGAAGTTTTAAATGGTTTATTTGCTCCATTTGCCGAACAGTTATACCGGGAAATTCAGCCAGAAGATTTGAAGAAACTGATTGACAAACCGATGAGCAGCATCACACGTTTTGATGTGAAAAAGGCGGACGATCAGATGAAATCATTGGCCGATGAGATCAAGGTCGTTAAAAACCATCTTCGTCACTTAACGGAATATGCCATAGCATGGTTTCAGCGGCTAAAGGATAAATATGGTAAAGGCCGGGAACGTAAAACTGAGATTCGCTTATTTGACAGGGTAGAAGCTTCTAAAGTGGCTCTGGCAAATGTTAAAGTATATATGAACCGTGAAGACGGATTTGTTGGAACAGGATTAAAAAAGGATGAGTTTATTGCAGACTGTTCCGATCTGGATGATATCATTGTTTTCCGGGAAGATGGCAAGTGTATCGTTTCCAAAGTAGCTGACAAACAGTTTGTGGGTAAGGGAATTATCCATGCGCAGGTTTTCAAGAAAAATGATGAACGTACGATCTATAACCTGATCTATAAAGATGCGGCCAGTGGTGTTTCTTATATCAAGCGTTTTGCTGTAATGGGCGTAACGCGTGATAAGGAATACGACCTCACAAAAGGCAGTAAAGGTTCCAAAATACTGTATTTTACACCTAATCCTAACGGGGAGGCAGAAATTATTACGGTAATGCTGAAACCACATACCAAGCTGAAAAAACTGCAGTTTGATATTGATTTCGCTGATATCGCTATTAAAGGTCGTGCTTCGCAGGGAAATATAGTTTCTAAATATCCGATTAAAAAGATTTTGCTGAAAAGCAAAGGTGTTTCTACCTTATCGGGTCTTAAAATCTGGTATGATAGCCTGCTGAGACGATTGAATGTTGATGGCAGAGGTAAATACCTGGGCGAATTTGATGGAGATGACAAAATCCTGCAGGTGCATAAGGAGGGATGGTACGAACTGAGTTCATTTGAGCTGAGTAACCATTTTGATGCCGACCTGCTGCTGATCCAGAAGTTTGATCCGGAAAAACCATTTGGCGTGGTACATTACGAAGGAAAAGCCAAAAACTACTATATCAAAAGGTTTGTGTTTGAACCAATTGCTATAGGAAGAAAACAAACGCTGATTAGTGAAGAGACAGGATCTAAATTCCTGTACCTGACGGGTAATCCTGAAGCAACTTTAACTGTTGATCTGCTGAAGGGTAAAACGCAGATTCCGGAAACCATCGAGATTCTGCTAACTGATTTCATAGACGTCAAAGGGATTAAAGCCAATGGAAACAGGTTAAGTCAGCATGACGTGAAGAACATCAGTATTTCAAACCATGAAGAGCAGGAAGCTGCGCTGGATGAAGAAACTACTGAGGAAAGTGCTGATCAGGCAGATGAAAATGACAATACAGAAAGTGGTAACGACACATCAGCTGGTGTGATGGTAGAAACTGAGTTAGATGCGGAGTCTGATGAGCGTAATGATGATACTGGGTCTATAGAAGAAGATACTGCAGCCGATGATGAAGTAGGATCTGCGGAAGAAGTATTACCTGAAGTGAAAGAAGAAGCGGTTGAAGAAAAGCCTGAAATCATTGAGCCTCAGGAAGAAATTGATGTTCCTAAAATTAAAGCACCTAAGGTGAAGGCTGAAACTCCCGTTCTACCTAAAGAAGATAAGGAGACGGAAGTAGAGTTGAAAGTGACGGAGAAGGAAACAAGTAAGACCTTAGCAGAAGATAAGGCTGAAGCTCCCGAAGCTAAATCACAAAAACCCGAAGCGACAACTAATGAGCAGGAGGTAAAGGCTGAGGAAGCTAAAGCTCCCGTAGTAAAAAAGAAAAAATGGGACGATGCCAAGAGCAAAGTAACCAAAGAAAATAAGCCCAATAAAGACATCAAACTGGAGATTACTAATCCGGATGATGTTGATATTGACGATAAAGGACAGCTGGGTTTGTTTTAATTGAAAAAAAATTAACCACAATAAGAGTCTATCTGGATACATTTGCTTATGAGTCCATTAGAGAATGTCGTTGTACCTGATGAGGTTGTCATGAGTAAGATCTATATGATCCGGGATCAAAAGGTAATGCTGGATAGGGATCTCGCTAAGCTATATGGCGTAGAGACTAAAGTCTTAAAACAGGCGGTACGGCGTAACATAGCCCGTTTTCGGAAGACTTTATGTTTGAAATGACTAAAGAAGAACTGGAGAATTGGAGGTCACAAAATGTGACCTCCAAAGAAGATCGTCAGGGATTGCGATATATGCCTTTTTGTTTCACCGAACAGGGAGTGACGATGTTGTCTTGTGTACTGAACAGTGAAAGAGCTATCCATGTCAATATCCAGATCATTCGTATCTATACCCGTATACGTGAAATGGTACTGCTTCATAAAGACGTATCATTGCTGGTGGAGCAGGTTGAAAAGAAGCTCCTTAAGCAGGATCAGAAAATAGAGGTATTGTTTACTTATCTGAGTAAATTCATTGAAAAGGAAGAGCAGCCAAGAAGAGAGATTGGCTTTATGCGCAAAGGTAAATAATCCTCGCCCCATCACCTATAGGCTTTACTGCCGGAGAAGAACCGGCCCAACAAATAACCCATTATACAACAGCCCTCAAAATTTGTCGTAATAAAATACTTTACCACATTTAGTTTTCCATTGACTGCGCTTGTGAACTTTCCTGTGCAATATTTATATATTTTGATAATGGAGAAAGTGTTCCGTGGGTGCACTTGGGATCTAAGTACAATAAAATTTTGCGGCAATTAAATATTGAATTTGATTTAGACCTATATGTACTTCCTAACAAGGAAGGATAACTCGAATTGCTAATTTAATGTCTCAGATTTTCTAATTATTTTTCAGCAGC
>Ga0247812_10002053_pt1 | contig 11359 bp, 11 predicted proteins | sample UWRJL149409B1_FD_178011 | JGI IMG/M metagenome (GOLD analysis project Ga0247812, IMG submission 178011) | Plant litter microbial communities from Arlington Agricultural Research Station in Wisconsin, United States - UWRJ-L149-409B-1 | ecosystem: Environmental > Terrestrial > Plant litter >...
GCTTATATTCTACACAAAAAATGGTTTGGGAACCTTGCAGATAAGAAAGTTTTAGATTTGGGGTGTTTCTCTGGGAATTATTGGTCAATGTATTTGGCTGAAAACGCAAAGGAATATTTAGGAATAGATTTAAGTAACGTTGCCATTGAAAAACTTAATTTAAAACTGAAACAATTCCCCAATGCTGAGGCAAAAGCCGTTGATTTTCTTTCTGATGAGTTTACATCCAATGATTTTGATTTGATTTATGCTTATGGCGTTTTGCATCATTTCGAGAATACGACAATTTTAATTGATAGATTAAATGAAAAATTAAATTTGGGTGGCGAAATTATTAGTTACGATCCTCTTGAAACAAGTTTACCCATAAAATTTTTAAGAACTCTTTATAGACCATTTCAATCTGATGCTGCGTGGGAATGGCCATTTACACGAAAAGTTTATTACCAATTTCAAAATTCCTTTGAAATAATTGAAAGAAGAGGAGTCTTAGGAAAAGCTAAATGGATTGCAATCATAAATATGTTACCAATTTCAAATGAAAAAAAGAAGTCAATTGGACAAAGATGGCACAAAGAAGACTGGGATTACTCTAAAACTTCTGAATCAGTTTTGTTTAGTTGTATGCATATAACAATGTTGATGAAGAAAAAGATATAATTTCGATCAAGTTCTTATAGCTTATAAATCAAATTACTTAATATGAAATTCGCAATCATTACTCATGTTCATCACATACAAGCAGATAATCAATATTTTGGTTATGCTCCATATGTTAGTGAAATGAATATATGGCTTAAGTATGTGGATGAGGTTATTGTTGTAGCACCATTAGTAAAAGTAAATCCTACACCAATTGACTTGGCTTATCATCATCAAAGAATTAATTTTATAAGGGTTCCGGATTTTAGTTTTACCAATTTTAAAAATAATTTCAGTGCAATATTCAAATTGCCAATAATTTTATGGAAGACGTTTTGGGTAATGAAATATGCAGATCACATACATTTGAGATGCCCGGGGAATATGGGATTAATAGGTTGTATACTTCAGATTTTTTTTCCGAATAAAACAAAAACAGCAAAATATGCTGGAAACTGGGATCCGAAAAGTAAACAGCCATGGACCTACAAATTGCAAAAAAAAATCTTGAGTAATTCTTTTTTGACTCGAAATATGAAAGTTTTAGTTTATGGAGATTGGAATAATCAATCCCAAAATATAAAATCTTTTTTTACGGCAACTTATTCAGATAGTGAAAAAAAGTTTGTTGAAAAAACAGGCTTTAATTCAATTGTTGAATTCATATTTGTGGGAAGTCTGGTTTCAGGAAAAAAACCAATGTATGCCATAAAATTAGCAGAAAAATTGATTCAAAATGGAGAGAATGTTATACTAAATTTGTATGGTGATGGAATTGAGAAGACAATTATCGAGGATTACATTAAATTTAATCAACTGGAAAAAAATGTTTTTTTGCAAGGAAATCAAAATAGAGAAAAGGTAAAAGAAGCTTATCAAAAAAGTCATTTTGTAATTTTACCATCTAAAAGTGAAGGCTGGCCAAAAGCAATTGCTGAAGGAATGTTTTGGGGATGTGTTCCTATCGCAACTTCAGTTTCCTGTGTTCCGTATATGCTTGATTATGGTAATAGAGGGGTATTATTGGAGATGGATTTAAAAGGAGATGTTGTTAAAGTTGAAAAAATCCTAATCAATGAAAACGATTTTTTTTCTAAAAGTCAACTAGCAAGTGATTGGTCACAAAATTATACAACTGATATTTTTGAAGAAGAAATTAAAAAGCTTTTAGAAAAATGAGAATTGTACAAATTATAGATTCATTAGAGCCTGGTGGTGCAGAACGTATGGCGGTTAATTACGTTAATGCCTTAGCAAAAAAGATAGAATTTTCAGGATTAGTAACAACCAGGCATGAAGGATTGCTTTTGAATCAAATAGATAAAAAAGTTTCATATTTATTTTTGAATAAAAGGAAAATAATTGATTTTCAGGCTGTTTTAAGATTGAGAAAATATATTAAAGAAAATAAGGTAGATATAATCCATGCCCATAGTTCGTCATTTCTTATTGCGATTTTAGTAAAGTGTACTTTTCCACGCATTAAAATTATATGGCATGATCACTACGGCATTTCTCAGGATCTGGAGGCAAGGAGAAATTTAATTTTAAAATTTTTTTCTCGTTTTTTTAGCGGAAGTATAGCTGTAAATTCAGCCTTAAAAAAATGGGCAATGTCTTGTTTATATTGTTCGAATGGTATCTATCTCCCCAATTTTATTGAATTTTCTTCTAAATCAGATGAATCAATTATCCTAAAAGGTACAGACGGAAAGAGAATCATCTGTGTGGCAAATTTACGATTTCAAAAGAATCACAATCTATTAATAGAGGCGGCCGTTATAATAAAAAAACAATTTCCCGACTGGACTTTTCATCTGCTTGGAAAAGATTTTCACGATTCTCATTCTGAAAAACTATTTCAAAAAGTTAAATATTTGAAACTTGAAGAAACTATTTTTTTTTACGGAGCAGTACATAATACCAGATCTGCTTTAGAGCAAGCTGATATTGCTGTACTATCATCATTATCCGAGGGGCTTCCATTAGCACTTTTAGAATATGGATTGTATAAATTAGCAGTTGTAAGTACAGATGTGGGAGAAATTCCACAAATAATAGCTTCAGATAAAGAAGGAATTTTGGTAGAATCAAATGATGCAAATCAATTGGCTTCCGGAATTGAAAAATTCATAATAGACAAAGTTTACAGGAAGGATGTAGGTTTGAACTTATATAATAAAGTCACACTGGAATATGGTGAAGACGTTGTTGTTAATGAGTATCTTTCGTGGCTGAAATATTTGTAGCTGAGGTTTAAATAGTAAAATAAATGAAAATTAAATTATCCTATACCTACCTTCTTTTGATCCATGCAGCCTTAGCATTGGTAGTCTTCATTATTCCATTTTTGTCTAAAGTTTATGCACTTTTAATTCCGGTAATTGGGGTTTTAATTGTAATACGAAATAAAAACAGAAATAATGAAGTCCTTTTAGTGGCAGCGTATATGGTTGGAATTGAAGTTTTCTTACGTATGACGGGCGGTAATTTTAATAATGAATACGTCAAAGTAGGTGTTGTTTTTTTTATGCTTGTAGGTATGTTATATAGTAACTTTTCTACAGCAGCATTTTTTTATTGGTTTTTCCTTATTTTATTGATTCCGGGAGTTTTGATAACTAGTATGACAGATCACTATAATCTTGATGTTAAGAAAATTTTGGTTTTTAATTTATCAGGCCCAATTTGTTTGGCCATTTGTGCTATATATATGTATAAGAGAAAAGTTTTATTTTCAGATTTGCAAAATATTATGCTGTTAATGGGTTTGCCAATTATTACAACTACCGTCTATCTATTTTTATATAATCCTAGTGTAAAAGATGTAGTAACGGGAACAGGTTCAAATTTTGAAACCTCTGGAGGCTTTGGGCCAAATCAAGTAGCCACTATTTTGGGATTGGGAATTTTTATTTTTTTTACGCAATTGGTATTATTTTCAAAATCCAAAAAATATATAGTTCTAAACGGATTTTTATTACTTTTTGTAAGTTATAGGGGGATTGTGACTTTTTCCAGGGGAGGAGTCATTACCGGAGTTATTATGATTGCATCTTTTTTAGCCTTGATGTATCTACATTCTAATGCGAAAAGTAAAGCAAAACTTGGAATCGTAATTATCCTAACTTTTTTAATGGGTCTGGGTACCTGGACATATAGTTCTTTACAAACATCCGGTCTTATCGATAAGCGCTATTCTAATCAGGATGCTTTAGGGAGAACTAAAAAAAGTGTCTTAACCGGAAGGGAAGAAATTATGGATGCTGAAATAAAACTGTTTTTAGATAATCCAATATTAGGTGCGGGAGCAGGAATGGGAAAAGAATTGCGAAAGGATTCGTTGGGTTACGAGATCACTTCCCACAATGAAATCACACGTATGCTAAGTGAACATGGTTTGTTTGGTATTTTTGGATTGCTAATTCTTTTAATAACACCTTTAGTTCTCTTCATCAACAATAGACAACACTTTTACTTTTTATCTTTCTTTTTCTTTTGGCTATTGACTATAAACCATGCTGCGATGCGTACAGCAGCTCCTGCTTTTGTTTATGCTTTAGCACTTCTTTCTGTTCAAGTCAAAATTCCTCAAAAAGCAGAAGATTCAAGGGGTTAAATTCTTTTTTTTAAATACATTTGTTTGCCCCCAAATTAAAAAAATGAATCCCATGGTTTCAAATAGAAAAATGCATTTCGAAATTTCAGAAAGGAAAGTACTACTTCGGCTTTTCGACATTGTTTTTGTTTTGTCAGCTTTATTTTCTTTGAATTTTTTATTTGAGGTTCAGTATTTCAATTTAGATCCGGCACATTATTTTAGACCAATTATGTTAATTGTATACCTGACTATTTTTGGCGCCATTTTCGAAATGTACAATCTTCAGGTTGCCAGTAATCAGTTTCAGATACTTCGCAGTGTTGTTCTTACTACGACGACTGCAGTTTTAGTTTATTTATTTACACCCATTTTATCACCAGAATTGCCAAAAAAACGATTGGTTATTCTGGTTTTTTATTTTACGATTCTTGGAGCATTATTAGCCTGGAGATATTTTTATGTATATTTTTTAGCGTCACACCGTTTTTCTCAAAACGTAGTTTTGATCTGTGATCGAAATCAGGTTGAGGAATTGGTTTTAGGACTTGAAAATGTTGATCCTCATTATAAAATTATTGGTTTTGTAAGCTCCGATTCTGTCGGTCAGAATGATTTAGATATTCATTATGTGAAGGAAATTCAGAAGAATGACTTAGAGCTTTTTGTGAGAAAGAATAATATTTCGGAAATTGTAATAGCATCTCAAAAAACAGATGGAATTACGGCCGATTTATACCAACAATTGTTACATTTATTGGAGTCTGGAAATATTATCCGTGAATACACACAAGTATACGAAAGCAAAACACAGCGTATCCCTGTGCATTATATTTCAAGGGATTTTTATCGTTTTTTCCCTTTTAGCAGAAGCAATAGTAATAAATTGTATTTGTTTTTGATTCGCTTTATTGAGTTTTCACTCTCTTTTATTGGTCTAATTATTTGTATCGTTTTTATCCCATTTATATTCATAGGAAACCTTCTGGCTAATAAAGGAAGTTTGTTTTACACTCAGGAACGTGTTGGGAAACATGGTGTTATTTTTAAGATCTATAAGTTTAGAACAATGGTCAAAAATTCTGATGTTAATGGTCCTTTTGCTTCTTCTAATGACAAACGAGTAACTCCCTTTGGTAAATTTATGCGTAAGTCCAGAATAGATGAACTTCCTCAGTTTTTCAATGTTGTAATAGGTGATATGGCAGTTATTGGCCCTAGGCCGGAACGTCCTTATTTTGTAAATGAAATTGCTAAAGTGATGCCTTTTTATGAAACAAGACACGTCGTTAAGCCAGGACTTACTGGCTGGGCACAGGTTAATTATTCTTATGGAGAATCGATCGAGGAAAGTTTAATAAAACTGCAATACGATCTCTACTACATCAAACATCGAAGCGTATTTCTGGATTTAAGTATCACGCTTAAAACGATTACTACAGTTTTATTTTATCGCGGACAGTAAACTTAAATAATAATCGGAATGCGTTTTTTGTTTCTGATCGCAATTCTTACTAAAACAAAACCGCTTGTTATAATCATTGGTAAGACAATTAAAAAATGCGCTTTGTTGATCATAAAAATTGAATATACAATCAAAAAGATTAAATGTAAAACCGCAAATCTATAGGTCCACCTTTTATTTTTTGCAATGGATAAAAGAATCAAAACCAATAAAAGAGGACTGAATAATAGCACATTATAATTCAACGCCAATTCCTGGTGAAAAGAATAAAACCCCACAACTACAAAGAAGATTCCCATTAAAGATAAAATCGAAAGATAGATTTTGTCTATTATTTTATTATGTGCCAAAACTACAAAGGCCAGTATAAAAAGATAAGTGTAGACATTATTCCACAATGATATCGGGGTTTCTTTTTCAAAAAGAAGTAATGTTTTGCTTTTACCGGCTAAAGGCCTATTTTCAAATTTTACTTTTTCTAAATTATTTTTCAACTCAAAAGGCAAAAATATTCTGGTTCCTAATTGATCAACTTTTGTTCCGAAAATAATACTGGTTCCCAATTGCTCATAAAAATGCCCGTTGAAATAAGGAAATAATATAGAGCGATACGTAATGTCTGTATCTTCTTTTTTAACAATTACATTTTCATTTAAAGTCGCATTGATAACATCAACAACCATGGAAGTGCAGTTTTTATCAATAAATTTGTAGGTGTAATAACGGTCATCAGAAAATATCGTTGCATTTAATTTGTCGAAAAGCTGTTGTTTCATTTCTGGCGAAATAAGTAATTCCTGCTCAAAAACACTTCTTTTTTCATAAGTGTAATCATTTATAAAATCACCAAAAGAATGGGCAGTCGCCAAATATTGCAAGTCACCTTTGGCAAATTTGGCAACAAAATTCGGTGTTCTAAAATCGAATGTACCATAGTTATACACTACATCAATATTCTTGGCTGGATCAGCTATTCTAATAGCAGTATGTCCAAAAAACGAATAGGATTCATTGCCAAGTCCACAAGTAAGTATACTTACTTTGGCATCTTTTGATAAAGGTAAATTTTGGCTGAAACCAATAAAACTTAGTAATAATAGTAAACTAAAAAGTGTTTTTTTGAAAATGACATTTTTCATGACTTAAAATTTAAGAAGTTTAATGGTTTGTAAAAAATTATCTAAAGATACCTAAATCTACTTTTAAAGAAAAAATATTCGAATATAAGGCCGTACTTTGATTTCCTAAATCGGTTAGAGCATAATCAATCTGAATGCCTTTGTATTTAAATCCTAATCCAATATTAGGCTGAAAATTTACTTTTTCAGTATTGTCCAATTGCATTACGTTCTGGAAATTTCCAGCTCCTGCTCTTAGAAAAACCAAATCAGTATATCCAAATTCAAAACCAACTGCAGGATCTATACTCACTATTTTTGATGAAATTATATCGTTTGTCTGCTCAAAACGCATGTTTAGATTTGTCGCAACCATAAGACTGTAGTCGTTATGGAAATCAAATGTTTTTGAAACTCCTAATTGTGCTTTTGGTAAAGTAATCTCTGTACTTTCTGGCAATTCATTATTTTCTCCCGGAATAGCATTGGCAATTTTTGCATATTCTTCTTCATCAATATTCCAGACATTATATGTTGTGGTAATATCACGAAGCATCAATCCAAATTTCCAGTCATTTCGCTCAAATTGTAATCCGATATCAAAACCGAAACCCCAGGAATTAGCAAATTCTCCAATAATTCTCCGGATAACTTTTGCGTTTACACCATATTGAAATCCTTCTACAGGTAATTTTCTTGCATACGAAAAAGTAAAACCATAATCTGCCGTCGAGAACAAACGAATTCGGTTGTAATCAATATTTCCCTGGCTGTCTATTAATTCGGTTGTGTCCATGATATCATCAACTCCAAAACGAATCATCGAAATACCCCAGGCACTTCTATCATCAATCGGGCTTGCATATCCTATATAATCATACTGGGCAATATTAGCGAAATAATTGGCATGCATTAAAGAGATCTGATGATCTTCAAGATGTGTAAGACCAGCAGGATTCCAGTAAACAGCATTTACGTCATTAGTTGAAGCAACAACGGCACTCGACATTCCTAATGCAGCTGCGTCGACTCCAATATTCATAAATTCATTCGAATATTTCCGAACAGTTTGTGCATATTGTTGCGTGCAGCTCCAAAATAATAAAAGCAGTAAGGTTTTCTTCAACGTATATTTTTTTGCAGACTGAGGCCTGTTTTAATTTTTATCAAAAATATAATATTTTACCCATCTAATTTATTCCTTTTGAGAAATATTGCGAAAGTCAAAATTTCAAATAAAAAACTCTTTAAAAAACGGCTTATACATGCAGTTATTATACTAAATTTGTTCCTCACCATTATCAAATTTTATAAAGATGAATATTAAAAAACACATTCCTAACTTAATTACATTAATCAATCTTTTCTGCGGTTGTATTGCGGTTGTTTTTATTTCTGAAGCCAATTATGAAATGGCTTTTTATATGGTGTGTTTAGGAATCTTTTTTGATTTTTTTGATGGTTTTTTTGCCCGATTGTTCAAAGTGTCAAGCCCGCTTGGATTGCAATTGGATTCTTTGGCAGATATGGTAACCAGTGGTGTTGCACCCGGTTATGTGATGTATAGTTTGTTTACAAACAGTGCTCATGAATTGGGAAATAATCCGGCGATCCCGTTTTTAGGATTTATCGTGACTTTAGGTTCATGTTACCGATTAGCAAATTTTAATATCGACACTCGTCAAACAGATTCTTTTATTGGTTTACCAACACCTGCAAATGCATTGTTTATTTTGAGTTTGCCTTTAGTTTTGAAATTTTCTGATTCTTTAATGATGTTGGAAATCTTAACTAATCAATGGGTTTTATTGTTAATTACATTATGTAGCGCTTATATTTTGAATGCTGAAATTCCTTTATTTTCATTAAAAATAAAGAAATTTAGTTTTAAGGAAAATGCACTTCAAATTGTGTTTTTGATTGTGTCTGTTTTAATGGTGCTTTTGTTGCATTATATCGCTATTCCGTTAATTATCATTTTTTATGTGTTGTTGTCAGTTGTCAATAATATGTTTTTGAAAAAGTAGTTTTATTCGAATGGCAAGAAAAACGACAAGACGAACTTCTTATTCCAGAAAAACGCAACCCACTCGTTCTGCTTTTAGCAAAGTGATTCGCTTTGTGGTATTCTCATTTTTAGCAATTCTTTTCTTGGGAACTATTTACCATTACAGGGCTGGATTGTCGTATTATCTCGGTTTTAAATCGGATAAAGTTTTAGATGAAGATGCCGTTGATAAACACCTTTCTGATGTTCGAAATATTCAGGTTTTAGAGAATCACAAAGGAAAAGTGATTGGTATTGATGTATCTGAATTTCAGGGAAAAGTAGACTGGGATGATATTGAGATTTTAGAAGAAAAATACCCGGTGCAATTCGTATTTATTAGGGCCACTGCCGGAAATGATCGTGTTGACAGGCAGTTCAAACGCAATTGGGATGGTGCAAAAGAGAATAAAATTATGCGTGGGGCCTATCATTATTATCGTCCAAACGAAAATTCGATCGAGCAGGCAAATCTTTTTATTAAAACCGTAAAATTGCAAAAAGGTGATTTACCACCCGTTTTAGATATTGAAAGATTACCCAAGAATCAACCTTTGGATAGTTTAAAAAAAGGTCTAAAAAGATGGTTGACTAAAGTCGAAAAGCATTATCAGGTTCGCCCGATAATCTATACAGGTGAAAGATATTATGATGACTTTCTAAAAGAGGAATTCAGTGAATATTTATTTTGGATTGCGAATTACAATTTCTACAGAGAAAAAATCGAAGATGATTGGCTTTTTTGGCAATTTACAGAAAAAGCATCTTTGCCAGGAATCAAACACAGAGTCGATGTGAATATCTATAATGGCGACTTAGAGCAATTGCAGTTTATAACTGTTGAATAGCTTTTTAGTCGCAGTCGCAGTTTTCAGTACTTACTTTAAGGCTTTATTTTGATAAAAGTGCAAGAATAATTATTGAGAATAATGCGAGGACAACTAAAACAGAATAGGGATTGGCAAGATTTATAGTTAAGCCAAGCTGCCATATTCTTTTTGGAGCGAATAATCTTTTGTCTTTTGGATTATAGTAAAAAAATCCCAAATACCAATTATTTGGGTCTTTGTGCCAATTATCGTAATCTTCCGGTGTTGGTTTTTCTGATTTCATCTTAAATTATTATTTTAAAACTGAAAACTGCGACTGAATAGTTTTGGTAAAAGTGAAACGTAAGAAGTAAAAAAAAGGTAAAAAGTAATTCTCATCTCACTTTTTACCTTTCACAATACCCTTTATTAAAATTCAAGTTTCTTTTTACGCAATTCGAAGTTTTGTCCAAGATAAACACGGCGAACCATTTCATCTTCTACCAATTCTTCCGGAATTCCGGCTTTCAAAATTCCACCTTCAAACATTAGATATGTTTTATCGGTAATTGCTAAAGTTTCCTGTACGTTATGATCGGTAATTAAGATTCCGATGTTTTTGTTTTTTAACTGAGCCACAATTCTTTGGATATCTTCAACCGCAACAGGGTCAACTCCCGCGAAAGGCTCATCCAATAAAATGAATTTTGGATCTGTTGCCAAAGCACGTGCAATTTCAGTACGACGGCGTTCTCCTCCCGAAAGTAAATCGCCTCGGTTAGTACGAATATGCTCTAAACTGAATTCTTCAATCAAGCTTTCCATTTTAGCAATTTGCTCTTCTTTAGAAAGTTTGGTCAATTGTAAAACGCTCAGAATGTTGTCTTCAATGCTCAATTTTCTAAAAACCGAAGCTTCCTGTGCCAAATAACCAATTCCCTGTTGTGCACGTTTGTACATGGGATAATCGGTAATATTCAAATCATCCAGATAAATATTACCCTGATTTGGTTTTACCAATCCCACGATCATATAAAAGGAAGTTGTTTTTCCAGCACCATTAGGACCCAAAAGTCCCACGATTTCTCCTTGATTTACTTCAACAGAAATCCCTTTTACAACACTGCGTCCTTTATAGGTTTTGATTAAATTATCGGCTCTTAATTTCATTTTCTTAGTTTAATCGTTTAAACGTTTGAATCGTTTATTCGGCACAAATTAACGAATAAACGATTCAACAAATAAACCTATTAACAATTATTTAGTTTCAGCTTCTTCTAAAGCTTCCCAAAATTCGTAAGCTCTTCTTAAATGCGGGATTACGATTGTTCCTCCAACCAAAGTTGCGATTCCCATTGCTTCCATCATTTCTTCTTTGGTAACACCTTCTTTATGGCTTGTTTCTAAGTGATATTTTACGCAGTCATCGCAACGTAAAACGGCAGAAGCCACCAGTCCTAAAAGTTCTTTTGTTTTTACATCCAGAGCTCCAGGCGCATAAGCGTTGGTGTCAAGATTGAAAATTCGCTTAACAATTTTGTTATTGTCAGCTAATAATTTTTCGTTCATTTTAGAACGATAGTCGTTAAATTCTTGAATTAATTCAGACATTTTTTTCTTTTAATTTATTTCTATAAACAATTCTTGAAATCAGAATACTCACTTCGTAGATAAGCAGCA
>Ga0247812_10002056_pt1 | contig 11349 bp, 7 predicted proteins | sample UWRJL149409B1_FD_178011 | JGI IMG/M metagenome (GOLD analysis project Ga0247812, IMG submission 178011) | Plant litter microbial communities from Arlington Agricultural Research Station in Wisconsin, United States - UWRJ-L149-409B-1 | ecosystem: Environmental > Terrestrial > Plant litter >...
TTAATTACCTCGCTTTCCTTACTTTCCGGGTGCAGTTCTTTTGCCTTTACCACTTCTGTATTTTGCCATCCCAGAAGCGGCACCATCGCCAGTTGGTATTTTCCATTGTCAATGATTGTAATCGTATAGCGTCCTATTTTTTTTGTCTTGGTAATTATCTCGTTTCCTAATTTGGGCAGCGCATAATGTCCCAGGCGCATCAAAACCGGTTGATTGCTGTTGTTTCGATCCACCCTTAAAATTCCGTCAGGCAAAGGAATGTCGGCTAAATTAAACTGAATACCACTATCGGTTTCCAAAACTGCGTCGCGGTAATAGACTCCGTCTTCAAACTTTTTATAATCGTACAATCTAAAGGCCTCCCAGACATTCTCCTTGTTTTTAATGACATAGTTCATGGCAACCGTTCCATTTTCGCCATCAGCCTGCCACGGAAAAGCACTATTATAAGAGAGCCTGTTGTAGTTTTCGGTTGACCTGAATTTCTGCCAGTCTTTTTTTACCGTTTCGTGGCACCACGCCCTTACTTCTGAAGCACCAATATTGGGATAATCCGTAGTCAAAATTTCAGATTCTCCCTGAAAATTATGGTACACGGCTCCTTTTTTAAATGTAGTGTCCCAGTCGCCGTTGTTTTCCGTGGCTGTCCAAAAAGGGCTGTTGTCCGCAACCAGTAATCCCAGAAAAGCTTTACCCATCCAGTACACGCTTCCCCTACAGCTGTAAACCTGCACGGCGGGTTCAAAAGGTCCGTAAAAACCTAATGTAGGAACATTATCTTTCATAAAATCAGGATGTGTCAAAAATTGTTTCATAACACCCGATGAAATTCTGCGCATCCATCCGTAATTGATATCAGGATCATTTTGGAATCCCATCAAGGGAAAAGGAACAATCGCCCCTATCCTGTAGCTGATGCTTCTTCCCCACATAATCATTTCGCCGTCTTTACTGAATAGCTGCGGATAATTGCCCTGCAAGTCCTTAAAATTTTTCATGAAACGCGCAGCAATTTCCGGATAATGCTGCTTCCCAAAATATTCCGACCACAACGATCCATACATCTGAAAAGCCCACATGCTGTAATAATCATAAGCCGGACTGTCGTTGTACCAACCATTTCCACGGTAGTGCGTAAGTGATTTTTCCAAATAGTCGACAAGCAATTTCTCGTTAACGGCATAACCCTGCTGCTTAAAGAAACTCAAAACAAAAATGTTGAAAAATTTCCAGTTGGAATCTACCGTAGGGCCATCTCCGTAACTCAGCATTAATTGGGCGAGACCATCTTTCTGATGTTGCGGCAAAGGGTTCCATAAAACCTCGGGATTCGTCATCAAGGAAACCGCCAGCGCTCCAAACTCCACCAGATTTTGATTGGGTCCGCTGTTTTTAGCCCGGGGAATGATATAAGAAGGACTCTCAGAATCGATTAATTTTGCTATCTGATACCGATAATATTCTGCTACTTTTATGTTATTGATCACCAGATCGGGATTCTCTTTTAGTAAAGGTGAGGCTATAAATAAAGTTCGGCTCAGTCCTTCCAGTTTTTCTGTTGGCACCTGATTTTCATTTGTCGGATAACTTTTGCCTTCCTGCTTGGGAAACTGCATCGGGTCGTCCATTTTTTGGATGTAACTAAAGGCGCCTTCCAGTAAAAAATACGCAGCGTCTTTCCAATGCTTTTTAGTCATTCCGGTATAAGGACTGGCGGTGTAATCAGGATTTTTTATCTGAAAAACAGCAGTATTTTCTTTTTGCTGTGCAGACAAAGGCAAACTAAAAAGAAGGGCTGCAAAAAACAACGATACTACTTTATTCATTTTGATTTATTTTATGTCAAATTGCTTTTCCTGCAGATAAAAACGATATTCCTTGATTATTCCTGACTTGCTCTTATCTGTTCTGGGAAGAGCCCTGAATCCAGATACCGTAACATTTTCTCCCATATCTATTACTACTGTATGAGGATGTGCTGGTGTTTTGCCGCTTTTTTGAGTTTGCCAGATGATGGATTCCTGAAGATCAAAAATTTTATCTGCAGAACTTCCCGAAGCAATTACTTCTTCACTATCCGCATAAAGTACCTTCCAGTTGATTGCAGAAACTGCTTTTCCGTCCTGATCCATAATTTCCAGTTCGGCAAGTGATGTCACCGGATCCGATGGAGACTGCGCACTTAATGCTTCCAGACAGAAATAACGTCCTCTCACCGTGCCTGGGAGTTTTATTTCCTTCCATCCGGGTTCATTAACAAAACTGCCTTCTGCTACAGGTTTTACGTTAGCTAAATTAAGTGTTTCACCTTCCTTACGATGCAAAAGAGAACTATCGGATACCATTTCAAAAATTGGATTCGTAATACAATTCACAACTGGATTGGCATGGGAGTCAAGATCAAAGACGATGATTGTATTGGTTCCTTTTTTCAGCCAGGTACCCGGCACAAACATGGTTTGCGTAGGTCCTATTTTCCAGTATCTTCCCAGATTTTGACCATTAATCCATACCATTCCTTTTCCCCATCCTCTCATATCGAGATAAGTATCAGCTGTTTTTTTTAGGGTAAATTCGGCCTTGTGCCATCCCGGACCCGGACCTTTTAAATTTCCGTATTTCAATTTTTCCTGAAAACCTGCGTCAACCGGAAAATTATATACCTTCCAATTACGAAGTTCCTTATCAGTACCTCCTTCATTCAAATATACCTTTCCGTTGATGCCTTTGCGGTCAATAATGGCTTTTCCGTAGTTTACTCTTCCTGTTGTTTCCACGAGTATATCAAGTTGTGCCGACTTTTGAAAAGCAGGCAGCCTTACTGACTTTTCGTTAAACCTTCTGTCCAGTTTTCCTATGTATTTATTATCCAGATAAATAACAGCATAATCATGCACATCATCTATTTTTAAGGTACGCTCCACACTACTTGCAGGCAACTCAATACGATACAGAATTCTTCCCCAACCCTGGTCAAAATATTCCATTGGCTTGGGATCAATACTTAATTTAGGTGTTCCTGTATTTTCAGATAAAATGGCTTTCTTTTTAAAGTGAATAGCCGGTATTGTTATTAGTTCACTTTTTGCTTCCGGAAGAGGTGCCATCGTTTCTCCTTCATTAAGGTAATTGCCTAAAAGATTGCGGATCGCATAAAATTTTTCTGTCGGCTGACCGGATTCGTTAATGGGCGCATCGTAATCATAGGAAGAAACTGTTGGTGCATAAGGCGGCGCATTCGCACCTGACCATTGCCCAAACGAAGTTCCACCATGTGCCATATAAAGACTAAATGAAATTTTTCGGTCCATCATGTCTTTGAGACTTCCTAAAAAACTTTCAACTCCCCTGGTTTCATGCGGTCTTCCCCACTGATCAAACCAGCCTGTCCAATATTCGCTGCACATGAGAGGAGCATCAGGATTGAATGTTTTAAACTTTTTAAACTGCTCTTCTATATTGGCTCCTGCTCCAAAATTTAGTGTACTGGCGACATCGTCAACCTTATATCGGTCAAAATTGGAAGCCCAGTCACATCTGAAAAGCTGTACTTTATCAAATCCGGAACTACGCAGCAAATCACGGATTTTTGACATATAGGTTCCGTCGTTCCCCCAGACTCCATACTCATTTTCTACCTGAACCATGATGATATTACCTCCCTTTTGGATCTGCAGGGATGCAAGCTGTTCTCCTGCCTTCTTTAAATATGCGGCGGCGCTTTGCATGAAAAATTCATCCTGTATGGTGCGCACCTGAATATCATCCTTTTTTAACAGCCACCATGGCAGCCCGCCCATATCCCATTCCGCACAAACATAAGGTCCCGGCCTTACGATACAATACATTCCGTTTTTCTGAACCAGTTTTACAAAAGCTGCCACATCATTTTGTCCCGAAAAATCATATACGCCCTGCTGCTGTTCATGCAGGTTCCAGAAGAGGTAAATACAAATCGTATTCATTCCCATCGCTTTACACATCTGAATACGGTGTTCCCAGTATTCTTTGGGGATTCGGGGATAATGCAGTTCAGCCGCCCGGATAACAAATGGTTTTCCGTTTAACTCAAACTGATTTTTAGCGGTAGTAAAGGTTTGCTGTGCTTTTAATTCGGACGTAAAAAACAGCATAAAGAAAAACAGCAGTGTGATTTGGAATAGTCTATTCATAGCAATCAATTAAAATATTGGAAGGATAATGCATCCATTTCTTCTTCTGGCTCTGTCATCCTAATCTAAAAAAAATCAGGGATGGAATCAAACGTATACAATAATCAAGAAAAAACTGTCCTGCGCTGTGTGTTAAATTCCAGAAAGGTTTAATCAAAGTTTAAATTATGATTAATTACAGCCAGTAAATATCCGGGATTTCGGACTTTCATGAAAATTAAATAAGCATTTAAAAGAATACTATAAGAACATACACCTGTGTTGTCCCTAATTTTGAGAAAAGCCCAAAAGGCAAGTGTATCGTACATTCAAACAATCAACTTTAAATATAAATATCATGGTAACAGATAACAACAGAAATTACAATCAGGACGAAAATAATTTGACACAGGACAACCAGAGTTATGTAGATCAGTACCAACAGGAAAACGATGAAGAGAATCTTTTAAATGATGATGCATCATCAGCACCTACGGAAGATGAAATTCTGGATGATGAGTTCTCCAATGCATTGGATCAGGATGATTTTGAAAATGATTTCGATGAGAATGATACTGACGAAGAGGATTCAACCGAAATAGAGAAAGACGAAGAGTTTGATAAGGAGGAAATTGAAGAGCCTGAAACTTTTTCAGATGACGGATATAAGATTGACTAATTTTAATTTTTGACTGATGGTTAAATGCAATCATTAACAGGAATTAATTAAGACATTCCGAAAATAAAGGAAGCCTTCTCAATATAAACTTGAGAAGGCTTTTTTTTTAATTTGATGATTAACCAAAAAGGATCGCTAAATCTTTAATTTTGGACAAAAAAATACTGTTTTGACAGCAGATTTAACTAAAAAAACGAATCAAACCGATAACATTGTATTTTCATTTATCTGTATGTCATTAACCTATTTAGAAGATAACCTTTTGCGGTTATAAAATCAAGCACATAATTGGTTACGGAATTTCGGGTTTCAGAATAGTGAAACGCCATTTGTTTGTGTTGCAAACCATAAATCACCATTTTTTCCTGAAAGATTTTCCAGATTTTTGATTTAAGTAAATAATATCTGTATTTTTTACTCATAACCAGCTATAAATTATACAAATCTAATTTATTTTTCTGTAATAAATTCAAGGCATTCGTAGGCTAAATTTGTAATATACATGCACTAAGAAAATGAAGGATTATATATCCTGCAAAATAGTAACTCTAAAAAAATGGTATTATGGAAAAGCAAAACAACAACGAATATGGCCAGACAGATCCGGATTTCATTGATCAAAATACTTTAGTTGATGGTAATGACATTCTGAGTGACAAACCGCAACCTAAAGAAGTTGCCAAAGAAAGTAAAACTGAATTTGGAGAAAGCGATCCTGATTTTATTGATCAGAATACACTTGTAGATAATGATAATTATGCAAGAGACGAAGATCCATACCAATATCAGGAAGAATTCATTGAAGATCTAAAGCATCCAGATAATCATTTTGAAAGCGACACAAATGTCAAATCAGAAAAGGATAAGGATGAAAATCAACGCACGCATCATTTGCTTTCTGATGAAAAAGAAGACAGAAATCGTGAAGACAGAAAAGACAAAAATATCGGTAAATAATCTTTCCGGTTTTTAAAATTGAAAAAAGGCATACTTATATTTAATTAAGTATGCCTTTTTGATTATGCTTTTGCCACTGAAGGCTCTAAAATCTTATCTAGCGTAATAGGCAAGTCCCTGACCCTTTTGCCTGTTGCATTAAAAACAGCATTTGCAATTGCAGGTGCCATTCCTACCAAAGCAGTTTCACCTAGTCCTTTTGTTCCCATCGGATTACTGATTGGGTCTTTTTTGTTCACGAAAAACACTTCCTGTTTCTCAATATCCGCATTGACCGGAACATGATAATCAGCGAAATTATTATTGATTGGACGACCGAAACGATGATCGATTTCCAGTGATTCCATCATTCCCATTCCTATTCCGCCAACAGCACCTCCATACATTTGTCCTGCGGATGTTTTTTGATTGATTACCGTACCAATATCAGCACAGGAAACTACATGGGCTAATCGTATCTTTCCAAGATTTGGATTGACCAAAACTTTTACAAAATGCACGGAAAATGAGTAAATAGAATATTTTTTAGCTTCTTCTGTTCCTTTCGATAAATTTTCAACTTCCAGATTGTCCAATTTATTAGCCGTTAATAAGGAAGCCAATGAAACTGACTTTGAATTGTCTTTTTTGGAAGTAATCAAATTGTTGCTGAATGTCAGATCTGTAATCGGAATTCCTTTTAAAGTTGGCGTTTCACTTGCCAGTCCAATTACTTTACTGATCAATAAGTTACAGGCATCATGCACGGCTGAACCCACTGAGGATGTTGTCGCCGATCCTCCTTGTGTTGGCCCTTTTGGCAGACCGCTTTTTCCCATTTCAATGATTACATTTTCTGAAGGCAATCCGGTAATTTCTGCTCCAATGGCAGTCATCATCGTAGCTGTTCCGGGTCCCATATCGTTTACACTACACTGCAGTACCAAATTTCCATCAGCTAAAAATTTCGCTTTAACGGAAGTCGGATTTCTGTAGGAGCCAAAAGTTCCTGTTCCCATTCCATAACCTACCAACCACTCGCCTTCTTTGACTGATCCCGGTTTGTTTTTTCGGTTTTTCCAGCCAATTCTTTCCATTCCTCCTTCGTAACATTCCAAAAGAAATTTGCTGCTCCAAGGTTTGTTTTGTTCCTGATCTTTCTCCGCATAATTAAGTTTGCGAAATTCAATCGGATCCATATTTAATTTATGGGCCAGTTCATCCATTGCACTTTCCAAAGCAAACGAACCTGTAGCTTCACCCGGACCACGCATCCAGATTGGCGTGCAGGTATCAAGCGGTACAATTCGATATCGTGTTGAAACATTCTCACAATCATAAATGAATCGGGACATGTTTACAGTTCCTTCCATAAAGTCTTCATAGCTCGAAGTCATGGCTACCGCTTCATGTGTAAGACCAGTCAGTTTTCCTGCTTTTGTCGCGCCCAAACCCATTTTCTGGATGGTGTAAGGACGAAAGCCTACATTGGTAAACATTTGTTCCCTGTGCAATACTAATTTTACCGGACGGTTTAATTTTTTTGCTCCAATCAAAGCAGCAATTTCATAAGGCCAGGTATGCAATCCCATTCCGAAAGCCCCTCCTAAATATTCTGAATTTACCGAAACATCTGCTGGCGGAATCCCGAAAACTTCCCCAATACTTTTTCTTGTTCCTTCAACCCCCTGGCTTTTGGTAAAAACTGTTGGTTTATTTCCTTCCCATTTGGCAATAATATTAGCCAGTTCCATCGGATTATGAACTTCTGTCGGAATGATATATTCTTCTTCTAATACCACTTCAGCATTTTTATAGCCATCTGTAATTCCGCGATGGTAATCATTGCCTTTATCAGTATCAATTTTTTTCTCTTTGTCTTTTGCTTTATTAAGGTCTGTTGTATGTTCTTCTTTAAAATATTCAGCTTTAATCAGACTTGCAGCATATTGCATACGTTCAAAAGTATCTGCAATGACTAATGCAATCGGCTGATCGTAATAAAGAACGGTATCGTCTTTAAAAACCTGTAGCGGCTGCCCAAAATTACGTTTGTCTTTTGCTTTTTGATAACCAGATGGTTTGTCTACATTAAGGTGTGTAATTACAGCTAACACTCCTGGAGCCCATTCGGCTTTTTTAGTGTCAATGCTTTTGATTCGGCCTTTAGCAATTGTGCTTCCTACCAAACAGGCATACACTACACCTGCCGTTTTATATTCGGCAGAATAAGTGGCTGAACCCGTTACTTTAGCAAATCCGTCAACTCTGTTTATATTACTTGTCTTGCTCATAATCGAATTATTTAGATGCTGCTATTGTTAGTGCTTCAATGATGGCATTTGGTCCCAGTGTCAATTTGAAATTATTCTCTCCGTAGGCTCTTGCTCCATGCATAGCTAAAGCTGCTGCCTGTTTAAAAATGGTTTCAGAAACAGCTTTTCCTTTCAGAAACTCTTCCGCTTCAGTTAATCGCCATGGTTTATGCGCAACACCTCCCATTGCCAGTTTTACATCCTTAATGGTATTGTTTTGTATGTCGAGTGCAACAGCTACTGAAACCAATGCAAACGCATAACTGCTTCTGTCGCGTACTTTTAAATAATGAACATTTTTGTTGAATTTATTATCCGGTATCTCAACGTAAGTAATCATTTCTTTTTCTCCCAGTGTATTATCTTTTTCAGGAGTATTGCCAGGCAGACGATGAAAATCTGTGAATTTAATTTGCCTTTTCCCTTTTGGACCTTCAACTAAAACTGTTGCATCTAAAGCTGCCAGTGCTACACACATATCACTCGGATGAACTGCGATACAGCTATCCGATGCACCAAAAATCGCGTGCATTCTGTTAGAACCGCCAATCGCTCCGCAACCGCTTTTTGGAACACGTTTGTTGCATGGCATATCCGTATTATAAAAATAAGGGCAACGCGTACGCTGCAGCATATTTCCTCCAACGGTCGCCATGTGCCTGATTTGCTGTGAAGCCCCTGCTGCTAATGCCAAAGCCAGTAGTGGGTGATTTTCCTTTATGGAGGAGTCTTCGGCAACCTGACTGTTTTTTGCAAGCGCTCCAATAGAAACTTTTCCTTTCAGAAACTCTACCTTTTTTAAGTCAATCCCTGTAATGTCAACCAACTTATCAGGTGCTACTACATTCTTTTTCATCAAATCGACAAGATTGGTTCCTCCTGCTATAAACATGGCTGAAGACTCTTTATTGATACCGGATACGGCAGATGCTGAGGACAAGGCCTTAATTATTTGAAAATTTTTCATAATTGCTTCCCTCCTTCCTTCACTTCTGTTATGGCATCGACAATATTATGGTAAGCACCGCAACGGCAGATATTACCGCTCATATATTCGCTAATTTCTTCTCTGCTGTTGGCATGCCCTTCTTTGATACAGGCTATTCCGGACATGATTTGTCCCGGGGTACAATATCCGCACTGAAAACCATCATGTTTAATGAAAGCTTCCTGCATTGGATGTAACTTTTTCCCTTTGGATAAACCTTCGATTGTGGTGACCTGTGCATTTTGCTGCATGGAAGCCAAAGATAAGCAGGATAAGATTCTTGTACCATTAACATGAACAGTACACGCACCACATTGTCCGTGATCACATCCTTTTTTGGTTCCGGTTAACTGTAAATTTTCTCTCAGCAAATCCAATAAGGTTGTTCTTGGCTCAACGCTGAGATTGTGTTTGGTGCCGTTAACTTCAATTGAAAGCGAAACGGTTTCAATATATTCCGCTATTTTTTCATCCCATTTTTTTTCCGAAGCCATCACCAGTGTAGGCGGAGCCAAAGCAAAAGCCGTTAAAAGGCTCGATTTCTTTAAGAAGTCACGGCGAGACGAATTAGAATCGCCTTCTGCCTGATTGTCAATCTTGTTTCTGGCCATGCGTATTGATTTAAAAATTAGGAAAATAGCTTACAACTCCTAACAAATTTAAATAATACTGGCTGATAATAAGTTATAAAATTTTCATTAGTCCTATTTTATTTTCATTTTAAATAAAAAGGAAAAACATTTGATTTACAAGTTGTATTTTTACTGTATTAAGAATTAATTATGTCACAACAGCTCATCTATCTTGACAACAATGCCACAACACGCCTTGATGAGCGTGTGTTAAATGCAATGCTTCCCTATTTTACAGATTCGTATGCAAATGCAGGAAGCAGTCATTTGGCCGGATTGACTATTAATGAAGCAGTAGAAAATGTTGCATGGGAAACTGCTGGTTTAATAGGCGCAAAAGAAGAAGAAATTATCTTTACATCTGGAGCCACAGAAGCTATTAATTTAGTGATTAAAGGCTTATCCAATCAAAACAAAAAACATATCATAACAGTTGCTACTGAACACAAAGCGGTACTAAACACCTGCCAGTTTATGGAGTCAATCGGATTTGAGGTTACCTGCTTGCCCGTTGTCTCTGACGGCATTTTAGACCTTAATCTTTTAAATGAATATATAACAGATAAAACACTGATTGTTATAGCGATGCACACCAATAATGAAACAGGTGTCATGCACAATATTGAAGCAATGTCAGCTATAGTTCATGCCAAAAATTCCTTGTTTTTGTGTGATGCTACTCAGGGCGTTGGAAAGATTCCTATTGATGTAAAAAAACTGGGAGTTGATTTTTTAGCACTTTCGGCACATAAATTTCACGGTCCAAAAGGTGTTGGTGCTTTATATATTTCTGATGCCGTAAGGTCTAAATTAATTCCACAAATTCACGGAGGCGGACAACAGCGAAAACTGCGAAGCGGTACCCTAAACGTTCCGGGAATTATTGGATTGGGAAAAGCAAGTGAAATTGCTGCTGCGGAAATGGAAATCAATCAAAAGAAAATCTCCCAGCTGAGAGATCAATTAGAAAAAGGCTTGCTGCAGATTAAAGGTTCTTTTGTAAACGGCACTATCGAAAACAGAATTTACAACACCACCAACATCTGCTTTCCCGGTGTCAACTCTGAAAAACTGATTCTGGCTTTACAAAATATTGCCGTTTCAAATGGTTCGACTTGTTCTTCCGTTACTTCAGAACCTTCGCATGTATTGAAAGCAATGGGATTATCAGATGAAAATGCTTTGAGTTCTGTACGTTTTAGTTTGAGTAAATTTAATACGGAAGCAGAAATAGAAGAAACTATTTTAAGAGTTACAGCTTTGGCTGCACAACTTTCTTATTTTTCTGTGTAAAAAAAATAGTTATACCTAAAATTTAGCCATGAGTTTGTCGTAATCTTCGGGAGTATCGATATCAATATTTCCTCTTTCAAATGAAACAGTGTTCAAATCATTTTGGAATTTAGCAAGGATTTTTTTTGCTCCTTCCTGCCCTTTTAATTCCAGCAAATCTTTAAAATATTTTTTATCGAAAAGTACTGGTGTACCAACTGTTTCAACATAAGAAGAAGCAACAATTCCTTTTCCTTCTTTATTATATTCTTCAATTAAATTTTCAAAAACTGAATGTGAAATAAAAGGCTGATCGCAGACTGAAATAATACACTTTTCAATATCGTGATTAATAAAAAGTAAATCATTCATTCCT
>Ga0247812_10002057_pt1 | contig 11347 bp, 11 predicted proteins | sample UWRJL149409B1_FD_178011 | JGI IMG/M metagenome (GOLD analysis project Ga0247812, IMG submission 178011) | Plant litter microbial communities from Arlington Agricultural Research Station in Wisconsin, United States - UWRJ-L149-409B-1 | ecosystem: Environmental > Terrestrial > Plant litter >...
ATGCATTATTTGCCGACGACCAGGTTGATATAGTTTATATTGCAACGCCTCACGATTCCCATGCGGAATTATCGATCAAAGCATTAGAAAATGGCAAACATGTTTTATGTGAAAAGCCAATGTCACTTTCTTATAAAGATGCTGTTCGAATGATTGAAGCTTCTAAAAAGTATAATAAATTTTTTATGGAAGCTTTTTGGACGCGTTTTATTCCGTCTGTGAAAGAAGTTTTAGAAAAAGTAAACCAGGGAATAATTGGAGATCTAAACTATATAAAAGCAGATTTTAATTTTTATGCCGATGAGGCAGCAGGAGGAAGGCTTTTTAATGAAAAGCTTGGCGGGGGAGCTTTATATGATATTGGCGTTTATCCGTTATTTCTCTCCTATATAATGCTCGGAATTCCGAAGGAAATTATAGCGAAATCAATTTATAGTAAAAACGGAATTGATTTGCAGACTTCTATGATTTTAGATTATGAAAGGGCGCAGACGATTTTGAACGCATCAATAAATTCGAAGTCCGATATGAAAGCCGTTATCGGAGGAACTCAAGGATATATTCAACTGAATGCCCCCTGGCATGTAGCGGATGGCTATACGATTGTTATAAATGATGACGAAGAAGTATTTACTTTTCCGACTCTGGGCAAAGGATATACCTATGAAGCTATCGAATGTCATCATTGTATTCAAAACAATCTGATAGAAAGTCAGCTTTGGTCACATCAGAACAGTTTGGATTTGAGTAAAATGACGGAAGAGATTAAAAATAAAATTGGGTTACCATTTTAAAATATTTATAAATTGATAGTAAGAGATTTGCCGGAAAATTAAAAGAAGTCGGGTTGATGAATCAAATACCATTTCGCAGTCCGCATCATACTATTTAGAAGGAAGCAGGATTCAATGCGTGGGGGTGAGTATAATCTTAAAATGGAGGTAAGGATTGATAAGGATTGGAATAAATAAATATAGATTAAAATGAAAACCCCTCATGGGGCGAGCATGAAGGGCTGAATCTGTCTTATTGATGCGTTAGAAAATTAAACACTTTTATGAGTTGAGGGATTAGTGCCTCTGATAGATACTGATGTGCCATCATAAAAATCATCAAATTTTCTTTCGTAAAAATTCTTCTTGGTATCATATGATTACAATTAAGAATTTTTAAACTTTTGGCTTTCGCCCATAATAAGCTGTATGATAGCTCAAAATGCCGTCCTGTATACTATAAAATCATACTAAAGTCACATTCCAATGCAAACTTACGAAATGATTTTTAATAAAACAAAAAGGGAAACTTTATATTCAAATCAGCTTCAAATATCTTTTTTTGAAATCTGTTTCAAACTCTAACATATAAACGGTGCCATCTTTTGTAGATATTACTTCAATTTCCTTTGCTGTGATTGTGCAATTTACTTAATATAATTATTTGAATACTCTCTACTTTCAGAAACTGTAAATTGAAAATGTGATTACATAAATTTTAGATTTAAAATTAATTATAAATATAATTAATTCGAGCTGGTTTTTACAATTGCTTTGAACTAAATTAAGTACTTATATTTACATAAAGCAAATTTTATGATTAAAGAAATAACATTTAAGGGTGAGTGGTTTTTACCAAATGAAGTGGAAAATAAAGTTAAAGGTGTACTTGTTTTTAAACCTACGGAAAGGTATAGTACACTTGAATTGTATGGTAGTCTTTTTGAATACCAAGACGTCTACGCTTTAGATATAATACTAGGAACTACTTTTGATGATAATGAAGTTACATTATATAAGTGTTATGTTAAAAATTTAGTTGGTATTCCAAGAAGTTCTGAAAGAGATTTTAGAGCTAAAAATTCAAGTAATCATCAATCAAGTACTTATGAAATTGAATATATTTTTGATGGAGCTCATATTAAATCTATTGAGGATTTAGTATTTCAAAAGATTTCTGCAGAAATTTATAACTTAGCTGAGTGGGTAGGAATACACGGTTTTAGTAATTATAATCATGACTATAAGCACGAGCAAGGGATAATGATTAGCTGTAGCTATCTTCAACCGAAACCGATTGACTTTAAAATAAATGATAAATTAACTGGAACTATTAATTTTTGGTCATCCACCTCTAGTATTTCAAGATTTAAAAAGGAGGCTAGAATTACTCAAAACACGTATTTAACTCTAACATCGAGTGAATATTTAGATTTATCTGAATTAATGGAATATATATATAAATTTCAAAATTTTTTAGTTATTTCGATGTATTCACATACAAATCCGACAAGTATAGAATTAAGTTGTGATAAATTTTTTGATAAATTAATTGATGGAAGAGGCATAAATATTCAACATCCCAAAAAAATTAATTTGTATTATAACCAAAGGAAACAGATACCAAGTAGTACACCCAAGACACATTTTGAAATGCTGTTTTCATATGAGGACATCCAATTCCAGTTTTCATTAATAATTAGTAAATGGTTTGAAAAATATGAACTATTAAAACCAACTTTTAATTTAATTTTCTATCAATTTTATTTAAATGAGCACGTTATAGATGTATTATTTTTAAATTTGGCACAAGCAGCTGAAAGTTTTCATTATCTTCTGAATATTAAAGAAAATAAACGAATTCCAGTGAAGGAATTTGAACAGAGAAAACAAATATTAAAAGAAGCTCTTAATGATGAAGCTCTTTATAATTGGATTAGCAACCAATTACATAACGGACTAACACTTGATACTAGATTAAATGCTCTTTTTAAAGATTATTCAATACCTTCAAAGGTGATAGATTTTATCGGTGATAAGGATTTATTTATAAAACAAGTTAAGAATTCGAGGAATTATTACACTCATTTTAATCCAAAAGAAAAACGTAATGCATTAAGTGGTGAAGAATTAGTTACGCTTTATCAAAAACTACAGTTACTGTTAATTTCTGTGATTTTAATTGAAGTAGGTTTTGACCAAGGATTAATGGATAGATTCTTCAGTGCTAAATCATCAAGAGTATTTCATATTTAATTAAGAATCCAATTGGAAATTAAAAATAAATTTAGAGAACTTTTAGGTGAATAATTATTTAAGTCCTATAGTTTTTTTAAAATCACTCTGTAGATAATTTTCGAACTTCACTGTATCGATAGTTTTCGTTCCTAAACTAATTTTTTTGATTAGTTGATGAGCTATATTTTGCGTAAACTTATATAACTCTTCATTTGTGGGAAATCCTTCTTTAAAGTCAGTCTCTTCAGTTATAAATTGCAATTGAACAGTTGTGATAAGTATTTCCTGAAATAAACTGGAATAGGCATTTACTTCAAATAACAATGGCTCATCCAGATACGCATTCGATAGAACATTTAGCCTAATTAATTTATTAAATAATTCGTCAGTGTCGATTACTGATTTGATTCTAGTGAGTTCATCTCTATATTCATCAAAAAAGTCAAAAACAAGACTCTCAAGTTCGTTCTGTTTGCTATGACATTGCTGAAGCTTAGCATAAAGATTTTGTAATAATTCATATTCGACAACGGTGGATGAAACTAGTTCATAAATTTCTTCATATTTACTAACCAGAACTTGCTGTCTATTATCTTTTGTAGTAGTGTTAATTGCCTGACGTGCGATTATTAAGGCTGCAATACCTACAATCGCTGAGATAAAACCATTATGTTTTTCCCACATCTCGAAAAAATAATTTATACATACCAATGCGATGTCAATAATTTCCATTAATATTTATTTGTTTTCTTTTACAAAGTTTTGAAATTCTAAGGTAATTGCCTGTCTACTTTGGCTACCTCCTTTTCTAATTTCCTGAAGCACAATTGCATCGATGCCATATTTGAGAAGGTTCTGTAATTCAATAGGTTTTTTCAAATGCACTCTAAAAATCGGAATATATGCTTCAGATAATTTCTTAATTAAATATTCTATCTGATTTAAACTTAAACTACTATTTTCTTTTATGCGTTCCATAGCACCATTTTGACCAATATTAAATTCGCTGAAATAGTAGTCAATTATTGCTTGAATATTTTCATCTGTTTTAGGATAAATGTTTTCGTTCTTTTTAGGTAACATATTTACACTCCTAAATATTTTCTAATTAACTCTGTAACCGTCGGTTTAAGATATTCAATAAGTTCATTTTTTTCTGCTTCACCATTTTCACCTTCAAAAGTTATATTTTTTGCTTCTAGAATTTCATTCAGTCTTGCAGTTAATTTTTGAGTAAAATCGTCAGTTGTCTTAAGATGATTTCCTAAAGCTTTTAATTTATCAAAACCTGATGCTCTTTTTACTGGATTAGTACTTGAACTTATTATTAATTCAGACTCTCTAATTAATTCATTTTTAATTGCTTCTTTATCCATTGTGATGATTTTAAGTTAATCATTCGACTAAGATAGAGAATTGGATTAGTGATTTGTAGAGATTTTCAAGGTTTTGTTAACATACTTGTTAGTTAGTTATATAATCTAAAAACAAAACTTTTTTGTAGTAAAATAGTTACAATATCAATATTTTCATTAGATTTAAAAACATTTAATGAAATTGAAATTATGTTAGTAAAAGTTTACGGAAGTGCCGTTTTTGGAGTAGAAGCAACCACCATTACCATCGAGGTGCACATGGACAAAGGTATTGGTTTACACTTAGTTGGATTGCCTGATAATGCCGTTAAGGAAAGCAGTTTCAGAATTGCAGCCGCACTTAAAAACAACGGTCTTAATTTACCTGGAAAAAAAATAACCATCAATATGGCACCCGCCGACCTTCGAAAAGAAGGTTCAGCCTATGATTTGCCTTTAGCAATGGGAATATTAGTGGGCTCAGATCAGATCAAAGCACCAGAAATAGAGCAATATATTATTATGGGGGAACTTTCTTTAGACGGAAGTTTGCAGCCTATTCGCGGCGCATTGCCTATTGCCATAAAAGCCAAAGAAGAAGGTTATAAAGGTTTCTTCCTTCCAATTCAAAACGTTAAAGAAGCGGCGATTGTTGCAGGTTTAGACGTATATGGCGTTACCAATTTGCAGGAAGTAATTAACTTTTTTAAAGGAAAAGGCGATCTCAAACCCACCGTTATTGACACCAGAGCTGAATTTTACAAAACGTTAGATTTTCCTGAATTTGATTTTTCTGATGTTCGCGGACAGGAAAGTATCAAACGTTGCATGGAAATCGCTGCAGCCGGAGGTCACAATATCATTTTGATTGGTCCACCCGGAGCAGGAAAAACCATGTTAGCCAAAAGAGTTCCGAGTATTTTGCCTCCCATGACTTTGCGTGAAGCCTTAGAAACAACCAAAATTCATAGCGTTGCTGGAAAATTAAAAGAAGTCGGATTAATGAATCAACGACCTTTTCGCAGTCCGCATCATACTATTTCGAATGTAGCTTTAGTCGGTGGCGGAAGTTATCCTCAACCCGGCGAAATCTCTATGGCACATAATGGCGTTTTGTTTTTAGATGAATTGCCGGAATTCAAACGCGATGTTTTAGAAGTAATGCGTCAGCCGCTTGAAGATCGCGAAGTAACGATTTCACGAGCCAAATTCACAGTAACTTATCCATCGTCATTTATGTTAGTGGCGAGTATGAACCCTAGTCCAAGTGGTTTTTTCAACGATCCAAGTATGCCTAATACTTCTTCGCCACACGAAATGCAACGCTACCTCAGTAAAATTTCCGGACCATTATTAGACAGAATAGACATTCATATTGAAGTAACTCCCGTTCCTTTCGAGAAACTGGCCGATGATCGAAAAGCCGAAAGTAGTGTCGAAATCAGAAAACGTGTCACCGCGGCCAGAGAAATTCAAACCAAACGATTTGAAGAAGTTGAAAATATCCATTATAATGCACAAATGAGTAGTAAACTTATTAGGGAATATTGTGCATTAGATGATCAATCCAAAGAATTATTGAAAACCGCAATGGAACGTCTCAACCTCTCGGCAAGAGCTTACGACAGGATCCTGAAAGTAGCCAGAACAATCGCTGACTTAGATGCCTCACCAACTGTAATCTCGCAACACATAGCCGAAGCCATTCAATACAGAAGCTTAGATCGTGACGGATGGTTAGGGTAGAAAAAAAATCTCGCAAAGTCGCAGAACCGCAAAGTTTTTCTTTTTAAGTTTTCTTTGCGACTTCGCGACTTTGCGAGATTAATTTATGCACAAAGCTTAGCGAACTTTGCGTAAAACCCTTGCGAACTTAGCGGTTAAATCAGCTCAAAGCAACGCTCAATATTAATCTGCTCCAAAAAAACTTCATCATGCGAAACCACAATCAATGTCCCCTCATATTCATTAACAGCTGCCGTAAGAATCTCTATATTTTGAATGTCTAAATTATTCGTAGGTTCGTCCAGAATAATAATATCCGGTGCCTGATTGTTGATCGTCAAACAACAAAGCATCAAACGCATTTTTTCGCCGCCACTCAAAGCACTACAAGGTTTTTCCACTTCATTCTGTGAAAACAAAAACCGATTCAACATCATTCTGATATCATGTTCCTGCAAACCGGAAACATTGAATTTTTGAGCCTGTTCATAAACCGTTAAGTCATTTTCGATTAAAGAATAATCCTGATCGATATACACAATTTTTGCATCGGCTTTATAAATGCTTCCTTGTGTTGGAACTATTTTTCCTGTAATGATTTTTATTAAAGTTGTTTTTCCAGAACCATTTGATCCCTTCAAAACAAGACGCTCACCACTCAGAATTTGGAAGTTTAGATTTTCCTTCCAAAGCGATGTTTCGCCATAAGCGTAATTTAGGTCTGTAGCCGTAAACAATATTTTGCCTTTGTGTAATTCGGTATTGTCAAAGCCAAATTTCATTTTATCAATGTCTGCTAAACCCGAACGTAATCCTTGCAATTCCTGCGAAATTCCGCCAATCTTTTCTGCATGAACGCCTTTGGCTTTAGCTGTGCTGTTTTCGGCACTGTTTCGTAAAGTGTTCATCATAATTCTCGAAACGCCAGCTTTCTTCTGTTTCTTTTCACCTCGGGAATCTAATTTATTCTGACGTTCTAAAGTTTCACGTTCTTTTTCTTTGGCTTTTCGCAAGGCCTTTTCTTTGCTATGAATATCCTGTTGTAAAGCGTTGTTTTCTATTTGTTTTTGTTGGGCATAAAAATCATAATTCCCCCCATAAACCGTAATACCATGTTTACTTAATTCATAAACCGTATTCAAAAGATTCAATAATTTGCGATCATGGCTAACGATTATGAGTGTGCCAGAAGTATTTTGGATGAAATGATATAACAATTTTCTGGCAGCCAAATCCAGATGATTACTCGGCTCATCGAGTAAAATAAGTTCAGGCTGATGAATCGAAATTCCGGCAAGGAAAACTTTAGTTTTTTGTCCGCCACTTAAGTTCTCGAGTTTTTGAGATAAATCTAAATCGGTTAATTTCCAGTATTTCAGGGCTTCGTTACAACGCTCTTCAATAGTCCAGTCATCATTTAGAATTTCCAGATTTTCTTCTGTAACATTTCCGTTCAAAATCTCTGTCAGGGCATTGAGTTTGTCCCCAACCTGCAAAGCTTGGGCAATAGTAAAATGGTTGAATTGACCAAAGATCTGAGGTACATAATATGGTTTTGCATCGGCTTGAAGCAATCCTGTGGAAGCTTGTAATTCACCGGCAATGATTTTTAAAAGTGTCGATTTTCCAACACCATTATTTCCAATTAAGGCAATTTTTTCCTGCTGATCCGCAGTAAAAGTAATTTTGTCGAATAGCAAATCTCTATTCGTATGGAAATACGATATATTTTGTAAAATAAGCATAATTTCTTTCTTTTAGGAATAAACAAATAAGCAAACTGTTTTGCAGCTGCCTTTATAATTGTCTGAAAGAAATTTTATTTCACATGGAATTTTCTAGTTGGTTTGTGGTTGCAAAGATAAAAATATTTTTTAACTCTGTTTTACTGTTTACAATACGAACTTCTAACTTCTATTTAATAATATTCCAAAAACTCATTTTACGTCTCGTTGTAAAACCCAGCTTTTCATATAAGGCTATAGCGCCAAGATTGGTTTCTGCGACATGCAAAAATGGAATTTTACCCTGATCAAAAATAGCATTTACAACATGCGTAATCAGTTGCTTGGCATAGCCTTTTCCGGTATGATCAGGATGGGTGATTATCGCACTAACCTCAGTAAAAGCATTCATTTTCATTCGCTCTCCAGTAATGGCAATTAACTGATTGGCTTTGAATATTCCGTAATAATCTCCCAGTAAAATGGTTTTGTTTTTAAAGTAGCCAGGCTGAACCAAATTGACCAAATTGCATAAAATTTCGTTATGATCTGCAGTTAACTTGACAATTTCAAAATCGAATGGAAGTTGAATTTTTTCGTTAATAACCATTTGAAGGCAAACCAGTTCTTTTGCAATTTTAAGCGAGCTGCCTATTTCAGGTTTTTCACCCACAACAAAGAAATTATGGATTAAGGCTGAATATTCTTTGGTTGCAATTGCAGTATTTTCTAAAGCAGTAAAACCTCCAAATGGACCCAAATCCGGATGGTAGAATTTAGTATCGCCATATTCAATAGCAAATGCCTGATGGCTTTCTGATAACGAATACCAAACCGGATTGTCTAATTTATTTTCTTCTGAAATTATCATTATAATATTTTTCAAAATAAGAGTAAGTTATTTTGAATTATAAAAGTAAGGATTTAAAATAAAGCAGTTGATTATGACAGATGCAAGTCAAACATCTTTCCAACCAAATTATCCAAAATGAAGAACGATATTAATAACAACAGAATTATAAAAATTGATTATTACTTTTTTATTTTTCATTAGTGGAATTTAATTTTTTCAGATTGGTTATTTTTTCTTTTTCAAATCGTCTAATACTTTTCGCATCACAATTGAATCTTGTGGCGTACAGTTAATTTTTGAAAGATGAATATTTACAAATAAATCTTTGCCGAACATGCAATAAGCATACATATTTTTCTGATTTACTTTTTGCCCTTCAAATTCAGGAATATCATTTTGTTTGAACATGAAATCATCTGTTGGTTCGCCCCACTTCGCAAAGTTTTTTTCATATTTTGCTAAGTTAGAATTCATAAAGTAAGTAAAAGGAATTATGGGACTTGTAGTTTTTCCTTCCGGATCAAATGAATCTACCATCATTTTTTGTTCATCCTTATTAAGTTTGTAAAAAAGGACTGAACAAATGATTTTACTTTCTCCTTTTTCACATAAATAATAATAGTCTTCACCGCGCCATTCTTTTTCAAATTTGTCAAAGAGATTGGTTTTCATAATAATGGTTGCAGCTTTATTTTTAGGATAACTTAATTCTACCGTTTTATCTTCACTTGAAAAAGATAAAAAGCTAATTACTAAAATAAAGAAAAAGATTTTTTTGGTCATGGTTGGTGGGTTTGTTTTGTGGTAATATGAATCAATTATTTTTGAATGTAATAATCTCCTTTTTTTAAGAGTGGTAGCCAATGCGTTAAATCTGCAAGGGTATTAATATGAAAGCATTTAAAAGTGCCTAAAAGTCTTTTGTCAGTTGTTAAAACTAATGATGTATCTGGTAAACAGCCAAATTTTGCTTCGTACAATGATTTTCCTTCAAAAAAGTTATTTAAAAGATAAGGGTTTTTAAGGCTTCCGTCGCTGTATTTTAGTATTGACTTAATTATTTTAACCATCATTACGAAATGTTTATTGGCTAAATCAGTATTGCCAATATGTTTGTACGCATAGCTAATTTCCTTTTGTCCGGTTAGATTATTTGGACTTTGGATCAATATTTCTTTAGCCAGCTCAATAGCTTCTGTATATTTTTTATCTTCATTTAGTTTATAAACTTTATTGGCCAAACTATCCAGATAAGTTGGGTTTATTGAATTTGAATGTATTTTATATTTCGTTAAACTTATTAATTGTTCTTCAGAAATTAGCGTATCAAATTTTGTTATTTTTTCTTCAATACTTTTAAAGTAATAGATAGAATTTTTATTAGTTGATTCGGCTAAAGCTATAGGAAATTTTGGAACAACATGAGGTACAGGTTTTTTTTCAGGTTTACTTTCAACAATTTCAATTGGACTAATACTTTCTGTCTTTTGAATATTTTTATTAGTTTTTCCTTTCGAAGAGTTATTATCAGGTTCACCGCTAATCATTTCTTTTTTCAAATCATTGGCATTTGGTGGTGGAGGCGGTGGAGGCGGAGCTTGTCCAAAACTAAAATTAAATAGAAAGAACAGGAAATAAAGAAGTAGGTAGTTTTTTTTCATCTAAAGTGTAAAATATATTATGCTAAAATATAAAAATCAGAAGAAGAAATGAGTAAATAACACTTTTAAGTTTTAAAAAATTTCAGAATTTACCTCGTAAAATTTAGATCTTAAACAAAAAAAATCCCGTTTCACGTGAGACGGGATTCCATAAAATATAAATAGAAATTACTTCGCTCTTGTGGCAAAAATTTCGTCCAAGCCTTCCATCGCAATAGTGAAACCTTCTTTGAAACCCATTTCAATTATTTTTTCCAGATCAGAAAGGTTTTCATGTTTGATCGCAATATCCACAATAGTGGAATCACCTTGCTCTGAGAAATTCACATTCCAGTCAGAACGCGGAAAATCTTTGTTCAAATTGCCTTCGCTGTCGCTAAAAGCATCCAGATATTTAAAGTTAGATTTTGGTGTAATCGAAGTAAAATCGGCAATAGCCCAATGTTCTTCACCTTGCGGACCAACCATGGCATAGAGTCTGCGTCCGCCTTTTTTAAAGTCCATACTTTTGGTTTTTGCTTTCCACGGAGCTGGCGCCCACCATTGGTCCAATATTTCAGGTTCTGTCCAGGCAGACCAAACATTATCAAGGGAGGCATTAAATTCGCGTTTTACGTTTACCGTACTATTTTCTTTGTCTACGGTAAAATTCATCAATAGGTTAGGTTTCATTTTCTTTAGATTTTAAATTCATTAATACTTGATCCAATTGATTGAAACGGCTTTCCCAAATTTCCTTAAACTGCGCTAACCATTTGTCAATTTCTTTCATTTTGTCAATTTTAAGCTGATAATAGATTTCTCTTCCAACTTTTTTTTCGTCTAATAATTCGCATTCGTTTAGAATTTTAATATGTTTCGAAACGGCTTGTCTGGTGGTATTAAACTGATCCGCAATGGCATTAGGGGTCAAAGCGTTTGTGGCAACCAATACTAATATTGCTCTGCGGGTAGGATCGGCAATTGCCTGAAATATATCTCGTTTCATCGTGATTTATTTAAATTCGCAACTAATCAG
>Ga0247812_10002061_pt1 | contig 11331 bp, 5 predicted proteins | sample UWRJL149409B1_FD_178011 | JGI IMG/M metagenome (GOLD analysis project Ga0247812, IMG submission 178011) | Plant litter microbial communities from Arlington Agricultural Research Station in Wisconsin, United States - UWRJ-L149-409B-1 | ecosystem: Environmental > Terrestrial > Plant litter >...
GAAGTAACCGAAAATGGTAAAGTTGCGAAACACGAAATTGCTGTTTCTGCTAAAAAATCAAAAACTATTAAGCTTGACGAATCAGTAAACGAAAGTCCTGGTTTCCGTCGTTAATTGTTTTTTACTTAAAAATTGAAAAGCATCAGCTGTGGCTGATGCTTTTTTTGTTTAATTAAAATTTCTTTATGAAATATTAAGATTCTCTAAAACTTTGCTCTATTCCCATTTGGCGAACTTTGTCTAACCACTCAGAAATCATCTTTGAATTATACCTCGGCTTTCCAAATTCATCTTTTTCTTTCTCTAAAGCTATAGCCATTAATGCATATTCATTCTCCAATGACGTCGAAAATATTCCTTGATCGTCTGTATTTATCGAAACTGAAAGTTGTGGACAATCTTTTATTATATTATGATCCATTTCTAAACCTAAATTAAAAAATTTAGTAATTGGATGTTTAGCATACCTTTTAAATGTCCCTATTAAATAATTTGAGGTTGGATTACATTCTATACCAATATTTAGAGATGCTATGGTATGCATCATTTTTTTTTGAACTTCTTCTACCAATAAAATATAATCGTGACTAATTTCAAGTTGTTTAATCATTTTTCCTTGTTCCTTAATTTTAGGATTAAAATGATATTGTTGATATAAAAACTTTACATCAATATTATTTCTAACATTTTTTAGTATAACGGGTGTATCATTTATACGACACCTTTCCCAATACGTTAAATTGACTTTACTATAAACTTCATTTTCTAAATTATCAAAATAAAGAGAGGGATCATCACCTCTTAATTTCCAAGCATCAAAATAAACTGTTTGATGAAAATATTTTTTCTTGAACTCACTCTCTTCATCAAAATTCTGTTGATATAGTTCATAAAATAAAATTTCATATAGTCTTTCTAATCTATTAACCTCATTTCTACAAATTGAAATTCCATATTTTCTAATCTTTGCTAACAACCAAACCGTATTATCCAATACTGTTTGCTTTGGTAGCATTAATTTATACTTCTTGAATTCATAATATTCTCTAACATCTATACCCAAAGCTAAAGCATGGCCAATCCTATCTCCTTGACTTAAGTTTAAAAATAGAACACATTCATCGATAGCTCTTAAACCATCTAAAATATCATAAAAATCTTCTCCTGCATGATATGTTGCATATATCTTATGCTCATTCATTTCTTCTTTTAAATGATTTAAAGTTCCTTTTAATTTATGATTTTTCAAATATCTAAAACCTTGAGCAAAAACTTCTGGGGAAGCTGCAAATTCACTTGAAGCTGCGTCGATTCCACGAATTGATTCAGAATATTTTAAATTCTTTTCACGTAATGCACTTATAGCTATAGATTGGTTCTTAATTTCTTTGCGTAATGTAAAATGTCTACAATTAATATAATTTGAAATATTAGAAGGTTTTATTTTTTCTTCTTTTTTTATATAATGTATTGTGTAAAAATGTTTTTGCTCTAAAGTAATATTTAAATTTTGGAAATCAAGTTCAAATTCCTTTTCTGATTTAATAGCGTTTTTATCTAAAGTTGTATTATAAGATTTGATACTTTTTGTTAAGTCTGCATAATTTTCTTTCGGAGCAATACGAACCTCAAATGGCTCTATCTTACTATGGGTCAATGTATTGTGCACAGCCAAGTTTATAAATGCGGTGTGATAAATAGAGTTGTCCGGTAGAAAAAATTCCTTTCGATCTTGATATTTAGAAAAATTACCAAATCCAACTTTATCATTTATCTGAATTAATTCCGCTCTAAATTGAGCTTTTATCAGCAAATAACTGTGAAATAAGTAATGAAATTTTTTAAAGTTATTATCATTATTATAAACCTTTCGAAAACAATCGTATAGAAATTTGCGTTCACCATAAAAAATGTAGGAATGATCTAAATTCTGAACATGAATATTTTTAGGTATTGCATAATCAATTACTTCTGTATTTTTAAAGTGCTTAAATCTATGTCCATAATCTTTTTTATTTAATCCAATTTCTAAATTAAGTTCATTCAATTTAATTATTAAATCATTAGAATCTATAGAATTAGAATCTTTCGATAAATCTATTTCTAATATTTGACTCATATTTTGATCAATATTTAAAAAATTAAAAAGTTTTACACGAATGTAAGCTGCCTTATAAACTAATATTTTTAGCGATTTTCTGGCTGTTTCAGACGAATTGGATATTTTGGTAAATAATGACATTTCTTTTTCAAGCCGTAAAAATTCTCTTTCAAATCGATTAACATTATTCATCAAGTTAATCCAACTTAAATCAAAAACAGGCCCAGATCCTTTTAAATGAAAATGATTTTCAGCAAGCCCCTTTTTTAGCAATGTCCTTAATTGTTTATTATTTGAAAAAGTGGTAGGCCTCCAAGAAAAAAAATCTCTTCTGCGTTGTGAAAGAGTATCCGAGTATGCAAAATGGGAACAGGTCAATAAATCTTCACCAACATAATAGGACAAATCTCTCCATTTTAATAAGTGTTCAAAAATTACAAAAGGCTCTAAATTTTCTTCAACTAATATTTTAGAATTAAAATGAGTAAGAATATTAAAAACAGATTTACTATCTTCTTTATCATTAATTAAAAACCAATCACTTTGAAGTTTTGTAAAAACATTATTAATTTCGTCTAATGAATAACTTGAAAATGAATAAAATCCTTTTTCCAAAAATGCTTGCTCATTAATATAATTTTCCTCTTCTTTTATATTTAAAATCTTATCAGGACAATAATCTCCAAATAATAAACGAATCGATTTACGAAGATTATCCATTTATTTTATCGATTTAAGATATTTTTCTATTAATGTCAATCCTTCTTCAATGTCTTGATCCATTAAATCCCTTAGTTCTTGAAGTGTTTGATATATTATTGAATCTTGCTGAAAATATTTTATCACACTATTCATAGCCTGCTTAGCTCCTCTTGTTGAAAAGTCACCATCAGGTGAAAAATATCTTTGATATCTATTAAGCAGATATTTCGCAATTTTAATTTCTTCATCAGTATATTTAATTTTATTGCCTGAATTTGAAAATATAATATCAAAAATAGAATTAATCTCATCTTGATTGTTTGCCCAGAATAAAAATAAAGGATTTGATTCAAATTTTTCTATTTCTAATTGCAAATACGAATATTCATCCTGAATTTCTTTAAGACATTTTACAAAATCAGTTGTCAAAAATTTAAATAAATTTTTAGAGTAAGAAAGAGAATTACTAAAAGAAATTAAATTTTTCAATTTACTAAATAGAATATTTAAAAAGAAAACATTTGAAAATAATTCAATTCCTTCACAACTCCAATTTTGAAGTTGAATATATAGTTCTGATTCAATTTTAGTTTTCTTAAATCGATTTAAATTATATTGGGGATTTATTAAAACATTAATGAACGATAATGAATTAAATATACATTCTCCATTGGTTAAGTCATCAGGATCAACCTTTCTTAGATAGTTATAATCATTTCCAAATAATGGAACAAAACATATTATAAAAAATTTCACATCAAAAGTTGCTTTATTAAGGAATGATAAATCAGAAAATGAAAATCGATCTCTTGGTAAATTTTTCTCTTTATCTCTTGGAAAGATAGTATCTGAACTTAGAAAAAGTTCATTAAGATATAAAGTTTCTCTAGTTAATTTATTTTCAAACTTTATTTTATTATATATAACGAAAAGTAAATTTATATAATAATATGCATATATAGATTTTCCATCAGTTAATAATGTTACATTCTTAAATCTTTCAAAAAAAGTATAAATTTCACCAATTGTTATAGAATTATAATCTCTAGAAAGATAATTTCTATGCTCAAGATTATAAGGTTTGAATTCATTTTTTGAATATAACCAATTAAAGAAAAATTTATTTACATATTCAGGTTGAGGATTCATATTATCGAGTATCGATATATCACTATATGAAAGGTAATCTGTTTTTCTATTCAATATATAAGATAGAAAATTTTTATAGTCCTTAATACTATTGACAAAAGAAATAAAATTAGTTAATTCCCTAAGAGTTTTAGGAATAAATACATTTGAATCTTCTTTAACTTTAGGAATAAATATTTTAGAATTTAAAAAAACTAATTCTAATAAACCTGATTCAATAGAATCATACTTTTGACAACTGTTATCTTTGCAAATTTTAAAACCTAACTTATTAGTAATAACCATGTCTGGTAAAAAAAGTCTTCTTTTTAAAGGAAGAATTTTATCGATATACTTGGTTGCTTTTTCGTTTGGTGAATCAGCCAAATAAAATCTATCAATTTCCTTAACTTCATTTTTTAATAATTTTTCATATTCTTTTACAATAGAAAGTCTAATCGAATCCGCAAGTTGTTCAATTTTACAAGCAATCAAAATTATAATTTTATTTTGAATTAAAAATTGCCTAATATCTTCTAACATTTCATATGCTCCTGAAATATTTAAATCAAAATCATCAATAGCTATAACAAGAAAATTTTTATCTTCAAATTCTTTTAAATAATAACATACTAATTTATTAAAACAATCTCTTAAATTACTACTAGTAGCTAACCTACTTAATGCTTCGATTGTTTCTTGTTTATACAAATCTTTACGATCAGAATTTATGATTTGCAAATTTTGAAATACATTTTGAAAATGTTTTATTAAATTTCGTCTAACTTCATCTGATATTTTTCTATCGCTTTTTTTTATTTCTTCTTGAAATTTTGAAAACATTTTTGCTAAGATAATTTCAAACAAGCTTTCATTACCTCTAAACAAAGAAGGGTCTATTATGTCAATTTCTGCAAATGTATTTTTTCTTAGCGTTTCAAATGTTTTGTTTAAACTTTCATCCTCCAACTTTTTTGCTTCGAAAAAATCTAAATGTACTTTTTCATTAATATTTATTAAAGCATCTCTAAAAGAAATCATTGAAGAACTTTTTCCTTTACCACGTTCACCTGTAAAAGCAATAATGTTATTGTAACCATCGTAAATACCATCATGAACTGATTGATCAATTATTTCAACAATATTTTTAGCCGCATTAATATAGATTTCACTAAAAATAGACTCATGAAACTCATTTCCGTTTTCTATTTTTATTTTATATTCTTCATTTAAATTTATAGTAAGGGTTGACATTTTTTTTTAAGGTTAGGTTAGTGTTTATATCTGTATTTAAATTTTCTTAAAAAATTAGCATTTATCAAACATAGCAATAATTTTTTTAAACTTTTATTTCTGATAAATAAGAATTTAGTTTCAAATTAACAAAATAATTAATCTAGTAGTTTACGGTTTTCCACATTTTCTATTTACAACCGTAATAAAACAAAAAAACCTCCCATTTCTGAGAGGTTTTTCCATATAATTAAAAATCAAAATTCTACATATTCCTTCTATACTGCCCACCCACTTCAAACAATGCCGAAGTGATCTGACCTAAAGAACAAACCTTTGTAGCTTCCATTAAATGGTCGAATAAGTTTTCGTTTTTAATAGCTGCTTCCTGCAGTTTGTTTAAGTGCTCGTTTACTTTTGCTTCGTGGAATTGGTGCAAGTTATCCAGCATCGTAATTTGATATTGTTTTTCTTCTTCGGTCGCGCGAATTACTTCTGCCGGGATTACCGTTGGAGAACCTTTTGAACTTAGGAAAGTGTTTACACCCACAATTGGGAAATCTCCGTTGTGTTTCAAGGTTTCATAATACAAACTTTCTTCCTGAATTTTAGAACGTTGGTACATGGTTTCCATGGCACCTAAAACTCCTCCTCTTTCTGTAATTCTGTCGAATTCCTGTAAAACAGCTGCTTCCACTAAATCAGTCAATTCTTCGATGATAAACGATCCCTGAATTGGGTTTTCGTTTTTCGCCAAACCTAATTCTTTATTGATAATCAACTGAATCGCCATTGCTCTGCGCACCGATTCTTCTGTTGGTGTTGTAATCGCTTCATCGTAAGCATTTGTATGTAGTGAATTACAGTTGTCGTAAATCGCATACAAAGCCTGCAAAGTCGTTCTGATATCATTAAAATCAATTTCCTGTGCGTGTAAAGAACGACCAGAAGTCTGAATATGGTATTTCAACATTTGTGCTCTTTCGTTGGCTCCATATTTGTTTTTCATGGCTTTCGCCCAAATTTTACGCGCCACACGACCAATTACTGAATATTCAGGATCTACTCCATTCGAGAAGAAGAACGATAAATTAGGTCCAAAATCGTTGATGCTCATTCCACGGCTCAAATAATATTCTACGTAAGTGAAACCATTAGAAAGCGTGAATGCCAATTGGGTAATTGGGTTTGCTCCCGCCTCGGCAATATGATATCCTGAAATCGAAACGGAATAAAAATTACGAACATTTTTGGTAATAAAATATTCCTGAACATCGCCCATTAATCGCAATGCAAATTCGGTGGAAAAAATACAAGTGTTTTGCGCCTGATCTTCTTTTAAAATGTCAGCCTGAACCGTACCTCGAACTTGTGATAATGTTTTTACTTTTATTTCATTGTATACATCCAAAGGCAAAACCTCATCTCCGGTAACACCTAAAAGCATTAATCCTAAACCATTGTTTCCTTCAGGTAAATCGCCCTGATATTTCGGGCGCTCTGTTCCTTTTTCCTTATATATTTTGTTGATTTTAGCCTCAACTTCTTTTTCTAAATCATTCTCCTTAATATAATACTCGCATTGCTGATCGATTGCGGCATTCATAAAGAAACCTAACAGCATTGGCGCTGGTCCGTTGATGGTCATACTTACTGATGTTAAAGCATGCACCAAATCAAAACCGGAATACAGTTTTTTAGCATCATCCAAACAACAGATTGAAACTCCGGCATTTCCAATTTTTCCGTAAATGTCCGGACGTAAATCTGGATCGTTTCCGTATAAAGTCACACTGTCAAAAGCAGTCGAAAGTCGTTTGGCCGGCAATCCCGCGCTTACGTAATGAAAACGTTTGTTGGTTCTTTCTGGTCCGCCCTCGCCCGCAAACATTCTTGACGGATCTTCGCCTTCTCTTTTAAAAGGATATAATCCTGAAGCAAAAGGAAATTCGCCAGGAACATTTTCCTGTAAATTCCAACGCAAAATATCGCCCCAGGCTTCGTATTTAGGTAAAGCAATTTTCGGAATCTGAATGTGTGATAAACTCTCGGTATGTGTCGCGATTTTAATTTCTTTATCACGAACTTTAAATGTATAAACCGGATTTTTGTATTTGTTTACTTTCTCGTCCCAATTCAGGATAATTTCCCAATTGTACGGATCTAAGTCCATTTTTACTTTATCAAACTGATTTAGTAAAAGGTTTAAGAATATTCTGTTTTCGTCATGTTCCTGAATACCGCTTGGTAAAACAGTTGCGTCATCAATTCCTGCTTTATTGATTTCTGGAATCTTTCCAGAAACCGATTCTATCGTTTTGAAGATTCCGTATAATTTCTGTGCTACTTTTTGCTGAGAAAGTGCGCTTTCATCATAGCTTCTGTTATTCTCTGCAATTTCAGATAAATAACGTGTTCTGTGTGGCGGAATCACAAAGATTTTCTCGCTCATTTCTCGCGTAATTTCGAAAGTCGATTTTAAATCAGAATCAGTTTTTTCGACGATTTTATCCATGATCGCTTTGTAAAGCGTGTTCATTCCCGGATCGTTAAACTGCGACGCAATTGTTCCGAAAACTGGCATTTCATCTGGATTTTTATCCCATAAATTATGATTGCGCTGGTATTGTTTTTTAACGTCACGAATGGCATCAAGAGCACCTCTTTTATCAAACTTATTTAAAGCTACTAAATCAGCAAAATCAAGCATGTCGATTTTTTCTAATTGTGTTGCCGCTCCAAACTCTGGTGTCATTACATATAAGGATACATCAGAATGGTCCATAATCTCTGTATCAGACTGACCGATTCCTGAAGTTTCAAGAATAATCAAATCGTATTTTGCTGCTTTCAGAACCTGAATCGCTTCGGCTACATATTTAGATAAAGCCAAGTTCGACTGACGTGTCGCCAAGGAACGCATATAAACACGAGAATTATTAATCGCATTCATTCGGATTCTGTCTCCTAATAAAGCGCCTCCTGTTTTTCTTTTGGATGGATCGACAGAAATTAATCCGATTGTTTTCTCTGGGAAATCAATCAGAAAACGACGAACCAATTCATCAACTAAAGATGATTTTCCGGCTCCACCTGTTCCTGTAATTCCCAAAACCGGAATTTTAGAATCAGTATTATTTTTATGAATCTGATCAAAAACCGGTTTTGCAATTTCAGGAAAGTTTTCTGCAGCCGAAATCAAACGTGCAATTGCGGTTGGCGTTTTATTTTCTATATGATCGATTTCTCCATTTAGTTTATCTCCAATAGGATAATCAGAACGTTCAACCAAATCATTAATCATTCCTTGTAAACCCAAAGATCGGCCATCATCCGGAGAATAAATTCTGGTAATTCCATATTCATGCAATTCTGAAATTTCACTTGGCAGAATTACTCCTCCGCCTCCGCCAAAAATCTTGATATGTCCTGCGCCTTTTTCATGAAGCAAATCATACATATATTTAAAATATTCATTATGCCCACCCTGATAAGATGTCATCGCGATAGCATTTGCATCTTCCTGAATAGCAGTATTTACTACTTCTTCGACACTACGATCGTGACCTAAATGAATTACTTCTACACCAGTTGACTGGATAATACGACGCATAATATTGATCGCGGCATCGTGTCCGTCGAAAAGAGAAGCAGCGGTGACAATTCTTACTTTATTTTTAGGAATATATGGTATTTGTTGTTCCATTTTATGAATATGATAATTTTAAGGGAGCAATTTACAAAATATTATAATATTTGATTCTCCTTATATCTTTTTGTTAACAAAATAAATAATCTTTTTTTATCTCGAGGGGTAACAATCTACATCGTTATCGTATTTATTTTATATAAGTCTTATAGAAATGTTAACAACATGGTAATCTTGAAAAATTTAAATTAAATACAACAACTTGTTTTCCAGACACCTAAAGTAATTTAGCATGGTAGAAAAGCCCCAAATTTTTACCCAAAACTTTTACTCTTAAGTAATACACGTATTAGTAGTAAACGTAAAAATTTAAAAAATGAAAACATTATTTCCAATCACCGCAATTTTAAGTTTGAGTTTCTTTGTATCTTCTTTTAACAGAACAGAAAACGACATTCTATCCTATAAAAAAACTTCAACTGTTGCCGCTGTTTACAACTCAAATACTGATGATGTAGACGAACTTTCAAATGATTTCTTTAAAAGATATTCTGATTTGAAAAAATATAAATCTGATGTGATGTCATTATACAAAAACAGAACTTTAGGAAGTATCTGGTTTGATGAAAATGATATTAATGAGTTTGGAACTGTACTGTACGAAAAAGCAAAAAAAACCAATGATTTAGTAATTCCTTACCAAAAAGAAATTGATGATCTTTTTTCTTCATCAGAATCAAAACTTTCTAAAACAGATGCTGACATGCTTATAAGCTCTTTATATATTGCTTATGCAAAAAGCATTTCGGATACTAAGAAAAAAGTATCTTATGATGCGATGCTGAAAGATTTTTTAAACTATAGCACTATCGAAGAGGCAAATGGTACAACCGCTACGGCAGATGTAAAAGTAGCATATGATCAATATTATAAACTACAAGATGTGCTAAAAAAATATAAAAAATTAGACCGATCAAACAAATGGAAACCTATTGTTCCAGAAGAAACACCTTATAAAGAATTACGTCCGGATGCTGTTTCTAGCACTATTGAGCAAGTTAGAACCCGTTTGTATTTATTAGGAGATTTAAAAACCGATTCGAAAAGCAATTTTTACGATCGTGAATTGATGGATGCTGTAATGAAATACAAAGTTCGTAACGGTTTTAAACCCAACTACATTTTAGCAGAAGAACATATAAATGAAATGAATGTACCGCTTTCTGATAAAATGGAAACGTTACAACTTAATATGGAAAGATGTCGTGCGATTTCGGCCCAGATTGCCAGTAATGATGAGTATGTTTTGGTAAACGTTCCTTCGTATGAATTAATTTATGTTAAAAACGGAAAAATTCAATTGACTTCGAGTGTATTTGTTGGTGCGCCTTTGACTAAAACTACTATTTTTAACAGTGAAATTGAAAGAATCGTTTTTAGCCCTTACTGGACAGTGCCACAAAGTATTGTAAACAACGAATTAAAAGGTAAAATAGCAGCAAACAAAAATTATCTTGCCGAAAAAAACATGGAAATTGTAAATGGTCAGGTAAGACAAAAACCAGGACCGGATAATTCTTTAGGATTGGTAAAATTTATGTTTCCAAACCCTGATGATATCTATATGCACGATACGCCATCTAAAACTTTATTCGATTTTGAAAAAAGAACTTTCAGCCATGGCTGTATCAATGTAAAAATGGCAAAAGAATTAGCTGCCGCAATGCTAAAAGATTATCCTGAATGGACTCCGGATAAAATCGATAAAGCTATGGCAGGTAAAACAGAAAACAGTTTCAAATTAGCTAAAAAAGTACCTATTTACATTACTTATTTTACTTCATTGGTAAATGAAAATGGTGAAATTGGTTTTTATCAGGACGTTTACGAAAAAGATAGTGAACTAAATAACGTATTAGCTACACAAGCTCTTTCTTCAAATTAATATTTAAAATCAGAATATAGTATCAGCTTTTTATTCATTCAGATTATAATTTAATATCTGATGAATAAGAAGCTTTTTTTATGAATTAATAAAAAACACAATTCAATACAAAAACCCTAAACCGTTAATAATAAAACTTTTACAGTATAAAAAATAATAAAAACGGATCGATCTTTGTACTATTATTTTACAAAATCAATTTATCATGAAAACAGAAAATATTGACGGATTAACACTTTTTGAAATAAATTTACTGATTCAACAAGGAGGAAGATTTGTAATGTTTCCAAATTTAATGAGCCAATTAAAAAGCTCAACTATTTATTTTGTTCGCCCTGAAGAAAAAATATTCAAATATGCCATCAAACATTTTTTTAAGAACATATTAAATAGTTGGCGTAACTTTCCTTTAAGACCATTTTATGTCTCAAAATCTTTATTTTATTTGGCGATTGGAGGAAAAGATTATACTCAAACTATGCTGGCAGACTTAAAAACGATTAATCCTATTTATAATCCTAATTTATACTGCTTGCAATATGTGTAACTTTAGCATCAGCTACAAATCAAACT
>Ga0247812_10002062_pt1 | contig 11330 bp, 7 predicted proteins | sample UWRJL149409B1_FD_178011 | JGI IMG/M metagenome (GOLD analysis project Ga0247812, IMG submission 178011) | Plant litter microbial communities from Arlington Agricultural Research Station in Wisconsin, United States - UWRJ-L149-409B-1 | ecosystem: Environmental > Terrestrial > Plant litter >...
TTCATGGTATGGTTGCACGCCGCAGGTGAAGAAAAACACGCCTTCCCAACTGTGCCGTTGCGAGCGTACAAAAACAGATTTATGTGATTAATTGCTCTAGCATGACAGCTTCTTGATCTCTTTTCTCGAACAAGTGAGAATACGCAACTGTCAGATTGATCCGTCCAATCATATGTGTCCAAGACCTAATTTACAGGCAGGTCCTGTAGGTACAGTACCTTTCAGACTTCATATACCTACCCCGCCTATGACCGCTTTGAACTGTCCCAGCTAATCATTTCTGCACATCAACACCACGGATGGACGGTGCAGTCTGTAGTCTGGGATTTGTACTTACTAGAAGGTGAAGACAAGTATGATCTTTAAGCCTGTGTTGCAACGAAGAAGAAAAAGAAACCGTCCCGAAGAAGTTAGCGCTGAATGGGTGACCGTCGTCTATCGATTAAGGGAGCTTCATCCCGTCGATATTTGCCAGACGCAAACCCAAAGCGAACCCCAAATTATTTTGCTGGACGACAACGCAGCAAAACCACAGGATATCCTCTACTCAAAACCCACCGCATCGCGATCGCATATCACCCCGGCTTGTCTACATCTAATTCAGATGCATCTCATTCCCGCTGCGAGGTTCACCTTCAAACTCTACCCTATGCGTCCTTAGCTAAAGACGAATGTGGGGTCACAAGGAAGGGCAGATAGAATTAGAACTTTAACAACCACCACCACTTGTTGACCTGGGTCCCTCCAGATCTTCGTGATGGATCGAAAGAGAAAGCGTAAGGCTCACGTAACTTACGGTAAAAGAAACACAGCTGATATCATTACAGGCGAGTTGCGCGACTTGAATAGTAGGGCTTGGGCTGGGGAGAAAAGTACGTGTTTCCTTTTAGAAATATATTGGCCTGCCGGTGCTGACAGAACTGCGAAGATCTCTACGAAGTAAATAAGTCTTTAGACTCCTCCTTGAAAAAGAACACAGCCTTCATTAAACGTCTCCGAACCGCAGTAACAGCCACAACACTCGGAACGTTCTTACAAGAAATTCGAACACTCAGCCTTCACAAATATCTCTCGGAGATCATTTCTGCCTGCTACGAAGGATTGTGCAAATTGAAATCTCCTGGTGAAATAGATGCTGGAGTGGAAATCGTCAGCGCGTTACATCAGCGTTTTGGGCCGGCAGAATTCACCGAATTTCTTGGTTGGCTGGTAGGCAAAGGACTCGCTACTCCGGAAAAGTCTATATTGAAGACTCTTCCAGCTGATATTAGGGAGAAGGAAGAAAAGGACCGCATTGTTCGTCAAAGAGTCCTTCTCCGAGTAGTGACAGAATTGTGGCTTGTGGGAGTATTGAGGACCTTAGATGATGTTACGCGCCCAGACGATGCTTCCCGGGGTAAGGAATCGATTTCAGCTATTGCTAAAGGAACCGATTCAAAAACAAAGAGCAATGTAGGAAAAGGAGGTGGAGCGGAGCCTTTCCCCCTGGAAGTTCTCAAGGATCTACTAGGACATGATAGGGATCACGCGAACTTGCCATTGCTTGTTATCTTTGTAAAATCATTTAGCTGGGATATATTGGGTGTAAAAGAAGCTGGATCAGATGGACGCAAGACTGTAGAGGAGGACGGGACTACCAAATCTACGGGATCTACTGAAGCGGACGATGATTCTTCAGAGGATACGGCCCCGACCGAAAGCACCGTCTACGATGCACCCCTTGCATCAGAGGAGCTTCAGGAGCGATTCCGCAATATCTTAAAGCGATACTTTGAAGACGTGAAGGCACATCTTCTTCGTGACCAAAAGTTGATTGGCAAACAAGCGAGAAAAGATGCTGAGGCATATGTTAAATCTGGCCAAGTTTTCGAAGACCGGCAAGCGAATTACGAGAAGGCTGTTAAGGCTCAAGAACGCCTCGTTGCGAATGCACAGGTTCTTGCTGATGCCATCGGTGGAGAAATGCCTGATCTGAAGGACTCCGAAGACTCTTCCGCAATTGGCAATGGCGGAATTGGTCTCGTCAAGACAGGCGACTACTTGAGAGGTGAGGGCGATGGGGCTGGTATCTGGGAGGATGAAGATGAGAGGCGGTTCTATGAAAATCTGGTAGACTTGAAAGGCAAAGTCCCTGGAATGCTACTTGAGGATGGCAAAAAAAAGAAGGTCGACAACGATGAGCAGGTTGGCAAAAAGGTGGATCCAGCAGAGGCAAGCACTACTACCACTAGTACTAAAGAGGAAGACCAGTCTACAGCGATTGCCAATAAAACTATTGGGGCACAAGTCGATGCTCTGCTGGCCAGGTTTCCAGATCTTACAAGTAAGGACTTAATTGATCAAGCTGCTATCGATTTCTGCTTCTTGAACTCGAAGGCCTCCCGCAACCGATTGATCAAGGCTGTTCAGGAAATTCCCAAAGGACGAAGCGATCTACTTCCATCATACTCCCGACTTGTCGCCACTCTCGGTAAATACATGCCAGATATCACTAAAGGCTTGGTTGATCATCTCGATCAGGAATTTCGAAGTCTCCAGCGCCGTAAGGAGAAAGAATTTTTAGGACAAGCTCGACTTGGAAATATCCGTTATCTTGCCGAGTTGACTAAATTCGGTGTGGTTCCAGAGCATGTTATATTCCACTGTCTGAAAGTCAGTCTGGATGATTTCTCGAGAATGAACATTGAGATTATTTGTAACTTGCTTGAAAACTGTGGTCGATATCTGCTCAAGAATCCTGAAACATCACCTCGAATGAACTCTTTTCTAGAGACTCTGAAAAGAAAGAAGTCTGCAAAGCACATTGGCCAACAGGAACGCATGCTTATCGAGAATGCAGTCTATTACGTCGACCCACCAATTAGAGCCGCTATTCAGCAGAAGGAGAGAACACCTGTTGACCAGTACATAAGGAAATTAATATATCTGGATATGCACAATCGTAACTATCCCAAAATTCTGAAGCAGATCCGAAGACTTCATTGGGAAGAGTTCGAGATTGTCACGATACTGGAGAAGGTTTTTTCGAAACCCGGAAAGGTCAAATATGGTAACATTCACTTGCTTGCGACTCTGATTGGTGCATTGTATCGATACCACCAAGATTTCGTAACAACTGTCATCGACAACGTCCTAGAATCTATCATCTTAGGACTAGAGTCTAACGACTTCAAATTCAACCAACGCCGTCTGGCAGAAGTTAGATATCTTGGCGAACTTTACAATTACCGTATGGTTGATCATCCAGTGATATTTGATGCCATGTATAGGATTATGACCTTCGGCCATGGTGAGTACAATTGCCCTTTTACAATTCATAACTGCTGACAATTTGTAGGTGGTGTTCCTATTGCCGGTAAGCTGAATCAATACGATATGCCAGACGATTTCTTCCGCATCCGCCTAGTCGCAACTATACTCGAAACTTGTGGTATCTTCTTCAATCGGGGCCCCGCTGGTAAGAAGCTGGACTACTTCTTGTCGTTTTTCCAGGTGAGAATATTCAAAACAGTCGTCCAACCTCGTCTAATAAAACATAGTATTACATCTACACCAAAGATCCTCTACCGATGGATATTGAATTTATTGTTCAAGATGTATTCGCCTTGACTCGGCCCCAGTGGGTGCTTGCGAGTAATCTCGAGGCAGCCGGACGAGCTTTTCAACTCGCAATGCAACAGGACCAAAAGACATCTGGGCTCGACAAAGTTGTTGAACCTATAGACGTTGAGAGTGATATTTCATCAGACGACGAGAAAGACGAAGCAGAACATGAAGCAGACAAAGGCTTGGCAGAAGATGATCTCGAATCAAATGAGGATGATGTGAGACCTTCCACAGTCAGTTCTTCAAGCTCTGGTCAACTAACATTTGAAAAGCTTGATGGCACTTCCTCTGTACATGGCACCGACTCCGAAGAAGAATCTATTATCGTCACTCGTGAGGAGGAGGAGGTTGACCCCGAAGACGAGGCAGACTTCGAGCGTGAGTATGCAAAAATGATGGCTGAAAGTCTAGAATCCCGGAAGCACGAACGCAAATCAACTTTCGATGTTCCGCTTCCAATGAGGCGGAAGGATGTTGCTACTTCGAACGAGCCTTGGGCAGATGAGACTGCTTCTCCTACAGCTGCCCCAAGTGGTACAATGGCTTTCTCACTCCTTACAAAGCGTGGCAATCGCCAACAGGTTAGTGGAAATACGAATATAATCTGCCCTTTATGCTAATATTCTTGCAGACTCGCACAGTTGCCCTCCCCTCAGATTCCACATTCGCAATTGCCATGAAAACGCAGCAAGCAGCCGAGAGAGAGGAACAGCAACGAATCAAGAATCTGGTCCTGAATTACGATCTTCGTGATGGCGAAGAACAAGATGGTGATTCTCTACTCAACTCTGTCCCCCGTAATGCAAATATTCACGATGAGGACCTAGGCATCGAAAAAGCCGCTACCGCAGCCAATTATGCTAGACCTGACAAGTCCAGCAATAATCGCAGTGGTCAGCGAGCGAGAAAATTACAGCTCAGTGACGTCGACTGGTATGAAAACAATCCTCATGCGCATTCTGAGAACATCCCCCCACCTGAACTGGAGAAAGGTCAAGAAAAGAGTCTGAAGAAAAGGCATTGCCTACCAGCCAATAGTACTACTCCTGTTATTCCCGGGCGCAATGGCCCCCTACCATATAGAGGATCTGCGAGTGCAACGGGGCAAGGCAGACTTACCCGCCGACAGATTCTCCAAGAGCATGCTTCTAGGCAAGCCAAAACCTCAGATACCAAGTAGCCCCTGGTTGATCTTGGCAAACTTCCATTCACGTCGTGCCTTTGCAAATTTACCAAACCTACTAGAAAATGCTAACCTGGACCCCACATGGTGGGGCCTTTAGGAAAGATTAGATAACTAGCAAGAGTAATTGAGAAGTTGTTTCTTGGTTGCTCCAAAACTAGCCACTTCTTCTCTGCTATCGATGCGAATCACCTGTTTCCCGAACCCATCAAACCCTCCTCGCATATATTGTGAGATGATGGAACAGACGAACATGTGTCACATTTCAATGCATACGATGCCCCATCGACACAATACGGCCCGATCCTTGCACAAACCATCGTGGTGATGAACAAAGTGCAGAGCATAAGCGTAATTGTATGCGTGTTATGTTGGAGGATGGGTAACATTGATAATTTGGGGGCAGTCTAGGTCCCGGATGTTGTTAAACGAGGATGCTGTGGTGGAAGGGGGACGGAAGTCGTTTTTCTTCTCATTCGTCTTGTGCAGCTCTGGAGACGAGAGGCACTTTGCTGCTGCTTATATCACACTCCTTTATTTTTGCTATTCGACAGAGGCGGTAGGCATCCAATACACTCCTTTAATCACATGATAGAGCCCACCGGGCTACGGTGCTGTTCAAACCATCCGTGCTCTATCATAACAGAAATTGTTTGACAGATTATCCCCTTCCCCCTTACTTGCGTTAATTACCGGCCCCATTTAGCATCTCGTATCTTCGGGGTTTAAATAGGTAACAGAAGCACATTCAATTATTTGAATGAAACATGGGAGGAATTGTTTCAAGGGATAGCCAAATGTTTCTCACACGGCTATGTGCAGACTTGAGCATGCCATGTCAACAACTACTCGTCCAGTTACTTCCATGCAATATCACACCCACATAAAATTGTTCTCCTGCTGTATCGAAACAATCGGAACATATACAGTAGGTCGGAGAAATGCTTCTCGTGGTAGTAGGGGAACTTACTACAAGGACCTGACTGTATTGTTAGACTTACTTTACGATGGCTCTTGTCATGAAATATCTTGACCAAGTTTGATGACAAGATCATCAATCAGGTTGAAAGGTTCTTTAAATCAAGCAGGCAAGCAAGTGTAAACTGTACCTCAGATATGGATCAACGTTTGTTTTAATTTGCCCAACTCGCTGACGGATTCACACTATTGACGGGAACAATTCCAGAGTTTTTGAATGCTTCCAATATAGGATCTTCGTGGCGGTAGCCTCGAGATTTCGATGTCCTTTAGCTTTCCAGGTATGGATTACCTGCGTTGCCAGTGCGATGAAAACCCCTGAATCTAAGGTCATTGGAAGCAATTACCCAGCTACCTCTGTCTTCAATCGTGACGAGAAATCATAAGACAATTTCGTCCCGATTCTCTTGCTAGATTCTATATCATGGATTTCGTACAATATGTTTTATATAAGTACTATAAGCCAAGATGCTAAGATGCTGCCCAGGGCAAACCGTGCAATATTTGCCAAAACGGAGCTTAAATGCATTGAAGTGCTTGATATAATGAGATAACAATGGTTAGTAACCACAACCATATTGAAGCCATGATATGAACCGTGCTATGCTGATACCATCAATTGCTAATCATCGGGTGCTTGTATTTGGTTCCCAGGAGAACGAATAGCTCCTCCTAATGATATGGGATCTTCTAAAAGAAATGTGATTGATATATCTATATATTGGATGTAATCCAAAGATGCAAAAGACCCCAACTATATAAAAGAGGCAGCCTACCGATGACTTGGTCACCCAACGTGTCCGTCGGGCCACTACAGATACGCGTGCGGCCGCCCTTGCACAAAGTCGACCTTCATGACTCCCTCACGCCTTCCATTTCCAATCACATACCAAAGCAACGCATAAGAAGCACCGCCTGCGATTCCTGACTCTCTGTTTTTGGGAGTCACGGGTGCCTGCTTTGTCTCAAGATTCCCCGAATTTCTTCGCATTAGGAGACACCAGTTTCATCGGAACTCGCATTGCACGTACTCCGATTATCGACTTGCCATTCTGGCATCGACTGCCTGACAACTCTTTAGGTATGGCATATATCAACTCGCCATGGCCTGTCAAAGACATTGTCTATACTTCAATCGTGGGCACCATTATGATCGCTGCTCTGCTAGAGTGGTTCTTATGGCTTGCTGCCTTTCTCTTCTGTCTGGTCAAGGCTTATCAAAAGGCTGAGCACTGGTCTGTCAAGGTCATTGCGGTAGTCATCGCCTTACTATTCACGGCGATCCGGTATAATCCCTTAAAAAGATGCACCGTAGAGTTTACCAATAACATACATCCTTGCTAACTTATAACATTAGGTTCATGTTCCTCCCTATCATGATTGTCACATTGCCCCTACCTGATAGAATCACACAATACTTTCCACCCAGGGTGGTAGCCGTCTTTCAGTGGATTGGATTCTGGACATTCGCAATTCTCCTTTCTGTTCCCTGGCTTATTTGTCTTTTCCGCCTGGTTACTCACTCAATCGGACGAAAAAAGAACATTTCTCTCATTGTGGATCCACGTGCAGCACCAAAGGTGGTGATTGTAATGCCTTGTTACCATGAAGAACCAGATGTTCTGATCACGGCAATTGATTCGGTGGTGGATTGCGACTACCCTCCATCTTGCATCCATGTTTTCTTGTCTTTCGATGGCGACCAGCAGGACGATTTGTATCTTGACACCATTAAGAAACTTGGGGTTCCAATTCTCGATGGCAAAATATATCCAAAAAGTCTTGATGTCATCTACCGCACTGCCCGTATCACAGTTTCTCGATTTCCGCATGGAGGCAAGAGGAAATGTCAAAAGTACACTTACAAGCTCATCGACAAGGTCTATACCGATTACCAAATGCGTAACGATAACCTTTACATACTTTTCATCGATTCGGATTGTATCTTAGACCGTGCATGTCTTCAGAACTTTATGTATTACATGGAACTTAGTCCAGGAAACAAAGGAGATATGCTGGCAATGACAGGAGTGATCACTTCAACTACTAAAAAGCACAGTCTTATAACTCTCTTGCAAGATATGGAATATGTGCATGGCCAGTTGTTTGAACGAACAGTAGAGACTGCTTGTGGATCAGTTACATGCCTACCTGGGGCTCTGACCATGCTACGCTTCTCCTCATTCCGGACGATGGCCAAATACTACTTCGAAGATAAAGCGGAGAAGTGCACGGATCTCTTCGACTATGGGAAGTGTCATCTTGGTGAGGATAGATGGCTTACCCACCTTTTTATGGTTGGCGCGAAGAAGCCCTATCAAATTCAAATGTGCCCTTCAGCGTTTTGCAAAACCGAAGCCGTACAAACCATCTCCTCACTGGTTAAGCAACGTCGTCGGTGGTTCCTTGGTTTCATTACAAATGAAGTTTGCATGATGACTGATAGACGACTTTGGAGAAAGTATCCTCTTCTCTTGGTTGTGCGATTCATGCAAAACACCATTCGTACCACGGCTCTTCTTTTTTTCATTATGGTTGTCTCTCTCATGACTACCAGTAAAACTATTCACAATCTTCCGGTTGAATTTATAGCGGTTTCCCTAGGTCTCAACTGGCTCTTGATGATATACTTTGGGATTAAGCTACACCGGTATAAGGTTATGCTTTATCCATTGCTCTTTGTTGTCAACCCGTTCTTTAATTGGTATTATATGTAGGTTTCTACCAATAGATGTGATCAAACTACTAAAATTTGCACAGGGTCTACGGAATTTTCACTGCTGGTCAACGAACATGGGGCGGTCCCAGAGCTGATGCTGGAAAAGCTGATGCAGTAACCACCGCCCAAGAAGTTGTTGAGAAGGCTGATATACTAGGAGATGAACTCAATGTGGTTCCTGAGACTTTCACAGATGCTCACCATGCAGCAGTCCCTGTACCATTGCAACCTCCAGAGCGCCTCGAAGGAAGGTTTACAGCCGCAGAGAGACTTCCTGGTGGATGGTATGGTCACCCAGATGATTCTATGGTCAGCCTTGGTGCAGGAGCAGCTTTGAATGTCAACCATGAACTCGACTTCCAGCGTAGATCTTCATTCGAAAGCAACAATTCCGTATTCATGCCACGACGAGTAGAAAGCATTATGGGAGAGGAAGACCAGAAGAAATACGCATTGGCCCAAGCCAACCAGCGAGCTGCTGGCGGAGCATATATGATCGGCACGGTATCTCCTGAAGAATTCCATAGGCTTTCCGACGTAGAGCTGAGAAGACATACTCTTGTTGATCCAGTTGATGGGACGCCGCCAGGTCACCTCCTGCCACCTGTACCTTCGGCTTCAGCTTCCCCAGATTATTTCGGGAGGGGAAATCTTCCTATTCCTCAAACGGCTCACCGTGGTAATCGGCGTAGCAGTCCTTTAGCACGAGCTAGTTTTGAGAGAAGTGCTTCTGATGCTGATTTTGATATTGAGCTTGCCGAGCGAGGAGCTTAGGCAAGAATTTTGTGTTTGGCTAATCTTTAGATAGCTTAATTCACTCACGTTGCTACGCAAATTTGATCATAAGCATCTAAATTCAGTATACCATTCCATTCTGCATTGTGAATTTTTATGTCGTCAAATTTTGAAAAACTAGTACAGGGATTTTAACCGCTGTAAAGCTCTTTGTATGAGCTATGCTTAAGATCAAAAATCCTAAAACTGCTACTTACTCTAACTGTGGGACTAGAGGCATGAAACCACTCAAAGCCTTTGACTGATCTGGACATGCACGGGACATCAAGTACTGCCATATGCATTAACCGGTCATAGGGCCCAGCTCATATCTCAGACTCAACTTTCTGAATCTCATCAGATCAATGCAATGCGGGTGGTATGTTTGAATCGCAAGAGGTCACAACCTGCAGAGATGAGGCAGACGGCACAATGGTATATATGATACCAGGACCCGCAGCTCTTGAAGTCCAAGCACGGGCTACATGTTAAGTGACCCATGCAGTGGACTTTTGCGTCTTAGAGTGCTTGATTTGATGATTTGTAATGGCAGTTTGAGAAAAGAAGGACGGTGTCACCAAACAGTTCAACACTGCTCCTCCCTCATAATATCTAGCACAGTATATGTAAACAGACACCTTTAGAGAAGGGGCTTAAGCAGACATCATCGGCCATATGAAAGAATTACATTGAATCAATTTACCATAGACAGTGTTCCCGCTCGGTGCCGAACGGTGAAGTGATGTAAATACAACAAGGACACTTCCTTTTCTCTCAAACATAAAGGTTTGAAGGACTGGAATTTATATTTTTGTGTGCTCACTTGTTTCTACCCGGGAGGGTAAAATTGAGAATTGGATTAAGCGTTGAGTATTTTGGCTTGTCGATGGAGCCAAGTAAATATCTTGCTTATCGTCTATCATGATATGTGTAAGAACCTATTCGTACATTCGTCCCTTTCCCAAGTAACAAGTATCATTATTCATTTAACCGGGCTCCAGACGAAGTAGAGAGAATTTAAGACACCTGTTCACCATTAAAAGAATGACTTTCGTGACTCTTGTTAATATGCTGTGTGATTGTGTTGTGTATGTTTGCTTCTAGCGCAATACTCTGCTGGATTGATTGTTTTCAAGCTCGCTAATATTGACAGGTAAAAGAAAATGATCTGGAATATACCCCGAAAGAAAAAAAAAGGGTACACTGACACCAAAGCCATTTCAAAACATGACCACAAATAGAACTGCGAGAACGGTTAGGTGAAGATATCTCGGAAGCGGCGATTAAGTGGAAACAGTGCTCTAATTATTCTATTTATGCATACATACACCAACACATACATCGTTCATATCATAATTGTACAATTATATACATTCTATTTTGTAACGAAACATATATCAATCATCCCAGCACTGCCCTCTCCAAATCATCGCCTTGTCGCATCATCGTTCTGATCACATTGACCGTTCTTTGGCAATCACTTTCTATATATATTTGAAGATCCCTCATAGGTTTCGAACCGATTGCTGCTTCTTCAACTTCCAAATAGGCTTTGGTGAGATAGATCACAGTGTGATACTTCGCGTAATAGTATTTAGATAATTTCTTTAGGTGTCGAAGTTCTATGGGGAGCCGATTGCGTTCTGGAAGTCTATGACGAATCCGTTGCCAACCATGCCAGCGAGGCATGAACACTTTCTCGCAAAGATCAAACGCTTGCTTGTATTGGTGTGATTGGGCTAAAATTTGAATGTAATAGTTCCAAGTCCTGTTGTCGAGCAGAAATCCTTCCTCAAGCAGAGTTTCGACGGCTGCTTGAAGATCGTTTATCCGACCTTGGCTCTGCAAAGATATCATGTATTGTGTAAGGACGGTCGTGAGATACAGTTGGTACTTTGGATACACCTTCGTCTCCTGACTATCTAACTCTGAAGGGGCCAAAGAAGCCACAATTGCTTTCGAACGTTTACCTATGGTTCTGGCGTGAGATAAGGCTAGTTGCCAAATGTCGTCAACCCCTTTGAAATCCCCTACGCGTGATCTAGAATGCATGATAGCCGAAAGAATCGG
>Ga0247812_10002067_pt1 | contig 11320 bp, 7 predicted proteins | sample UWRJL149409B1_FD_178011 | JGI IMG/M metagenome (GOLD analysis project Ga0247812, IMG submission 178011) | Plant litter microbial communities from Arlington Agricultural Research Station in Wisconsin, United States - UWRJ-L149-409B-1 | ecosystem: Environmental > Terrestrial > Plant litter >...
CTCACTTGGAAGTCTTGACACAACTGTTACAATGGTGCTTCGCATGCTTCAACACTCAGTCTCAGCGAAGTAATCCCTAATTTCTCTGGTGTCTTTCATGAAAGAGACTAATATGACGTTTACAATAATGACGATTACAATTAGCGAGTTGCTATTCTAGAATAGCACAGTTATTTTCCCTGTCTAAATTATTCGATTCGCAAGTTTACCAGTCATGTTTAAGATACCCAGCAAAGTCACACGCCTCAGACAGTATCAGAGGAACCACTTTCAACTACTCTTGAATTCAGACAAAAAGTGTCAAAAAGTGGAATATTAACAATTTAGATAAGGGGAAAACAGCACAACACTACGAGCACTTTGATTATTGTGTTCGTCTTAGCTCATGGTGGAGAGTAATAAATATGGCCCTATCAGGTTATTTTTCTATCATTAGAAACTCACAACTGCAATCTCAAATGCGAACAAAGATCAGGAAGTGCCCCGCATGTTTTCTTTAGAACACGGCATATACTTTTGGTCCATAATTTCGTATGACGCAAATTATATCTCTAGCTTCCCTTCATTGAAATGCAGTCGGATATCCACCTCCTATTTTCACCCCAATACTCCACAAACTCTGACGGAGGAGAAGTGCTTAGCTTAATACCTCCCCGCTATCACTTCGGCCTGAATCAGTCCCGTCACCATAACTTGCAAACTTGATTTGGTAGTTGACCATTACATAGGCTCCCACGATAAGACATAACTGCAATAGCTGTCCGTCGGTAAATTTGGCTGCAGTTCACGAGCTACTCGCACTGGGGGCCGGAGGCTTTCAGGCCAGATATTCTCTCCACCAGGAAATGGCCCATTCCAGTCAACAGCTGGGTCACGAAATGAGGTCTCGAGATGACTCTCAGAAGCCCAGTCCGCTACTACGAAGACAATATAATACCTTCGACCGTTGGCCTCAAACTCTTGAGACAGATTGTGGTGCTTCAGGACTTGATCTTTCCAGGCTTGGTCAGCTTGCCAATATTTCAAGATCTGACCCTTCCTTTTTTCTATTACTCTGCTAAATGCTGCAGGTATAGCGGGCGGATATTCATCCCACCGTGGGCGAGGAACGCCATCTACCAGCCAATAAAGTTGTGCTGCAGAAGCGTTTATGTTACCTAGAAGCTGAATTGTCCAATATATACCGTCTTCGCATAGATATTTTCTACCTTCCTGTGTGGCCCATAAGGTGTGCCACTCGATGCCGATACGGTCAAATTCTGGAATCGCGGAATCTGAGTTCCACGGCTTCATTTGGTAGTATACATGGTTCAAAATATCTTTGGGAAGTCCCTTCGCGGTATGAAGCCGAAAAACAACCAAGTCTAAAGCTCCACAGATTGTAGGGACTAGCTTATCGACTGTTTCTGAATTTCTCCAATCGTCTTGGTACTGTTGTTTCCAAGTGTTCAGGGAACGTGGCCTGTAAATAAAAAACAAATTTAGTTTGCTTCTTATAATGGATTGAGAAAGAGATCTTGGGTTATGTAATTGAAGTAACCCCTATAGTACACTCCTAGGAATTATGCTTCACTATAGAAATGTTATACCTGTGCATACAACCAGTGCCACGATAGATCGGCCACGCAGCATTTGGGATCATTTTGTTCAGAAAATTCAAGGCTGCTAGGCGCGAGGTTTGACATGTTGACAGAAGGGTTGTGACCAGTGTGTAAGTCGAGAGTTGCCTGCAACGTTGCGTTGCAATAATCTCATCTTTCACTTCTTGCGAGACTACATCTTCCGACCGTTTGAAATTTCCGTGAAATGAGGGTATAATGGTGTACAGGGATTTGAAGAATAAGCTGCTTCTGTCCAGGCCTTCAGCGTATCTTTTATAATCCTGATTTTCGTACTTCATGACAGAGTTCTCGAGATTGTTTGGTTCTCTGCCGTCAAATAAATCCTGGTTCCACTTAAGTGATTGGCTGATTATGTGAGATGGTTGAGGAATGCCTTCAAACTCAACCCATTGCACGCCCCCTCGGAACGGAAGGACTAAGGTCCAAATTTCGATTTGTAACTCGAAAGGAAGGTCAGAGAAGCAAGCCATAGTGGTCGTGTCGTGGTCGTGAGAAGAGGGTTGATGCTGTGAGCTCAATGTGATTTGGCTCATTGATTAGATACATGTGTGTGTTGTGAATTTAACAACGGGAAAAACGGGCCAAGTGATGGAAGTTATCAGGAAAGTTAGGTATAAATATAGGTCAGTCATTGTGGATTGCTTCAGCTTCAACAACGAATACACTAGTTGCCAAGCTCCAAGCAGCTCACTTACAGTAAGTTTAAAGTGGATACAGCGGGGTTAACCTTAAAAGGTGGAGGGTGGGGTATGGTATACACTGCCTCGCCTATCATACCATAAATTGAGTGTGGTGTATGGAATGGCGACACTTCACCAAGAACTATACTGTAGTATCTCGATGTCGTGGGGCTATGGCTGGCTAGCTCTTGTGGAGTCCTGGAGTTGCACGACTGGTAATAACCTCTTTAGACAACTATAAAAAAGCATTAAGCAGAAACCCAATTATGCTTCTGTTCTATGTCATTTTCAATAATTAGTCTTCCAACTGGGAAATTTCAAAAGTTTAACTCCATTACGGTAGCAATGACGTTGATCAGCTCGTTAGAGTTCATCAGGTCAGGTCATAGTCGATGAAGTGCTCTCCATAAATCATTGCGGTCTGAAGAGCCGACATTGCCTCCAGGGATCAAATTATATTCAAGTGAGTTCTAGCTACTGACATCAAGAGAGGAGTGGCGTCTTCGGATGTGTGAAGCTCTTAGATACCATGGTCCACAGGAGATACACACGAGCTTGACCGGCTTGGTAGTCTAATGATGTGAGTTGCATATTTAGTCCGACTGGGCAATGCCAGGTTGCGAGGATCTGGGTTGGTGGTGTGTAGAGACAGCATGCCAGAAAGACCTTAAGGAGTTGAGTATCTGCAGCTACCCTTCATACTTAATTTTGATAGCTTAGTGGATTGAAAGGAGAGCGTACCTCTCTAAAATCGAGCCAGGATCTGAGATAGTGGTCAAGACTCGCAGATATTAGTGGTGGAGGTTATAATGACTACGTCAAGGTTCAATGAACGTCTTGAACTATTCTTTGGCAGATTTCAACTAGACCCTACCTAAGTTTTTGTGGCATTATAACTCAATCATATGACTAGCCAGCTTTCTTACTCAGAGAATCAAGAACGGGAATTTCTGATTACCACTTCATGCCGTGTGTAACCTTGGAAATGTAGCCATAGTTGAAGCTCCTGATAAGGGCGTGTTTGTGGCTCACCTTGCTCAGTGTGATAACAGAAGTATCGGGCTCTATCTCCGTTTCGCTGCCCCTACTCTCTCCATGAGATGCATGATTTCTCTCTGGAACTCCTAGCGATTGCTATAATTACGTTATCACGCTGCTATCCCAGATATTTGTGTATCTTATATCCTTGTTGGTGGCCCCCAGCGTTGTGATTGGATAAAACTTGCACTGAATTTGAGGCAGATATACACAGTTAATACCTGGAGATAGGGTCAATATAGGGCCGTGGAAACTCAGAGATCTTTGGTAAATGGTTAGCAACAGAATCTAATGCAAAACATAGATAGAGGATACTTACCTCTTCGTTCTATGTAGAGAAGCTATCGCTGAAGGAACATAGTTACACAAGAGACGATATTAGACTTTGTGTGTAACAAACGATAGAAGAAACCATAAGTTTTTCCATTGGTATAGCAGAGAGGTTCAACCACTTAACAGTACCTATTTCACCAGTTTTCTTGCGCATATGCCAGTGCGGTGGATCCAGACATTCAAGTGATCAAGAATAATAGACATCTCTACCTTTTGGTGTTGTACCACGGCGCGGGTGCATACTGAAATGCTGTGCAACATCCGGAATAGGTTACCGACGCATGGCTATCGCCATTGTGGTTGTAGATCTTTCCAGCTGGCACAAGCTCTCTTTCATCTGCCTTGTGATGCCTAGCGGTGTCTCAAAACCAACATGTATCGTTGTTAAGCGTTGGGATGTCGTTCAAGGTAAGAATTATCTTGTCCTTCATTGCATCGCCTTCCTCCTCCTCATTGTGACGAGAGCCCCAGTGATGCCCTCGTTGTTTACAAACACTAGACCAGTAGCTTAGGAGAAGGAGCGAAATATGCTACAGTAAGGTGATGGAAGAAACAACATGACCTTCAGCTGCTTCCATCAAGGCGACCCAAAGTAACAGCATAATCTGTCTAATTGTATGTAAGAGGTTGGTCGTGGCCCGTAAATCGTCCTTTACTATTTGGTGCTAGTCGGTGCTAGTCCTGAGGTGAAAATGGCTCTTTATTTGTATTTGTAGAGGCTTTGATAAGACGGTGAACAGTTTCAGTTGTATTTCGATGTCTGCTGGACGAGTGTCAGCATCAGGAGCAATGAAGACAATCCCCAAAATTGAATCTATTAGTGCTTGAGCAGTCCTAGCTGAGAACTAGTTTCAGCACGTAAAGAGCAGTGGAGACCAATGTAATGCAGTTTGGCAGGAATATAGTGGTCATATTCCAAAAGCAAGAATATGGCCAAATGTCCAGGGGAAAACTCACTGAGATGGCATTCTACCAACATAGACAGAGCGGGTGTTGGAAAACCATTGCAATCGAATGTGCAGATGCTCCACATGCAAACAGCAGAATGGATTCCTATTGTTGTCTTGAAGTAGCACAGTTTAAAGCTCAATCTCGTGTTGGAGTGGCGTTATGTTCAATTTGAGGAGCAAGTGGTCGCCGGCTTGTTATCTTTTGAGCTGGTTGCTTTGCGATGATTCGCAAAAGATTTGGATGACTAGCATAACATCATCGCCAATAATGGTAATGAACAAAATCTGCAGATGACTGCGGCGGTAGTATGAGGTGATGTTGTCAATAGAGGCGTTAATGGAGTTTTCGATAGTTGAAATCGTGTCGGTGGAAAGAATGAGTGGGGACAGGTGAGGAAGGATCGTAAGACTTCTAAACTTCCCTCTACAGCGTCCTAAATACAGTAATAATTGAGCTACCAGCGCCGAGAGGGACTATTGTTCAGTAGAGGTTACTTTAGCACTGCCGCTGGTATTGTTGGTTCACCTTAATTTACTTACGCGGATAGTTCAGTTACAAGCAAGGGGCAGGCACTTTAGTAGCTCCCCAGTGTTTTTTCATGCTGTTTCCGATAATCTCCGTCAAATAGACACATGGGCACATATTAGGAACTCTTAGCAAATATTACATAGCTTAGGACAGCATAATCGCTGTTGCAGGTATCGACGTAGTAGGAAGTCTACTATCGGAAAGTTTTCAAGAATCTATCCAGCGGAGAATTTTGCTGGAGAGATGTCCTCTAATGGTGTTATGCTTCTATACCTAGGTACAGTACCGACCTGACACCACAAGACCAGAGGGCACAACGTGGGACATGCCTTTCCTTTACCAATTGGCATCTATTACATCTATTTAAATGGCAAGAGTTTTCACTGAATTACACTCACGATGGGCAGCTGCAGAGATGATTTCTTATCATATTAATAGGTGATGGTTTATATGCTTATGGTTTGATCAGAATTATTGTATTGGTATGTTAACATGCTAACCTAGGGACCAACTCAACAGTTACTTCTTGCTGGATTACAAATACACACAACCTTCATAATTCTGGCCCTGTTTGACCTTTCGCTGTTCCAACAACAACAATTATAGCACTTATTTCTCCTCTTCATAGCATGCTTTAAATGTTGTTATAACCCACCCAGGAATAGTTAACACGGATAAATGCGCACCAAAAAACCTTAACTTGGAACACAATCTGACTTACAAACCACAACAACATGCAACTCTCCAAACTGATGAAGCAAAAAAGGTGCTTACTCGGAACATCTTTGTTTTCCATCAGACATGTCGGCAACAAAAATAATAGAGCAAAATGAGGAGAAGCCCAGAATAGTAAAAGCGTGTTGAATGAAAGTGGGCATCAAAGAAATCCAGAGGAGGCAAACATTCCATTTTCAATGGACAGCCCATGTAGCAGCTTCAATAATCTGCTCTATATAACGTTTGCGTATGTTCGACCCGGTGCCGTCCATATGTAGCTCCGAGCACAGTCCGTCAAAAGCGAGATCGAAAGCCCAGCTATGGGCACAATTCGGACTAGGTACGATCCCTACCAGAGTACTTTGATTTCCGAGTAGATTTACGGCAGAGTGCATCATAATATTCCTGGGCATCAGGATGAAACTCTGTTCTCGCAGACTTTTTATAAGCACAATGTAGTTTGATGTGGGACTTCAAATTGTCGTCCCTGCTAAACGGCTTGTTTTTGACGCAAAATGGGCAAGGATGACCTTCAGTATTCGTATGGGTTCTTTCGTGGCGCTTGAGATGCTCCTGCCGTTGGAACTTCTTCTTGCATCCCGGAAAAGAACACACTTTCGTTGCCTCCTTTTGGACTTTGAGAGAGAAATTAGGGATCAGGGAAGGTACTCGTTTGACTGGTCTCTTGTATCGGACTCGAGAATCCTTGCCATCAAGTTGCACTCGATGCAATGCCGCAGACATTTCGATAGTCTGGTTCAGCACATGTTGTTTGATGGATGAGGATCTTGTTGGCGTCGTGGGTTCTGATTTGACACTACCGTACGACGAAACCGAACCTATAGAGGACATGTAGTGGTTGTCATCATCGGTAGAGCCGAAAGAGTAGTCTGTTGGACACTCTGAAATTGGACTCATGTTAAAATCCGGAGTGCACATCGGAGAATTTAAGTCGAATGTGTTTAGGAAAGTTGTTTGGGAAGGAATCACAAAGTCTTCCTGGGTTGACACTATATTTGAAGTTGCTTGCAATATCTCCTCGTTGGTATTGAGTGTAAGGCCATGGCTTAGATGGTCTCCAAGAGAGTCGTATACTGGGTCTGAGTATGTTGGAAATCTTGCGAGTGGAAGGTGCGGGAGGTAATCTTCCAACACAGTGTTGCCCAAAGAGAACATATTTCCTTCGTTGCCATGAGCGGTCATCGCATCTTGAATCATGGAGAGCGAGCCGTTGCGGATACTGCCATAATGATTATCTGCCTTTACTGCATCGAACGCAGAGTTATAAGAATTCCTCCTAGAATCGTTGGCAAAAGCCATATCCCAAGAAGTCGACGAAAAAGAAGAATTCGTGGAGCTAGATACTTCAGCTGAAGTATAGTGAGAGGTCCCATCTGTAAACATCTCGAGCCGCTGTAAAAGCAGACAGGAATCTCGAGTTGAATGTTGGAAGCTTGCTGGAATTCCGATAATAGATACTGGAGGTATGTATACTTGGATAATGGAACAACTGTGAGCAATAAGAATGAGTGGATGAGATTCAACGAAGGGTATTTAGATGCAATAGAGGTATATCGTTCCTTTAAAACACGGAGAATGAGTGCTGTCAAATGCAATACAGGTTGGTCTAGGAGAAGGCCTACCAGAAGTTATCAAATATCGAAACACTGTTAAGTTGCCCTTTTGAAAGTAAGGCCAAATAGAGGAATGTGTTACAATGGGATGATTTCTGTTTTCCACATTTTAGTTCTCTGTAAAATAAGCTCCGGGAGTGCCCTACCTCTACTATACAGGGTGATGGTTTCTTTCTCAGTTGTAACTTGAGAGTAAGGAAAGTTTTGGTTGTTTTTGGTCAATAGAGGCAAACGTTGGGACTATTGATTAGGAATTTGGACCTTGCAGAAAATAGTTCAGTTGCCCCTGAGAAGGAGATGGGTCCTCTTAACAGGAGCTTCCAAGCCTTGAATCATCCCGGACCACATATCGGAACCATATCCTCAACTTTACGCAACCACAATACAGTTCCTTCCTTTTTTGGTCTCATGTTTTACATGAGCAACGCTTCAGATGGCCATCATTGGGCAACCAAAACCATTCACCAACGGGCCGATGTCCGACTCGGTACTAATCCTCCATCATAAACATACTTGAGTGAATAGAAGGCTGAAAGTGGGTAAGTACAAGATGGGATTTACACAGGGTACCTGCGGCAATGGGAGATCTTGCATAATGTTCCGCCTATCTTGCATTCCAGCTCTACGGCTTCAAAACAATAGGAGTTGTTGCCTCCGTTATGGAATGTTTGCTCGGCCCGGTTTCTCATCAACCCCCACATATCATCTAAACAAACTGAAGGGCGATATGAGATGAATATGGACGAGGGCCCCCTTGAAATTAGAAAAACTCTCAGAACGAAGCGTGTCTCAAGCACCAACAGATCATGGGAGTGGCTTTCAGCCTTGTCACGACAGCCTGGTCGACCAACTCCCAATCGTTCGCTTTTAAAGGACCCAAAGAAGACTTGAGCTCCAGACATTTGGATACGGCGGTGGCGGCGCTCAATTCTCAACATTAGCCACCAGCGCGAGGCTTAAACTTCTGTTAGTAGAGGCGCATTGTCATTTTATGATAGAAGTTGACCGAAACCAATAGGTAGGCGAACCATTGCCTATCCACCGACGATCCAGGTTTCCTAATCGATCTTAGAACCATTCACACCCCGCTATGCCAGCAGGTCATATACCGTTGTCCTTTCAGATATAGTTTACTTTTGAGGGGTAACTTTTGACGGGTGAAAACAACGCATTAACACAACACGAACAGGCTCACGGTTTTGAGGAGTTCTTCCAAGACTTTTGATCAGCTTCCAACAGTTCCTCTAATAAAATTGTACCCAGAGTATTAACTGTATCTAAGGCAAAAGAATTGTAGATGTGGAGTTTAAATTTTACTCCGCTGATATGTTATAGTCCAGTCCGGAAAAAGTGAAATGTGGTGTCACCATTCCTCATCAGACTCGCTACACATGGCTTCTTTTGCTGTCAAGACATGGATGGCGCAACACTCTCCGAAAACATTCATGGCCGGCCCGAGATAGGAGTACGGGAGTATCAAACCCTCGGTCAAATTGACATTCTTTCCCGGAGAAAAAAACAGAGAGAGGAGAACCAGGGCTTCTTCAACGAAACTGAGCACTTATAGTTTTGCCATGTCGACGCTTCGTCCTCGTTGCTGTCTCTTATCTGTCAGACCACATGAGTTTCAATGGAAGTTCCTCTCTCTTTTGGTTGTACTGGGTTCTTGGTTGCTCTTTTTTTCCAACCCGAGAAGCGGCATCTGGTAAGGAATTCCTTCTCGTTCTTCATGGTTCTTCTGCGGCACTTAAATTGCTGGTTGGATACTTCAAGCCCGTTCATGCATTGAACTTTACAATGGGCAAATCCAAATACCTGCCTGAGGATCCTCCGCCATTGGAAAGACCTGCACAAGCTAACGCAAGCACTGTGGGAATTTAATCCTTAATTATTAAGGCTTTAGATCGGACGGCTCTTGACTGGTTAGAGAGTGTATTTGCTCACAAGCCCAATCTTAACCACCTACCTATGGGATGGAGGTCACATTGAACATGATTACCCATTTGAAGCAGTTGTTCTTGGCCTGCATTCTTGCTTGGGGCGGAATCTTTTCATGCATACCCGGAGCAAGCTCTACCCCTCTCCATAGAAATGTCACTCGCTGGAATTTTGACAAGACACTAGAATTTTGTGTAACATGCGTTGAATCTTAAGAGTTGCTATCAGCATGGATTGCCCTTCCGTTGCGATTGCGTATCATTTACTGGCTGCAGCCCTGTTGCCATTGTTATGGTCCCCTTAATATTTGGAACTCATGGACCAATCTATTGTCGCCGATGACATTCGGGACTTTTTTCATCCCGCACTGCGACCTATTGATTGCATATGGAGAATGGGATGTTGTGATGCCTTTCCGTCGTTGAGCAAGATGACAACTTCTCAGCAGAATACGCATTGCAGGTTACCATTCTACCGGCGCTGGAGATGTGCTCTTCAAGATATATTATATTACAGCTAGGAGCTTTTGGATTGCGAAAGCTCTTCAGAGCATCTGGTTGCTTCCAGCAGCGCATCATATTTACAAATGTTCCCTTCTTTGAACTCCACAGACTTGTACATATTTACCGATCATTAACAAAATGTGCTATACCTGGCAGTACTTTTGCTGGGTATGTCGAAACGCTTTGGCGTTGGTGTACGGAGACTGTCCAACACCACGTACGTGTGGAAATCGACGGACTGACGTGCCGTTCGGTCAAGGAGGAAGGGTCTTCTATGAGCAGCCATTAGAGTATGGAATGCGGTGTGCTACATGTTCTCCTCGGACTGCCCAAGAACATACTGAGTCAGAAGATATTGCGACAATCCCAAATCATCAGCTTGACGGTCCGTACGTGGCTCTTTATCTGGGTATATCAGACCTCATTAACATTTCTACAACAGGGGATCTAGAAAGCAACGTCGCAGAAGATAGTCAAGCTCAAATCCAACCAGAACTGGCTTGCATAATCTTGTGTCGAAACGATTTCCAAACATTTAGCAATCTCAGCTTCTCAAAGTCTTTGTTAATCGATATCTGGCACATAACATCGGTCCTTGTATTTAACAGTACCTATAACATGTCCCGCGTTAACATGCGAACATGCGTCGTTCCACTCCTCCACAAGCCTTCTCAGATAACCGAGCACTAATAGCATAATCTCTGTACAACCCACCTCACGCGATGTTAGTCTCACAGTCGGAGTCGTCTCCGACTACCCACGCTTCTAAATCGTCACCCCGCTTCACCAGTGTAACCCTCCTTCGTGTCAAAATGTCAGCCATCGTTCGCGGCATACAATCTCAATTTTGTACTTATTCCATCAACAACCACAAAGATAACAACCTTAGAGCCCCAGATGTCGTCAAATTCGGATCTCCTAATTAAGCCCCCTTTCATGGAGAAGTATGGGGGAGCGGCGTCGGACAATTTTGTGCCATACTAATTTTCCCCGGGTAAAAAAAGAGGATGGGAAGGTCTGAGGTTATGTACGACTGGATGCTATTTGCAGTGCGCTGGCTGTCACTTGCTAGCTCCCTTCAACCTCACTCACTTTGCTGTCTTGGACAAGTGCACTGAACAGTGTTGCAATCTTGGCAGGGTCCTTAATGGGTTCATTGGTTTGATTTTTTTGCTTTTTAGTGCCTTTCATCTGATTTGATATCGAGGTGTTTCATGAGTTATGAATTAGTGACTTACGATAAGGTGTGTTGCTTTTCTCTGGTTCACGGCACTGTTTTTAATAAACCACTGTGTGTACATACATATGGATAGGCTAGCTTCTCGGTGTCTTAAGGATCTAGGCAATGCGACTTACTCGATTGCATTTCCAATAGG
>Ga0247812_10002070_pt1 | contig 11309 bp, 14 predicted proteins | sample UWRJL149409B1_FD_178011 | JGI IMG/M metagenome (GOLD analysis project Ga0247812, IMG submission 178011) | Plant litter microbial communities from Arlington Agricultural Research Station in Wisconsin, United States - UWRJ-L149-409B-1 | ecosystem: Environmental > Terrestrial > Plant litter >...
CATCCCCTCGCCCTACAGGGCTTCGGCCAGAGACGCATTTAAAATGCGCAAAGCCATGGTGCTGAGCGTCCTCCTTTTCATGCCGGGAGGACGAAGGGCGAGTCTGCGGGCCAAAATTGGCCTCACCTCCGACCCTCGGAGATCGCCAACGCACTGAGGCGCCCTTGATCTACCTGCCCCCCGAGGTGCGAACGTCCCTGAAGGACAAGGTGGCGCTGCTGGCAGGAAGCCTTGGCCGGACTCGCCCTTGGCGAGGTCCAGACCTTCAGCCTACCAGCGCCGTCAAGCTGCGCGTTTGGCCTCGATCACATCCCACATCAGGGCCGTGGCGTCGATGCCGGTGAAGGCCTTCAACTGCTGGGCGCCGGTTGGAGACGTGACGTTGATCTCGGTCAGATAGTCGCCGATCACGTCGATGCCGACAAAGATCAGACCACGGGCTTTCAGCGTCGGACCGATGGCCTTGCAGATTTCCAGGTCACGCGGTGTCAGTTCGACCGGCATGGCGGTCCCGCCGACGTGCAGGTTGGATCGCACGGCGCCTGCGGCCGGCACGCGGTTAATGGCTCCGACCGGCTCGCCGTCAATCAGGATGATCCGTTTGTCGCCTTTTGCGACGGCGGGAATGAATTTCTGGATCACCAGCGGATCACGCGACGCGCCTTGATGGATCTCGATCAGGGCGTCCAGGTTGGGATCGTCGGCGCGCAGCTTGATCACGCCCGAACCGCCGTTGCCGTGAAGTGGCTTCAGGACCACGTCGCCATGCTGTTTGTGAAAAGCCGTCAGGGCGACCGGATCGGAGGTGATCAGTGTAGGTGGCTGCAAGCCCGGGAACGCAGTGACCATCAGCTTCTCCGGCGCCGAGCGGACCTCGGCCGGATCGTTGACCACCAGGGTCTTTGGATGAACCGTCTCCAGCATATAGGTGGCGGTGACGTAGGCCATGTCGAAAGGCGGATCCTGGCGCATCAGGATGACATCAATGTCCTCGGCGAGATCCAGCTTCACCCAGTCGCCAAAGCTCACGTGGTCGCCGGCGACATGTTTGAGCGTAACCGGACGGGCGCGGCAGTACAGGCGGCCTTCCTCCAGCGCGAGCGTACGAAAATCATAGACCCATTGCTGATGGCCACGTTCCTGCGCCGTCATCATCATAAGCCAGGTCGTATCGACCTCGATATCAACCCCCTCGACGGGGTCCATCTGGATCGCGACCTTGAGCATTCTGGGGACCTTGCGCCTGGAAGAGCTTGGGTAATGGGTCCGGACAGGATCAGGCGCAAGGTGGGACGAGACGATAGGGATTAGGCTCGTGACGGAAAGCGGGCCCTCCCGTCGCTCGCCCGGCCGGTCATCCGGACCTAGTTGAGGCGCATCCGCAGGCTGTCCACTGCGCGGCTCTGAACCACCATCTCCTGTCCGCCGAGGACGCGGGCCCGATAAAGGGCTTCCAGCGCACCATTGAGGGCGCCCTGTTTCTCGCGCGCGGAGGCCACGTCCAGCCAAGGCCGATGGTCCTCTGGGTCCAGCAAGGCTCGCCGGACCGCAGAGCGTTCGGCGCCCAGATAGTCCTCTGCCTTGATGGCCCGGCTGAAAAGGACGTTCTGAAGCCGGATCAGCGCCTGTCGTTCTGTAACCGGCGCCATCAAAAGGTCGAGCCGATCAGCCACGTGTGGCGTTAGCCCGGCTCGCAGGGCCCGGCGGCTAAGCTCGGAAGGCATGACCAGCCGGCCCTGGCTGAAGGGATCCAGCGCAACAGGTCCTGATTCCGTCTCGACCCGCAGCAGGAAGTGGTTGGGAAAATCAACGCCTTGCGCTTCCACCCCCGCCTGCCGCGCGGCGTCCAGATAGAAGACAGCAAGCGCTGCCGACAGCCCTCTGCGGCGCTCAGCAACGTCGATGATATCGGTGTTGGCCGGATCATCGTAGCGTAGCAGGTCGCCGTTCAGCCGCAGGTCAGCCGCCATGGTTTCGGCCAGAGCGTCGTCAGCGCTTTCCCCACCAATCCGCTCCTTCAGCCGTTCGCCGGCGTTACGAGCCAGGATGCGAACGGGCTCCGGATCACGAAATGGGTCGTCGTGGATGGCGCAAGCGATTGCAGCCTCGAGCAACGGAAAGTCCGCGTCATCGGCCTGCCCAGCCTCAATCAGCACAACCTCCGCTTCATCTCGCGTCACGAAATACGGACCCCTTTTCGCCCCATTTCGCGAACATGGCCCTAAAACCGCTTTGGAGCCAGCGCCACAATAAGCATCGCCGATTCATGACCGGCCAAGCTATGTCGTCCATGCCACACTACGAGCGTCAGGCAATACAGCCCACGGTTCACTGTTGATGCCTATGCGAGTGCGCCCGCCCGGCAGGACGGGCGTGCCGAGCCGTACACGAAGCCAGTCAGCATCTATCGATCGAACCGTGGATTTCAGCCCTTGCCCTGAAGCTGCAGCGCGCGGCGATAGAGCGCCTTGCGCGGCAAATCGAGCGCTTGAGACACCTCGGACGCCGCCTCGCCGGTGGGCAGTCGGGCAAGGGCCTCGATCAGGGCAGCGTCCGCATCGGCGGCGCTGGCGGTCTCGACTTCTCCGGGTCCTATGACGATAACGATTTCGCCCTTAGGTCCGTCGCACCGGGGGTCGACAGCCAGCTGGGCCAACGTTCCGCGGATCGCTTCCTCATAGAGCTTGGTCAGTTCGCGCGTTACCGCTGCAGGGCGGGGACCCAGAACCTCGGCCATGTCAGCGAGGCTGGCGGCCAGGCGCGGGCCGCTTTCGAAGAAGATCAAGGTCTGCCGCGCCACTTTGACCTCGGCCAGCATCGTCTTACGGGCGCCCGACTTAACTGGCAGGAAACCGGCGAACAGAAACCGGTCGCTGGGTTGCCCGGCGATACAAAGGGCCGCCAACAGGCTGGACGCCCCCGGAACCGGATGTACGGGTAGTTCGGCGCCGATGAAGGCCCGCGCGACGACAAAGCCGGGATCACTGATTACGGGCGTGCCGGCATCCGACACCAGAGCCACAACCTGGCCTTCGCGCACTCGTTCAATAGCGATCTCGGCAGCCCGGACCGAGGCATGGTCGTCGCAGCGCTCCAGCTTCGCCTTCAATCCATAAGCGGCCAGCAGTTTAGCTGTGACACGTGTATCCTCGGCCAGCACAAGGTCGGCGGCGGCGAGAACGTCCAGCGCCCTCAAGGTCATGTCCCTCAGATTTCCGATTGGCGTCGCCACCAGATAAAGGCCCGGCGAAACCCTTCGCGGCGGTGGGGCTATAGGAGGAAATGGTGAAGGCATGGTGGGAAGGTCTGACATCGCGCCGGACCGTGCCAGCCATGAACCAGGATCACAATGCTATCCGTCCGCGCAGGTCACAGGTGGTAAAAATGTCGAGGGTGACCAGGACGGATCCTTTGGATGGACTTGCCTTCGGTTGGGGCGCGATATGATCCCCCGGATGAAGAGCTGCCATGCCGGTAATCCGTAATCGGGACGGCCTGGGCTCGCCGAGGTGGAGCGGGGGCGATGAGCAGCGGCGATGGATCTATAGTCGGCGAGCCAACGGGCTGAAATCCCGGATGGCTGGAAGGCCGACGAGTCGATGCGTCGCTCGGGAGTCGTCGGTGTATTCGGTTCTGTCGCCAACAGGCAGCATCCGCCATGTAGAGTGGCGACGGACCCGGCCCTTGATCGGGCCGGTCCAGGCAAGCCTCATTCGTGAGGACTGGCTGGGGTTCGGAGGCTCCGTGCGAGACCTACCAGCTACCTGGACATCGGCCGTCAGCATTGCCCAGAAAAACGGGTTTATCCCGGGCTCCAGGCATTCGATAAAAATGAGACTTGGGCGCCATAGCCAATGCCCGAATAAACCGGGTGGCGTCGATAGCACCCAGCTACAGAGCGGACCTTGGAGACGGCCAGATGCGGTGGTGAGCGGACCGAACTAAAAATCCGATAGAGGACGTGCCACGAGAATGTCAGCTACTGCCGTTTTCGCATGCTCCCATCTGCAGCAGCGCTCCCGGAACGAACCTACTCCCGGGCCTCTGACCCGTTCCGGGTTTGGGCGAGCGGCAGAACTTCCTGCAGCAAGGCTGCGAAGACGCGCCCCGGTTCCTCAACCATGGGCAGATGGCCTGAGTGTTCGAACCAGACGGCCTTCGCAACTGGCGCCTCAAGCCTTCTGAGCCAGTCGGCTGCTATGGATGAGGGCGTGGTAATATCTTTCCGGCCGAGGAACAGGATCACCGGCGTTTCGAGACGCCGCACCTCATTGAACGAGACATCAGCAAGTCGGGGCCAAAGCGCCGCGACCGTGAAAGCGCTGCCCTCGCTCCAGGCCTTACGGTCAGCCTCACTATAGAGGGGCGAGAGCTTGGTCGAGTTGAAGTAGAAGTCAGCGTTTGGGCGCTCACCGACGAGAGAGCCATACTTGTTTGCAACGGCCCGCCAGGTGTCGGCCTGATGGATGGTGAACGGTCCGCTGTCAGGGTATGGGGCCAGGGCTTCTATGACTGCCGCGCCTTCCGTGTCGCTGTGCTCCCGAGCGGTTGCAAGAGCGCTCTGCATCCCCACCCGCTCATTCTCACGAAAATCGATGAGCTGACCCATCCCAACATAGGCGTGGAGGAGGTCGGGACGGGCCTCGGCGACCGCCAGCCCAACGGCCGAGCCGAAGCTGTGGCCGAGGACGAAAACCTTCCCTTGTCCATAGCGCGCGTTCAGCCATTCGATCAGGGCTATGGCGTCGTCACGGTAGGTCTCCAATCGTAGAGTTGGCTCGATCGCAGAGGGATCATTTAATGGCCAGGAACGTCCGGCGCCTCGCTGATCCCACTGCACAACCGTAAAGTAATCTTCCCACGGCCTCTGAAAGGTCCAGGCCATTGGCATCTCGACCGAACCTGGCCCACCATGGATGTAGATCAGGATCGGATTGCGCCGGTCAGCACCGCGAATGTTGACGACCTGTTGCGTGCCGTTGAGGACGACAGTTTCGGTTTCGTCCACGCTACCCGGCGAGACGAGCTTTTGAACGTCGGCGATGATTGCTCTTGCGTTCGCATCGGCGTCGTCACCGGGATCAGCCGGAAGTGCGGCCGCCGGCAGGCCCAAACAGAAAGCAGCAAAACAGACCACCAAGCTGCGGGCTTTCGCATTCATGAGAATTTTCCAGTGCAGAGCGGTGTCGGCGATAGAACGTGCCCGCTGATTTCAGGTTTCGTTTTTGCTGAAGGTGTCCGCTGTGGGGCTAAGGGCCACACGTCGCGCAGCGTTCGCATCATCGAGGCCGCGCAGCGTTCTTTTCAAAAGCCTCTGGACCTCTTGTCTGGGAAACCCGCGCTTGCGCACGAAGGGGTTGGATGTGCGCTATGCCACGGCCCGTCCAGCTGAGTGAGGGTCAAGCCCAGGATTGACACGGCCTGCTCCAAACTTGATAGTGAAGTCTACACTTCACCATTTAGACTGAAGATGACCCGGCTCCCCCTGAAACACGACACCTTTGTGGTCGATCGGTCTTATCCCCATGACGTAGCGACCGTCTTCGCCGCGTTCTCCGACCCCAGGAAAAAAGCGCGGTGGTACGCCCAAAGCGGCACTCATGAGGTCGTCAGTTACGATCTGGAATTCACAGTGCAGGGACATGAGATCCTGGTGGGCAGGATGGGGCCGGACACGCCGGTAGCCGGCCAGATTATCACCTGGACGCAGACCTTCGTTGAGATCGTCGACGAACAACACTTCGTTTGCACCCAGACCGTCGACGTCGCGGGCCGCCGCATCTCATGTGCGCTGATTACAGTTCAGTTCGGGCCCCAAGGGCTCGGATCTACTGTCAAACTGACGCATCAAGCTGTCTTCATGGAACCGTCCGACGGCCCGGAAATGCGGCGTGCAGGTTGGGCGATCCTCCTGGATGCCCTTTCCGACTGTCTGGCCTAGCGAGTTGGGCATCGCACACGTTCGCGAGGCGGATCGCCTGTTGAACGCGCTCGGCGACCCGAACCGACGGGCGATGGTCGGCATGCTCGCCGCCGGTCCGTCGACTGTGTCTCAGATCGCTACCTCGCTGCAGATCACACTCACCGGAGCGGGGCAGCATCTAGCGGTTCTTCAGGACTGTGGCCTCGTGCGAAGCACGAAGTCCGGTCGCGTGCGGGTCTGTCAGCTCAATCCGGAAGGGTTCGCGCCGCTGGAAAGTTGGATCAAACACCACCAGCTGATCTGGTCCGAGAGACTGGATCAACTTGGAATCCTGCTCGATGAATGAACCCACTGGCCGGATGTCCACATTCAGCCGCATTACAACGTCCGCTCATAGCGGACATCGGCGCCGTTGCCGGCGCCAGCGTCTGCTCTTGTTATTGCAATAGCCTCTCTCGTGATAATCAGGATGGAGGGTCAATCCAGCGACCTCCAGCGTCATCGATAGGAACGACGGCTGGCCCGGACCATCTCTTCGAGCCAGTTGATCAGTATCGTTGAATAAACACGCTGGTCGGCCGGGTCCCGCATCGCATGTGACGCACCGGGAATAACCCGGTGGGTGAAGGAACTCGCTTGCTTGAAGGCAGCCTGGTAGGACAGGATCACCTCAGTTGGAATCCGGTCGTCCTCGCCGGATTCGACGATCAGCACGTCGCCTTCGAACGCCTCGCAGGCGGCCAGTGCGCGATTGTCCCGAGGCGCGCGTATCTTCTCCCGGTAGGCACGTACTGCATCCTTGTTTAACCGCGCCTTGGGCACGTCCCAGTTGTCATCCGGGTAAAGGGCAGGCACCCGAAGAGCCAACCATCGGACCGGTCGCTCCTGGGTCAACAAGGCGGAGAGATACCCTCCATAACTCGTGCCGATCACGCCGATTGCGTCGCCATTAATGAGTGGCTGAGACGCCAGAAAGTCATAGGCTGTCCGGACGTCGTTTAGCCCATCTTGCCGCGTCACCTCGTCGCGACCGGCGTCGCTCTCGGCATGACCTCGCAAATCGAAGGTGAAGCAAATGCAGCCCAACCTCGCGATCTCCTCGGCGTGCCCGAGATCTTCGTCCTGGTCTCCGCCCCATCCGTGAACGAACAGGAGCCCCGGGACGGGGGCGTCGGGTTTGAGCAGAGTCCCAGCCAGCTTCTGGCCATTTACGGCGAGCTCGACGCGCCCCTCGTGGATCTCCGCCCGATCTTTCACACCATCCTCATCGCGTATTTCGTCATGGACCCAACCACCGGATCAACGCCGCTGAAATAAGTGACGGCGTGCGCCGGGATGGCCGCATCGCCGTAGACCTCGACCGTGGCCGTATCGACAGAATCGAGGTCCGGCCCATGAGCGAAGGCTTCGAGCGCCGCGACTTCGGCGCCGGTGGCGCCGCCGACACGCCAAGACTGTTCCAAGACCCCGACCCGACGCCGGCCCCGTGCATCCCGGCCGGCAAGCACGTCATAGTTGCGGCGTGTCAGGACCATGTTTGAATAGGCGCGTCGTGCCGCGTCATCGAAGACCGCGGCGCAGCGGATGGCTTCAACAGCCTCTGACTCCAATCCGAGATGGGTTAGTCGGTCGAGGCCACCCCTGACGCAGCGCAGTCGGGTTCCCCCATAGACTGTCCGCCCCTTGTGATCGATCGTCTCCTGTTGGTCGCCAACATAGCTGATCTCAAGACCCGCTACCGAGAGGCTGCCAACGCTGTAGGTCTCCACGTCGCTCATGTTTTCTTCAACGACGATGCCAAAACGCATAAGTTCGTCCGCATCCTGATCAGCAATAACCGCTCGAAGCTCGCTGGCGGTATTGACGACCGTCTGGCCCAGGCTAGCCTTTCCATTCACATCCTTGACCCTTGCTGGCCCGGTTTCGAGTAACCGTAACCCTGCTTCGATGGCGTCAGAGGCGGTGAAGGCGGTGTAGCCGTTTAATGCGGCGTCGCCGAGCCGATCCGCCATTGCGTTCGACCATCCCTCCGGGCACGCGGCCTCGCGGCTGATCAGGCCATGGGTGATCGCCTTGGTGGCAACAAATGGGTGGGGAACACATCCGCCCAGCAGGGTCGTCGCCGAAAGAGGGCTTGCTGGGCCGGGTCCATCAACGAGGGTCTCTCTCGGAACCAGAAGAATGTGCGGTCCGACATCATCCGTAGTCAAAACCTCGGGAACAAGGGGAATGCGCAAAAGGGTCGCCAACCGGGTCACCAGCACTTCTCTTGACGCCTGATCGTGGCGGTTACCGCCTCTTTGTTGGCTGGGGCTGTAGAGTGCGATGCCCGCCAGACCCTTGGCGTTCGTAAACGAGGGGATGGGTGCGACATCGTGCGGGTCCAACTCGATCATCGCGCTCTCTCTCGGGAGGGGTACTGCCCCACAAGTATTGTGGATCGCTGGGGCTCCGGTCATGTCTAGCCACAACTCTCCGGCTCTTATCGCGATCCGGCGCGACAGAAAGAAACGTCCCTTTCGCGCTAAAGGTCGTGCCAGTTGGTGCTGGAGATCATCACGCCAGAGACAACCAGACGCCATGCAGCTCCCCAAGGGATTTACAGGCTGGATTGGACTTGAAAGCAGCTTGGCGCGGAGCGAAACGAATGGGGAGCAGGAAGGCCAGGAAAGCAAATCCTGGGGATACCCACCGCATTTCGGTCTCCGACATCAACTTGTATTTGGAGTGACTATCAAAGCCCGCGACTGCGCGCTCTCGTCCGATGCCGGCTTACGCCACAAGCCGTCGCGCTCAGGTTTGCTCTGCGGCTTCTTGCTACGCATCGTCGTAACATGCACAACAAGGCGACGCGTCGGGGTTGGCTCCCCACGCCAGCTAATTTGATTATGCCTCGACAGGCTCGCCTTTGTAGTTGTCCTTGCACCGCTTCATCAATGCAGCCGAGATCGTGGATCCATGCAGGTGTGTCTGGATGTCGATGTTGCTGTAACCCTCAAGTGACAAGGCTTTCTTCACGTCAGACGGGCTTGCGTGGTCGCCGCTGGCCGCGAGGTCGTAGGCCCGCTCAATCAGGGTGGGACGAAAAGGCATAGGGCTCTCTCAAAAAAATTGAGCGGCCCGGCCGGGGTGCGTGAAACCGGGCCGCTCTTGCGCCGCCATTTTCGAACAGGCAGCGTGCCCGGTTAAAAGGCCGCGCCTGGGATCAGGTTCCAGCAGACATTGCAGGCCAGATCTCTGCCCTCCTCCGATCCCCTGACACCGGCCCCATTACATCACATCGATATAGGCCCGGAGGACTGTCCCGCCCTGCTTTATCAATCCGTTGATCACTGCGTGCGAGAGGCGCAAGCCGAGACCGGAGTAACGCCGTTGACTAACAGGCAAGGCGCGCACTGCCGACTGTGTGCCTGCGAATTTCCCAGCGTCACCCGTCCAATCAGAGCGCGCCACCTATTGCCCGCTCGTAGCCCCCGTAAGCTCGATCAACACGACGTCGCCTTCCCGCATGGGCAGATCAAGCGTGCCTTGACCATCAGCTCCGATGTCCACTGGAACCGTTAGGACAGTGTCAGACGAAGCGCTCTGAAGAGCTTCGACCTGGACCGGCGTCAGAGTCCGCGGACGATCCATCTCAAGCCAAGCGGTGTAAGCGTCATTACTGCGGTACCCGACACGACGGACAGAAGCCGTGAGAGCGCCGGGCGAGAGACCTGACAAGACGATACGGAGCGGATCGGCTTGATCCGCCGGTCTTATGCGACGGTAGAAAGGGCGGTTACTGACATCCTGCTCCGGCGGCGCTGTGAACGCCCAAGCCAGGACCTGCAATGTCTCGCCATCTCTCGCAACGATCGCCTGTTTGTCGCCGCTGGATAGTTGAACGTCGCCCAAAGCGTTGAGATATTTGTAGGCGAACCACGACGGTTTGCGAATGCCATCCGGCGTCATGAGACCGAAGCCCCCTTCGAACGCCCACCGCTGAGGCCCCGGCTCTTCAAAGAGATCTGAGTAGGTCCAATAGCTCATCCCCTGCACAAGCCCTTGAACCCGGTGCAGCTTGTCGATGATGTAGGCTGCGTTGATGTAGTCGTCGTGGACAGGGTCTCGAGGGCTGTAGCTGACGCTCCACTCAGTGAAGAACAGCGGGAGGCCTGGCCGGGCGGAGGCTTCGATTTCAGCTCTCACTCGCTCTACGTCTGCGACGATGGCCCGGTCGGACCGCAAGACCCTGGTATCCCCCTCACCCTTCTCGTCAAGGAAGCCGCCCTCGACGCCATAGGTGTGAGCCGAGACAAAATCGACCGGCAGCTCATGCTGGTCTGCGTAGGCGATGAATTCAGGTACCCAAGCAGCTCCTGCCGTGGCCGGCCCGCCCACGCGTAACTCGCTGTCGATGTTTTTGATGAGCCGCGCGGATCGGCCGTAGAGATCGAAGTAGGCGGCCTGATCAGCGCCCTCCCAAAAATCCTTGAGGTTGGGCTCGTTCCAGATCTCGAAATACCAGGACCGGACTTCTTCAGCGCCATAGCGATTGAGTAGATGGCGCACGAACGCTTCAACCAGACCGTCCCATTTTTCCGGCACAGGATGCGAAGTGTTGCCCTTCCAATAGAACAGCGTCTGGTTGGAAGTTTTCATCGCGTCCGGCGTGAACCCCAGCTCTACGAACGGCTTCAAACCCATCCCAAGCAGCTGATCGTAAAGTTCATCCACTCGCGAGAAGTCGTAGATTGGAACGCCACCTGCCTCACGGTAGACGCCCAGGTTGTCGTGAAATACGCCATGGAAGCGAATGTAACGGAAGCCTAACTCAAGCCGGGCTGTGCGGAGTTGGGCAAGACTGTCAGCCCGAAGTAGCGTACCTGGATAGTCTGAGCCGATCGAAAAGTCGGCCAGCCGGTCTCGCGCAACCGCAGCCGATTGCGCATCCGCTCTGATGACGCGTGGTGTCGTCTGAGCCAGAACGACGCTAGGCGTTCCAAAACAAAAAGCTGCCGTGAGAGCCGCCAACCAGCGTCGCATTGCCACTTGTGATCCTGAAATTCTTTTCACTGGTGATCGGACCGTAGGGTTCCATTTCGGAAATTGATACGGGGTCGTGAAGGTCAAGGCGAAGCAACAAATCAGGACGATTACGTTGCTCGGGCTCAGACCGTGGTCGGCAAGGCACCCACGCGGGGACGTACGGCTTCACATTCCAGCACAAGTTCGAACGCGTGATATGGCTGAAGTTCGGACGAGGATTTATCCCGCGCCCATTGGGGCTTACAGGGGCAGTTCGGAATGCTGACTCGGTGACTACGTGAGCGACTACCTGGACCAAACGATCGCCAATATCGAAGATGTCGAGGGGTGGACCGGCTGGCCCACCACCGACTCGGAA
>Ga0247812_10002071_pt1 | contig 11307 bp, 8 predicted proteins | sample UWRJL149409B1_FD_178011 | JGI IMG/M metagenome (GOLD analysis project Ga0247812, IMG submission 178011) | Plant litter microbial communities from Arlington Agricultural Research Station in Wisconsin, United States - UWRJ-L149-409B-1 | ecosystem: Environmental > Terrestrial > Plant litter >...
CTGTAGCAGTCGGGCCAGGCCATCCAAGCCATGGACGCTAAGTTTGCTGGGATCCTGTAGCTTTGCTAACACCGGACGCAGGCCATTCTGTAGGAGGTCCTTCGGCAACTTAGCTTGCTGAGCGAGGACGACTTTGAGGGCCTCATTTGCACCTTCGATGGTTTTCTTTGACTCTGAGTAGAGGCACTTGAAGAATACAGAGACAATGCGAATGCGCGTGGGACTTGCAGAACCCTTTTGAAACTCCTCAAAACCCATGGCTATAGTCAACATCTTGATACACGCAACTCGAAGACTGATGATCATCTCATGCGTACGCTGCTCTTGCGGCTTACCGGCTAAAGACTCATCGGGAGCATCGGCCAAGGCTAATGATTCCATAAGCAATCGAGTGAGAGGCTCATCAAAAACAACAAAATTGTTCTTCAGGCCCATATAAAATGTGATTGCATCAATGAAACCAATCTGCGTGGAGAAGGGCAAAGCTCTCAAGGGCTTGCCATAGATGGGTGCCAGGGTGCGCTCTCTAGTTGGAGCAAGTAGATCATAGACGTCTAGCTCGAGTTCCTTAGCAATGATATCCAAAGCACGCTTAGACGTTTCGCGAACGTGAGGATTCATATGAGGTATCTCCGTCGCAAATATGCTGCAAAGTGAAAATATCTTGGTCGGGCGCTGTGGAGGAGCGACAGGTTTTAAGTGGTCCTTTGAGAAGTTGGCTTTCTTTACACATCGGTGCAACAGCAGATCTAGAGTCTTTTGTGCGCCAGTCCGAGTGTTCACCGGTAGATCTGCAGGCATATCCTTGATGACAAACAAGAGAGCTCTGACAAAGTCAAGTTGTCTCTCGTTGACCCAAAGATCACCGAGGTCTATTTTGGTAACCAGTAGATTGATTCCAAGACTACCACCGGCCTTTGTAAACCACTCTTCCTCATAACAGCCATGGCAGAAAGTGTTACTCAAGTATGTGAAGAACGAGAGTCTGAAAATATGGGCTTCAGATCCGAAGATAATGGCGGTCGTATCGTAAACTTCTTGAATCGCGAACTGAGCAGCTTCACGGATAACAATCATATCGGAGGAAAGAGACTCAGCGATGGCATCGGCAAGGACTTTGGTATCGATACAAAGGGGTCCTTCCCCTGCCCTTACATCGAAAGGTTGGGTTCGCTTTCGCATTTCAATCAGTGATCTTCCAACTTCGAGGATAGTGATATGTCGACAAATGTTGACGATCAGAGCTTTGGCCTCAACAGCAAAATCGGGCAGTGTCATAGCATGCAGCCCAGCCTTGATGAGTTTTTTGAGTATGACATCTTGGCCCTCCTTCTTAACCATTGATCGCTCCCGGCAAGTACCTTCAAACGCAGTAAAGTCGGCATTGGATTTATTGGCGAGCAAGTCCTGAGCTTGCAAACGAACCATTTGTCCAAAGTTTTCTGGGAGACTGTCGACACCTAAACGAAGCTTCAGTTGAGTTTTGATCATATGCATAGCCTGCTTCTTATAATACGCATCTGACTTCTTCTGGGTCGGTGTGAGCTTAATCTTTAGATCAGGAAGCTCTTGCAGCTTAGAAAGGGCAAGTTCGATACCAATTTCAACAGGGAAAGATCTGTCCTTCTTCGAGCCAATGAGCTTTAGATCAAAGCTCGTGGAGTCGTCGGAATATTGCTTAAATGTGAGTTGAGGTGCATTGGTCATGAACTTCCGGTTTCGTCCACCCAGCTTTCCAAGAATTCTCATGGTTGTGTGTGAGTGGAAGTGGCTATATGGAGTGGGACGAAGATGGTCAAAGAGAGCGGTCATCAGTTCGTCGATGACAGGTGCCATGATAGGGTCCAGGTAATCAGCTGTGAGATTGTCCACACAGAGCTCCAGAGTTCGTAAGCCCTGGCCGACAAGTTCTGATCCAGCCCGTAATGCTACCACTAGTGGTCGCATCAGGTAGCTAAGATGAGGCAAGAGGTTACTTAGTCGGGCCGGGACAGTCAGGCACAACTCAACATATAAATCTCGATCAGCTGGCTTCCGAGCTGCCAAAAGAAGATTGTTCAGGACCTCGAGCATCATCTCCAGAAGCGGAAGGATCTGCTTGTAAAGATGTTCGAATTTACCACCTCCAATACTTCTGAAGAGTGATCTCAGGAGTAGGAAATAGTTCATTGGTTCCTCAGCAGTCGTTGAAAGTTCAATGGATTTGGTAACGATATCAAGAACATGGGGTAATAGAACTTGTTCATTAGTATTGGCGAAGAGCGTCACGGCCATAAACGCCAGTTTGAACAGCCGAAGCAGAATCGACGAAGTCTGTATATCCGATGAGCCGACCAACTCTATCCGGTCCATGAGAAACTTCAGCAGCATGCCAGCAAAACTCGGAGAAGTAGCTTCGCTAGCCAGGAAGAACTGCGGCACATGTAAAAGAGCAGTGTGTTCGTGGATCATCTTGTAAAGATTAGGGATTTCCTCGTGGAACACCTCATGGAAAGTTGCTGGGTCAATGCAATGGAAGACAGTAGCAAAGGTCTCTAGCAGCTCCTTCTCCTCTTTGCTACTCGAGACCATATAATGATTTGCTAGGTATTCCACAGGCGATGAATATTGTGATTGGCCCTCAATTGGATGCCCAATCTCGTAGTAGCGGAAGACATAGGCACCCTCACGGAAGAGCTTGATGATGACCCGGACTTCTTCAGCGGAAAATCCCCAGGTAACATCCATCCATTGTTGAGGTGCATTGGCGGCATCAACAGGCGAAGGTCCATTACAAGTTTTGAGTTGGAAAAACGTGTTCTTTAAACCATTCATGAGATTCTTGAACAAGAACTTGTTGTCTGCCACAGGATCCGCGCCTCTATCCCGGGGGTTCGATGTCTTAATCGGCATAGCAGTGAAGATGTCGATTTCATCCCAATCAGGCGGGCTCGATTTGTCGGCCAAATAATTATCCGGGGAGGCATCAATCGACTGTTGCTCGTAAAGCTTGGACAGCTTAACAGCATTTGGATACTGACGGTTCATAGCCGCGAACTTGTCACCTATAGCGTTCAAAATCATGATCAAATAATGTCGAGCATCTACCTTATTTGGCATCCTAGCAATGCACTCAGCCATATTTAAAAGGAGCTTCGCGCTCATCGTCTGGAAACTGGTGCCAGGGTAATTGTCTTGCAGGTTCTTGGTGTATACCTCAACGGTCTTGCGAATCTGGGCAGGTTCCAGTGCGTCACGGACATGATGGATCAGATCAGCAAGCATACTGTAGGCCAGGGGTCGCATTGTCTCATAAACCGTCAAGCCATCGCCAATCAAAGTCCGCTCATCTAGAAGCTCATCGATCTTCTTCAAGAATATCTTTCGAAAGTTGAAGTTGATGATATGCCGAATCGCAACCAACAGCTCCTTTCGAGCTGCCGATCTCTCTCGAGGACAATCCTTCAAAAGACGAACCACAATATCCGGAAGCGTAGGTAAGAAATCTGTAAGCTGCTGAGCATACACGCGGAGCAGGTAGGCCAAAAAGCTCATAGTCTTCACTTGCGCTGTGATGAATTCCCCAAACGCAGCTCTATCACGGATATTCGGGCTAACACCTGTATGAATTGTTCCTTTCGCCTCTGCATCTTTATGCGCTTGTTCCTGAGGTTTCGCCTGTAGCAAAAGGACCGATTTGATAAGCGGTACGAAAAGCTTCACGTTTGTGGAGACCGAGTTCCGGTAGACCTGGAAGATTGAAACCACAATGATAGGGCATTCTGCCAAGACCTTGAACGAAGCCATCCCTTTCAACAATGATTTCGTCTGCTGTTGTGGATCAGCCCCAAAATCTGATACCGACGCGACTGGCGATCCAGGTCTTGGAGAGTTCTGGAAAGCCTGTGAGTTTCCCGGCGTCGAAACTACGGCTCCATGAGCGCCGGGTTCCGGATTATCCAACTGATCACGAACAACCGACTCCATCTGATCAAACAGATCCTGTATGAGCGTGAGAAACGGCTGGACCTTCTCCGCACAAACGGCCTGTTGATGGCGCATGATATCCATAATCGTCTTGACGCATATTGTCGCATTTTCCTCATTATCGATACGAACCAGACCGATTAGCAGATCGACAATTTCTTCGGCGTAGGGTTGAAAGGGCTCAGGCGGATTCGTGGGAAGACGATGTAGGATTTCGAGGACACAATTTCGTAATTTCTGTAGGCCTTGATCAGCAACCATCCCATCCAAGTCCAGATCCTCCTCCGAAGCAAAACAAAATAAAAGGGCACAAAATCCATACCTGTTCCGGCGAAGTGCTGATGAAAACCGGAGGCCCTTTTAAACAATTTATGAAAATGGGTATGAGTCGCTTCAAGAAGCCAGGGTATATGTTGCCGGTTACATAGTATTCGAGGTTGTCGCGCAGTTGAGTTGCAGCTTCTGCCTTACTTCTGACATCTGCGGTGACGCGGAAAATGGGTTAGCCAGATAGCAATTTAGTGATTGGGTGGGAAAGGGCAGAGATGGTAGAAATTAAGCAAAGGAAGGTATACCAGAATCCGCAGAGCTCAACCGTTGCACAACAATATCTATCGTAGTTGCCGACATAGCTGCGACATTCAGCAACACACACTGCCTACACCAGAGGCACCCTCATCCAAGCTCGAATCCACAGAATTTCTAGTGATGATTGGCGGCTATGTATGTCGTTTTGTAAACCGAAAGCTCCGTCACCAGTTCGACGAGTTTCGACTTATTTGGCCTGTGTTGTAAAGCCTGTTGGTGTGGAACCGCTCACTCCTCGCACAAGCAAAGTATTAGAAAAGTTCGTAGGGGTATCAAAAAGGGTATGCGCTTTTCTCCTGCGGCTCAAGATTAAATTAATAGGCAGATAAGGAATCGATGTTAAGAGAAGAGAAAAGGATTGTAATGGTCGTGAGGTGGTGAGGAGAAGAGGAGTTGCGTTGTGGTGGGACAAGGCTCTGGTTCTACCTTCAATCACCAAAATGCGAGCTTTGGTGTTGAAAGTCGCGACTTGCGTGCTGGGGGAGACGATTGACCTTGACAAATTTTAGCGTGCCTGTTTAGGTTAGAGGGAAGCTAAATCACGTGAAGTCAGCCTTCCCCAGCATGCCAAATGATTGGATTAAGAGAGTTGCGGACCCGGATATTAGTGGGGCTGGAAAGCTTGGTATTAATGTTAGTCGTGGGTCAGGGCGGGCCATGGTGGTGTGGGTCGGGTTGGTTGATTTTAACATCCCTTTATCATCAGACAAGTATATTGGTAGATATATACACCTACATGACGTTAATTGTTCTTTTATTGGTCTCTTCACTTTCTAAAAGCAAAATTCCTTTGTTGTAGAATTACTGACTCAATATTTGGTACCTTTTATCTACTTTTCAAAATGGACCAGTTAGTGCAACAAGTGTAGTTTGAATTATGTTAATTGCATGTTATAGTTGATAAAGGTGGAGCTCTTTGGGTGGTGGAATTGTATAACTTTTAACCACCTAAAACACATTACCAATAAGTGGATACTACATAGTCGCTGGCAATATCTTTTTATGCTATGTTCAGAAGTCTACGTCTGATTATAAACAATCTACCTGTCAAAGGTGGGTAGTCCCGTTAAAAAAAGGTTAACACTCACCTCTCCTCCAACTACCTACATACACATACAAAACTACATAAAGCTAACTCTGATATATGGAGCTCCTTTAACCACGAACACATCCAAAGTATCAAAAGTTATCGCTGACTGAATTATCAACGTCAACCGTTCTATCGTACTCAAGAAGAAGAAGAATAACATAAACCCCGAAATCACAAACCGCCATGACTCAGCGCAACATCCAAGAACTGCTCGCTTCATACCCGCTACCACTGCCTCCATATATCGAGCTATACAAGCACTTCCATCTGCACCCGGAGCTTTCCAACCAGGAAAAAGCGACGTCGGAAACCTGCGCCGCACATCTAGCACGCCTGGGCGGCTTTGAGATACACACCCATATCGGCGGCTATGGTCTTGCAGGCGTGCTGCGCAATGGACCGGGCCCAACGATTCTCATCCGTGGCGAGATGGATGCGCTGCCAGTGCTCGAACAGACCGGTCTCTCGTATGCCAGCACCGTGACGGCAGCTGATCCTGCTGGAGTTAAACAGCCGGTCATGCATGCATGTGGTCACGACAGTCCGTTCTTTTAACCTTCCCTTACCTCCTCCAATCCCTATTCCCAAGCCTCCTACTTATGATCACAGTCACTTCTGAAAGAAACACATACATTTACTATACTAACCCCTCAACCCCGGTAGTGCACATGACCTGTCTCCTAGCCGCGACCGAAGTTCTAGTAGGAATCCGCGCCTCGTGGAGTGGGACTTTAATCATCCTCTTCCAGCCAGCGGAAGAGCGCGGGACCGGAGCAGCCGCGATGGTATCGGACGGTCTATACGACCAGATCCCCGTGCCAGACTACGTGCTGGGACAGCACCTGATGGCGCTGCGGGCGGGCAGCGTGGGGTCCAAGGCCGGCACGATCATGGCGGCGGCCGACAGCTTCCTGGTGACGCTGTTCGGCAGCGGCGGCCACGGGTCGATGCCGCACCGCACCATCGACCCGCTGATGATGGCCGCCAACCTGGTGGTGCGGCTGCAGAACATCGTCAGCCGCGAGATCGACCCCAACGACTTTGCCGTCCTGACCGTGGGCAAGCTGCACGCGGGCACCGCCGAGAACATCATTGCCGACACAGCGGAAATCGGCATCGATATCAGATCCGCGAAAAAGGCTACCCGGGAGAAGATCATCGCGGGAGTGCGCCGCATGGTGCATGCTGAGTTCATTGCGAGCGGAGCCACCAAAGAGCCCACCATCACCCAGACCAGAACGTTTCCCGAAACATTTAACGATGGACTGATGGCATCTCAGGTCGCGGTAGAGTTCGCCAAGCACTTCGGCGATCGATTCAACGTGGATATCCCAAGATCAAACGTCTCTGAAGACGTGTCGATCCTGGCAACATCTCAAGGAAAGCCTTGCCTCTTCTGGTTCTTTGGCGGCGTCGAGCAGAAGCTTTGGGATCAAAAGTCCGAAGAAGGAAGACTGATGGAAGACATCCCATCAAACCACTCAGCATATTTCGCCCCAGCGATAGCTCCTACCATGCAGACAGGAATCGACACCTTATGTATTGCAGCTCTAACATTTCTCACCAAAGATATGAGTAGCTAATATTGGCGAGAACCCTTATAACATGGGAACCGCCAGAAGTGTAACCTATATGAAATAAAAGTGTACTCTCAAACTTGGGTAGGGATACAAATACGAAAAATCAAAAAATAAATAAAGATATTGGACCGCCCCCCAAAAACCCCCCTTATTAAAGTGATAAAGTAACATAAGGTAGGTAGGCGGTAATAAATCCAAGGATCTAAGAAGTCAGCTGATCGCTACCCCTTTTTCCTCTTACCCGTATGTGGGTGAGGTGGGGACGCGGAGGGATGTGGGTCTTGGTGCCTCAGGCCAAAATAAACATAATGCTCCTGTCCTAGCCTGGCATGGTTAGTTACTTAAATCTGTGGTGAGATTTTTGCTTAGTTGGTTATCAGTTATAAGTTTCAGTCACAAGCGTGAATAAAATAGAACCTTTCAAGGAAGATGTCCTTTGATACAAATAAAAAGTGAAAGCTAAAGATCTCTGTTTATACACGATTTTGGACTACCCCCCTGGCCAAATCCCTTTCCATTTCCCTCGCATCTCTCACCTATTTTCTCAATACATCCTTTTCCCTTTTCACATACATCCATCGCCCTCTCCTCCCCAATCCACTCGGTTTGACTTACACGTCCCGCAAGTCGCAATTCAGCATAGTGAAGGTGCTTAATTCAATGCAATGACTCCTCGATTATCCCCTCAGTTTCCATTGGTGATGATTCCCGTAGCCGGGCTGGTAGGGCCGGTTCCGCGTTTCCGTAGAGTGAGCGGGAATGGATACTCATCTGGGTCTTCCTCCTCACTGTATAATATTAGTATCATTATGAAACAAACCCAAGTGGAAAACTTACGGCAACTTCCAAGCAACATAATCCTCCGTGCTCAGTCCCTCTCTGCCCTCCTGTAAACTCGCAAAGTCTCCAGGGGTCATCATTCCACTGCGATCTCTAGGGGAACCAGGAACCGAGAACGGTCGTGAGATCTTCTGGTCAACACCTGGAATGAAATCAATCTCATCCTCACCATCGAAAGAATTTGGGTATGCTCTTCTCAAAGCTAACTGTCTAGCCTTGACATACTCCATACCCATACGCTTCCAGTCGAGCAAATCACTCAGACGTTCGGTACGGTTACGTTGGTTGATACGTTGACGACGGGACTTGCCGGCGAAATCGAACATGAATGATGTAAGCTGGTTGACCGAGTCATCGACACCCTTCATGCGACGATCAACAATGTAGATTCCGTAATCGGTAGAATTCTCAATCAGCTCTTCCATGTAGCAACCGAAACCTGAGAGATTGGTGGTGATACTTGGAACACCCATCACGGTACACTCAGCTGGGGTATATCCCCATGGCTCGTAGTAGGAAGAGAAAACACCGAGATGGGTACCACGGACAAACTCATCGTAGTCCATTGGCAAGACTGGATTGGCGGAGTTCAAGAATTCGGGGTGGAAGACGATCTTGACACGATCGGAGGGGTGGTTGAAGAGTTGCACACGACGGATTTGGTTGAGAATTGGATCCTCGGAATCGTTAATCATGTTGTGGGTGACAATCGGAGGAAGGCCGTTTCTCTTCATAGCAAACAACCGTCTGCGCAGCAAGATGCGGTCTTGACTGGTAATGAGATCCTTGTCATCTGGCAGAGCCTCTCCATCGTGCCACTTGATAGCACGCTCGAAAATCCGCTTTCCAACCCCACGCTCAATAATATCTACAGTATCCCGTAGGGATTTGATAACAGCCTGTCCCTTCAAAGCCTCGACTGTGAGAGAGTGCGTTTGCGCTGGCATAATGATGAAAGCAACAATTGTCATCTTAGATCCAGCCGCCTTCAGGCGGTGGTTCAACCGAGCCAAGGATTCTATAAACATATCAACACCTTTATTTCTGTACTCGTATCTACCAGCAGTGAAGAAGTAAAGGGTATTTTCGGGATCGAAATCGTTGTGCCCGTAGAAATGGCCTCGCACGAAATCGTGAATCTTCTCCTTTGCTTGCTGATGGAGATTTTGGAACTCGTGCATGGCCGAGAATTTGGTGACATTGAGACCGTTGGGCAGGACTCCGTCCGGCTTGCGCTTCAGGAGATGCTCACTTTCGTAGGCGGTGATATGGGAGACGGTTGTGAAAACATCGCAGGCGTGGGTTGCCGCGCGCTCAATGCAGTAGCGGTGGTAGATACCACGGTTTCCGGCCTCGGCATCCACATCAAAGTATTGTAGGTTATTGTAGAAATCGACCGATCCTGCGCAAAGGTATCGTCCGAGGAGGGTTGCGTGGGTAGTGAAGATGGTAGTCACATCAATGCGACGCTTTTTGCATAATGGGAGGGCTACCCCAGACAACCATTCGTGGAAGTGTGCAATGACAGCCTTTTCCTTCTCATGCGCGACATACTACCAAAATCATTAGCTTCAGCACAACAACAGAACCTAGATATAGCTTACCTCTCCCAAAAACCATGCAACAAGGTATCCAAAGACAATTGTCTCATTGGTCTCGGCATCTCCAATCGGGGAAGGGATTGCGGCCGTGTTCCATAAATCCGCCTTCCACTCGTCTAGGAACCGGTATGCAGTTTTGGTGTCGATCAGAAGCACGCGCGGAGCTCCCTCAATCAGCCAGCGACCGTACACCATCTCGATACCACGTTCTTCCATAGCAGCTATCGTCTTGGCAAGCTCGGGGTTTGTGGGGGTGAGAACTTCGACCTCAACCTCAGCCTGCAGTTTGTTAGCCTTTGTTTCGCAGTCAATTTTTGGGGGGTTGGGACACTCACAGATTGCCGGTTGAGAGGCCCGATCATGCAATAGCGATCTCCATATTCGGCGGTGGTGACGGGGGCTTTCGACTTGAGCACGGAATAGATACCACCAACTACAGCGAATTAGCCAATTTCCTGACCACACCACAATATAGGGGGATCCATACCTCGATTGGCAACCTCAGTCGCGATCTCGAAGAGGTAGTGGTTCCGAACATCTCTGTTGGGGTTGAATTCTCCCATTGTGATGTAATTCGTAAAACGGGTGCTTCTCTCAGCAGCGTAGGATGGAGGCGACTTGCAAGCAAGCTGGGCAGGATTCGAAAGCCGAACACCGCTGTAGCTGCAAGATGGGTTGTCTTATGGTTATTATGCCTTCTCTCGTTGTTCTCCCAGATGCGGTGGTAGAAGGAGGAGCTTCTGTTTTGGAGACCGATCAGCTTCCGGCGTCGGTGTTGGGGATCAGATGATGCTCTCAACGGGAACTTACAATAGCTTGTTATGGTTTCAAGACCCGCAAAAAAAGGGTGTCTTGTTAATGAATGAAGGAGATCCCCAGGGGTATGGCGGGGGAAGGATGAAGCTGGAGCTGTAGGTATATAACAGCAGCAGCAGGAGAATTGTATTGGGAGAAGTGGTGAGGTGTGAAGTGTGAGGTGTGAGGAGAAAAGGTGGTAGTAGTAGTAAAGTAGTGAGTGGTAGCAACAGGAGCTCTGTCTGGCGTTGTGGCAGTTGGGGCAGTCCAGGTTGCAAGGCAAGCTAGAGTGTGAGAGCGCTAGAGCGCCAGAGTGGGGCCAAACAAGACGGAGGTTGGGGGTTCGCTTAGCAAGGGATTGAGATTAAAATTGGCGGCGCCGATTGGCTGGATTCCCAAGTGTCAAGGCTGACCCCTGCGACATGACGTACTTCTGGGGGGAACACCTTCACATTAGTGACAGCTAGCACGAAAAGTACGTGAATGCGCCGACACCCACACTTGACCCTATCCAACCCAAGTCACAGCTAGGGGAAGCCACTCGGCACACCAGATGGCCAGGGAAAAGCAGCAAAACCGGTCACGCAGCAGGTAATAATGGCGAGCGATGCGGGGTTGCATACGGAGGGAAAGGAGGAGGTGGAGGGGTGGAGGGAGGACGGAGGAGGGGTTAGAAAGGATGGGGGAAGAGAAGAAATATATGGAGGTGGGACGGGACGGAGGAAACAGGTTATATACACCAATACATATATTACATTACACGACAGGCAAGGCAGTATGGCGAAGAGAAGAGGCATGATAGAAGGATAAAAGGATAGATGGAGGATAGAGGATAAAGGATAAAGGG
>Ga0247812_10002073_pt1 | contig 11298 bp, 11 predicted proteins | sample UWRJL149409B1_FD_178011 | JGI IMG/M metagenome (GOLD analysis project Ga0247812, IMG submission 178011) | Plant litter microbial communities from Arlington Agricultural Research Station in Wisconsin, United States - UWRJ-L149-409B-1 | ecosystem: Environmental > Terrestrial > Plant litter >...
GTTTGTCCGAACCACCTTCAGCGACGCGTCGTTCGAGGAGTTTGTCCGACCCGCCTTCGGCGACGCGACGTTCAAGGAGTTTGTCCGAACCACCTTCAGCGACGCGTCGTTCGAGGAGTTTGTCCGATCCGCCTTCGGCGACGCGACGTTCAAGGAGTTTGTCCGAACCACCTTCAGCGACGCGTCGTTCGAGGAGTTTGTCCGACCCGCCTTCGGCGACGCGACGTTCAAGGAGTTTGTCCGAACCACCTTCAGCGACGCGTCGTTCGAGGAGTTTGTCCGACCCGCCTTCAGCGACGCGTCGTTCGAGGAGTTTGTCCGACCCGCCTTCAGCGACGCGTCGTTCAAGGAGTTTGTCAGACCCGCCTTCGGCAATTTGAGTGGGCGCCGATCTGGCCCGGTGCTGTTGCAGGGGCGGTGCCGTCTCATCGGGGGCATTATTTTCGCGGCCAGCGACAATGTCAGGTGCTGCGTAAGTTTCGTTGGCAACAGCGTGCGTAATAACTAAACCCGTTGCAGCCAGAAAAGCAATTGCCAGGCCCAGATCGGAAGTCTTCATTGTATTCACCCTAATTAGTTGGTCGGCTCAGGTCATAAATATCCTGGATTAGTCGAGGCGCTATTTATGGCGTTGAGCGGGTAAAGTGATCGAAAGTTCGTTTGGTCAGAGCTGACTTAATAATAATGGAATGAACCGACACGTCACTTGTGCATAGGGTTTTTCCGTAGGCATGTTCGTATGAGTCATTCATCCCTAAGTATGGTTTGTTCGTTGATAGTGAGCTGGGGAGGAGAACTCTGTGGAAGCCAGATTGCTGGCTACCCTCGCAATGCGGTATTCCAGCATTAGCGGGCAGCCATGCCCCTGCAAGTTCTTTGGAGATGATTCTCGAGATCAAACGATCAAAACGGCAGCACCCGTAGTGCGGCGTTCCTCAAGGTCGCGGTGTGCCACTATCAATTGCTCGAACGGATACACCCGACTCGGTTCGACATTGATTATTCCCGTCTCAATGGCCTGGAACAGGTCTTCAGCCGCTGACGCTAATTGTTGCGGCGTGGCCACGTACACCGGTAATACAGGCCAGGTCAGGGTCAGCGACCGCGGCGCGAGATCGAACGGATTGATGAGCGGGGGATTGCCGGAAGCTTTACCGAAAACGACGAGCGTGCCCCTTGGCTGTAGAACCGCCAGCGAGTCGACGAACGTGTCCTTGCCGACGGAATCGAATACGGCCTTGACGCCGATGTTACCCGTGAGCGCCATAACGCGATCGGCGAAATTGTCGGTACGGTAGTTGATAACGTGTGAACAGCCTGCTTTCAGGGCAATGGCCATTTTCTCGTGGGAGGATACGGTGCCAATGACCTGGATACCCATGGTCTTGGCCCACTGAATGAACAGTTGCCCGACACCGCCCGCTGCCGCGTGATATAGCACGGTATCGCCGGCTTGCAGTTTTACCGTTTCCTTGAGCAAGTAACGTGCAGTCAGTCCCTTGAGGAAGCTCGAGGCCGCCTGTTGATCACTGATGCCATCCGGGACGATCGCAACGCGATCCGCAGAATAAAGGCAAAACGTCGAATAGGCGCCGTGCACATCGTCTGAATAAACCACGCGATCACCAACCGTTATGCCGGTGACATTAGCGCCAACGGCCTCCACGATGCCCACTGCCTCGTTACCGAGTACGGCGGGGAACGCCGGAACCGGGAAGGTTCCACGTCGGTAATAAACCTCCACGAAATTCAGTCCGATCACGGTGTTGCGAATCAGCAGTTGTCCAGGACCTGGGGCCGCCACATCGATATCTTCAAATACGAGTACTTCAGGCGGGCCATAGGCATGAATGCGAGCAGCTTTTGCGCGAGTAGACATGTTGAATATTCCTTTTAACTCCGTAACGCATCTTCTGTAGTGAGAAGTGTGGGCGTGGAGTGCGATAGTTTAATAAGAATGACGAGCGAATTATAAGAGTTGCTCGTGATTCGATAATCGGTCTGGCGGTGAACAGACTGTGCAGTGAAATTGGACAATCGACGTTTGAGCGGATCATTGGGCAGGGCAGGGCTAAAAAACAAAGTAGAAAGCGCGAGCTGGTCTAAATTAATACTTTCATATGAGATGACTATACTTAGTTGTCCGCAAGTCATTTCGTTTCTCTGGCACTCTGGTGGAAGTGTTCAAGGGTGACATTGAGTATGGCAGTCCTTGAGGTCATTATTTTTGATACGAGGATTACGTGATGCTTTATCAACCGGCGCCCAGTTCTTATGAAATCGGCGTGTCGAGTCCGCTGAGTAAGTGGATTGTGTGGGCACCTGTATTGGTGACATCGATTTACCCTTATTTCTTGAATGCCTTCCACGCACAGGTCACGAATATCGGACTGGATTCGACGATCTCGCCTGCTTCTTTATTCTTCGCCATTGCGTTGATGCTGGCAGTTTTCGCGGTGCCAGCCATGGGATTTGCATTGGCGTGCCAGAGCATCACTCGTCGACACAACGCTGCGGCACAGTTGCGAGTGAGAAGGCTGGCCTTGTTTATCATCAGCGCACCGACGCTGTACTGTTTCGTAGGGGTCAACAACATCATGCTGGGCAGCGTGGTGCCCGATGAGGGGATCTGGGCCGCCTTGTGGATTGGCCTCGGGATTTATCTCGGCAGAGAACGTCATACCGCCAAACAATCCATCCCTCCGGTCCGCTCGATGCCGGCGTTACGTGTGGCCCATGGCGCTGCGGGTGTGATCGTCCTTTTGTTCATCGCCTTCCATTTGTTCAACCACCTTTTCGGTCTGGCCGGGCCACAGGTACATCTACAGGTCATGGAGCTGGGTCGCACGATTTATCGTTCACCTTTTGTCGAACCCGTCCTTGTGATCGCCTTGCTGTTTCAGGTGGTCAGTGGCCTGCGTCTGGCGTGGAACTGGAGTTCGGTGGGCAGCGACAACTACCGGATTTTTCAGGTGGGCTCCGGCGTGTTCCTGTCCATATTCATTCTGGGCCATCTGAACGCGGTGTTTGTATTTGCAAGAACTTACGCGGGCATTGAAACGGGCTGGGAGTTTGCGTCCGGTGATCCGGTAGGGATGATTCATGATCCTTGGGGCATTCGCTTGTTGCCACATTACGCCATAGGTGTGTTCTTCATTATTACGCACCTGTTTTCCGGGCTCAGGGTAGTGATGCTCGCGCATGGTGCCTCCCGATCGGCTGCCAATGCGAACTGGTGGGGCGGGGTCGTTGTCGGCGTATTTATCAGCTTGTCGATCATGCTGGGTATCACGGGCGTCCGTTTCGGCTGATGCGCTGTCTCGACTGGAAGGGGACCCGACGTTGACGATCGATACCGATGGATTTGAGCTATTGACGGTTTTTGTCTGCGTGGCAGACGTGCGCGGCTTTACCGCTGCCGCGGTCATAATGGGCGTGAGCAAGTCTGCTGTCAGCCACGCCATCCGTCAGTTGGAAAAGAGGGCCGGCGCCAGACTGTTCAATAGAACGACGCGCAGCGTAGGGCTGACTGAAGCCGGAGAATTATTTTATCAGCGGGTTGCGCCGCTGGTCCTGGAGCTGAAAAGCGCTTTCTCCGATTTGGCCCAAGTCGCTACGAAACCTTCGGGCACGTTGCGTCTGACCATGTCACGCAGCGCGTATGTAATGTTTCTTGAACCGTTGTTGCCCAAGTTCCTGGCAACCTATCCGGACATCAATCTGGACATCGCCATCGAGAGTCGCGTTGTCGACATCGTGAATGATGGCTACGACGCCGGCATCAGAGCCACCAAAATGCTGGAACAAGACATGGTGACCGTTCCTTTGGGCACTGAGATCCGTATGGCAGTGGTGGCATCACCTGATTACATCAACCGCCACGGGGTGCCGAAGGTTCCCGCGGATCTCATGGCGCATGCCTGTATTCGCTACAACAGCGCCGTCACCGGGACCCACGAGCGATGGACGTTTTCATGCGAAGGCCAAGACGTCGAAATCGAGACCAATGGGCGCATTTCCAGCAACGACGGAATGACACTGTTGGCCGCTGCGCTCGAGGGGTGTGGCTTTGCCTATTTTTACGACCGCTACGTTCAGGATTATCTCGCCGATGGCCGTTTGGTCAGAGTACTGGAGAACTGGAGCCCCAAACGCAGCTTGTCACTGTATTACTTTAGCAGCCGCGCCATGCCGCAAAAGCTCCGCGTGTTCATTGATTTTTTAAAGCAGCAGGAAGGGCTGAAAACAGAGAGCCGGTCATAAATTGCGCGTCGGTGGCATGCTTTCACTAGCGTTAACCATTCTATGAAAAGTGTTTCTCGTCTGAGGCAGAAATGAGCACGTAGTAGTGCAGTTTTGTATGGATGAGCCTTATGAAGCAGCAAGAACTTTTATCCTTAGCTCCCACTACTCCAAGGTTGAACTAATTGTTAAACACACCAATCATTTCGATCGTTGATGACGACGATACAGTCCGTATTTCACTGGATAGTCTTGTGAGATCAATGGGGTATGCGGCTCGTAGTTACGCCTGTGCCGAAGAGTATCTGGCTTGCAATGCTCTTGATTTAACAGCGTGCCTCATTTCGGATATACGGATGCCTGGCATGAACGGCCTCCAATTGTTTGAAGAGCTAAAGGCACGTGCGATGCAGTTTCCGGTGATTTTCATCACAGCATGCATCGACGACGCACCAGAGCTCAGAGCTCGGGAGCTGGGGGCCATGGGCTACTTCAAGAAACCCTTCAACGCTGAACTGCTCATGAGGCATGTGCAAGATGCCCTCGGTATCAAAACTTCCGACTGAAGAGCGGTGTGACGGCTCCAACCCTTCGGTAAACGGCTATCGCGTCACCGGCGATTGCCCTGCTGCCACTAGCGTTATTTTGGTTTGGATTGGGCTGAACAGCCTGATTTTCATAATGGTGCATTCCCTGGCATGCGGCAGATACATGACAGGCGTATGAACCGATAACACCTATGGATGGTGGTGGGCGTGACCCCGAGGTGTTAAATTTTTTCCATAGTTTGCCGCGTAAGTTCGTTACTTATCGCGAGAACTCGCTTCCCTTCATTAATGCTTCAAGCGCACTTATAAGTTGCTGATGAATCAGTTTCGTCAGTGAAGCGCCTTCTTAGACCTCCTGCCCACTTTTTCGGAGTTTGAACCGATGACCTCTCTGACTGGATCGGTGTTTCTGGCCGCGCCCGCGTCTGTCAGCGCGGTAGTTTTTGGGCCACGGATTATGATTGGCCTGGTGGGCGTGTTGTTGGCGGTGCTAGTGGCAGGCCTAAACGAAATGGTGACCAAGGTTGCCCTCGCCGACATTCGCGGCGCGTTGGCTATCGGTTATGACGAAGGAACTTGGCTAGTTGCAACATATGCCGCGACCGCAGTGGCCGCTGCCGCGTTCGCGCCGTGGTGCGCGGTCACCCTGTCGCTTCGGCGCTTCACTCTTTGCGCGATCTGCCTGTTCACCTTGCTGGGCGTGCTTTGCCCCTTCGCACCGAATTACGAAAGCCTGCTAGTGCTGCGTACATTGCAAGGGCTGGCGGGCGGTGCATTGCCGCCGATGCTGATGACTGTCGCCCTGCGCTTTTTGCCAGCCAACGTGAAGGTCTACGGCTTGGCCGGTTATGCCCTAACAGCGACGTTCGGCCCGGGCCTTGGCACGCCGTTGGCCGGGTTGTGGACCGAGCATGTCGGCTGGCAGTGGACGTTCTGGCAAATCGTCGCGCCGTGCCTGATCGCCATGGCCGCCGTGGCCTATGGTTTGCCCCAAGACCCGCTGCGCCTGGAGCGTTTCAAGGAGTTCAACTGGCGCGGATTGCTCTTGGGTTTTCCGGCTATCTGCATGCTAGTGATCGGCATCCTGCAAGGTAATCGGCTGGACTGGTTCGAGTCGAATTTAGTCTGCGGCTTGCTCGGCGGTGGGCTGCTGTTGTTGGTGCTGTTTCTGATTAATGAATGGTCTCACCCCTCGCCGTTTTTCATGATGCAGATGCTCGGCATTCGCAACCTGTCGTTTGCGTTGCTGACCCTCGCCGGCGTGCTGGTGGTCTTGCTGGCGGTGGTGGTGATTCCGTCCAGTTACCTGGCACAAGTTCAGGGTTATCGCCCGGTGCAAACCGCGCCGATCATGCTATTGGCGGCGCTGCCCCAGTTAGTCGCGCTACCTCTGGTGGCGGCGCTGTGCAACTTGCGCTGGGTCGATTGCCGTTGGGTGTTAGGGCTGGGCTTGAGCATGCTGGCGCTGTCGTGCTTCGGAGGCTCGCAACTGACGTCCGAGTGGATTCGCGACGATTTCTACGTGCTGCAACTGTTGCAGATTTTCGGCCAACCGATGGCGGTGCTGCCACTTTTGATGCTCGCCACCGGCAGTATCACACCGATGCAAGGACCGTTCGCATCGGCCTGGTTTAACACGGTGAAGGGCCTCGCGGCCGTGATCGCCACAGGAATGATCGACGCTCTGACCACGGCGCGGCTGCACTTTCATTCGACCATGTTGGTCGACCGCCTCGGCAATTCGCCGCTCGCCGAGAGCGACAGCGCAGGGCTTGCCCATCGGCTGCATGAGCAGGCCGTGGTGCTTACGGCATCCGATCTTTATCTGTGTATGACAGGCATTGCGCTGGCGCTGATCCTGCTGATTTTCTGGATGCCGACGCGGATTTATCCGCCACGTGCGGCGACTTGAATGCTCCACTGAAACCGAAGGTTTTTATGACGACTCAATCAAAGCTAAAAATGGCCGTGATCACCGCCTCCGTGGTGGCGATCGGCGTGCTGGTGCTGGCTCCGGGGTTGTTTGGCAAGCGAACGCATCAGACCACCAATGACGCCTTTGTCTCCGCCGACTTCACCTTGGTGGTACCGCGTGTCGCGGGGTTTATTAAGGAAGTGCTGGTGGAAGACAACCAGCAGGTGACGGCAGGGCAATTGTTGGCATTGATTGATGACCGTGATCTGCATGCGGCCGCTCAGGCCGCGGATGCCGAAACGCTGGTGGCGCGGGCGCAGCTGCAAAATTCGCTCGCCACCCTTGAGCGCCAGACATCGGTGATTGCCCAGGCCCAAGCCACAGTCGTGTCGGCGAACGCGGAAATGGTTTTTGCCGAACATGAACTGAACCGCTACAACCACCTCGCCGGTGTTGGGGCGGGTACGGTGCAGAACGCTCAGCAAGCACGCACGCGGATCGATCAGGCGAGCGCGCGGTTGGCCATGGCGACAGCGTTGCTGACGGCGGAACGCAAGCAAGTCGAGATCCTGGCGGCACAGCGCGACGCGGCGGACGGCGGCTTTAAGCGCGCGCAAGCAGCGCTAGAGATAGCCAACTTCGAGTTGTCGTATACGCGCATTGTTGCGCCGCAGGACGGCATGATCGGCGAGCGGGCGGTGCGCGTCGGCGCCTACGTCGTCCCGGGCAGCAAGTTACTGGCGGTGGTGCCGCTGAGGCATGCCTATGTGGTCGCCAATTTTCAAGAAACCCAACTGACGGACGTGCACCCGGGGCAGCGGGTACAGGTGCGTGTGGATACCTTTGGTGGTGAATCCTTGCGCGGCCGCGTCGAGAGTATTGCTCCTGCCACTGGTGTGACTTTTGCTTCGATCAAGCCGGACAACGCGACCGGCAACTTCACGAAAGTCGTGCAGCGGATTCCGGTGAGAATCGTGCTGGATCCGCAGCAGCCGTTGGCCGAGCGGCTGCGGGTGGGGATGTCGGTGGAAGCACGAATTGATACGGCGAGTGTTGGTGAGCATGAGGTTGCCGATCGATGAAAGTTTTCACTGATGCGGCTGGCGCGTTCGCGAGGGTGCAACTGCCTCGCCCGACATTGTGCGCCTTGCTGGTCATGAGCCTCACTGCTTGCACTGTTGGCCCTGACTTTCAGAAACCGCACACACAACAAATCGCGGAATGGTCCAAGCCACAAAAAATGGCCGGCAGCCAAGTCATTGCCGCGACCATGGATGAACGCTGGTGGGAAGTCTTCCAAGACCCGAAACTCAAGGCTCTGACCCAGCGCAGCCTGACCGACAACCTCGACCTGAAACTCGCTAGCAGCCGCTTGCAGCAAAGCCGCGCTGCGCGTCAGGTGATCACTGCCGAGCGCTATCCCACGACGGCCGCCACTGGCAGTTACGGACGCGAGCGCAACAGTGGTAAAAGCCTGAGTGATCCGTCGGGGCGTAGCGGCAGATCAGCGTTCAACCTGTGGGATGCAGGCGTTTCCGCTTCGTGGGAACTGGACTTCTGGGGCCGCGTGCGTCGCGAAACCGAAGCGGCCGGTGCCACTCTTGAAGTCGCGGAGAACGACCAGCGCGCCGTGCTGCTTTCGGTGCTCGCTGAAACCGCCCAGGACTACATTCAACTACGCGGTGTGCAAAGTACCCGTGCTGTAACCGAGCAAAACCTCAATGTCGCCCGGCATAGTCTGAAACTGTCGCAACTGCGCCTGGCCGACGGCGTCGCCACGGACCTGGACGTCGCCGAAGCCGCCGCCCAAGTCGCGGCCATCGAATCGCGCCTGCCAGCGCTGGAGCAGCGTCAGTCACAATTGATCAACGCCCTGAGCCTGTTGATTGGCGAGCCGCCGCAAGCGTTGCACGCCGAGTTATCCACGGACGCCCCGGTGCCGCAGCCCCCGCGTCAGGTCGCTATTGGCCTCCCGTCGCAACTGGCCGAACGCCGGCCCGATATCCGTCAGGCCGAAGCTCGCCTGCATGCCGCGACGGCCAGCATCGGCGTGGCGAAGGGTGATTTTTATCCGCGAATCACCCTGTCCGGCAACCTCGGTTCCCAATCCATGCAACTGAGCGATTTCGGTTCCTGGGGCTCGCGCTCGTTCGGCATCGGCCCGCAATTCAGCCTGCCGCTGTTCGACGGCGGCCGCCTGCGCGGCATGCTCAACCTGCGCGAAGCCCAACAACAGGAAGCCGCGATTGCTTATCAGCAAACCGTACTGCGTGCCTGGCATGAAATCGACGATCAACTGAGCGCCTACAACGCCAGCCAACTGCGCCGCGACAGTCTCGCCGAGGCCGTGCGCCAAAACCAGATCGCCCTGCGCACTGCGCAACAGCAATACGTGGAGGGCGTGGTGGATTTCGTCAACGTACTGACCGTGCAAGGCGAGTTGCTGGCTACTCAGCAGCATTGGGTCGAGAGTTCGACCGGGGTTTCTTTGGCGATGGTTGGGTTGTACAAGGCGTTGGGTGGGGGGTGGGAGTCGGTGTATCCATTGGCGGAAAAGGTGTTCAGGACTGAGATAAATACCAGAGGGGGTGTGAGATAAACCCGAGATACTCCGGGACATGGTGGTCCATAGTGAGCGGAGTTCTGCAAAAGAGTTGCAGCTGCTGCAATGTAGAAAGCCCCCGATCAATCGTCCTTGACCGGGGTTCAGGATACCTCTGGCGAGGCGCCGTTGTCCTGTTCCTCACTCTTCATCTGAAACAAAGAGATCACGTTGATTGCTAGCGATCATCGCCAAGCGCATCCGTTTGACCACTCGATAGATTTGCTGAACAGACACACCGTACTTGGTCGCAACCTCGTGATGATTGCGACCCGTGAAGTCGTCGTAGATTTTCTGATGCAGCCGCGATGCCTGAATACAGACGCCCTTAGGGACGTACACGACCTGCCCGCCCCACAGGTGTGCAAACAACGTGGTGATTTCCACGCTGGTCGCTTCCGCCATCTCAGCGCTGACACCCAGACTCCCCTGTATTAACTTTGCCATCGGTTCGATAGTTTCGCTTAAAAGGTCGGTGCCTCGGATAGTGCTCATGATTGGGTTCTCTCCATCCACTGTTTCAAGTTCTCAATTACCCGGCTGGCCTGGGCGGTGGTCAGCCACTGCAGTGCGGAGACTTTGGTCATACTTGATACGAACTTGGCCAAGGCTTCCTCGGATGGATCACGTACCGCGCCCTGGTCGTACAAGGACAGCCACAGCGATCGAATCTTCTTAGCCTGCACGCCATCAGCCAGCGGCCTTTTTTTAGCTTTGCTTGGACGCACTTTGAAGCCTCGAAGCTTGAGCTGTTCCAAGACTTTCACCAGGTTGGCAAGGCTCAAATCAGCAGAAGAGGTCGCGCCATCCAACCCCGTCATGCCAGCCAGCATCAGGCGGTAGGTGTCGTCATCCATGCCCAACTCACGACGGGCAACATGGATCAGCTTGATGTGACGAAGCCGGTTAGGGTTGGACAACGCACTGTTCACTGAATACCTCCCACGACGAGGGTGTCGAACTGGCTCTCGAAGCTCATATCCCAATCCCCAATCGAGCCAGCGGTTGATGACTAACCGCCTGATGCAACTGCGCAGACTTGCCCGCCTCATAACCCGCATCAGCAGCCCCTTCGTCACGTGCCTTGAGCTTACGTCGCTTGAGATCCGCACTCCCCAGGTCCGGATAGTGCTTTTGCATGTAAGCCTCAACGGCTTCTGCAATGTTGTCCTCAACGCCCGCGAAGCTTTCGACCTTGTAGCTCACAGCATCAAGCCAGCCATTGGCGAACGCGTCTCCTCGAGCCACCTTAGTGGAGCGCTTGCAACGCTTCTGCGTATCCAGGAACTCGCGGCGCGCCTTTTGTAATTGACGCTCGAGCACTTGGTAGGCGTACCCAGCCAGCTCCGGTGCAGCCGAACAGCCAACAAAAATGAAGCGTGCCGCGCTGTACAGACGGTTGGAAATAATGAACCGCGTACCGAAGGCAACAGCACACACCTGCGCCAGGCGAACGCGCCATAACGGTGGCATCCCCTCCGAACCTGCCAGAATTGGATGCTCACTCGCCATGCTGGCAAACACGTCACCGATTTCCAGGTTGTACAGCTCCATGAGCTTGTGAGCCTGTCGCAACGCGATCTCAGCTTCGTGCGGATTACTGGTTTTGGACTTGGCCATCTCCAGGCATTTTTTGATTTTTTCCAGAGTGCGGTTGTTTTCCATGTCACACCACCGCCAAGTCGAGAGGTATGGCCTTGTAGGCGTCTGAGTCGCCAATCCGCTCATACACGCGGATGTACACAGCACTTCCCGAAACCATGATGGAATCCCTCACAGCCTGCATGGCGGACTTCCAGCTGTCGTCGTCAATCTCCAATCGCAGCAGATCCAGGACATCAGTGGTTTTAATCTGGCCGTTTCGGTTCGGGCTAAACGTACGGTCGACGATGGCGAGTAGGTGGCCGTCAGCACCCTTGCTCCAAGCCCGGATGCAGTCGTAAACCATGACCTTGGCCACCTCCATTTCCTCGGTGAACGTCAACCGGTCG
>Ga0247812_10002074_pt1 | contig 11292 bp, 8 predicted proteins | sample UWRJL149409B1_FD_178011 | JGI IMG/M metagenome (GOLD analysis project Ga0247812, IMG submission 178011) | Plant litter microbial communities from Arlington Agricultural Research Station in Wisconsin, United States - UWRJ-L149-409B-1 | ecosystem: Environmental > Terrestrial > Plant litter >...
AGGGTTGAGAAAACGGGCGGCATATGGACAATTCAAACCACCAGCACTAACAAATTATCTCAACTCGTACACTGTTCCAAGCTTGTTGTCGCCACTGGCCACACATCAATTCCAAATTTGCCAGCTTTTTTAAATCAAGAAGTTTTCAAATCCCCTATCATTCACCACAAGAGTTTTGGTGAAGCTTCTAGATCTGTTTTGAATGATTCCAATGAAAAAAACATCACCGTTCTAGGCGGTGGAAAATCTGCTGTTGACATGGTCTATGAGTCTGTGAAGAGAGGTTGCAGTGTTAGCTGGGTGATTCGAAAGAGTGGTGAAGGCCCGGCCCTGTTTTTTCCTGCTCCAAGCCACGGCCGATACAGGAACTCGGTCGAAAGCTCAGCAACAAGATATAAAGCTTGCTTTAGTCCGTCTTCATTCATGCCAAATCTCTGGTTGCCACGGCTTTTCCACCGCACAGGCTGGGGTAAAAAGCACATGGCGAGTATGGTCATAGGCAATGATGAAAATTGTCATGCTCCAGCAGAATATCGCACCAGAAAAGGAGCACTACCAGGCTTTGAGAACCTCGACTTCACCACATCGTGAGTATCATGCCATCACTCAGGAGGTGCCCCATTAACAGACCCCAGTGCATTTTGGTGTACCGGTCCATTAGGACTAGCCTAGCATGATGATTTCTGGGATATCGTAGCGCGAAATGTTCACATCTATCGGAATAATATACAATCTATGAAACCACATGTAATTATTCTAGACGATGATACAGAAATTCCAACCGACGCCCTCCTATGTGGCACAGGTTGGAAGTCCTCCTATCCTTTCTTTTCCCAGGAGTTAGTACAACTTTTGGGTCTCCCATACCCACTTCAAAAGAATGAAATAGAACCCTGGACAACGCTTCTAGATATCGCTGACAGCCGTGTACTCTCAAACTTCCCACAACTCGCCGATCCGCCTCGACATCTTAAACGCGAGATCCCAACTACCACTGCAAAGCTATACAAAGGGATGGCTCCACTAAAAGATCACACGATTATATTTTTAGGACACATTGATATTTCTAATTCGTTCAGAGCCGCTGAAGCGCAGTCAATATGGGCTACTTCATACCTTGATGGAAGTCTGGTATTGCCTCCGCTAGAGCAACTGGAAGAGGAGGTTGCATACATGAATGCTTTTTCGAAACGAAGATATCCTTCACGCGGTCAAAAAGGAGATTGTATATTCTTTGAACTTATCTGGTATACAGATGACTTGCTAAACGATGTCGGCTTGAAGTCGCATCGGAAAGGGTGGTGGTCGGACTGGTTGGACCCATGTCTAGCGGCTGATTTCATGGATATTAAAGATGAATACCGTAGGAAATTTGGATTTTGATTCCTTAGCCCAAGAAGAGTTGTAGGTGTACCAGGCAGGTACCCTCAAACTGAATGATAGGGCACGTTTTCTGGTAATCACTTGTTTAATGCTGCATACGTTGCGACCTTGTGGCATTTCTTACGATTCTAGAGCTACAATATCAAGCAATCAATCATATGATTTGGTCTACACTGTTGTCCCATGCCACCTTATCAACACCACCTAGGCTTTAGTCCCTTTTGTCTCGCCAATTGTCACCAAGCAGAATCCGACATTTCAGGTCAAATTGTAGTTTGAAACACCGATTTCATTCTAATTTGTTCGCTTTATCTAAGTAACAGCAGTGTTACAGGAATAAACGGGATAGCAATAAATGCCAAGACACTGTTACCATATCCCAAATGATCGTATAATGGGCTGACACTCAATAGAAGTAATGCTGCACATATTGACCTTATAATAGTGCAGGCTGAGGTGGCGCTTGCAGCATAGAGTGAGTAAGTATCGACTAAATGCATCTGCACCAGCAAATAGCTAAGTAGAGTTGGCTGTGACCAGAATTGGGAAGACATCTGATTGGACTCAAAGTTTTATTTGGCGGTGGATTTCCCCCTAAATTCTGAGAGGCTTGCTGTGCTATAAATGAAAGCTGAGATTGATCTGTTTCAGAGAGGTGTGATGCCCAGTGATTCTCGACAGGTTATATACGTTGCGGAACGATAACTCGAATTGGGATCTGGGCCAGAAAATATGTTTTTCCGCAACACCATGTGACCATGCCTCAAAATGGACGACTCGATGTTATAAATTTCTTAAAATTACCTAATGCAGCCGACTGATTATAACCCTGTAGTATTAACCTAGCAAGTTTATTAACGCGACAGTGTTGCTAAGATTCAACAATGATCCCACAAAACCTCCCAATATGGCCAGCTAGGGGTGTTCATGGCCAAGTCGCACACGAGCTTCGGTTCCATATTTTGTAAAGAAACTAATAAGATATCACACGATAGTCATAAATTTCGAACTATATTTCAAGATTTAGGTTCTCGTAGGTTCGCAATTCTCACTGGGAGGTGGTATTAACATCGTGCCACTAACTCTGCAGCTGAAATACAGCTCTTGAATACATGCATCCGAAATGATACAGAAAGAATAAGCCGGGTACTGTACAACAATATCTGACAAGTTAACTGGGAATTAAAGAGAGGTTGGTATTGCTAACTTCTACATATTATAAGGAGTTACATGCTAGGACTACTTAGGATGCTAGCAGTATAGCACTTCCCTCTAAAATCTACATTGATCGGACTCAACCCCGCTCGACTAAATATCTACTGTGCAGAGTTAGTGCAAAGTAACTGATATGACCCAACCTTCAAAATCCCCGTTAAAGAATAATCCCGCGTGGGTAATAGACCATATGCTACTACCTGCTAGCTATCTGCCTCTTTTATTTGGGATCTTGGAGCCAGGTTCGTAGTTTGTCCATCGAATAGGCATCATGATCCTGTTCTGATGTAAAGAACGTCTCCTTGCACCATCCTGGCGTGCCAAGCGACTGTAGAGGCTTACCAAACGGTTGGCAGGAGCCAAAATCGATGAGGATTGGTAGTCCATCTTTGATCATGATATTGTCGGGATTTATGTCGTTGTGAGCCAACCGCAGTGAATGAAGATAGTCCACTGCTAACTGGAGCGCTGCCACGAACTGAGCCTGGTTCAGCAGCTGAAAGGCAGGCTTGGAGATATACTGGGTCAAGGTCCACTCTAGACGTTCGACAATTATTGATGTGATCCGACCGCGCTGTACACGGCAACCGTGGTACTTGACAATGTTTGGATGGGGCGACTTGGAGATTGTCTCCATGATGGTTGTCTCGTTAAGAAGGGTGTTTGGGATATAGCTGGTGCCCTTCATCTCTTCATAGCAGATCAATCCTGGGCGTTTGACAAACGCTGTATGGTCGTCCAAATCGGCAGGCGCAATTGTCAATGTCATCTCCATAGGCACCGCTGGGTAAAGCTCATCGTCTTGGACAGGCTCCAGAGCTGCGCTGTATTCTTCGAGAGATATCTCTCGTTTATTTTTTGACGACTTGCCAAAGTAGACATGCTCGTCTTGGGTGATGTAGTAGAAAGTGACATATTTTGGCGTATTGGTTTCCAAGTCCCAGGCTTCAATAATTGTCAGGTCTCGCAAAGACGTTATAAGTGGAGGCGATTGAGCAAGAGCCATAACAAACACCGAATACAAGAACAAAGAAATTCGAGGCTAGATCAAAGCTAATATGTGGGAGAAGACCTGAACTGGAGCATTTATTCTATTATAAGAACAGAACGAAAAACATTGAACATATACATATGCTTCATCTACTATACCACGTGCTATCAATATTCTGTTGGGCAAGTCTGCGCTGACGAAGGTGCTCAGTTGTTGTTGTTACCTATCTGGTTCGTGCATTCAGGCCAATCATTGTGATTGCCTTGGGAATATGATATGTCTCATTGGTTCATACAGCACCGGCCTCATACATACGCGCGCTATGGGTCACAATAGCTCTTACTCATTAGTAGACCGAGAAGTGACCCCGTAGGCGGCCTCTATGAAGAGGAATGTGAACAAGCCAGATGGCACAGTCATTAGCACCAACACAACAAAGAAAGTGGACTGCGGAAGTAACACCTGCACTACCTATGCCTCATACGGTCAATATTGATTTGGCAACTTCTCGGCATCGAACAGCTGGCTATATACGACTTGGAATGTATACTGCTGTGGTGTTTTGTGGTCTAAGTTTGTATTGGGAAATTGTATCTGAGAAGTGATACATAGTACGAAGTGGTTTATTTAGCTATCGGGGTATCAAGATTTTGAATGAATGAGGAGGGATTGGGTTTTCGAACCAGCATAAAATCAAGAATAGGGTTTACTCATCAAGACCACTCAGCCCATCATATTTTACAAATTCCTGGAAATATATTGCCGCTTTGATAAAGATGACACAGATACAAAGAACGTAAGCCGCTTGAGAAGATCATTTATCTCAGTTTAGGAACGCTAAGGGCGTTCTGAGGACGTTGAGTCCTCACAACTGGGAAGGCGAAAAATACTGTCGCAAGAGTAGCCGCTAACTACCACTGGCAGCATATCACATCACATGCTATTGGTCGTGGGCGCTACCAGCTGTTTAGCATCGTTTATGCAGGCCTGTCAAGCGAGGTTGTGTGGATGGCTATAAAAGCCGTTACCAACCACCAATGCATATTAATAATGTATGAAGCATTATTTCTCTCTCTTTTTATAAACTCGGCGAACTCACCAGCCTCCTACAAAAGCCACGTGCTCGTGTTTCTAGCCTTCATGCAATTATATCTGAACAAACTGAATACTTGATACATGGTATCCTGGATTTCCTCATCCCGACCGGACTAAAAATTTCCCCAGACGGAAAATCAATTGTTTATTCAACAAGGCTGAAATGGAACCATAAAAAAGGGCAATATCTATCTCCTGCTATATGGATCGCTGATGTATGGATTCAGAAGTCAGCGCGGAGGCTGACCGATGGATCTTATAATGACAAAATGCCCCAGTGGTCACCCGATGGTGAACATGTTGCTTTTGTCTCTGACCGTGGAGAAAACGGCAAGACGAGCGCCATTTACATGATAGAGTTGAGCGTGGGGGAGATACATGCCATTACGCCAGCAAAATACGAGAAACCGATTACCAAGTTTGAGTTTAGCCCTGACGGGAAAAGAATACTGTTTCTGCGTTGTCTAGAAACCTCATTTGAGATAAAGGCTAAATTAGAAGCTAAGGATGATGCGGTTGTTTGGGGCCAGCAGTGGGAGTATTCTAACTTACATCTTCTCGATCTTGAGACTGGAGTTATGGAGCGATTATTTGAGGACAATATCCATGTTGAAGACTTCACATGGAGCGCAGATGGCACTCAGGCTGCGGTTGTAACACACTGTGATCCCGATATTGAGAGCAAATATTTGGACGGTGCTTCAATATCGATTCTTCAAATTCCTGGGAAAGAAATCAGGGCGGTTTGTCATCTTCCTAAGGGTGTTTACTGCCTTACCTGGTCGGGCTCAACTTTATTCTTCTTGGCAAACAATATATTGGATCAAGATACATCCGGCCTTGCTGTGTACTCGGTAGATATATTAGATGAGGAACCATTTGCCCCCAGCAAGGTAGCCTTTGGCGAGGAAAACTGCCCAACAGGTCTTGTAAATTTAGGAAGCGGTCCCATTGCTTCTGTTGAACATGGTCTTCAGGATCAATTACGGTTCCTTGATGGCAAAGTATTGATAAGCCTGCCAAAGCGGATCATCGAGTTTGATACTTGCCTGAATGCTAGAAATGAGATCGTACTAGTCGTTTCACAAGGCGATCTCAATAACCCAACAGAGGTATTTTCCACTACCACAACTGGGGAAATGTTACAGCTATCTGACCACGGCAACACGTTTGCCGGGGAATACCTCGGAAACTGTGCATTCCTACAATGTCAAACCCTGGACAACAAAGAGAGGCTAGAGGGCTTGTTTCTCACCCCAGCTCAGCTTACCGGAACAGATGGAAAACCAACGACCAGCCTACCAACTATTGTGCTTTTCCACGGCGGACCATACAGCCGGATTACTGACTCGTTTGATGTATGGGATCCATTGCACATGATGATCCCTATGTTTCTCAAAAGAGGATATGGTATTCTGATTCCCAACTACCGTGGGAGCAGTGGACGTGGTCAACGCTTTGCTAGCTATGGACGTGGTAGACTTGGAATCTACGATGAACCGGATATTGTAGCTATGGTGCAATACGCCATCACACAAGGATATGCAGATAGCGACAACCTAGTGGCAGGAGGTTGGTCCCAAGGGGGACATCTAGCATATCTCTCTGCTGTGCGGAATGGAGCTCATGGATTTGGGTGGCGCTTCAAAGGCATTATCGCTGGTGCCGGAATTACAGACTGGGAGGCACTCATACTCACTTCTGACCTGGGGTATTTCCAGGCACAGATAGCGGGAGCTTCTCCGTGGAGATCGGAGAAGGACGATCTCAGGGCAAGAAGCGGATCAGCACTCTGGAAGTTCAAAAGGGCGGCGCAGGAGAACAGGATCCCACCTATGTTGATATTACACGGGCAAAATGACCAGAGGACGCCAGTGACGCAAGCTAAGGGGTTTGTGAGAGCAATGCGTCAGGCGAAGCTACCATGTGAATTTGTCACATATCCGAGGGAAGGTCATTACTTTACGGAAAGAAAGCATATCGAGGACTTGATGATGAGGGTATTGCGGTTTGTCGGCGATTCTTTGTCGTGATCCTCAATGCATACTGTCTTCAAAAGCGTACGCACTTGTTTCCTTATAGTTTTTTAACAAAATTATTGCTTTTCCCATCTACTGCCAGATTATTTCATCTCAAGTCCATGGTTCTTTCTCTTGGGCTAACATAATTCATAAACCGGTGTCCGGCAAAAGTCGTAACGGTGTTGCAAAAGGACGACGTTCTGTATCTGCGAATCAAGCGACACCAACAGATCCTAGAGTGTATCTCCATAATAAGGTACGTGGGGTCAAAAGTGACGATGTCTCTAATACAGAGAAGATACACAACGCGCCTGTCGTAGTATAAAACCAGCCATTTCCTTGACTCTCTATCATCCTTCTTTCTCTAATTATTGCTAGGCTATACTATATATACACATATATACATATACTATACTATAATATGATTATTTGAACCGCCAAAAAACAAAAAGAAAAACATACAACAGTAGGGATTCGCTGGTGGTCACCCACCCAACTACTAGTCTACCGATCTGAGGCTTGTGTATGGCAGAGCGGACGGGATGCCCAATTCTCCTCAGTCTATGGTCGTATGTGCTCACCAACTAATAAGTCTAATTATTATACATCTTCTGTGAATCAAATCCGGACAATATCATTTATATTCCTGTCAGAGAATTCTCCATCTCTTTTCTAAACGAGAAAACTTGTAACCTGTGGGTAATTCGGCATTTAGCAAGATCTTAGCAGTATTAGTTAATCCTCTGCGTTAAGCAGGGCGGCGAGATTATGAATGCACAAAGAAAGGACAAATGAGATAAAATAAACATGTACTGTACTTATTTGTTCTTCTCAAAATATCACATTGCAATTGATGGACACATTGCAAATGATGGACAACTTTAATTGCGTTAAACAAAATAGAAAACCAGAGGGGTTCTCAATAATTCAAATTATAAAGATTAAAACGAGTGTCGCGTCAACTTTTTATCTTAACGAATTCTTAGAAAAGATCACATCTGAATCTTTCTGAGTGAAATTAATCTCCAAACCATTTGACTTGCTACCTTTGCCACATTTAAAGGTTAAAGTGGGCCTAAAAACCGCAGCTATAGAATATTCAGTTGCTGGATAATACTATAATTAGGATTCTCAGAGGTATTTACCAGGTAAATTGATTCTAGAAACAATAGAAAGAGGACCACTGATCATTCTGTGCTGGTGGTGCATTTAGAGGTGTATTCGTATAGGTCACATAAGTATACGCAGTGGACGCGCAGTTGTAGTCACTTCATATCAAGTCAGCAAGTACTCTTTCTTATCAATAGCTTCAATGGACACGGAGCATGACCTACGTGAACAAATAGCAGCTTAAACCACTAACGAGGACATCCACGCCGGAAATGGCATTATCCCAAGCACCACTAAGGTAGTAGCACTGGTAATATGCTGAGATGTCAAGGTATACGTAAGTGTTGGGATTCACTCCCCAGTTACTTTTAGACACCTTCATCGCAGAGTACGCAGGGAACGCGCGTTCCTCTAGGGCGTCATCGGGGAGCTGGGATATATGTTAGCTTGCTACACCCTACATAAAATACAAATTTTGGACTTGCTGCCTCTCTCTTGATTGTTGGAGCAGTGGAACCAAATTTCGCTGGGAGAGGGCTGCCTTTCAACTTTTGTGGACTGGTTCCCCGGATTTCCACTTCTTGAGGGGGGATTGATGCTGCGTGGGCAAGTGCAAGGGAGCACACAATTGACATGATGGAGAAACGCATAATGGCGGCAATAAGCTAAAGTAATTTTTGATGGTGTTGGACTTTAAATTCTTAGAAAGTAGCGATTGGCTATGGGTGATGACTGGTGAAGAGGTGGGAATACTGCTGCTTATATACAAAACAAAGTCTATAGCTACTCATTTTGAGGAATATTGTCCCCCCAGATAGTCGTATCTGGTGATTAAGCTGAAAGACTCACTGCATATAGCGCAAAACTTAATGGTGTGGCTATAAGATTCGTTTATTCAGAGTGTAGATTTTACATATGCCCCCTCGGAGATCTTTAATACGTGGTTATGTAATGAGTAAGCAAAGAATCACAAAACATTATACCTATCAGTTTCAAACAAAAAGATGCAGCCATACAAGGTTCTTTGTATAACATATATAGCCATGCATGGTAACACGATTTCATATGTTAACTTTGGATATTTTGGTGATTCAACAAAGATTGTAAGTGTAACCAAGCTAAAAGTTTATTTAAAGGGGTACAAGAAAAAACATTTGTGGAATGTAATAATTTGGTATCTAGGTTTCTATATTTTGGAATCTGATTGCCCATTTATATAATGCTATTGTAAGATATATTAGAGCTACGATCGCGCGACAATCGAAGAGATAACAACAATTGCTGTTCTTGCGGGGAACTTTCACCGCTCAATCCTTATTAGGATATCGCAGTCCATCTGACAAAATTTTATTGCGGCCGGCGTGACTTCACTGTAATGTTACTAATTTATGCATGTCAGAATATCGTTCATAACCTTATCCTTCTTGTTACACAACTAACACAGATCTTGGCATACCTCCTAAAGAACCACACAAACGCTTTATACAGGCTTTCAAAAATGTGAACCAGTAGTATCATTCTTCAATGCGCTGCTGCTGAGATCACAGGTAGGCACTTGCTCTTTCGTAGATATTACGTACTGGAAACTATCTCTGTGAAGCATTACAGAAAGCTTAAACGCAGTTTCCCCGCCCAAGGCAACTAGATAACTCACGATGCTCGGATTTCGATTTCTAAATATGCAACTTACGAAGGACGTTATCGTTACCTCGCATATAGTAAGTATATAGAATCTGGGCGGTGGACCGAAACAGAGTTTTGGGAGAATCACTCTCTGCACTGGTGTCAGGACTTTTCTATGAAGTAAAAGCTTCTTCCCCTTCTCCATACAATAGAGCTGGAAGCTTTCTCCGTAGAAGTCTCTATAGATATTTCCTACCCAGGGATGAAATATTAACTCCTACCACAGCTTCCAATATCTTAATCGGGTGAACATGCATGATTACAGAGAATGGTCATTAAACGAGCTAATAGCTGATGAGAAAGGGGAATTATATAAAGAGGAGAGGTACCTCTGGGTCATCTTTTCTCAAAGACACACCGACAGGCCAGAAACTTTGTATATTCGTAGAATCAAGGCTAGCCTCAATTAAAATAGTTTGCATGAGTTTATTATGGGGAGCCAGAGTAAGCATGTTGTAACAGAAATAGTGTTGCACAAAGGAAAAACTTAGGAAGATCTTCCGAATCTTGAAAACACATTCATTGAAAATGGGAGATTGGGATAGTGTAAATAATCTATCCGCTCAAATAGTCATGAGACTTCGGAAGTTAGATGTGTTATCATTGTGCAATGCCAATGCCCGCACCTAGATGAAAGAACGAGAGAGGTAATAAGATAAAAATCTATCGGATAGTAGCAAGTGATGAGCTACCGTAGTACTTTGCTGTATCTTACTTCCGCCTCGATGTTCTATACAAGCTTCCAATCAAGCGCGGGGTATATGCATGTCTCGTGTTGCACGGCTGGTACATGCCGAGTAGCATATTAGGCTTAGAGCTATTACGCTTGGCTCAAGCTAAAACCCGAAAATCTTGGAATCATAGCTTGGGCATTTGTGTACATTGGATGCTGAGCCTCTGAACGGTGTGAATTATGCGGGATTGATCCCAGCTCAAGTCTTCTCGCAGTACTCATTCGCCAACGCTTTGTAGTAGATAAATCTGAAACTTAAAATTATATGTCTTATGCAGTAAAGATGATGAAAAACCTTGCAATACTTGTATGCTTTTCTAAATACAGCGACACCGTGGGAGGAGAAGATCGACTGATATCAGAAATAATTTAATTAGCAATCGTGTACTTGAGGAAATACTGTTTAATTTATATGATCGCACTGCAAGAGCACTATTATGGCATAATAATCATAATTCAGTATAGTGTAAAGAGGGGAAGAGGTTTCTCGTAAATGGAAAGCTATAACGGTAGGACTGATTGGTGTCTAAGGCCACAACACCCACTGCCCCACTGCTTTTGAGATTCAAATCATCGCATGAAAAACAATAATAAATTACAGCTTGTTGCAAATGTGGTATATGCTATTTCGGCTATATTACTATGATCTTAGGACACGTCAAATCTTTTCAAAGGCCGTTGGTATCGTTTATTGATTGTTGGAATTGGTCTTCATCAGATTGGCTGCTACAAGATTGATATGTTGGCATTTATGCCGCTTTAGAACCCCTGTAACGAACTCTGCATAATAACACTAGAAGCACTTAACTATAGGTTTGAGACATTCTAATTAGAAAATTTTGCCTTATATTTGAAGCAGAACTCAAATCGTTCATAAAACTTTGCTCTGTATATGATTAAGATGTAGAATGGGTCTCTGTTGTTTTAAGGAAGGGGCAGCGACGTCCATGCAAATATCTGTAAGGCGGCTATGTATGCATGCATGTAGCATCAGATTTGATTGGCCTCACTGAAATGATGTTGGAATTCCCTACATCTACTACATCCCCAATTGAATGTTG
>Ga0247812_10002075_pt1 | contig 11285 bp, 14 predicted proteins | sample UWRJL149409B1_FD_178011 | JGI IMG/M metagenome (GOLD analysis project Ga0247812, IMG submission 178011) | Plant litter microbial communities from Arlington Agricultural Research Station in Wisconsin, United States - UWRJ-L149-409B-1 | ecosystem: Environmental > Terrestrial > Plant litter >...
CCGTCTCCTAATTCAAGAACAGAGATATCAAAAGTACCTCCACCTAAATCGTAAACAGCAATTTTTTGATCAGTTCCTTTTTTATCTAATCCGTAAGCAAGTGCAGCAGCAGTTGGCTCATTGATGATACGCATAACTTTAAGACCAGCAATTTCTCCAGCTTCTTTTGTAGCTTGACGTTGTGCATCGTTAAAGTAAGCAGGAACAGTAATAACCGCTTCAGTTACAGTTTGACCTAAATAGTCTTCAGCAGTTTTTTTCATTTTTTGAAGTGTCATTGCTGACAATTCTTGTGCAGTGTATAAACGACCGTCAATATCCACACGTGGCGTATTGTTGTCACCTTTTACAACACTGTAAGGAACTCTTTTTGCTTCTTCCTGAGTTTCAGCAAAAGTGTGTCCCATAAAACGTTTAATAGAAGCAATCGTTTTTGTAGGATTCGTTACCGCTTGTCTTTTTGCAGGATCACCCACTTTAATTTCTCCACCTTCAACAAAAGCGATGATAGATGGCGTTGTTCTTTTTCCTTCTGCGTTAGGAATAACAACTGCTTCGTTACCTTCCATTACAGAAACACAAGAGTTCGTCGTACCTAAGTCAATTCCGATTATTTTACCCATTTTTTATATATTTAATTTTGATATACTATTTATAACTCAGGTGGCATAAGTCAATCTTTGTGCCAATATAAAAAACCAAAGTAAATTGTCAGTTTTCATGTCGGCACAATAAAAACAATCTGACAACATGACATTTTTAAAACCTGACATTCATGGCATATCAGTACGTTACGTGTCATTATCAGGAGCTGCTTCCCGCTATCCGCTATATCTTTTATGCCGCTGAGGCGGACATAAAAGGATACCGCTTCTATCGGGGCTAGGGCAATTGCATTCATTAGAACTTTATAATTCACAATAAGCCATTGTTGGACTGAACTCATTACTTTATCGGGAAAATACTATATATTTGAAAAACTCAAAACCGATGAAAAATAGGGAAAAACAATGGCGCGAAATGATTCATTTTTACAATCTCGCAGGAAATCATATCAGGACAAATGAAAAATTAGATGCAGATTTAAGAATTTCATACGAAAATGATCTATGGGAATTCCGTGGCATTTCCTTACTGATGAAAACGGAAATATTATTAAAAAAAAATCTTAGTGGTCCTTCTGAAATTGAAAATTTAGAAAAACAACTTAGTAAAAATTAATTCCCATGGAAGACAACAGCATCTTTATTTTTAATTCAATCATCATTACAGGACTTTTTGTATTTAAAGATATTTTAAAATGCGATATCTCCATAAAACACTATGAAAAAACAGCAACAAAAAAACTACTCTTGTTGTTATTTATTGGTACACAAATCAATCTTTACTCACAAACACAAAAGTTAAAGGATAATTTCACTATCACTATAAGAACCGAAGAAGGTGACCTAAATAATGATGGCCTAATTGATAAAGTTTTGCTCAAAATGGATACCATAAATCAAACACAGCCATTAAAATTAGAAATCTATTTTTTACAAAAAAGCGGAAACTATAAATTAAGCGTATCCACAAAAAATTTAATAGAACCTCAATATCCAAATGGAAAATATGGAGGAAATCAAATTCCTGATTTTACTATTGAAAATAACTGTTTGAACTTGTATTCTGAAATCAGAAAAAATCATTTTACACATACATTCAAATTCAACAATGGAAATTTTGAATTACGACATATATCAAACGTCGTGTGGGACGGTAATAATTTAACTACTGAAACTGAATTTAATCTTTTAACGGGAGTAAAAACTGAAATAACAAAAGCTTTAGGTTCTGAAAAAATCATAAAAAAGACAACAAAAAAAATCATAGTGAAGCCATTGCCTTTAATTACTAGTTTTAGAGCTTATGATAGTAACCTGAATTAAAACCCATAGACTTAAAAAAGTTTTATATTCAAAAAAACGTAAAAACAAAAAGCTCTCCCCTATTTTTTAATAGTTATGAAAACTGCATTTACACTTATATTAATACTACTCTCGATTGCAACTTTTGGTCAAAAAAAAGGCAATAAGGATTATTTAATTTCTTATGTGGATTCTACTTCCGGAAAGGAATTAACCGGTTATAAATCTTTGAATGGCAAAATCGTTATTAAAGCAAAATATCAAAATGGTTCTGACACTTTACACAAAATGGCAATTGTGCAAAATTCAGAATTTGAGTTTATAGGTATCGATAAAAACGACCTTGTTATACTAAAACCATACATTTACGACAACGGTCCTGATTATGTAGAAGAAGGTTTATTTAGATTTGTAGAAAATGATAAACTTGGTTTTGCGAATTTAGATGGTCAAAAAATAATTAAGGCCAAATATGATTTCGCAACACCTTTTTCTAATGGCATTTCTGAATATGCAATAGGTGGAGAAAAAATTTATGAAAATGGTAAAACCAGAAATGAAATCCTAAAAGAAAGCGGATACGAAGGATTAATTGACAAACATTGGACTTGGGGCGGAAATAGTACAGAAAATGGATATTTAAACCAATACGGCCAGGAATTTGAAACGATTACCGAACTAAAAAACAACAAAAGAGAAGCCTGGACAAAAGATAAAAAACATTATTTATTAAACAAAAAAGGTCAAATAATAAAAACGTATCCAAAATAAAGAATAAGACAGTTAAGAATGATTATGCAACAAGCAATCTTATTCCACAGTCCTTTATCCAGAATATTTTTTTGTACACATTGAAATTAATTACATTAGCATTTTTCTAAATCCAAAAAATGGAAAATTACAGCATTATTATTTTTATTCTTGCGATCGTAATTGGATTGTCAGCCTTTGCTGATACTATAAAATTACCGCAACCCATTTTACTTATTATAGTAGGAGTTGCAATTGGTTTTATACCAACAATGTCCGAAATTGAAATCAATCCTGAAATCATATTCCTGATATTTCTTCCGCCATTATTGTACGATGCCTCTTTTAATATTTCTCCAAAACACTTCAAAACCAATCTTAGTACAATAAGTACACTGGCAATCCCTTTGGTTTTTCTTACCACGTTTTGGATCGCTGTCGTGGCACATTACACAATCCCTAATATGACATGGCCTTTGGCATTCGTTTTGGGAGCCATACTTTCTGCTACTGATGCAGTTGCTGCCATAAGCATTACAAAAGGACTTGGTATATCTCATAAAACCATTACCATACTCGAAGGTGAAAGCCTTATTAATGATGCATCGGCATTGGTTGCATATCGATTTGCCATTGCCACAGCAATGGGTTCTGCATTTATAATCTGGAAAGCTACTTTACAATTTGTACTATTGTTAGGTGGAGGTTTTATAGTAGGTTTTATTATGGCAAAAATTCTGAGTTCGATATTAAACAGAGTCCATAAAAATATAAATGTTACGATTAGCTTCATGCTGTTAATGCCTTTTGTAACGTATCTTATTGCGGAACATTTGCATGTTTCGGGAGTAATTGCCGTAGTTATTTTAGGTTTAGCAATAGCTCGTTTCAGTAAAAAAATATTCCCTGAAACCTTAAAAAATCAATCCCGAAGTCTTTGGGATATTATTATTTTTTTATTGAATGGCTTAATCTTTATTTTAATCGGACTTAATTTTCGATACATCCTAAAAGGTATCGACAATGATATGATCTTACCTTACATTGGCTATGCCTTTATAATTACACTTGTAGCTTTATTGATTAGGATGGTCAGGATTTTTCTTCAGAAAATAAATCTTCAAAAAGCATTTCAAAATAACAAACGAAAAAGAAAAATTAGTGCTGATGCCCTTTTAGACTTTAACAATAGTATTATCCTGGGCTGGTCAGGCATGCGTGGAATTGTTTCTCTCGCCATTGCAATTGGTATTCCAAAAGAACTTGAGGACGGAACTCCTTTTCCGCAACGAACCGTTATTATATTTATTTCTGTAGCAGTTGTTTTGATGACGCTTATTGGACAGGGTCTTACTTTACCCTGGATTGTAAAAAAATTGAGTGTTAAGAGGATGAATCAAACTTATAACTTTTAATTTAATATCCTAAAACCTCGATTATATTACCATTTTAACAAATAAAAAACCTTTTAAATTTTTGTACTATTTTTTCTATATTTTTACCTCATAAAAAAAACATCTAATTTAACTAAACCCAAAAAACCAACTCAATGAATGACAATTTAAAATACGCTGCAAAACTATTCAGCAGCGCAACATTTAGCTTTTTTAAAATCAATATCCTCGGACAATTTTTATATGCCCTTATAGGTGTTTTTACCCTATTTACTATTATTTATCAATCAGGTCATGGAATGGGACACGTAACTGCATCAGCTGCAGTAATGCTGTTATTCGCCTTAAGACCTATTGGTTTTGGCTTAACAATGATTACTCTGTTAGCCGGTCCGTTCTTAATTTTTGCTTTGGGTAATAAATACATAATGTCAAAAATCATTCATAAATTATTATCAGACAAAGGAGAGGTTTTATTATTCCCGATCATTGATAAAGTCCTTAACAAAGTAAAATCTAAACAACCTGACTTATTTAAAAAAGGAACTGATAAAACCAAATTACAACTAAAATTAATTCAGGAACTCAAAGATTCTAACGAGAACAAATGGTTAAAGAAAATCATCATATATGGTTTTAAAAAAGTAAATCTTGATGATGTTGATTTTACAAATGAAAATGTAAGTTTTACCGATATTGTAAAAGAAAAAATGATTACAGGCTTAAAAAATACATCACAACCAAGTAGAAATTTTTTCTGGATCATTTTGGGAATCCAAATCGTTATCTTAATATTGATTCTTACCCGATTGATCTAAGATTTTAAATAAAAAACTATCAAAACCGATACAATGAATCAGGAATTAGAAAGTCATTTTGATGAATTTGACAAAGTACCCGTAATAAGAAGAAAACTTTTACCATGGTGGATTAAAACTTTTTGTTGGATTTTTATGGTTTTGGCAATTTGCGCTGTTGCATCTGCCATTATCAATCTTTTTACCCCAAACGTAAATCTATCTCTTTATGGTTTTTCCAGCAATACTGCTTTTTCAGGAATTGGAGCATTTATTATTGCGATTATGATATTCAAAGGTTTTGCGGCTTATTCTCTTTGGTTCGAAAAACCCAATGCAATCTCAATTGGTAAAATTGATGCTATTTGCGGAGTAGTCATTTGCATAGCATCAATGTTTGTGTTGCCTTTTATGAATAATAATAGTCATTTTATGTTTCGTTTAGAAATTTTGTTACTTATTCCTTACTATATGAGATTAAACAAAATCGAATACGAATGGGACAACTTAGAAATCTTGTGAATGTAACCTAATTTAAAAAAAATGAAATCGTCAATACTACTTTTACTCGCTTTTAGTTTGAATGTAAATTCACAGCAAAAAACAATACTTAAAAAACACGATACTTTTAATAAAAAAATTAATATCAGCAACGAAAAACTAAAGTCATTTATTCCTAAAGGTTACGAAGCAATTGCAGAAAAAAAAGGTGACCTGAACCTTGACAAAACCGAAGATTGTATTTTGGTTATACGCAAAACAACTGAAGAAACGACTTCAAATATGGATGAAGGCAAACCAGACAAAAGAATCGTATTGCTTTTATTAGGTCAAAAAGACGGAAGTTATAAATTGGCTTATAAAAACCAAAATGTTGCTGATTGCATAGATTGCGGTGGCGTTTTTGGAGATCCTTTTAGCGGAATTTCCATAAAAAACGGTTACTTTTCTATTGAACACAAAATCGCCGGGGGTCATCATTGGGAACAAATTATTACATTCAAATTCAACAAAACCAAAAACAATTGGTATTTATACAAAGATCATTTTATAAATTATGTTCTCAATACAAGTAACGATCCTAACGCAGAAGCTCTTATTGCGGATGTTGATAAACTAAAAACTGTTAAGGATTTTGGCGAAATTTCATTTCAAAACTTCAATATTTATTCTAAAAAAGGATATTAATTTTATGTTCTTATTTTAATAGTACTTTATATATTTCTAACAAACAGTTTCCTAATTTATTTGTAATTTCGATTTTCATTAAAATACAAATATAAAATGGCTTCATTTATTAAAGAAATATCTTTTCGCTGGTCTGATCTTGACCCAAATTTTCACGTTCGTCATAGTGCTTATTACGATTTTGGAGCACAACATCGTATCGAAATTCTTGAAGAACTGGGCCTGACACTAAAGGTAATGCAAACACAAAGTTTTGGGCCTGTTTTATTTAGAGAAGAATGTGTTTTCAGGAAAGAACTAAAACTTTCTGATAAGATATTCCTTCACACCAAAACATCAAAAATGAAAGCTGATGCCTCTCGTTGGTCAATAGTTCACGAATTCAGAAGAGAAGATGATACACTTTGTGCTGTTATTACAGTTGATGGTGCCTGGATGGATACTAAACTTCGCAAATTAGCTTCTCCAACGCCAGCAATTGCAATTGAAGCTTTGAGTATTTTCCCAAAAAGTGACGATTTCGTAGGCTTATAAAACAAACTTCATTTTTCTTAACTTTATGAAATCCAAAAAACGATATTTTAAATATATGTTTTTTGGATTTTTTAAAATTCAAAACTCATGATCGATTACGAAAAAGACTTCAGAATACTTATTATTATCACTATAATTGGGCTTGTTACAATTGTTTTGGGAGCTGTTACAGATAAAGTACTTCGTTATTTTTTGTATCGAAAATTAACCGATAAAGAATATGATGCGACAGGTTTTCGTTTTTTAAAACACTTAATCATTACCGTAATCTATATATTAGGATTTGCCTTTGCTTTAATACAAATTCCAGAATTTAAAATTATTGGTCATTCGTTTTTAGCCGGTGCCGGAGTAATTTCGTTAGTCGCTGGTTTAGCGTCTCAACAAGCTTTGAGCAATATTGTAAGCGGCATTTTTCTCGTTATTTTTAAACCTTTTCGAATTAATGATAAAATCACCATCAACAATTTTGTTGGTACAGTTGAAGATATTAATTTGAGACAAGTAGTCCTGAAAGATGCAGAAAATAACCGAATCATAATTCCAAATTCTGTTATTAGCAATCAGATTATTGTTAATACCAATATGCACGACACAAAATCCTGTAAAATAATAGAAATTGGCGTTGGTTATGATTCTAATATCGAAAAAGCGCTGGAAATCATGAAAGAAGAAGTAGCCAAACATCCGCTATTTATAGACAACAGGACGTCTGAAGATAAAAAACAAAAAAAGCCATTGGTGACAGCTCGTGTTGTAGCCCTGGCAGATTCAAGCGTAACATTAAAAGCGTGGGCGTGGGCGAAAAATTCTACAGATGCGTTTATAATGTATTGTGACTTACTGCAAAGTATCAAAAAACGTTTTGATGAGGATAATATTGATATTCCGTATCCGCAACAGGTGGTGACTTTTAAAAACAATAAAAATCAAGAGTGATCCTTCCTCTTTAATTTCTGATAATTTTAAGATTTTAATTTTTGATTTTAAAATCGTTAACTTTAATTTTATAAATACTCTTAAACGAAAATCCATCAAAAAAATGAGAAAGATTAAATTCATACTGTTACTACTCCCCTTTTTGTGCTTTTCGCAGCAAGAAAACATAAAGGCCCTGGACATCACTTTAACCAATTATGAATATCCATTTCCTGTACAATTTCTAGAATTAAACAATCAGCGTCAGAATCTTAAGATGGCGTATATGGATATCAAACCTGATCATTACAACAACAAAACTATTGTTTTACTTCACGGTAAAAATTTTAATGGTGCATATTGGGAAACTACTATAAAAGCCCTGACAAAAGAAGGATACAGGGTAATTGTTCCCGATCAGATAGGTTTTGGAAAATCATCTAAACCCGATAATTTTCAATATACTTTTCAGCAATTGGCAGAGAATACCAAGAAATTACTGGATCATTTAGGAATCGAAAAAACAACCATCTTAGGACATTCGATGGGTGGAATGCTGGCCACAAGATTTGCTCTCATGTATCCTGAAACTACTGAAAAATTAGTTCTCGAAAACCCAATTGGTTTAGAAGACTGGAAACTGGTTGTACCTTATAAACCCATAGATTGGTGGTACGAATCAGAATTAAAACAAAACTATCAGAATATAAAAAGCTATCAAATGGCGAACTATTATGACGGAAAATGGAATGCCGATTTTCAGAAATGGGCTGAACTTGGCGCCGGCTGGACAACAGCTCCTGATTATGCAAGAGTAGCCTGGAATTCGGCTCTAATGTATGATATGATTTTTACGCAACCTGTTTTATACGAGTTTAAAAACATCAAAAGTCCAACGCTTTTAATCATCGGAATAAGAGACAAAACAGCTATAGGAAAACCTTTGGTATCTGAAGAAGTCAGAAAAACAATGGGAAATTATCTTGAATTGGGTAAAAAAACACAAAAAGCAATCCCGAATGCCAAACTAGTCGAAGTACCAAATACCGGACATTTACCGCATATTGAATCTTTCGACCAATTTATAAAACCATTAATAGCATTTTTGAAACAATAATTTTTTTTCGCCACAAATTACATTAATTTACACTAATTTTTATCTGCAGATTCTACAATTTAATTCGTGGAAATTAGTGTAATTCGCGGCAAACCTTTTAATAATCTAAATCAAATATTATGTTTACAATCGAACAAATAAAAGAAGCTCATGCTAAAGTACAAAGCGGCGCAGATTTTCCAAATTATATACAAGACCTGATTATTTTGGGCGTAAAAGGATATGATACCTTTGTTAATAACGGAAATGTAGAATATTACGGCGTAAATAATTACAAAGTTTCTACTGACGAAAAATATCCTGAAATTCAGGTGGCTCCGGTAGCCAATAAAGAACGTTTTATCGATTTTTTGGTCATGCATCAGGACGGTCAAACCGATTATCTAACTTTCTGTAATCATGCTGCCCAATCCGGAATTGCAAAATGGCGCGTTGATATCATCGAAATGACTTGCACTTATTTCGACAAAGCTGATAATGAAATATTGATCGAAAAAATCCCTGGTTAATAAAAAATAAAACTTCATGTGTAAAAAATTCATTCTGATTGCGTTATTATCTATTTGCGCCATAGGCTTTACCCAAAATAAAAAAGTAAAATCTAAATTTAAAGTAATTGCTTTTTATACGGCTAAAAACGATCAGGCACATATCAGTTTTGTACATGAAGCCAATAAATGGTTTCCAAAAATAGCCGAACAAAATCATTTTGAATACGATTCTACCAGCAATTGGGATAATTTAAACGCTAATTTTTTATCAAAATATCAGGTTGTTCTATTTTTAGACACAAGACCGGAAACGTCAAGTCAGCAAGAAGCTTTTCAGAAATATATGGAAAATGGCGGTGGTTTTATCGGATTTCATTTTTCGGCATTTGCGCTAAACGATTCTGTTTATCCGCAAAACTGGAATTGGTACCACAATACCTTTTTAGGTTCAGGAGAATATGCAAGCAATACGTGGCGGCCAACATCGGCAGTTTTACGAATTGAAAATCAGCATCCTGCAACGAAAAACATTCCTAAAACATTCAAATCAGCACCAAACGAATGGTACAGATGGAGCAATGATTTAAGAAAAAACCGGATATCAAAATCCTTGTAGCGATTGATGAGAGCAGTTTTCCGTTAGGAACTGGCCCAAAACCGAATGAAATTTGGCATGAAGGTTATTATCCTGTCGTCTGGACCAATAAAAACTACAAAATGCTCTATGTAAACATGGGGCATAATGATATAGATTATGAACACGGAACTAATAAAACGCTTTCGTATACTTTTGAAAATGAACCACAAAGCCAATTAATCTTAAACGGATTACTTTGGTTAGGCAATTCTAAAAAACAAACAAAATAAAAGATGTCAGCTAAACTTTCTCCCATCATAAATCCAGAAGAACTTTTAAAACTAAAAGAAGCTTCTAACTTTGTTTTGATTGATGCCAGAGCAGGAATCAATGCCAGTGAAAATTATCAAAACGAACATCTAAAAGACGCTCGTTTTGTAGATTTGAATAAGGATCTTGCAACTGTTGAAGATCCTGCAAACGGAGGAAGACATCCTTTACCTTCTTTAGAAAAATTCGCAGCAGTACTTTCAAAAATCGGAATTTCTCCTCAAAGTCATGTAATCATTTACGATGATAAAAACGGATCGAATGCAGCAGCAAGATTTTGGTGGATGTTACGCTCAATTAACCATGAAAAAGTTCAGGTTCTTAATGGAGGTTTACAGGCAGCAATAAAAGTAGGTTTTCCTGTCAGTTCTGCATTAGAAACTATTGAACCAACTGAAAAATATCCAATTTCAAAATGGAGTCTGGCTCAGGCCGATATGGAAGAAGTCGAAAAGGCCCGAAATAACAAAGAAAATATTGTAATTGATGTAAGAGATAAAAACCGTTTTGATGGTTTAACAGAACCGTTGGATTTAATTGCAGGTCATATTCCGGGCGCGATCAATGTTCCGTTTAGCGAAAATTTAAATGAAGAAGGCTTTTATAAATCAGCTGAAGATTTAGCAAAAAAATATATTGAAATTGTAGGCGATAAGAATCCTGAGAATGTAATCGTACATTGCGGTTCAGGAGTTACCGCCTGTCATGCTTTATTAGCGATGGATTATGCAGGAATTCCAATTCCAAAATTATACGTAGGTTCTTGGAGCGAATGGTCGAGAAACGATCGCGAACTGGCAACCAAAAAATAGATCAACTGAAAAAACATTTAACACATAGATAATCTTAAAAACTTATTTGTCACAGATTTCAAAGATTAAAAAGATTAATCATTCTAATCTGTGAAATCTGTGGCAAAAAGCAACAATTAATCTATGTCTACATAAATACTATTTTAAAATGCAACATTGGGATATACTTTTATCGAATCAGGTAAATAAAAAAGCTTTTATAGACACTTTGCTTTCCGGCGAAGCCAAGGGAGAATTAGCCGTTTTTAACACCAAAAAAGGCATTCTGTTTTCAGATATTGCCATAGAGAAATTCATCGAAAAAGAATACCAATACGACACCGTAGAAGCTTCTCCTGAATCGCACAGACAATTGAGAACCTTTTCGTCAGGCGAACGCAAAAAAGAGTTTCTAAAATACTGCATCAATCAAAAACCTGATTTCATCATTTTCGATAATCCGTTCGATCATTTAGACCAGGCTTCGCGTG
>Ga0247812_10002077_pt1 | contig 11269 bp, 9 predicted proteins | sample UWRJL149409B1_FD_178011 | JGI IMG/M metagenome (GOLD analysis project Ga0247812, IMG submission 178011) | Plant litter microbial communities from Arlington Agricultural Research Station in Wisconsin, United States - UWRJ-L149-409B-1 | ecosystem: Environmental > Terrestrial > Plant litter >...
CGGCCTCATCTCCCTCGTGGTCTTCGCCCAGAACATGGTCTTCGGGCCGGTCGTCTCACTCGGCGCCGAGGTGTGGCTCACCTGGAACACCGACCACGGTTTCGGCCTCGCCGACGACCCGGCCGACGCACCCCGGTTCGCGGCCGACACCGACACGCACGCCCTCGCCCTGCAGAAGCGCGAGAAGCTCGAGGCGGAGCTGGAAGAGGCCTAGGGATGGCCTTCGGAGCATTTGCGGGCACGGCCACCGCGCCGGTCGAACCCGCCGTACGCAGACGCAGCAAGGTCGCGCTCTTCCTGCTCTTGCCGGGCATCCTGTACCTCGCCCTGTTCTTTCTCGCGCCGCTGCTCTCGCTCGTCATCACGTCGTTCCAGGCGCCCGTCGAGTTCGGTGACATCGGGCAGTACCAGACCGCGTTCAAGTGGGAGAACTACACCACGGTGCTCACCACCTACGCGCCGCACATCGTGCGGTCGTTCGGGTTCGCGGCGACCGCGACCGTCGCCGCCCTGCTGTTCAGCTTCCCGCTCGCCTACTTCATCGGGGTGAAGCTGCGTCGCTTCCCGCTGCTGCAGGCGCTCGCGCTCACGCTGGTGATCGCGCCCTTCTTCATCAGCTTCCTGCTGCGCACGCTCGCCTGGAAGCAGCTGCTCTCCGACGAGGGCTGGATCGTCTCGGCGTTGCACGGCCTGCAGCTGCTGCCCCCGGGGGCGCACGTCACCGGCACCGCGTTCTCGGTGATCTTCGGGCTCACCTACAACTTCATCCCGTTTATGACCCTGCCGATCTACACCTCGCTCGAACGGCTCGACCTGCGCTACGTCGAAGCCGGGGGAGACCTGTACGCGAGCCCCGCATCCACCTTCTTCCGGGTCACCGTTCCCCTCGCGGCGCCCGGCATCATCTCGGGCGCCCTGCTCACCTTCATCCCCGCCGCCGGCGACTACATCAACGCGAGCAGGGACTTCCTCGGAAGCACCGACACGGCGATGATCGGAAACGTCATCGAGGCCAACTTCCTGGTGCTTCAGAACTACCCGGCGGCGGCGGCGCTGTCGCTCATTCTCATGGTGGCGATCCTGATCCCGGTCAGCGTCTACGTCGTGCGCAGTGGAACGGATGATCTGCTGTGAACTCCTTCTCCCGCTGGTTCGGCCGGTACGCGCTCTGGATCTACTCCGTGCTCGCCTTCGCCTTCCTGCTCGTGCCCATCGTCTACACGATCGTGTTCTCGTTCAACGACTCCCGACGCTCGAACATCGTCTGGCGCGGCTTCACCCTCGACAACTGGGCCACGGTCTGCGAGTCGCAGGGAGTCTGCGAGGCGTTCGGCAACAGCGTGCTGGTCGGTGTGGTCGCGACGCTGCTCGCCACGACCCTCGGCACGATGATCGCGATCGCCCTGGTGCGCTACCGGTTCCGGTTCCGCAACTCGACGACGCTGCTGCTCTTCCTGCCGATGGCGACCCCCGAGGTGGTCCTCGGCGCGGGCCTCGCCGCCGAGTTCCTCACCGCGGGAGTGCAGAAGGGCGTGGTGACGGTGATCCTCGCCCACACGATGTTCTGCATCAGCTTCGTGGTGGTCACGGTGCGCGCCAGGGTCGCGAGCCTCGACCCCGCGCTCGAAGAGGCTGGCCGCGACCTGTACGCCTCGCCGTCGCAGGTCTTTATGCGGGTGACGTTTCCGCTGCTGCTGCCCGGGATCGTGGCCGCCGCCCTGCTGAGCTTCGCGTTGAGCTTCGACGACTTCATCATCACCAACTTCAACTCGGGATCGTTCGTCACGTTCCCGAAGTACGTCTACACGGCGGCCGCCCGCGGCATTCCCGCAGAAGCCAACGTCATCGCATCCGCGGTCTTCATCGTCGCGATCGTCTTCGTCGTCACGTCGCAGGTCTCCGCGGCGGCGAAGCGCAAGCGGTTGGCGAAGCTCGGCTGACCCCCGCTGACGGGAGCCGCCGCGGCTTCTACAGCTGCGCGAATCCCGCCTCGAGCACGCCCACGGCTTCGAGCAGCAGCTCGTCGGTGATGGCGAGGCTGGGCAGGAAACGCAGCACGTTTCCGTAGGTGCCCGCGGTGAGCAGCAGCACGCCGTTCTGCGCGGCAAAGCTCGCGAGCGCCGCGACTGCGGCGGGGTTCGGGTCGCGCGTGCCGGGCTGCACGAGCTCGATCGCGATCATCGCGCCGATGCCGCGCACGTCGCCGATGATCGGGTACTTCTCCTGCAGGTCGAGCAGGGCGGTCGTCAGGGTGTTGCCGATGCGCGCACCCTCGGCGAGCAGGTCGTTCGCCTCGATCTGCTCGAACACGGCGATCGCCGCCGCCGCCGAGACGGGGTTGCCTCCGAAGGTTCCGCCGAGGCCGCCGGGCTGGGCGGAGTCCATGATCTCGGCGCGGCCCGTGACGGCGGCGAGCGGCAGTCCGCCCGCGATGCCCTTGGCCGAGAGGATCATGTCGGGAACGAGGCCGAGGTGCTCGCTCGCCCAGTACTTGCCGGTGCGGGCCATGCCGCTCTGGATCTCGTCGGCGATGAACACGATGCCGTTCGCCGTGCACCACTCCTGCAGCGCGGGCAGGTAGCCGTCGGCGGGCACCATGAACCCGCCCTCGCCCTGGATCGGCTCGACGACGAGGCAGGCCAGATCAGACGCCCCGACGGTCTTCTCGAGGTAGGAGATCGTGTTCGCCGCGGCATCCGCCCCGCTGAGTCCGTCGTGGTACGGGTACGAGCTCGGCGCGCGGTACACGTCGCCCGCGAACGGGCCGAAGCCGGTGCTGTACGGGGAGGCCTTGAAGTTCATGGCCATCGTGAGGTTGGTGCGGCCGTGGTAGGCGTGCTCGAGCACCGCGATGCCGTTGCGGCCGGTGTGCTTGCGCGCGATCTTGACGCCGTTCTCCACGGCCTCGGCGCCCGAGTTGACGAGCACGCTGCGCTTGGTATGGTCACCGGGCGTGTGCTGTGCGAGCAGTTCGGCCACACGCACGTAGCTCTCGTACGGCGTGATCGTGAACAGGGTGTGGGTGAAGTCCTGCAGCTGGCGGGTGGCCGCGTCGACGACGGCGTCGTTGGTGTGGCCGATGGTGGTCACGCCGATGCCGGCCCCGAGGTCGATGAACTGGTTGCCGTCGACGTCGACGATGATGGCGCCGTGCGCCTTCTCGATGTAGACGGGAAGGGCGGAAGAGACGCCGGGAGGGACCACGGCGAGGCGGCGCTCGTGCAGCGCGAGCGACTTCGGCCCGGGTACTGCAGTGACTACGCGTCGCTCCTGCGCGACGGTCGAAACGAACGGGGTCGTGGAAGATGCCAGCAAGTCAGTCATGATGGTCTGAAGTTTACTCTCCCGATACTGTGCGATCGGGAGCCGAGCGGGGAGCAAATGAATCTCGAACACCACTACACGACGGCCATCGAGTGGGTCGGCAACCGCGGAACGGGCACAAGCGCCTACAAGGCCTACGGCCGCGAGACCGTGATCTCCGCGACCGGCAAACACTCCATCGACGGTTCGAGCGACCGGGTCTTCCACGGCAACGCCGAGCGGTGGAACCCCGAGGAGCTGCTGCTCGCGGCGCTCAGCGAGTGCCACCTGCTGAGCTACCTGCACGTGGCGGCGAGCAACGGGGTGGCGGTGACCGAATACACGGATGCCGCGACGGGGACCATGGTGCAGACCGCAGACGGCGGCGGCCATTTCACGACGGTCACCCTGCGACCCCGGGTGACCATCTCCGCGGGCGACCCCGAACTGGCCCTCGCACTGCACCGGGAGGCGAGTACGAAGTGCTTCATCGCGGCATCGATGAACTTTCCCGTGCTGCACGAGCCTGAGATCGTAGTGGTACCCGCGTGAGAGTGCAGTGCATGCACGACGGACCCTCCGCACTGTGACACGATTGAAAAATGAGGCGATTGTGGGCAGTGGCAGTCGTGAGCGCTCTGCTCGCGGCAACCGCCGCCGTCGCACCCGCTAGCGCGTGCACCTGCGGCGCGATCGCGCCGGCCCCCGGTGCCGCCGTCGACGTCACGAGCGAGACCGCGATACTGAGCTACGCCGACGGGGTCGAGAACATCCAGCTCTCGCTCGGGGTCGACTCGGTCATCGCCAACGCCGGACTCATCATCCCCACGCCCAGCCCCGCGACCGTCGCGGTGGGCGATGAGGCGCTCTTCGAGTCGCTCGACGACCAGATCGCGCCGCGCGAGAGCTACGTCGACGACTGGTGGGGCAACATGGTCGACCCCGCCGCGACCCCCGAACCCACGGTCCTCGCGACCACGAAGGTCGGCGGACTCGAGGCAACCGCCCTCGCGGCATCCGACTCCGCCGGACTCGGCGTCTGGCTCGACCACCACGGCTTCGCCCTGACCCCCGAGGTCTCGGCGCAACTCCAGCAGTACGTGGCGAAGCAGTGGCATTTCGTCGCCATCGCGCTCACCAACGAGTCCCAGCTCGACGGTCGCCTCGAACCCATCCACGTGTCGTTCCCCACCTCGACGCTCGTATACCCGATCGGACTCACGCGCGCCACCGACATGGAGAGGTCGTTGCGGCTCGGCGTCGTGAGCGACCACCGCGTCGACGTCGTGCAGGCCGGAAGCTCGAGCATCCCGCTCAACGCGGCAGAGCGCGTGGTGTGGGCCGGGCCGGTGACCCAGAAACCACTCGCCGCTCTCGGCAGCTATCTCACCGTCGTCGACCTGCGCTTCGACAACCCCGCCGGCCAGGTGACGAACGACATCGGCCTGACCTTCGCCCCGAACGACGACGCCGTCGACCGCTCGATCATGGTGATCCGTCCCATCCAGTTGCTGGGCTTCCCGCTCGGCACACTCCTCGCCGTCTGGGGCGCCCTCGGCCTGCTCGGCCTGCTCGGGGCGATCGTCGCACGCAGCCGGCTGCGTTAGAGACGGCGACTGCGCGAGAAACGGATTGCGCCAAAACATCAGGACTTGCCACCCTTCGCCCAGCTTGGGTGCGGGACAATGGTGGCTGCCCCGGCACCGGGGTCGGCGAAGCACACAGCGAAAAGAAGGGTGCGAATTGCGCACAGCACTGTCACTCGTGGTCGTTCTCGGACTGGTCGGCTCACTCGCCGCCTGCTCGGCGGCCACCCCGGAAGCCAGCTCCGAATGCACTCCCACCAAGGCGGGCAAGGCGTCAGACAGCGTCAAGGTCACCGGCGACTTCGGTTCCAAGCCCACCGTGGACATCAAGAACCCGCTCACCGCCAGCACGACCCAGCGTTCCGTTCTCATCGAGGGCGACGGGGCCGTGGCCCAGGCCGGCGACGACATCACGATGGAGTTCACCATCTACAACGGCGCGACGGGCGAAGCCATCGAGGGCGGTGGAACCGAGTACGCCGAAGAGCCGGCGGTGTTCACTCTCGACGAGAACCTCATCGCGGGCTTCACCAAGACGCTCGAGTGCTCCACCGAGGGCAGCCGCGTCGTCGGCGTGTTCTCGCCCGCCGACGGAATCGCCGCCGAGAACCTCGAGGGCTTCGGCATGACCAAAGACGACTCGCTCGTTATGGTCGCCGACCTGATCAGCACCGAGAAGGCCGCCGAGGTGCTCCCGAAGTCCGACGGTGAAGCCCAGGAGCTGCCCGACGGGTTCCCCGCCATCGACCTGAGCATCGCCGACGACGAGACCGGCACCCCCACCGTCACGCTGCCGGGCGGCACCGCCCCGGCCGACCTCCAGATCGCCACGACCATCAAGGGCGAGGGCGAAGGGGTCGCCGAGGGCGCCTCGGTCACCGTCAACTACCAGGGCATCAACTGGCGTACCGGCGAGGTCTTCGACCAGAGCTGGGGCGCGGCTCCCGCGACATTCGTCACGAGCCAGGTCGTCGCCGGCTTCGGCCAGGCGCTCGTCGGCCAGACCGTCGGCTCGCAGGTCGTCGTGGTCATCCCGCCCGACCTCGGCTACGGCCCGCAGGGCGGAAACGAGCAGGCCGGTATCCTCGCCGACGACACGCTCGTCTTCGTGATCGACATCCTCGCGACCAAGGGCTGACCAGCCCCGAATCGCACGGCTGACCAGCCCCGAATCGCACGGCTGACCAGCCCCGAATCGCACGGCTGACCGGCCCGCACCACGCGGCCGACCAGCCACGCACCACGCCCAACGGGGATCGAGCATCACGCTCGGTCCCCGTTTCGCGTACCCCGGAGGTTTCACGCCTAGGCTGGCACGGTGCGCACAGTCATAGTCCTCGGGTCAACCGGGTCGATCGGAGTCCAGGCCCTCGAGGTCATCGCCGAGAACCCCGACCAGTTTCGGCTCGTCGGCCTCGCCGCCGGCAGCAACCGCGAGAAGCTCGCCGAGCAGGCCGCCGCCTTCGGTGTAGAGCACACGGCACTGGGTGCCGACGAGGCGAGCGCCCTCGTGCGCGGAGTGCGCGCCGACGTGGTGCTCAACGGCATCACCGGCTCGGTGGGCCTCGGGCCGACCCTCGCCGCCCTGGAGACGGATGCGACGCTCGCGCTGGCCAACAAGGAGTCGCTCATCGTGGGCGGCGGCCTCGTGAAGGCCCTCGCGAAACCGGGCCAGATCGTCCCGGTCGACTCCGAGCACTCCGCGATCGCGCAGGCGCTGCGCTCGGGGACCGCGGCCGAGGTGCGCCGGCTCATCGTCACCGCGTCTGGCGGACCGTTCCGCGGGCGCTCCCGCGAGTCGCTCGCGAACGTGACCCCGCGTGAGGCCCTCGCGCATCCGACCTGGGACATGGGCCTCGTCATCACGACCAACTCGGCCACCCTCGTGAACAAGGGGCTCGAGGTCATCGAGGCCCACCTGCTGTTCGACGTGCCCTACGACGCCATCGATGTGACCGTGCACCCGCAGTCGATCGTGCACTCCATGGTCGAGTTCGTCGACGGCTCGACGATCGCGCAGGCGAGCCCGCCCAACATGAAGCTGCCCATCTCGCTCGGGCTCGACTGGCCGAACCGCATCGCCGGCGTCGGCACGCCCCTCGACTGGACCACCGCGAGCACGTGGACGTTCGAGCCGCTCGACAACGAGGTCTTTCCCGCCGTCGAACTGGCGAAGACCGTCGGGCGCCTCGGCGGCACCTTCCCCGCGGTGTTCAACGCGGCCAACGAGCAGGCCGTTCTCGCCTTCCACGCGGGCCGCATCGGCTTCCTCGACATCCTCGACACCGTCACGCGCGTCGTCGAACTGCACGAGGCGGGGGAGTACTCGCTCGAGGGCGTCTACGAGGCCGAGCGCTGGGCGCGGGCGACCGCGGATTCGCTGCTCGCCGCACGCTCCTAGCGTTCACCCCCAGCACTCAGCGCGCGCACAGTCGATACATGGCTGCGCGCGGCTATTGTTAGCCAGTGGAATCCGTGCTGCTCTACCTCCTGGGCATTATCATCGTCGCCGTCGGGCTGATCGTCTCTATCGCGCTGCACGAGGTCGGGCACCTTGTTCCCGCCAAGCTCTTCGGGGTGAAGGTCGGCCAATACATGATCGGCTTCGGCAAGACCCTGTGGTCGCGAAAGATCGGCGAGACCGAATACGGGATCAAGCCGATCCCGATGGGCGGTTACATCTCGATGGCGGGCATGTATCCGCCCGAGAAAGAGGGTGGTTCGGCCCGCGCCTCGAGCACCGGCTTCTTCCAGACCCTCGTGCAAGACGCTCGAACCGCGAGCGCCGACGGCGTGATCGTCGGCGAAGAGGAGCGCGTCTTCTACAAGCTCCCCGTCTGGAAGCGCATCGTCATCATGCTCGGCGGTCCGACCATGAACCTGCTCATCGGAATCGTCCTCTACGCGATCCTGCTGATGGGGTTCGGCGCCGCGCAGGTCTCGACCACCGTCGGCAGCGTCTCGGAGTGCGTCGTCAGCCAGTCGAGCACCAGCGACGCCGACGCCGAGTGCTCGCCCGGCGACGCGACGGCCCCGGGCGCCGCGGCCGGACTCAAGCCCGGCGACCGGCTCGTGAGCCTCGGCGGCACCACGATCACCACCTGGGACCAGGCCACCGCGATCATCCGCGACTCGGCCGGAGACGACCTGACCGTGGTCGTCGAGCGCGACGGCGAGAACGTGACGCTCACGGCGGTCCCGCTGCTCACCGAGCGCTACGTCTACGACGAGAACGACGAAGTGCTGACGGATGCCTCGGGGCAGTCGGTCACCGAGGAGGTCGGGTTCCTCGGCATCGGGCCCGCACTCGAGACCGTGCAGCAGCCCGTCACAGCCGTGCTTCCCGCGGTCGGCGACAACATCGCCCGCGTCGGCCACATGATCCTCAACCTGCCCGAGCGGCTCGTCGACGTTGTGAACGCAGCCTTCGGCACCGAGGAGCGCGACCCGAACGGTCCGATCAGCGTCGTCGGCGTCGGCCGACTCGCCGGCGAGATCTCGAGCCTCGACACCATCCCCGTCGCCGACAAGGCGGCCAGCCTCATCGGTCTCCTGGCATCGCTCAACATCGCGCTGTTCGTCTTCAACCTCGTGCCGCTGATGCCGCTCGACGGCGGCCACGTCGCCGGCGCGCTGTGGGAGGGCATCCGCCGCTTCTTCGCGAAGCTCTTCGGCCGCAAGGACCCAGGACCCGTCGACATCGCGAAGCTCGTTCCGCTGACCCTCGTCGTCGTAGTGCTGCTCGGAAGCATGAGCGCGCTGCTCATCTACGCCGACCTCGTGAAGCCGATCAGCATCCTCTAGGCCGATCGGCATCCCTAGCAGACCGCCCCGCCCCCAGCGAACGCGAACATACGAAAGTAGAATCGAACCGTGCCTGCTATCAACCTCGGACTCCCCAAAGCCCCCAACGTCCTCACTCCGCGCCGCAAGACCCGCCAGATCAAGGTCGGCAAGGTCGGGGTCGGCAGCGAGTCGCAGGTGAGCGTGCAGTCGATGACGACGACGCAGACCACGAACATCAACGCCACGCTGCAGCAGATCGCCGAGCTCACCGCCACCGGCTGCGACATCGTGCGCGTCGCCGTGCCGCACCAGGACGACGCCGACGTGCTGCACATCATCGCGGCCAAGAGCCAGCTGCCGATCATCGCCGACATCCACTTCCAGCCGCGCTACGTGTACACGGCCATCGACGCCGGTGTCGGGGCCGTTCGCGTGAACCCCGGCAACATCCGCAAGTTCGACGACCAGGTCGGCAAGATCGCCGCGGCCGCCAAGGCCGCCGGCGTCTCGATCCGCATCGGCGTCAACGCCGGCTCGCTCGAGCCGAGCCTGCTGCAGAAGTACGGCAAGGCCACCCCGGAGGCTCTCGTCGAGAGCGCCGTCTGGGAGGCGAGCCTGTTCGAAGAGCACGACTTCCACGACTTCAAGATCTCGGTCAAGCACAACGACCCGGTCACCATGGTGAAGGCCTACCGTCTGCTCGCCGAACAGGGCGACTGGCCGCTGCACCTCGGCGTCACCGAGGCCGGCCCCGAATTCCAGGGCACCATCAAGAGCGCGACCGCGTTCGGGTTGCTGCTCGGCGAGGGGATCGGCGACACCATCCGGGTCTCGCTCTCCGCCCCGCCCGCGCAGGAGGTCAAGGTGGGCCTGCAGATCCTGCAGTCGCTCGGCCTGCGCGAGCGCAAGCTCGAGATCGTGTCGTGCCCCAGCTGCGGCCGCGCCCAGGTCGACGTCTACAAGCTCGCCAACGACGTGACCGAGGGTCTCGAGAAGATGACCGTGCCGCTGCGCGTCGCCGTTATGGGCTGTGTCGTCAACGGTCCCGGCGAGGCCCGCGAGGCCGACCTCGGCGTCGCGAGCGGCAACGGCCGCGGGCAGATCTTCGTGAAGGGCGAGGTCATCAAGACCGTGCCGGAGGCAGACATCGTGGCCACCCTGATCGAGGAGGCCAACCGCCTCGCCGCCGAGATGCCGGTCGGGGCCACGGGTTCGCCGGTCGTCGTCACCACCTAGCGATCGCGCTGCGTTTCGACGGCCAGCCTGCTCAACTAGAATCGCCGGGTGTCTACTCGCCTCTCGCAGCTCTTTGTCCGCACCCTCCGTGAAGACCCCGTCGACGCGGAGGTGACCAGCCACCGCCTTCTCGTGCGCGCGGGCTACATCCGCCGTCAGGCCCCCGGCATCTACGCCTGGCTGCCGCTCGGTCTCAAGGTCAAGCGCAAGATCGAGGCGATCGTGCGCGAAGAGATGGAAGCCGCGGGCGCGCAGGAAGTGCACTTCCCCGCCCTGCTCCCGCGCGAGCCCTACGAGACCACGGGCCGCTGGACCGAGTACGGCGACAACCTCTTCCGCCTGCAGGACCGCAAGGGCGCCGACTACCTTCTCGCGCCCACCCACGAGGAGGTCTTCACACTGCTCGTCAAAGACCTCTACTCGTCGTACAAAGACCTGCCGCTGTCGATCTACCAGATCCAGGACAAGTACCGCGACGAGGCCCGCTCACGCGGCGGCCTGCTGCGCGGCCGCGAGTTCACGATGAAAGACGCCTACAGCTTCGACTACACCGACGCCGGCCTCGACATCAGCTATCAGGCCCAGCGCGACGCCTACGAGCGCATCTTCAACCGCCTCGGCCTCGACTACGTGATTGTGAAGGCTGACGCCGGCGCCATGGGCGGCAGCCGCTCGGAGGAGTTTCTGCACCCCACTCCCGTCGGGGAAGACACCTTCGTTCGAACGGATGGCGGCTACGCCGCGAACGTCGAGGCGTTCGAGACCCTGGCCGCCGAACCGCGGTCGTTCGAGAAGCTGACCCCCGCCGAGGTGCTCGACACCCCCGACACCCCCACGATCGCCACGCTGGTGGATGTCGCCAACGAGAAGCACCCCCGCCCCGACGGCCGTGCCTGGACCGCCGCCGACACGCTCAAGAACGTCGTGCTGGCCCTGACCAACCTCGACGGAACGCGCGAGCTGGTGATCGTGGGCCTCCCCGGCGACCGCGGCGTCGACATGAAGCGCGCCGAGGTCGCATTCGCGCCCGCCGAGGTGGAGGCGGCCACCGAAGCCGACTTCGCAAAGCATCCCGGGCTCGTCAAGGGCTACATCGGCCCCTGGTCGGCCGCCGGCCCCGTTCTCGGCACCGACGTCGACAGCGTCACGGGCATCCGCTTCCTGATCGACCCGCGGGTCGCCGAGGGCAGCGGCTGGATCACCGGTGCGAACGAGCACGGCAGGCACGTCTTCGGACTCGTGGCCGGTCGCGACTTCACCGCCGACGGCATCGCCCAGGTGGCAGAGGTCGTCGACGGCGACCCCGCCCCCGACGGCTCCGGCCCGGTCGAGCTCGCGCGCGGCATGGAGATCGGACA
>Ga0247812_10002078_pt1 | contig 11267 bp, 11 predicted proteins | sample UWRJL149409B1_FD_178011 | JGI IMG/M metagenome (GOLD analysis project Ga0247812, IMG submission 178011) | Plant litter microbial communities from Arlington Agricultural Research Station in Wisconsin, United States - UWRJ-L149-409B-1 | ecosystem: Environmental > Terrestrial > Plant litter >...
TTTTTTTTGATTCAAAATCTTTATCATATACTGCTTTATTTTTGTAGAGAATATAAATCAGTTCCAATAATTTTCTCTGTACCGCTACACATCCTTTCATTTTGATGCCATGTTTTGCTACTATTCTACTGTATTGGTCGCGAAAATTATCATCCCATTTTATGCTGCTTAGAGCTGGCAGATGCAGGCAGCTTCTTAAATATCTATTACCCCTTTTGGAAATTGACGGCTTGCCTTTTACTGATGTTCCTGAGAGTTTTTCTTTTACATCCAGTCCTGCATAACTTGTAAGCTGTTTTTTACTGCGTATAAGCTCAAATCCGTTTGTTTCGCCAATAACAGTTGCTGTAGTCAAAATTGAAATTCCCGGTATTGTACAGATATTACTGATGTCTTTACTAAGTTCTTTGTTCTCTTTTATACTATTTTCGATCTCATTCTTAATTTCTTTCTCAAGTGTGTTTAAAAAATGTATCCTTCTATTTGAACGTTCAATACTTGAAATATGAGGCATTGCTTCTGCCTCTTCGGCATGCAGTTGGTTTTTTACTATGGTTCTCTCATCTGTAATTTGACGGCGTTCACGTGTAAGTTATTTTAAGGTTCTGTAGATCGCTTTTGGTTTTTTCCAATTATCGAGTTTTCTTTCCAGTCCAAATCTGGCAATGGCCTCAGAACACGTTTTATCTGTAATTGTTTTGATCTCAAGAGTTCGTATATAATTACTGATTTTGTTGGGCAGTACAATACTTAAATCCTCTTTTTTTTCATCTAAATAATGGGCGAACTTCTCATGGTAAACACCTGTAGCTTCCATTACATATCGAACTTTGGTCGTTTTATCTGTAAGCTTATCAATCCATTGAGAAAGTTTTAAAAAACCTTTATCTGTATTTTTAAAAACAGAATAAGCACACAGTTCAATCGATAAATCATCATTGAGTCTTCCTAAAGTAACTACCAATTCTTTTTGCGCTACATCAATTCCTAATACCTGTTTCAATACTTTCATAACTCCTTAATTTTAAATAATATTATAAAGTGATGAATCTTCCTTCGTCTTTTCTCCTGGTTGGATATTCTGGATAATACGACCTGCGTAGTTCCTTACATTCTGTTCAGACTCTAAAAGATAAAAAAGAATGAGGCGGTATCTCTGCGTCAATGTACTTCCTGAGTCATTTAGTCGCGAATCGACTCTCACCCTTTTTCACTTTATGATATCCAAATATAGATATTTGAAAGATTGATTTTCTAACTATGCAAACATAGGAGTCGCAAAGTTTTATTTTCTTTGCGACTCTGCGTCTTTGCGAGATTAAAAAATTTTTGCAGCTAAATTAAAAATCCAAAATTCCAGAAAGGCAATCATTAGAAAAATGAATAATTATATTTTTCCTTTCTGGATTTTCAATGAATAATAAATCATGAGGTTCTAAATAGTATGACTTCTCATTAATTGTAATAACTGTTGGATCTAAAGAAAATAAAAGTATTATTTGAGCATTACAATTCTGATTACCATTCGTTACTTCTAATTTGTGATAGCTTATTTTTTCAGAAACCATCCAGTTAAAATCAATACCTTTTGTATAAGAAGTCACTTCATCATCCGAATTAAATTCCATGATTTGATATTTCTCATATATTTTTTTCTCTTTGTTTACCTCAATATCCAGAGCGTTATCAAGCATAACCAAATAGCGATAATAACCCTTAAATTTGGTAAATTCTGAAGGAACTTTTTCTATTGTAGCACTGCTTATTCTGAATGCAAAATCTCTATCGGCATAGCTTGCTGTTTCCGGATAGACGATATATTCATAAGTCAATCCGCCACTCCAAATAGAGGCTTTGCTATCTTTTTTAGGCAAGAAGCTTATTTTCATTATGCTATTATTTTTAAATAAGAAATCAAATACGCTAACCTTTTAATAATTCATTCAGTCCCGATTTTAAAAAAAAGGTAGTGTCTTTGTGCCTTCGTGGCAAAACCTTTTAAATCTTCTTCTCTAAATAAATAAACTCCAAAGGCTTATCAGAAATATTAATGTGAATATCGCTTGAAGGAAAAGGTTCTCTTTTGCCAGTATCCACATAAGCATGACGTTTGTACCATGCAATAAGTTCTGTACGAACCGAAACAACCGTCATACTAAGAGTAAACAATGCTAAACTTTTAGCATGATTTTCGGCTTCAGCCAACATCTTTTTCCCGATTCCGCTATTTTGTAATTCAGGAGAAACGGTTAACATTCCCACATATAATTGATGCTCTTTCTCAACCAATAAAACCGAACCAATAATTTGATCGTTCTCAGTAAATTTCAGAAATGTATTTTTAGAATCTAAAATAATTTCAGTTAATTCTTCTTCGGTGGTTCTTTTTCCTTCTAATAAATGAGCTTCTGTAGTCCAGCCTTTTTTAGAAGTTTCTCCTCTGTATGCGGAGTTGATTAATATGTTTAATGATGGAATGTCTTGTAATGTTGCTTTTGTAATCATGGTAATATTGTGCGGTTTTTAATATTTGAAAAGCTTCCTGCTTTAGCTGGAGGAACAAAATTATGATATTTAGGATTGGCTTTAGCCGAAATTATAGTAAGTTATTTTGTTTTTCTATTGATTAAATAACAATAAGTAAAATGAGCTGCTAAAACTAAAGTCATTCCAATGTTCCAATAGATGTGAAAGTAATCAAAGTAGTAGTAAAATCCACAATAATTTTGAATAGCTTCTCCCGGTAAACGAAAATAAAGAGGAAATACAATTAAAAAAAGTGATAGAAATATTGATAGAATTATAAAACGGCCATATTTAATTTTAAAGTGATCCGCAATGCCATAACATAGCATTTGGATAATTAATATTATAAGGAAAAACTTCTCCATAGTTTAAATTTTATTGGCAAAGCAAGTGCATTTCCTATTAAATAAAGGCAATTAAAAAGAAGGTTTAATTAATGTAGAAATACTCTGTATTTTCTAAAATTTTATTTTTTTTAGTTTGAAAAAGTACATTTTCGCTTATTTTTTCTTTATCAATGTAAATTTTTCCTTGTTTAAATTGACCAGATATGTTTATTTTTCCAAACTTCTTATTATCGAGGAATATGATACTGTCATTTATTTTGTAATTTCCATAATGATGAGTTCGTCCTCCCCAGCTTCCACTTTTAATGATATATTTTCCATCTTCTTTTAAGTCGATAATTAATCCATTTCCGCTGGCGTGAATGTATGTTTTAGAATTTTCTAAATTTTCATAATAGAGATAAAGCCCTAAAGTAAAAAGAATAATGAAAGAAGCTAAAAAAGTTGGAAGTAAATTATAAATGTTTTTATGCTTTTTGAAAATTTTAAAATTTTCAGGAATTACATTTGATAATAAGATAATTTCTAAAACGCCTAAAATGATGTAGAAAAAAGGAGCAAAAACATTATCTGCCTGATATGATCTGTAAAGGATAAAAATAAATAATCCTCCCACAATAGTAAGTTGAATTATTCTTTTAGTCTGGTTTTTCTCTGCCATTAGATTATTTGCTTCTTTGAGATTCAAACCAAATTAATTGATTTTTAATTCTTTCAATAATATCTAAATCATGGTCACTGTGAATATCTCTCAAATTATAATTAGGATTTCGAGGATCAGTAGTTTCCTGAAATTGATTAACACCTAAATTAAAAAGTGCTTGCCCAAATCTTAAACTTGGATTTTTTTCTAAATATTCTTCTAATAAATCAAGTATGACCCTATGTTCTTTTTTCATTTTAAATTAATTTTCTTTATTTTCTAAATTCTCAAAAAATTCTATTGGGTCAGCAATAAATTTCATTGCATTTGAACTTTTGAAATCCTCCATAATATATTGCATTTCAGGTTTAAAGATTTCTCCTTTTAAATCAATCAAAACAAATTGATTTTTTTTACAGAAATTTAAAATTGCTTGGAGAACATTAGTAATATTGGATGCTTTTCGTAAGTCAATTCGAAACTGAAATTCTTCAATTTTTCTTTTATCATTTAAACAAATGCAGGCATCATTATCTTCATCGTTATTTTCGTTTCCTTTCCAATTCAAATAAATTTCATTGCCCCAGTTTGCTTTTGGAATAATTTGATCAAGTTCAGAAATAATCGAAGGAATGTCACCTTCAAAATTTTTCCAAAAAGAATTTGTCTCGGGTAAAAATTCTGTTTTATTATTTTTAAAAATGCATTGATAATTATTATCGATGGATTTTTCAGGAACTACGATTAAAAGGTATTGCCAAATTGCCATTTTTATTTTAGAATTGATTTCTGTAAATAAGTGATAAACCTATCTTTAATAGGGTTAATTTTAAAAATATAAAAATACTAAATAGTCAATAAGTCTTTAGTTTTTAATAATAAAAAAAAGCTATAATTTAGAGTTGTAGCTTTTTGTTTCATCGGTTATTCGTATGAATATAAAGTTTTTGTGGCAACAGGTTTTGGCTCAGGATAAAGAATATTGGTTTTTGTACGTTTTGATTCGGTTAAATAGCCATTTGTATCATAAACATATTCACAATCATATTTAATTTCATATTTAATTTCATATTCTGTTTCGCCTCCGGATACAGCTTTCTCTTTCCAGTCTATTATATGCATCCAATTATAAATATAACATCTAAAAATAGGTTCACTAGAATAACTACCTGCTTTTGTGTAATCTTTTTTTACGGCTTCACGTAAAATTTTAATAATATTTTGAAGGAAGATATAAGCTTTAAATTTGACTTATTCTAAAAAGAATTAACTAGCGTAGATAATTTTTATTGTAAGATTAATGTCTTAATATTGCTCCGAAAATTTAAACCTTAATATTATTAATTACCTATTTATGAAATTTCCAAAACTACTATTTTTTTTACCTCTGCTAAGCCTGGTAATAACATCATGCTCCTCTGATGATTCTAATTCTGATCCAGTTGTTGTAGAACCGCCGGTTATTGATCTGTCGAATCAAAAACTCGTTTCTTTTTCTTATCCTTATGATAAGTACATCGGAATTAGGCGTGATGATGAATCTTATGAATACGATAACGCAAATAAAATTGTTAAAGTAAAGGAAGGAGGATATGTTTATGGAATTACTTACGTGAATCCTGATTTAATTGAAGTCAATCAATTAGAAGATAATGTTACCGGCCTTAAAATAAATGCAAAAACATCAATTCATTTAAAAGCTGGAAGTGTCGAATCAATTGTAAAAAACGAAATTATTGTATATGATGATAAAGATGAAATTTTTAGTGCTACTTCAGATTCAACGGTTTACATGTATAAAAATGAATATCTTTCTAATGTTAAATCATACAATAAAAATAAATATTACCCTAGTTACAGATTAGTTAATCAAGTAGATTTTGAACAACATAATGGAAATATTACCAAAGCCGTAACCAAATCATTTCTATCAGAAATTAGTTACGCGATCAATTATACCTATGATTCTGATGCTTATGTAAAAGGTAGTGATTATACCTATGAAACTCCGTTGTTTTATAGCTATTATACGCTTTATTCTGTACTACATGATAAATTTGGAAAAAAGAGCAGTAATAATATTATAAAAATAGATCATGAATATACTAATTTAGCGCCATATCCGAGATCTTTTAAAACAATGACCCTAAAAAGAACTTTGGATACTAAAAAGAGATTAAAAGAAATCATAGTATCAGGAACTACTTTTGATGATCTTAAAAATTATGTAGGTTTAGATTTTAAAGATGCTAAAGCTACTTTTACTTATAAATAATTAGAAAACAGATCGTTTTTTCTAAAACAAAACCACAAATTGTACGAGCTTTTTTAGTACAATTTGTGGTTTTTTAGGTTTTATAATTTAGAAGTGTATTATTCGTAAAACGGCTTCAATTTCTCAAGTAGAATCTTAACACTAACTTTATCAATTGGCTAGTGCGAGCGTTACGCTCGTGAACGTTTCAATTGGTTTTGAATTTCTTTGTGTTCACGAGCGGGACGCTCGCGCTAGCAGGGGGCAAGCTGAAAAAGATAAGATTGAGTATTTAGAGAAATTACTGGATAAGAAATAACGTTTTGAAAATATATTAATAGTAAAAAGAGATTTTGATTAAGATCTCTTTTTACTATTATTAGTGTTCAAGAGCGAGGCGCTTTAAAATACTTTTTTTGTTACCTTCGGTGTTTTTCCTCCTAATGCGGGTATTTCAATTAACGACTCGTCAGTTAATTTTGCCAATAACCTATTTTGAGAATCTGGTAGGTTTTCAACAACTAGATCGCTATTTATTTCGATTAAATCGTTACCTTGAAATCCAAATGGATAGATGGAATTACTTCTTTTGTCAAATGATACTAAAATGTATTTTTGTGGTCTTTCTTTTATATCATTAATTATTCTTCCATATTCGGTTCCCACACCTCCTTTAAAAGAATCTGCTTTTATTGCGTAACCTTTACTTAATACAATTATGATTTTATTATTGTTAGATAAATTTTCAAACATCATTTTAATAAAGTTGTTTTCCTCTTTATGTAAATCAAATGAAGCATCTAAATTCCAGTCAGTTCTTAATTGATTAACAAATTTGCCCACTTTATTCTGGTGTTCTTCATCAAATTGCCCATTTTCATCTGACCAGCTATATGTTACAAATATTTTAATTTGAGTTATTTTTTCCTTCATTATTTTTTCCATTTTTTCTACTTCGTCTCTAACGTCTTTTATAGGATTCGGTAATCCAATATTAAATAATAATTCTTCAACCTTGAAGCTTTCTTCACTAATGTTACAGAATACTTTGGATTCAGCTTTTTCTTTAATTTTATCAAGTAACATTTCATAAGAAAAAGTAGTTGGATCTTTTTTGGTTAAACACTTTGCACAAGCACATGGGATTATAATTTTAGGAACAACACCTTTATACCCATCTGTAATATCTTTTACAGCATTCATTATTAAAATTATTATACCTCTTGCATCTTTTCCTTTAGCCTTAATAGTTATTTTTCGATGATAAAAATCTTCAAACACTTGACATTTGGTTTCATTATCAGAGAAATTGACTCCATTGTTCCAAACTTGATCGTCATCAATTATATATCTGCTTAATTCTGCACTAATTTGGTTTACAAGACCTTTTGGCATAAAATCATATTGATATTCTATTCGCAAACAAGATTCAGAATCTAACCAAATGCTATCAATAGGAATCGACTGCAGTCTTGTGGGCATAATATAATCTAATTTATTATGTTTTTTAGGAAAAGCAATTTTAAAGACTTCCAACATATCCTTTAAAATATCGTGTTTATCCTCATAGATATTTTCAATCCATACCTTATCAAAATCAGAAGAGTAAATTATTCCTTTCTGACTTAAGATTTTTTCATCATCTATAATTTTATAAACGGCATCTACAGACCACTTAGGATTAAGGACTATCCAATTTTTTAATTTAGCTTCTTTGTGGTACCACAAAATAATTCCAATTGAATGAAAAAATCTTAAGCAATCATCTATGTCTTCTTTATTCGTAAAGCTTTGATAGTTATATAATCTAATCTTTTCCTTTAAATCCAAATATGTAATACAGTTTTTATCCTTTAAACTATTAATTAATTCTCTTACCGGTATCCAGGATTTCGGAACACTTTTTTTATAATGTGGTAAATTTAGTATTTGATTAGAAATTGAATTTTTTATTTGTAAAAGCCCTTTATTTTTGTTTGGTAAATTTATTTCATGATAATATTTGTCTTGATCTTTTATAATGTTAAAATTTTCATTAGCAATATAAGCTCCAATGTCATTCCAAGGTGTCGTATTGCCATCGTGACAAGTTTGCCCTAAAATTATAGGGCTTTTTCCTCCGAATTGATAAATTGTAGGAATCCAATAATCAAAGTGATGTGTATTTTGTCTTGAAGATGCTAATAACACAAATACAGAATTTTCTGTGAGAAAAAAACGATGGACAGGATAATATACATCTTGCCCTCCAAAATCCCATAAATGTGCAATATGTTTTTTATTCATTTGTTTTTTGAATTCCCAGTCTATAATCGAAATTCCCCTTGTTCTATTCCTTTCTTCAGGAAGGTTATCTTTTGGATTTAATAATCTTCTTAATAATGATGTTTTTCCTGCACTTCCTTCCCCTACGAAGGTTACTTTAGCTTCATAAATAGTATCTGTACCTTCTTTGTCAATCTTTTCAAAAAATCTTAAAATCGCTTCATCACCATCAATTATAGTTTGTAAAGGGGGAAACTCTAGAGGATTTAGATCTATATTTATGCCTCTGTTTTTGTTTTTATTATCAACCGAGACACCATTCCTGATTAAATGTAATAAAGGTCTGATATCAGTTATTTGATTGTTCTTTAAATCTAAAAAATATAATTTATGTAATTCGTTTAAAACGTTGATATCAGAGATCTGATTATTTTCTAAACGTAAATAAGTTATTTGAGGTAATTCTTTTAAAATTGTAATATCAGAGATTTTATTGCCAGTTAAATTTAAAGTTTCTAGTAGCTTTAAATTTTTTAAAAAAGTTATATCAAATAGTTCATTTTCAATTAAAAATAAAGATTTTATAGAAATTAAAATATTAAATACAGTATAGTCCAATATCTTATTATTACTTAGATTTAATGCAGTTAAATTATTTAAATACTTAAGGACAGAAATGTTTGAAATATTATTATCAGCTAAATATAAAGTCTTAAGAACTAATAGATTTTGAAGTACTGTGATGTTTGAAATTTTATTAGCATTTAAATATAATGTTCTAATTTTTGTTAGTTTTTTGAGCGCTGTAATTTCTGAAATATTATTTTGATCTAAATCTAAATATTTTAAATGAATGAGGTCGCCGATAGCAGAAATATCTGTTATATTATTGCTCCAAAGATTTAAATGATTTAATCGATTTAGATTTGTTAAAATTGAGATATCTGAAATTTCATTATTCCATAAATTCAATTGTTCTAATTTTATTAAATACTTAAGGAATGATATATTTATAATTTTGTTATTATTACAACTCAGATAAACTAATTCTTTTACTTCAGATAAACTAGAAATATCAGAAATCTCATTTTCATCCATTTGTAGATAACTCAAATTTATCAGATTACTTAAAGATGAAATGTCAGATATTTTATTTTCAGATAAATTTAAGTGAGTCAGTGTAGTTAGATGAGTAAGGTAATTAATGTCGTCGATTTCATTATCGTGGAAATTTAAACCAATTATATCCCCATTATCATTTAGTTCATAAGTATTAGAATTTCTTTGATCTATAATAGGATATTTTATATTACGCGGATTCAATAATATATTATAGTTCCTCTCTAGTTCACTAATTTCTGTGGTCTTTATCATTTATTAGTTTTGATTTGTAGTTATTATTTCAAAAATAATTAAATACTTGTTAATATTAAGAAGTGATTACATTTTTTCTGGTATAAGTAACAATATTTACATAAGTTTAACGATTGTTATTACAAGAAAAAGCAACTGATTTTTTCAATTGCTTTTTTTATTGGTATGACTTTAGAAGTTACCCCAAGAAACTTTTCAATTCCTCATAAGTATTAATCTTCACACTAACTTTCTCTTCATTAATAACACTCTCAATTTGTTCCGGAATAGGAAGTTTAATTCCCAAAGCAGGTTCAACTACATCCAGGAATTTAATAGGATGCGCGGTTTCTAAGAAAACACCAATCGCATTTTCGTGTTTTTGTAATTCTTTTTTCAAACCTAAATACCCAACAGCACCGTGTGGTTCTGCGATGTAACCATCAACTTTATAAATGTTTTTTAAAGCTTCAAGCGTTTCTTCGTCAGTATAACTATAAGATGAGAAGTCTTTTTCGAAAGCTTTTAAATCATTGTTGTATAATTCCTGAATTCTAATAAAGTTACTTGGGTTTCCAACATCCATAGCGTTCGAAATTGTCGCTTTAGAAGGTTTTGGATCGTATTTTCCACTTTCTAAGAATCTTGGTACGGTATCATTTACATTCGTAGAGGCTACAAAATGTTCAATTGGCAAACCTAATTTCTTGGCCATAATTCCGGCACAGATATTTCCGAAATTTCCACTTGGACAAGAGAAAACTAACGGTTTGTTTTGACTTTTCAACGCTTTGTAAGCAAAGAAGAAATAAAACATTTGCGGCAACCAACGCGCAATATTGATAGAATTCGCCGAAGTCAGATTTTTATGCGCCAGACTTTCATCTAAAAATGCTTTTTTTACCATATCCTGGCAATCATCAAAAACACCATCAACTTCTAGTGCTTTAATGTTTTTTCCTAAAGTAGTCAGTTGTTTCTCCTGAATGTCACTCACTTTTCCTGACGGATATAAAATGACAACATCAACACCGTCAACGCCTAGAAATCCGCTTGCAACAGCTCCGCCGGTATCTCCCGAAGTTGCAACCAAAACGGTATTTTTACTGTCTTTTTTATCTTTATTAAAATACGCCAGGCAACGTGACATAAATCGCGCTCCAACATCTTTAAAAGCCATTGTTGGTCCGTGGAATAACTCTAACGAATAAATGCCTTTTTCAACTTCTACAACCGGAAAATCAAAAGATAAAGTATCTTTTATAATTTCTCTTAAATTGTCTTCAGGAATTTCATCGCCCACAAATTGCTGAATCACATCAAAAGCAATATCGTTATGACTCAAATTTTCGATTACATTAAAAAATGCAGGATTTAATGGCGTAATAGTTTGAGGAAAATATAATCCTTTATCACTCGCTAGTCCTTGTATCACGGCTTCTTTAAAAGAAACTTCCGGTGCATTATGGTTTAAACTATAGTATTTCATGGTTTAATTTTAGATTTTAGATTTTGGATTTTAAATTTTAGAAAAAAGAGAATAGAGTATAGAGAATAGACTTTTCTGTAATCAATTTTCAATTTTTAAGTTCCAATGGTTGTTGTTGTTTAACCGCAAAGTTCGCAAGGAATTGGTTTCTTTTGAAAACGCAGAGTTCGCAAAGCTTTGTGGTAATGTTTTTTAATTTTAATAATTATTATTCAGCTTTTTTTGTCATTTCGACCGGAGGGAGAAATCGCACTAGAAACTCCGCACAGAAATTCGCCAATCTTTGTCGATTTACGAGTGTGATTTCTCCCTTCGGTCGAAATGACAAACTATATGTGTTATACTTTGTGTCCTACTTTGCGGGACTTCGACTTCGCTCAGTCTGACAAA
>Ga0247812_10002083_pt1 | contig 11245 bp, 10 predicted proteins | sample UWRJL149409B1_FD_178011 | JGI IMG/M metagenome (GOLD analysis project Ga0247812, IMG submission 178011) | Plant litter microbial communities from Arlington Agricultural Research Station in Wisconsin, United States - UWRJ-L149-409B-1 | ecosystem: Environmental > Terrestrial > Plant litter >...
CCCAAGAGCCCCAAGCGAAACCCGTCACAGCCGGACACAGAGCTCTGCAAATCAAAATTACGTACAGCCTCCACGCTCCGGCAGACGAGCTAGCAGCCCTCCTTTGAAGAGCTATAGCAACTCGACACCGGATAATATTGGCGCCTTCCGGAATGGTCCCCCTCCTTCACATTCCGCAAGTTTCTCGGCAGGCTCACAGTTTCCAACATCCCCATATGGGAACCCTTCCGTGATTCCACCACCTCCGCCCATTGATATTCGTGACTTAAGGGATAGGCGAGCCCGAGATGAGCGACAGCGAAGAGCTACAGAGGTTGAGCTCAATAGCCCTCGAGATGCCGAGCGGTGGGATAGGCTTCAGGATCGATTCAAAGATACTGGCCGACCTGAAAAAGGCTACGACCGAAACTCAATATCCGTGGACCCTCGAGATACAAAGGGTGTGGACACGAGAGGCGCCTCATATGAAGACTGGTATAGAGATCCTAAAGGCAAAGGCGCCGGATACGAAGTACCTGAAAAGCATTATTGAATAATGTGATATGTGATGTTTTCTTCCTTCTGAAATTTTTAGGAGTTATATTAGCCTATGTGTTATGATACCTTATACCTTTCTTTCTTCGTTGACGCCCTGATACTAATCTTTTATGTTTGATATCCGCAGTTCTCTTTTGAGCGACATATTTTATTTCGTTTTGTTTGGAGTTCGGAAGCGCCCTTGTGCATATGAAGGGATGAATGTAAGAATTGAAGTTTTATTTGTATCTATTTTTTTCAGTATCGTGTTTTCTGGATGTTGAAGGATACCTATAGGTGCGAAATTTTACTGAGATAGAGATTGATAATTTGCTGAGGCATTGTACTTTACCCACATATACGTTCGTTAGACCTTTGGTCAAATAATATATCAAATAATATTTCTACTCATGCTTACTGAGGCGTTGTACTTGATCCAATATACGTTCGCTTTACCTTTGGTTAAATAAATTTTAATTCTACTTATGCTCGGGAACTGCTTTTATGTCATTGTAGAGGACCATTTTCTGGGTGAGCTTGGTAAAGGAGATAGCTTATGACCTGCAGGTTTCATTACGAGCTTCTTAAACTGCTTTGTTCCTCATACCAGTTTTGACTAGCCCCATGAACCATTTCCATCTAAAATTTGTATTTAGAGAATGATTTTCCGGCAGAGGGTAAGGGCAGCTCATCCATAATTTCAAAAGTTTGATAGCAAACTGTCTTGTTTAGAAGAATATTTAAGGCATCATTCTACATTGATGCACCGAGCCCTTCATATGGCTAAGATGTGCATATTAGGATGCGTACTACTGGGATATACATCTTCTCGCGAAAAAGGTACTTTAGTTCTCTGCTGTACAACTTAGGTAGATTTTCATATTTTCATACTACATACCGCGGCCGGATGGTGTAGACCTTACTGAGTCTCCGGAAGTTCTCAGCGCTAGTGTGTCATGAATAAAGCTACCTTTTATCATAGGCTATTGAGAAGATGAAGGCACACTGTTCTCGCTTATTTAATCGAATGTTACAACGATTGCCAAGATGGTTGATTATCTCAAAACAATCTTTTTCCACAACGCAACACTTGAGCAAGTCCAACAATTCGTTGCGACCTACCCAAACGAGATTACTGCTGGCTCACCATTCAACACAGGCATTTTCAACTCAATCTATCCCCAATACAAAAGTCTGGCAGCACTCATAGGAGATTATACATTTACACTTACCCGCCGACTCAAGGTCACCAATGAAGTACATCCAACTGTTCCCTCTTGACCTTATATATCTAGTGACCTCTATGGTACCCTAATTCTAGGCACTTTGCACGCCGTGGATATCCTTAACATTTCCGGCTATCTCCCTGGTATTTCCAGTCCGACCATTCAGAAATATTATATCAGCTTCTTTCACACGATGGATCCAAATCAAGGCACAACGGGGTTGATAAACTGGCCAAGGTGGAGTGAGGGCAACCAATTGGTGCAGTTTCGGGCATTGGACAGTACGCTTTTGAAAAGTAATTTCAGGGGGAAGAGCTATGTGTTTCTGATGAAGAATGCCGGAAGTTTACATATCTAACGAGTGGAAGCAGTAAATGGTAAATAATTTTCGCGAGATATGAGCTCCTCCATGTATACTAGCTAGCACCAAACATATATTATATATCTGGACAGACGTCAATAGACATCAAGAATTAAGATATTACCAACACACATAAGAATCCTAGTAAATGGTTTTCCATAATAATGATATGAGATATGTTCAGCTCAGGGGTATCCGTTAAACCATATTAAGGTTGTCTCAAACATTGGCTTCAGCATCTATTCGCATTTATAGGGACTCAAGCGAGGACCTTCTTGCCGAGCACAATTTAATGCGATATTTCGACTTGCTGAGCCATGTGGGGATTGTATCTGTTTTAATTGTATGTTTCTCTCTCGCTAGATCCCACTATCAGCAGTTCTCCCAGCGTCATCGCCGGGGTAGATGATGTAATGTATAAGTCTCAACTCTGTGGAAGAAAAATCTTAGTAAACAAATTATGGTTGCTTTGTCTGATCTCTTTTCCGTGTGGAATTCTTTTACTTTCTTTTTAATGGCTACTTAAGACAACTTTCCAACACACAAAGCCGAAATAGTCTATCCGGGCTATTTTACGCCCATCAGTAATTGTCCTGACAATATTGTTTAGACATTGCTTTAATATGCATAGCTCTTTGTTTCTTTCTTGCCGGAAATAGTTAAGAAATATCAATACTAGCTTCGACCTCATATGCTTCCTCTCCATCTTCATATTTCTTTGCACCCATCCTGCAGATTGCTAATGTTTTTAGGGGCGTATTTTGCATCCATAATGTATTTTCAAAGTTCATCTGTTTAAAAGAGCGTTAGGCTGTTTTATTATTCATTATTGTGTCTCCTCCTTGGTTGTCTCGGGGAAAAAAGAGTTAAACAAGAGAGACATGAAAAGCTGAGAGGAGTATTAAGAGCTACTTATCAATAGTAAATCATAACTCTATCGCTCTCAAAGATATTATGGCCTTGAATCTATTAAGGATACAGAACGAGTTAAGACAAGAGACTCACTACCAAATTTCTTGCATCAAATACTAGTCTCTTATTACCTTGGCCCCTTGTTCGGTCCCGGCCAGATACATAAATTGTATTCACAAGCGTAGCATGCAGCAGCAATGGTCTTGAACCATCGATCAAACCCGCTTCTACGAAAGCGTCACGAGCTTTGTTACAAAAGCTTTCACTGCGGTATACACAAATGTCAGCCCAGCTAGCTCGAGGTATGCCTCTTGAATTCGACTTTTCCACAAGTGAATTCCTCATCGCCGGTGGAAAACTGGGTACACATCATAAACGTACACTTGCCCATTGTTTTCTGGTGCCATATATAAAACAGACGCCCCGTTCTCTCTCCCTATGCTTCTCAATCCCTTCAACGTAACACTCAGCCCCTTTCCTTCACTACCTCCCACCAAGCCCCTCATAACATCGATAGCTCTCGCTCTGTTACTATCATCTAAATTCATAACCCCGAGCGTGAAATGCAACGTCCCAACTGGTCTTACAGCTGCCGGTGGAAGTCCGGTGGTAGCCGAATCAGATGTAGATACTGTTCGTAAATCATGTTTCAGGTTGCTGAGATGGGCTAGAAAAGCATGTGACTGAGGCACAATAGGTAGACAAAGGAAATGCGTTGGGCGTGGAGCCATTTTCGCGAAAACAGTGTTGTTAAACCTAGAGCTTCTCAAGTTAATGTGTGGTTCACTCCTCAACGAATACCCTCTAGTCCAACACGTGACAACCTATTTTGGAAATAAGTTACCTGTATCACCTGAGAATTGAAGTAGAATAGGCATGCAATGCAGATGGAGTGTTTTGCAGGTGACAAATAAATATTTAGGTAGTCCTAAGGTAAAGAGTGCAGACAAAGTAGCTTGGCAATCTCGGCGCTGGCATTGAAATAATAAGAATTAGAAGAGTGATTTGAGTGATATCCCCAAACTCAGGAATTTAATTAGTTCTCATGGAGAAAAATTGAAAATGTACTCCATTTTTGGAAAGTTTTCAAAATTGTTGGCTGAAATCAGAGTTAGGCCAGGTGGTCTGCCTTCTTCAAGGCAGAATACCGATGATCCATGATTACAAAGAGAGCGATAATTTTTATGCAAACTAGATTGGAAGGCAAGAGAATTTGAAACAGAGAAATGCGATCCAAAGTAGAATATGAATAAAGAGCAAATAAGAATACCTCCAGGCGGAACTGATCTAAAACTTACTCGATGAAAGAAATATGAAGGATTACTTACCGAAGAATCTGTGCTAAACCAGACTCAATGTTTATTACTTTTGGACAAGTATTATTCATATTCATCCTTTAATTGCTATGCCACTAAAGTGCTGAACAAGCCCAGGCAGCCCATGCGTTCATTCCATAAGCTCCAGTCATGAATGACATCTCAATTTCGTAGTACGTGATCATAACAGAGCCATTTCAACATCAGTTTCATACACTCCTGTTACGATTGATGTTTCGATCACACCATCTGCTGACCGTCCACCACTGCCTCTGCTCTCGACGCTCGCAGTCAGAAGAAGTACTGCAGCATCTGCAACCTTCGTCATTACTTCTTCTTTGCTTACTGTGAAAAACGAATTAGTTACTCAACAGTTGGCAAGATGATGCTGTTCCAGTGCAAGTTCGACTGTGGGTGTACGGTGGATTCTGACTCTTGCATTTTACATCCGAAAAAGTGGAAATGAAAGAGCATCAACACAACTTACCACCACCCTCAACAGCTACGATTTCATCGTCGCCTATTGATACTCTGCAAGCGTATTCATTCGCGCCGGGAGGAATTGTTGTCGATTGTCTGGGCTCAATAGTATATTTCACTGTTTTATCCACAGCGAGCAAACCAAGTCTTTCTTTGGGATGCCTGTCAAGACATATTAGCGACTGAATCCAAGCTTTTCATCAATTCAGACCTTCATATATAAAAAGAAACATACCACACGTCGACACTGTCTCTCAATACTCTTCGGAGATACGGGAGGATACCTATCATTTCCATAACTTTTTGGCATGTCTGTCAGCGTATTGAGTTAGCGACTGGCTTATAACATGGGCAATCCAGATCTAGGGATGCTTACTTCAAACGAACCAGAATCGATCCAAATGGCGCCCAGTAAACTCTCCACCAAGTCCGAATAAAATTTCATTGCTTGCAATTGAGCAAGCAGAGCCCACGGATATTGTCTCCCGGTTCCCAACGCCAACACTATTTCATTACGAAGAGCAGTGTGACGTTTTGCTGTCATGACATGTACCTGGCCAACCATAGGGGACTGATGGCGCATGAATCTCCAAAGTGGCATCTGCACTGTCTTTTTCTCTTTCTTAATCTCTTCATTACTAGCACCAATGAGGTCAATTTGTTCTTGTTCAATAGACCACTCCATGCAAAGAAAAGCGAGAAAGTCCGCATTAACAAGAGCAGTCCTAAGAAGATGCATTTGAATATGTGACAATTCGCCGAGAGTTCTCAGATTTTCTACTACTATGAAATCAAGTATGCTATCGCCAAGAAACTCGGATCTCTCGTAGGAGGAAGATCCAGTCGTATAAGATGCATGGCTCATTGCTTCGATTAACAGTGACTTCTTATTGAATCTGTACCCGATCAATGTTTCCAGCGGTTCAAGAGTAGGTGGCAACGGGGTACTAGGAGCTAGCTCAAATAAGGACAATTGTCTACTTTCAAGGGGTGTCCAGTTTTGCTCAGGGATAAAAGCCTGTAGGCAAGCCAGTGCTTTTCCAACCCCTCCATCAAGCATAGCCTATGGGATGACAAGTCAATTAGTTGCCTATTAATGGATTTAAATTTGGAAATGGGTTAGATTTAAAGAGCTAGACATTCTCAAGTTGGGCTCGAGATTAGCCGATTCATAAATTTCTAAAGGCTAGAAGTTGCAAAATTTCACTTACTGCTCCAATTAGCGCCTCGACCACATCTGCCAGCACTTTAGAGGACATATCTCTTGTTCCATCAAGAGATTTTCGAAGCAAATCATCGACAAATAATGGGCGCCATTTGCTACCAGTGAAGGCTTGTGTGACTATAAATCTATCTAAACCAATCTCGACCGCAGCTCGACTTAATCTTGCATTAGATACCAATGTATCCTTTTTAGCAGAAAGGTATCCCTGATGCCAGAGAGGAAAATCAGCCATAAGCTGGATGGAAGTGCATAGCTTTAAAACTGAATCGCCAATGAACTCTAAACGTTGATAATTTGTATCTTCTTGCGCACTCGATGCGCAGATAGATGTGACTATAAGGTTCAGATCTTGAATTCGCACATTTTTGAGTATAGAAGTTGAAAGTATTGATGCGAGCATATAAACTTCAAGCTTGCGCATAATCGAAGGAACCATTAAGCCAAATTGTACGTATTTGAAGCCTACCTCGTCAATCGTACATTCCGTAATAGGGAGAACAGTTGAGTATGGCTTCTCGGATTTTCGTTGGTCGTTTCCAGATATACGATGTAGAAAGTCTAGCCGTTTGGGGAGACGTATGACGGATAGGTGTGGTGTTCTGTTGTAAAGTTCCTCATAGTTATCATAAGGGTGTTGCACCATCTCTTTCGGTGGCTTTACTGGGACGTAAGACTTCAAAATGTATGGAATATTATCGTTTAGTTTCTCTCGGACAAGGCCGTCCCCGGAATATTGTTGGAAGTTAATATTTTCTGCTTTTGAGTGAGAAAAGTTTCACAATAATGAATTTGAATGGTGGCGAAATACATACCAGCTGGCAATCGACCGAATACGTTCCCAAGTGCTCCTTCTCTTTGAAATGAGAATAATGCAACAGGTAATTTGTTCTTAATATCAAACCGCCTACCAAACGACATCTGGAGTATTGACAAAGTTTCGTCTAATACTATGGGCATAATCTTGGGATCACAAGCTTGATTTTGGTCAACAAGTGTTATAGGAAGTTCTAAGTTAGTATCCCAGTGCGCCTGGAATGGTAGAAGAGTAGGTATGTGAGTAGGAAGAATCAACGAAATTCTCAGATTATTGAATAAAATGGTTGTAGATTGTGGAACCACGCTGGAGCTTCGCCATGCTCGTGCGACACCTACCCATGGATCCAACTTCTCACCAACAACCATAATGGATGCTCGAGTCTCCACCGCCGAGGCCATCAAATCGTCCGCGGCAACGTCATGTCTCAAAAGTGGAAGCATGTTGTCGTTAACTAAGCCAGCCTTGTAAAGAGCTAAATAAGCCTCGAACGCAGCATCTTTGATAGCATTTCTTTCGCTCATCCATGACTTTTGGCTCACTGCAACACGTACAGTTTCATGGACCGAGACTGGAAGGTAGACTTTGGCTCGCAGTAGCTTATGTCCGGCCTCAGAGCATATAAATTCTGGGCGTAAATTGACGTACGGAGTATGAGGGAGCGTCGAACAAAAGTGATAGAGATGTTGGACAGCATTTTCGAGATCTAAAAGCGCGTTTGTTGCCGACACGCGGAACTCTCTTGATATAGTCTCCTCGGAATCCTCAATGACTAGAACCTCATGTAGTGAACGCATCTCATCTTCATATGATGTTTTCATCTCATTTTCTAGAGATTCCCAAACAGAAAGGTTTTCCTGCTCTGCCAAATCAAACATGAGAATTAGTTTGGACTGTCTCTGTCTTGCCCTCCCACGACGCTGCACAAATGACTTAAGATTTGCTGGCTTCTGGAAACACAATACAAAATTGCATGCCGGAATATCGATCTAGATAGTTTATTAGCTTCTCACAGCACATAAATTGTGTGGCTGGAAAATAAAACTCACACCTTCCTCCAATACACTTGTCGCGATCAACAAGTTAATAGATCCAGATCGGAAGAGAGATAAGGTGTTCTGTCCTTGGCCAACCTCTATAAGTTCAGATATGTTTTCTGTTCGCTTGGAAGAGACAGAGCTTCCAACTATAGTGCCTAGGCGGTATTTATCTCGCGTGTCTGGATGTAAACTCAACAACTTATAAAGTATGGCGACCATAGCTCTCTCTTGTACAAAAATAATCCCTAAGAGTTCTGGAGGTTGTTGGCGAAGCGTTTCTATGAGTTTAGTGACCTTATCTGAGACTTCCGGGTACATTCCTTGTCTCGAGAAATCCTTGACAGCATAATTGATATCGACTTTCCGCAAGGCATCGGCAACGTATTTCTGTTCGGCAGACGATACATCCCACACCCCCCAGCTATTATTTGATTCTGTCTTCTTTAGGTAGTTGAAAACCACTTCCGCAACATAGTAATCTGCTGCCCATTGTCCTAGCTCGATACATATTCTGAGGCTAGTAGCATGTAGACTCTTGAATTGGTCTTGGCACCATGTTTTGCGGTTAAGTCTAATTTTGTGTAATTTTGTCACACCCTTTTCCGTATCATCTTTTCGCAATTGCTGAATATATGGATCATCTTCAATATCAAGGCCACTGTAAGCATAAGCGAGGGTCTGAAGCGACTTCGTATCTCTCAGCGGCGCATTTTTATAATATATCTGTTGCAAAGTTGGGCGATTTACTTGTAGTCTGAGTTCCGCTCGGTGTTTGGTAGGAGTTCGACAGATAGAATCTAATGTCTCTTCGATCTTTCCTAAAGAATTCGGGGCTGATTTCATAACGGGACTAGCTGTAAGGCCAAGTATATGGGGGACAGCTAGGCTGTTTGCTTTGCGAGGATGATAAAAGTTTGTCATTATTCTTGCTCCGGGATTCTTACCAACACAATTATGAGCTATTGGGATCAGAAACTATCCAACAGAGAAGTAATCAGAGGGTTTAGTATCACCTTCATCGAAGATAAGCAAGGCAATGTCTTGCATTTGTATAAAGCCATGAGTGAGCCCGTCTAGCAGTATTTGATAAGTGCAAACGACAATCTTCGAATAAGTCAATATATATATATATACAGAGGAACCAAGACTGATTTATAACAGGTAGACCTACTCTGATGTTTTTGAGGACATCATCCCATAGACTTTTAGACGTCCATCGATCAACTCCATCGGCACCGGAGAGAAATTTACTCTGAACAATGCTTATTTGTGATTGCAAGGTTTCGAACTGCTGCGAACAAAGGGCCACAGTTGGTGCAAGGAACCATATTATCTGTTGAGTTGGTCAGTGGAGTACAGTTATCAAAATGGTCAAGTTCAACCCACTTGATTTGGAGAAAGGCGATCGAGCTCATGAAGAATCCTCATCACTGCTCTGTAGTCACTTCTATTAATAATATGCTTTGAGAAGCACCATGAGTAGACCGCAGTAGCAGCAGTTTTTCTATCTCAGGGAACCCCTAAAGATAAGATAGAGGGATAAAGTATGTGGCTGAAGTCACTTACATGTGAGTTTTGCCTGTTAGAGTAGACTTGTTAATATTGTGGTTAACATAGTCGCCTGTCTACAACCTACCTGAACCGGTGTCCATCTTGCCAAATATCAGTATGCAGTCTGGTTAGATTGTATGAACTTACCGCAACTATAATGTTCCTCTTGAGAGATTCCTCCAACATCTCTACTTGATACGATCTAGCTTGGAAATTGATGGATCCATCGCTCAAAAGGGTCTCGGAGAGCTGATCTGGGGTACTTTCTTCATCACTGTCTATTCTCAGAACTTCCACAATCTGATTTGCCAGAAAGCTCAGATCCTCGGATTCTGGGTGGATGACTTCCGGGTTTGAGTCTTTATTTTCAACGTCCCTCATTTTGCAACTACTTCGACTAATGGAAGCGACAATTACGAGTAGCTCATTTAATTTCTAGTTACTAAAGCGGGGTGGTCGAAGGTGATTAGAGGCCCAAGGACTGGAGGTGGTATTCTTTTGATTCTTTGTGCAAATCGGATTGATATTGCTTTTGGGAAGGGTCTGAACACCTCGCACCAATCGTTGGTGACGGAGAGGCTGCTTGTAGCACCTTGCTGCAGTGTGCTTCAGTGAGGTTGTGTTTGAGCTTCGGCGATTGCAAGTATGTAATCCCAAGATTCAAAGAATACATCAATTAGAAGGATAATCAACCGAATTTGCTTTCAACTATATATTAAAGAAGTCCCGAACTTGTTATCCTCGAGGATTATATATTAAGTAGGTGCACCCCTCGACGAGGCTGCCAAGAACTGAAAGGAAGCCCAACTTCGATTTTGATAATTGTACTGTAGACAGCCTTGTCTTGCCTTGTCCCACCTTCAGGCAGCAACAAATAAGAAGTTTATCCTTCCTACTTCTTACTAAGTTCACTCGCATAGGTACTTATTGGCTGTCGGGTATTGAGGAGGATGCCACAAGTCCATACCCCATGAAGTCGACAAGATGAAGAATATGGAGCGGCCGGAGAAGAAGGGTAGGGCTGGAGGTGGAGGAGTTCGTACGACCACGGGCAAATCTCCCATTGCAGCCCCGCCTCGTGTTGCGGTGCAAGGACGATCTAAGGCTGATCACCACGATGATAGTGCCTCTACAAAGAGCACTGCGACCGGGAATGGTTCTGACGAGGAAGGGGATTTGGATATTAAGGACAAGAAGATTGCCTATCTGGAGAAAGAGCTGGCAACTATGGAGAACGAATTCGAGCGAGAACTCACTCAATTGAGCCACAAGCTGACGAACGAATCCGAGACTGCTATTTTTTGGCAACAGAAACATTCTGCCCTCAATCAGACTTTCCTGAAGACTGATACAGACTTACGGCTTCTGCGACAAGAAGTCAATTCCATTCAGCAAGATAAAGATAACCGAGATCGGGATATCAAGACTCGGATATCGTCTCTAATGCTAGACCGGGATGCGTTTCGAGAGGCATATAACGAAGCGTGTGGAGATTTGAAGGCAAAAGAAGATATGATCAAGATGTTACAAGGGCAAGTATGGGGATTAAAGAGTTTCGTTAGCACAAGCTCGAAAATGGATGAGCAGATTGCAGATGAGGCTTTCGGGGAACAGATGCAACGTTTAGGGAACTCTACACAGAATTGGGTCATCACCAATTTTCGAAAGGCAAAACTCGGTATGTTGCTTTTCCTTCTTTCAAGTTCTTTTATACTACACTGCCCTGATGGCGAGAGCATTCAAATAGCATGCAGGGCGATCTACCCAGTTGTGGGGTTTTGGGTATATAAGGATAGTGCTGTGG